>OAUU01000026.1_pt1 | contig 168338 bp, 149 predicted proteins | sample 1501381 | NCBI WGS metagenome assembly OAUU01 (sample SAMEA2580057, study PRJEB22360) | human gut metagenome | reverse complement strand
TGAGAACTTACATTATCTCGATGTGAGCATATTTAATCACATTTTGAGTGGCAGACAAAGAGCATGCCAACACTTCTATTTATCAATGCCTGTGTAAGAGGTAAGGACTCAAGGACACTTGCCTTGTGTGAGAGGCTTTTGACAAGTATCAAAGAAGCGAATCAAAAGGATATGGCTTTTAAGATCGAAGAAATCAGACTTTCTACAGAGAATCTGATTCCTTTGAATTATGAGAGATTACAAAGAAGAGATGAGCTGCTGGCAAATGGCATATATGAAGATAGTATGTTTGACTATGCCAATGCTATGGCACAGGCAGATATGATCGTGATTGCAGCTCCTTACTGGGATATGTCTTTTCCGGCATCGCTCAAGATATTTCTGGAAGCAGCCAGCGTGGTCGGTATTACATTTGCCTACGCTGAGGATGGAACGCCTGTAGGATTATGTCAGGCACAGGATATGTACTACGTGACGACCAGCGGTGGTTATATAGGAGATTGCAATTTCGGATTCCAGTATGTGAATGCGTTGTGCAAACTATATGGAATACAACATTCCCACTTTATCAGTGCGCAGGGGCTGGATATGGAAGGTGCTGATATCGAAGCGCTTCTGGAACAGGCAGTGATCGAGGAGGCATAAATGAAATGTAAAAAATGTGGGGCAGATCTGAAGCTTTCAGATGAAGTATGCCCTTACTGTGGTGCTGTCAATTATGCGGCAAAACGTCATATCAGGGATAGAAAATTCTATGCACAGGACTACCAGAGTACGCATAAACAGGTCAGTGATACAGATAGAAAATCGTCTTCCTATATGGTCAGAGGTATCACTTGCGGCGTGTTGGCTGTATTGGTGGTAGTGCTGCTTTTTGTAGGCTTTCATGCAGAAAGCAGGGCTTATCTGCGTAAGCAGGAATGGGCAGTTGACCACTATGATGAAGTAAAGGCGCAGATGGAGAATTATCTGGAAGCAGGAAAATATTACGAGTTCTACGCTTACTGTGATTCTTATCACCTTACAGGATGGACGGCGGGACCTTTTCTGGAATATTATCCGGTTATGGAAGGGGCGCAGATCTATTATTTTCTGAACAGTCATATCAATCAGTATCTGGCGGCTGATAATGTATATGACAGAAACGAACAACTGGAAGATATCTGTGGTCTGCTTCCAGAGTTCTATGATGTGTATTCCCTGCACTATAAGGCGAGGGATGTGGTCAGTGAGGAAGAGACAGCACGCAGATTACAGCCCATTTATGATGCCATGAATGCCAATCTGCAGACGTATTTTGGGCTGACGAAAGAAGAGGCAGCCAATCTCAGTAATATGAAAAAGGATGATATGCTGCTGTTATTTGGAGAGAAAGCCAATGAAAAATAAAGTACAATGCAGCTCCTGTGGAGCAATGTTTGATGATGAGCTGGAGACTTGCCCATATTGTGGCACCATACATCTGCGAGGGGCAGAAAAGGCATACATGAGGGATCTTGGCAGGATTCGGGATAATCTGGAAGATCTTCAGAATGTGAAGCATAAGGACAGTCGCAGGGAAGGCGTCTTTGTGGCGAAGCTTATCATAGGAACGATACTTACACTTCTTGCCCTTACACTGGCTGTTTATCTATACAGTGCAATAGATGAGAGGGCGCAGGTACAGCAGCTAAAGGAAGCAATCATAAATGAAGAATGATGAGGAATTAAGCAGAGAATTTCAAAAGGAACATGGCAAAGCCATGGGAAAATACGATAGAGCGTATCAAAGTACGAAGAAAGAGGTCCTGGACAAGACGCATCATTTTGCACGAATATCCAGAAAGGGTATGCTGCTTGGGATAATTGGTTTTCTCATCATTCTCTATATCTTCGTTGCTTCTGCGCTTTCAGGAGGAAGTCTGGAGAAAATAATAAGAAGACATCAGGCAAGTAAGAATTATGATGCAGTGCGCAGCCAGATTCAGACGTATCTGGAGAATGGACAATACAGTGAACTGTTTGAGTATGGAGAATATTATCATCTGACAGATACGGAGAAGGGTGATTTTCAGGCTTACTATCCTGTTTTCTGGTGTGCCAATTCCTATGGATATGTGGAACAGGCGGTTCAGATGCTGACAGATTATGGGGATTATAAGGAAGACAGTGCATTGTATCTTTCAGAAAAGCTTGCCGATTTCTATCAGAGAACATATCTGGATCAATATAAGAAATATGAGGGTGCTATAAGTGATCAGAACAGAGAAAGTCTACAGCAGATGAGGGACAGAGTATCCGATCTTCTGGTGGAGAAGCTGCCTTTGACAAGAGAAGATGTGGAGCCATTTCCCGAAATGACTTCGGCACAGATCAATCAGATTATCATAGGAAGGCTATTGCAGAATGAAGATTAGAAACAAGCAGTCCGGGACGCTTTCTAAAATATTAAATATATGTATTGTATTACTCACATGTATCATAACGATAGAAGCCATGTTTATCGCAGATTATACGTTTGATCTGAGTAATAACGGTAAAAGGGCGATTGTATTTCTGCAATATATACAACAGCAGGAGTATGAGAAATGCCTGAATTATTATTATACAAATGAAGCACTGGGAGTAAAACCGGATGAAGACCTGCAGGAATGCTATGCAGTGGCACAGTACTATGAGGCGGCATATCAGTATCGGGTATATGTAGATCAGGGAAAGGATACACAGGCAGATAAAGCACACGAAAGAATGGAAGAAGCAGCATCCAGAATGGGAGAGCTGGCTCCAGTCAGAGACAGAATAGATAGAATATTGCAATAAAAAACAGGAGCTTATTTAAGCTCCTGTTGTAAGTTACAGATAATTATTTGGACTTTTTGCCGATGACAGGAAGCATACCTGCCTTTCTAAGAGCGGGACGAACTGCCATGTATACAACTACAGATACAATAGTAGATGTTACAGCATTAATGGATGTAGCAGCTACATTCCAAGCAAGAGTCAGCTCTGCAGCCGGTTTGCCAAGAATAAGCAGCTTGTAGAAATAACCGATCAATGGATCAAAGATTACATTGAAGAGCAGACCGCCGATAGCTGCAAGGATAGTCCATTTCAGTACATGCCTGTTATCATTAGATGTAGAGATCTTACCACATTTGTGGGCAATCAGACCAGTAATCAGACCGATACAGAACTTTAAAAGGAATGTCTTAGGTGCATATACAATATAGACAGGGTCTAACAAATCACCAATGGTCATACCAATTGCGCCGCCAATGCCGCCATATACGCCGCCAAGAAGCAGAGCACCCAGAACGCAGACAGCATTACCAAGATGAATACTGGTAGCATCACCGCCGGGGAGTGTGATCTTAATCTGCAGGAAAGTAAATACGACATAGGAAAGTGCAGCCATCAGACCTGTCAAAGCGATTTTATAGACTTTGTTGTTTTTTTCATTCATAACATATACCTCGTTTCTTTATCATTTGATACATTTTTTATGTTTGTACATAAGTATAGTGAAAAGTGACTTTTTAGAAATACACAATTTTAAATATATTTTAGTGTACAGTTTGAAAAGTCATATTTCATGCACAAAGAGGTTGATTTTTTCATGCAAATAAGATTAAATAGAGATATACAGCCATAAGAGAGAGTGGCTGGGGGATAGAAAGGGGTTAAGCAATATGAATAATTATGGTGACACAAGACAGACAGAGGCAGCATTGATTCCCAAAGGAACGATTATTAATGGTAATATAGAAATTACCGGTAAACTGGACATGTATGGTACAATGAATGGCGACATCCAGTCAACCGATAAGGTCAATATATATGGAAGTAATATAAATGGCAATATTAAGGCAAATGAACTGAATGCGAAGGATGCTTTTATAGAAGGCAAGATTGATTGTACAGAAGGAGTAGATGTCCGCGAGAATACCGTAGTATTGGGCGATATCAGTGCCAAGAATCTTATGGTAGATGGAGCAATCCAGGGTAAGCTGGATATTCAGGGAACGGTAACGCTGGGAGATAAAGCTATTGTAGACAGTGCTATCAAGGCAAAGTCCATTCAGGTAAGTAATGGTGCTGCGATTAATGGTTATTGCTCCCTGTGCTATGCAGATGTAACACCGAAGAATTTCTTCCCGGAGACAGAACCGGCTAAGACAGCAGGAACCAAGAGTACAGAGAAGACTCGCAAGAGTGCTGCTTCATAAGAGATACACGAAACATAGTTACATAGAACATAGAATAGAAGATAAGCCTGATGCAGTAACGTGTCAGGCTTTTTGCGTAGAGGAAAGAAGGAAGAGCAATGGCGGTATATAGTAAGGAGATGCACCAGACCAGTCAGGAGATTCTGGATTTCGCAGACCTGGTATTCAGCTTGTCATCTGGAAGTACGGATTTTGAGGCAATTCTGCCAAAGGCATATTCACAGGCAAGACAGCATATCGTGACACATCATGTAATGCGGGAAAAAGGCGTTATACAGGCATTGGTAGATGTGTATCCGCTGACACTGGCAGCGGGTGATCTGTCCCTGAAATGCGGCTATATCGGAACAGTCAGTGTACATCCGAAAGCCAGAAGCAAGGGTTATATGATTGAACTGATGGCTAAGGCACAGGAGGATATGCGCAGTCAGGGATATGATATGATTATTCTGGACGGCAACAGACATCGTTATCAGCATTATGGCTTTGAAAAAGCCGGTATGAAATACTGCTTTAATGTCACTTCTGACAGTATCCGTCATGCATGTTCAGCGGTTGCTGATCTGAAAACACCGGTGTTTCAACTGATCGAAAGTGCAGAAGATGATCTGTTGGACAGTATATATGAGATATATAGCAGAAGAAATGTGACAGCAAGAGAGAGAGACAGCTTCTATCCGTGTATGCAGAGCTGGGGAGCCGATCTCTATGCTGTTATGTTGGAAGAAAAGTGTGTTGGTTATCTTAATACTTCTGCGGATGGATCATCCCTGTATGAGATTGGACTTCTGGATGAGCAGCTTCTGCCCGCGGTTATCTATGCATATATGCAAGAGATGGATATAGACGAGCTGGGAATCAATGTTGGTATGGATGAGACTGCCAAACTTCCTCTGCTGGATCACGTCAGTGATTACTATACGGTGTCGATGTCACATCAGATTAGAATCCTTCAGTATGAAAGCGTCATTGCCTTTCTTCTGCATTGGAAAAGGCAGTATACATCATTACAGGAAGGTACTTTCGTATTGGGAATAAAAGAAGACCAGAATACGGAAACTATTAAGATAACGATTACGGAAAAGGACATCTGTGTGGAAAAGACGACAGAACCGGCACAGATTATGTATGATGGTTTAACGCTGGTAAAGGAACTAACCACCAGTTATTATTATATTGCAATGCAGAGTAAAGAAAGTGCGCTGTATCAGGCGCCACAGGGCTGGTTTCCGCTGCCGTTTTTCCTGCCGGAGGCAGATGCCTTTTAGCAGGCGCATAGAAAGGGAGATGATCTAATGGGCAAACTGGAAGATAATAAGAAAATAAAGAGAGAAGCCATACTGGATGCTGCCTTTCTTCTGTTTACGACCAAGGGGCTGACCAAGACCTCGGTGGCTGATATTACCTCAGCAGCAGGTGTGGCAAAAGGCACTTTTTACCTGTATTTTAAAGATAAGTATGACCTGAGAGATAAACTGATCGTCCATAAATCAAATGAAATCTTTCAGCGTGCAGAAGAAGAAACAAAGAGCCGGGAAATGGCAGATTTGGAAGAGCATATTATTGCCATGATTGACAATATCCTGAATCAGTTCGTGGAAGATACTACACTTCTGAACTTCATTGCCAAGAATCTCAGCTGGGGAATTTTTACAAACGCTGTCGCCGGGGCAACAGAAGAAAACAATTTCTATGAGCTCTATCATGCCATGTTTGAGAATTCCCCGGTCAAATATGAGAAACCTGAGATTATGATGTATATCATAATCGAAATGATCAGTTCCAGCTGTTACAGTTCTATTCTGAATGAGGAACCTGTCGGCATTGAGGAATTAAAACCATATCTTCTGCAGACAGTAAGACAGATTATGCGTTCACATAGACTGGACTGAGTATTAATCCATATATTTCCATGTATACATGTTCACGTTGCGGCATTTAGGACATGGTACATTGTACTGTTCAAAGATGAACATCTTGATCTTGTCTTCCGGCAGGTCTGTAGTTACGATACGGCTCTGGCCGCACTTGCACAGGAATAATATCTTGTGGTTGACTCTGGCTGCAAGGCTTTCGCCTCTCAGACTTAATGTCTTCTCAATGTATTTGATCTGTTCTTCGCTGTGTACACCACAAGTCTCCAATGCCCACTTGTACTCATCCCTGATAATATGTAAGGTCTCGGATGGGAGTGAAGAATAGTGCTGCTCTAATTTCTGTTCTGTAAACATAGTTATTTCCTTTCTGATTTGGTAATCTGCGAAGTGGAGGGTTACATGCATGGGACGAATTGCACAGCGTTAATAATTGCACCACAGGCACGCTCCCGCTACGCTGCAGCTCGTAGCGGTACATAAGTGTGCATGTGTCTTGCAGACGCATGCGCATTAAGTACCGACGGCTGCAGAGTGCCTGCTTATGCAATTGTTAACGCTGTGCAATTCTGTATATGGAAGATAACGTTTCGCAGTTACATGTTTTAAGTTAATGTGGACAATGTCTCTTATTAAAATAAGAGAACATTGTCTTTATTTGATGTTGTCTTTGCCGTATTTTGTTAAAGACTGATTATTATGAGGTGTATATACAGTTTCTTAATGTATAAACACAACAATTATATTTTAACATACATCAGGAGAATAATAAACGAGTATTCTGAATATATTTTTGCCATATTTTTAACTGTTTATGAGGCTGCAAGATGTCGATATATTTATATATGATATTGTATTGGCAGTGCAGCTAAAACCTGCACAATTCGTCCCATTCGTCCTTTTGCTTTCCATTCATAATTCCATGGAGAGGAGTTATATATCCATATTCGTCACACGGAGGTGGCTATTCTATGAACAGCAGAAGACTGGCAAGGCTTCTGCAGGCGGTTTCTTATGACATTCCTGACTGCGGGCATAGTGTACCCGCACGGGACATTTGTGAAAACAGAATATCCATAGAGGAAGCAATTGCGCTTTATTTGCAGACCGCAGCACAGATAGTTACACCGCCTGTCCGGCAGCCTGTAAGAAGAGATACAGCACAGCATTCACAGCCGGATGATGCGCAAGTGCAGGAGCCGGGCTACCTGATCGTAATGGAGGCGAACCGGATCGAGAGCCGATGCAGGAGAGATGCAAGAGAACAGATAGCATTCAGAAAGCAGAGAAGAAAGAGACAGGGAAGAGCAGGAGCAACATCCAGAAGCCTTCCAGTAGATGATGGATGGCAGCAGGCGAATGCTTATGACAGATTGGATGTGAACCGGACAGAGGGATATCTTCTCTATTCCTATGATAAACAGGGCACACACAGCATTCTTGGGCGGGATATCCGACCAGGCGGATATGGAGACAGGATTACAGATGGAGAATACAGGAATAAGGCATAAATTTACTCTTGTAAGAAACGTTACCGGGATGCTATAATGTTGCTATGAGCAGACGAATATACAGGATTAACATAGAGTTGAATAGACAAAAGACGTTTGATGCAGATCAGGCGTCTTTTTTTCATGCTTGTTAAATCCGTAACAACGTATTGTTATACATCACAATAATTACGATATAATGAGCGTTAGTGAGGGGGAACATGCTTGCATGCTCATCCCGAACGGCGAATGACGATCATGAACGAAGTTCATGATATAATAATACATATCTTATAAAATGGAGGAAATATGGATTTCGAGAGTTCTTATACACCTTATCTGTCAGAAGAAAAATTGAAGTACCTGCGTCTTTTAGCTGAGAAATATCTGTCCATACCCGCAGTGTGCAGGGAAATTATCAATTTAAAAGCTATTTTGAATCTGCCAAAGGGTACAGAGCATTTCATGAGTGACTTGCATGGAGAATATGAAGCCTTTTATCATATATTGAATAACGCTGCGGGAGTTATCAAGGAGAAGGTAGATATGATCTTTGGCAGCAGGTTATCTGCGCAGGAGAGACAGGAGATCTGTACACTGGTCTATTATCCTGTGGAGAAGATCAAGCTGTTAAAGGAGCAGAATGCGATTACCCCGTACTGGTACAAAATGACCCTGAAGAATCTGACGGAGCTGGCGAAGCTGCTTTCATCCAAATATACCCGTTCCAAGGTACGTAAGGCATTACCGCCGGAATTCAGTTATATTATAGATGAGTTGCTTCATGCGCAGTCAGATGAGGATAATAACCAGTATGTCTATCATGAGAAGATCATAGATACCATCATTGATATAGGAAGTGCAGATGCCTTTATTGAGGCGTATACCAAATTAATTAAAAGACTGGCAGTGGATCATCTGCATATCGTGGGTGATATTTTTGACAGAGGAAGTAATGCAGATAGAATTATTGAGCTGCTGATGAAGTATCACTCGCTGGATATCGAATGGGGAAACCATGATATTCTGTGGATGGGAGCGGCATGTGGCAGCGAAGCCTGCATTGCAAATGTGTTGAGAAATAATATCAAATACGGCAATATGGAGATTCTGGAGAATTCCTATGGAATCAGTCTTCGCTCCCTGATTCTTTTTGCAGAGAAGCTGTATCCCGATCTGACACCTATGAAGGCAGCGCTGAAAGCCATTTCCATTATTCTGTTCAAGCTGGAAGGGCAGATTATTATGCGCCACTCAGAATACAATATGGATGACCGCCTACTGCTGGATAAGATGGACCTTGGAAAAGGCACTGTATGCATAGAAGGACAGGAATATGATCTGAATGATACGTACTTTCCAACAATAGACTTTAAACAGCCATATGTATTGTCCGAAGAGGAACAAAAAGTGATGGAAGACCTGAGGGCTTCCTTCCGCAACAGCCATGTACTGCGCAATCATGTGGAATTCCTGTATGAAAAAGGCAGCATATACCGTGTATACAATGGGAATCTGCTGTTTCATGGTTGTATTCCACTGGATGAAAATGGCAATCTGGATGGAATTCAAATAGGAGAGAAGTTCTACTGTGGTAAGGAATATATGGATTATGCCCAGAGAGTAGCAAGACTTGCCTTTTATCAGGGAACAAGACCGGCACTGGATTTCATGTGGTATCTGTGGTGCGGTAAGAAATCTCCATTGTCCGGCAGGAATATCAAGACCTTTGAGAGGACTTTTGTAGAAGATAAGAGAGCCTGGGAAGAAGCAAAAGATCCGTACTATCGGTATTATCAGCAGGAAGATGTATGCGTGAGGATTCTTGGGGAGTTTGGCTTACATTCGTCCATGTCCCATATCATTAACGGACATACACCGATTAAGGTTTCAGATGGAGAATCCCCTGTAAAAGCCAACAATCGTCTCATTGTAATTGATGGCGGTTTCTGTAAAGCATACCAGAAGACAACAGGAATTGCAGGATATACACTAATTTATAATTCGCATGGTATGCGACTGAAAGCACATCAGCCTTTTGAAAGTATTGAGAAGGTATTAACTGAGAACAAAGACATAGAGTCCAGTTCAAACTTCTTTGAAATGGAGCCTGATCGTGTCATGATCAAGGATACGGATAATGGAAAGAAGATACTGGACAATATTCATGATCTGGAGCTTTTACTTGCAGCTTACAGACAGGGATCTATATAGTATAAAAACCGCTGGCTCATAGAGCCGGCGGTTTTTGAGAGTGGTATGTTTTATTGAAACTATGAAGAACGGGTTCTTAATAGTAACGATTGAATTAAAGTAAGGATTCGTATAACTTGGTGATGTCTTCTACGCTGGTTTCCTTAGGATTGCCAGGTCTGCATGCATCATCATATGCGGACTGTGCCAGGAAAGGAATATCCTCTCTCTTTACGATGTCCTTTAAGTCAGCAGGAATTCCTACATCCTGAGAAAGCTGTTTTACAGCGTCTACAGCTGCTTTTCTGTATTCTTCCTGAGTCATGTCGTCAACACCCTTGACACCCATAGCTCTTGCGATTTCACGATATTTCTCACCAGTAGCTTCTGCATTGTATTCCATAACAGTAGGAAGGATGATAGCGTTGGCAATACCATGTGGTGTATCATAGAGAGCACCCAGAGGATGTGCCATAGAGTGAACGATACCAAGACCTACGTTGGAGAAGCCCATACCTGCTACATACTGTCCAAGAGCCATGCCTTCACGTCCTTCCGGAGTATTGGCAACAGCACCACGTAAGGAGCGGGAGATAATTTCGATAGCCTTTAAATGGAACATATCGGATAATTCCCATGCGCCAGCAGTAATATAACCTTCGATAGCATGTGTCAGAGCATCCATACCGGTTGCGGCTGTTAATCCCTTAGGCATGGAAGCCATCATTTCAGGATCAATGAAAGCAACAACAGGAATGTCATGAGGATCTACGCATACCATCTTTCTGTTCTTCTCAGCATCTGTGATAACGTAGTTAATGGTTACTTCTGCTGCTGTACCAGCAGTTGTTGGAACTGCGAAGATAGGAACTGCCTTGTTCTTAGTATCTGCAACACCTTCCAGTACATCCAGTACTTTCTTGGTTACACCGAATTTGATCAGGTCGGGATCAGAACATACGAAAGCTTTTGTAAAGGAACGTCCCTTTGCTTCGTCTGCAATGCTCTGGATAGCACCTGCTCCATGATAGGAAGTCTCGTTTAAGATAAATCTGTTTGCCATAAATAAAATACCTCTCTTTCCAGTGGAATTGGTCTAAATGCACAAATAATATTAGGTTATTTGTCTGATGACATCAGACAATCATTACATATTGATGAATTTCAAAGCAAAAGTAATGAAATTTGTATGAAAAATAACCATAAAAATATAAAACCGAACCACTAAAAAGTGATTCGGTCTATTGTGATTATTTCTCGTTTTTATATGCAAGAGCTGCTTCTACAAGTCCTCTGAATAAAGGGTGTGGTCGGTTAGGACGGCTCTTTAATTCCGGATGTGCCTGTGTTGCAAGGAAGAAACGATGGGAAGGAATCTCTACCATTTCTACAATACGTCCATCAGGAGACAGACCGGAGAGCATCATACCTTTATCTGTAAGGGCTGCACGGAAATCATTGTTAACTTCATAACGATGTCTGTGACGCTCATGAATAATCTCTTCTCCGTAGAGGGTATAAGCCTTGGAAGCCTTATCCAGATGACATGGATAGGAACCAAGTCTTAAAGTACCGCCGATATCTTCTACACCATTCTGATCCGGCATCAGTGCGATAACTGGATGGGTGGTGTTGGGGTTGAGCTCAACGCTGTGTGCATCATTATATCCAACAACATTGCGGGCGTATTCTACGATAGAGAGCTGCATGCCCAGACATAATCCAAGGAATGGAATGTTATTAGTACGTGCATAATGAATGGCGTCAATCATACCTTCGATACCACGGTCGCCGAAACCACCCGGTACCAGAACGCCATCTACACCATTGAGAATATCTGCTACATTGTCTGCGTTGACCTGCTCAGAATCTACCCAGCGGATATTGACAGTGGTATGCTGGGGAATACCGCCATGCTTGAGGGCTTCTACGACACTGATATAAGCGTCATGGAGTTGTGTATATTTGCCAACCAGGGCAATCGTTACTTCATGAGTTGCAGCATAGAGGTCATCTACCATCTTCTTCCAGTCTGCAAGATCAGGTTCCGGACAATCCAGGTGGAGACATTCACAGGCAACCTCAGCCAGATGTTCTTTCTCCATGGCAAGAGGTGCTTCATAGAGATACTTTACATCCAGATTCTGTAATACGTGAGAATTCGGTACATTACAGAACAGAGCAATCTTATCCTTGATACCCTGATCGAGAGGATGCTCGCTGCGACATACGATAATGTCAGGCTGGATACCCATTCCCTGCAGCTCTTTTACACTGGCCTGGGTAGGCTTGGTTTTCATTTCCTGAGAAGCACTCAGATAAGGAATCAGAGTTACATGAATCAGAATAGCATTTTCTCTGCCGATTTCATGCTGGAACTGACGAATAGATTCCAGGAAAGGCTGGCTTTCGATATCACCGACTGTACCACCGACTTCAATGATTGCAATACGCATATCCGGGTCTGTGAAATTGCGGTAGAAACGACTCTTGATTTCATTCGTAATGTGTGGAATGACCTGAACGGTACCTCCGCCATAATCGCCGCGGCGCTCCTTCTGCAGTACACTCCAGTAAACCTTACCGGTAGTCACATTGGAGTTCTTATCAAGACTTTCATCAATAAATCTTTCGTAATGACCCAGATCGAGGTCTGTTTCAGCACCGTCATCAGTGACAAATACTTCACCATGCTGAATCGGGTTCATGGTTCCGGGGTCGATATTGATATAAGGATCGAACTTCTGCATGGTCACTTTATAACCACGGGCTTTCAGAAGACGTCCAAGGGAGGCTGCAGTGATGCCTTTTCCTAATCCGGATACAACACCGCCTGTAACGAATACATACTTTACTGGCATAGCTTTGATTCCTTTCTATATTAATGGGTGGAAAAACCACGTTTTCTGTAATCACATCTGAGTATTATACAACGCTCAGATGTCAAAAATCTACTATTTTTTATAAAATATTAATAGTTCGAATTTTTATTTCAGAAAGAAAAAGTTGATTTATAAACTCTTACAACTTATAATTATAATTGAATACTTTCACTTGGGCAATACTTCTGAGTAGGGAAGTTGAAAGATGCGTTATAACGGTTATTGCGGCTGTTTGCGTGCAGCATGCACAACCGGGACGCGTGACTATAAAGTTTGCGAAAGGCATGGTTATTATACAATGGACAATAATCAGTTTAACCAGTACAACAACAATTCAGGCGGAAATGGCAATAATAACGGCAGTTCAGGCGGCAATGGTAATGGAAACGGAAGAGATCCTAAGAAACAGAATCTTCTGATTCTTCTGATTGCAGCACTGCTTTCCTTATTATGTATCAGCTATTTCATGAAGGCTTTTACAGGGGCTACAGACACGGAGATATCTTATAATCAGTTCATCTCCATGATTGAAGAAGGACAGGTCGAGAAGGTTAAGATCGAGTCCAACCAGATTACGATCTATCCTAAGAGTAAGCAGACCGTATCCTTATTCTATATGCAGCCTACCATTACTTACCATACAGGTAAGATTGAGGATGATGATACACTGACACAGCGTCTTCTGGATGCCAATGTAGAAGTAAGCGGTTCTGTTCCTGACGGCTCCGGTATTATTTTATCTATTTTATCCTATATTCTGCCAATCCTGCTGATGTGGGGGCTTTTAAGCCTGCTGCTTCGCAAGATGACAGGTGGTGGCGGAGCTTTCAGCATGGGTAAGAGCAATGCCAAAGTATATGTACAGAAAGAAACAGGAATTACTTTTAAAGATGTAGCAGGTGAGGAAGAAGCCAAGGATTCCCTGAAAGAAATCGTAGATTTCCTGCATAATCCGGGTAAATATTCCAAGATCGGTGCGAAGCTTCCAAAGGGTGCACTGCTCGTAGGACCTCCCGGAACAGGTAAGACTCTGCTTGCAAAGGCAGTAGCAGGTGAGGCACATGTGCCATTCTTCTCCCTTGCAGGTTCTGATTTTATTGAATTATATGTAGGTGTAGGTGCTTCCCGTGTAAGAGATTTGTTTAAGGAGGCAGAGAAGAATGCACCATGTATTATCTTTATTGATGAGATTGATGCGATTGGTCGAAGCCGTGATTCCAAGTACGGCGGCGGTAATGAGGAACGTGAACAGACTCTGAACCAGCTGCTCTCCGAAATGGATGGTTTCGATGGTAAGAAGGGTATTATCGTTCTGGCAGCAACGAACAGACCGGAGATACTGGATAAGGCGCTGCTTCGTCCGGGACGTTTTGACAGAAGAGTTATCGTGGATAAACCAGACTTAAAGGGTCGTGTGGACATCCTGAAAGTACATGCAAAAGACGTACTGATGGATGAGACTGTAGATCTGGATGCCATTGCATTGGCTACCAGCGGTGCAGTAGGTTCTGACCTTGCCAATATGATTAACGAAGCTGCAATTAACGCAGTCAAGGAAGGCAGAGAATTTGTCAGCCAGAAGGACTTATTCAATGCGGTAGAAGTCGTATTGGTAGGTAAAGAGAAGAAAGACCGTATCATGAGCAAGGAAGAGCGTAAGATTGTATCCTATCATGAAGTAGGGCATGCGCTGATCAGTGCTTTGCAGAAGAATTCGGAACCGGTGCAGAAGATCACCATTGTTCCAAGAACCATGGGAGCACTCGGTTATGTCATGCATGTACCGGAAGATGAGAAATATCTGAATACACAGGCAGAATTACATGATATGATTGTGGGACTCCTTGGTGGACGTGCCGCGGAAGAAATCGTATTTGATACAGTAACCACAGGCGCTTCCAATGATATCGAGAAGGCAACCAGCATAGCCCGCTCCATGGTAACACGCTATGGTATGAGCAAGAAGTTTGGCCTGATGGGATTGGAGACAGTGGAGAGTCAGTATCTGGATGGCAGATCATCCCTGAACTGTGCTGATAATACCGCTTCCGAGATTGATAACGAAGTGATGCAGATTCTTAAGGACGCATATGAGGAAGCATTACAGATGCTTCGTGAGAATCGTGATGTTCTGGATAAGATCGCAGCTCACTTGATTGAGAAAGAGACCATTACCGGTAAGGAATTCATGAAGATTTACAGAGAAGCTAAGGGACTTCCTGAACCGGAAGAGAATAAAGAAGAGAAGAAAGAAGAAAATAAGGAAGAAAAGCCACAGGAGACTGCTATAGAGCAGGAAGCTCCAAAACAGACAGTTGTGGAAGAGGATGACGAGAAGGCTCCGACACCGGAAGAACTTCGCAGCCGTCCGACACAACAGGCGGTGAATCCTTATCTTCCCCGCAATGAGATTTCTTTTGCACCCAGACAGCCACAGCAGCAGGAATCAATGCCGCAGCAGCCGATGCAGGGTGATAATACCACAGAGCAGCAGAGTGCAGGAAATCAGTCGGGAACAGATACAGACAAAGAGAATTCACAATTCAGTTCCAGATGGAATCAGTAAATAAGAAGATATAGAAAAGCGAAAAATCACTGAATTTACAAAAGCAGTGATTTTTTGCTTTCAACGCAAAGTGCTTAGATAGAAGGAGACTTATAATGCCACAGGATTTTGACATAAAGGAAGAGCTTCATAAACTTCCAAACAAACCCGGCGTGTATATCATGCACGATAAGGACGATACGATTCTATATGTGGGCAAGGCAATCAACCTGCATAACCGTGTGCGTTCCTATTTCAAGGAAAATATCGGCAGGGGACCGCAGATTGACAAAATGGTGTCTCTCATTGCCCGGTTTGAATATATTGTAACGGACTCTGAACTGGAAGCACTGGTATTGGAGAATAACCTGATTAAGGAGAATCGCCCCAAGTACAATACCATGCTCAAGGATGATAAGACATATCCTTATATAAAAGTAACCGTAGGAGAAGAATATCCCCGTATTCTGCTGGTTCGGCAGATGAAGAAGGACAAGGCGAGGTACTTTGGACCTTTTACCAGTGGAGGAGTCAAAGAAACCATAGATCTGATTAATAAGCTTTACAAGCTTAGAACCTGTAACCGTAGACTTCCCGCAGATATTGGCAAAGAAAGACCTTGTCTGAACTATCACATCAATCAGTGTTGTGCGCCTTGTCAGGGATATGTATCCAGGGAAGAGTATGCAGCACAGATTGAGCAGGCGCTGGATTTCCTCAATGGCAAATATCAACCGGTCATCAAGGATCTGAAGGAAAAAATGCAGGCTGCTTCTGAAGCCATGGAGTATGAGGAAGCCATCAAATACCGTGATCTGATAGAAAATATCAAAAAGATCAGTGAAACACAGAAGATGTCTGATAATATAGGGGAGGATAAGGATATCATTGCCCTTGCCATAGATGGTAATGAGACCGTAGTACAGGTCTTCTTCCTGCGAAATGGTAAACTCATTGGCAGAGAGCATTTCTATATGACACAGATAGAGGAACCTTCTGTTGATAAAATATTAACAAGCTTCGTAAAACAGTTTTACGCAGGAACTCCTTTTATCCCAAGAGAGATTATGCTGCAGGAGTCAATAGAAGATATGGAGCTGGTGGAGAAATGGCTTACTGCCAAGAAGGGAAGCAGGGTTCATTTACGAGTGCCGCTGAAAGGCTCCAAGGAAAAGCTGGTTGACCTTGCAGCCAGAAATGCAGCCCTGGTACTGAGTCAGGACAGAGAACGTATCCGCAGGGAAGAGGGCAGAACCATTGGTGCAGTGAAGGAGATTGAAGATCTGCTGGGACTCAAGGGACTCTCCCGAATGGAGGCTTTTGATATCTCCAATACAAGCGGTTTCGCCAACGTCGGTTCTATGGTAGTCTATGAAAAAGGCAAGCCAAAACGCAGCGATTACCGTAAATTCAAGATGAAGACCGTAGCTGGCCCGGATGATTACGCCTGCATGCATGAGGTATTGACCAGACGATTCCAGCATGGACTGGATGAGAAACAGGAAATGCAGGAACAGAACATGGATGAGAATTTCGGCAGCTTTACGAAGTTTCCTGACCTTTTGCTCATGGATGGTGGACGGGGACAGGTAAATATTGCTTTACAGGTATTGGATGAACTGGGGATAAATATTCCTGTATGTGGTATGGTAAAGGATGATAACCACCGCACCAGAGGATTGTATTTCCAGAATAAAGAGCTGCCCATAGACAGGAATTCAGAAGGCTTTAAGCTTATTACCCGTATTCAGGATGAAGCCCACCGCTTCGCTATCACGTATCACAGATCACTTCGAAGCAAGGCACAGGTGCATTCTGTACTGGATGAAATCAACGGTGTGGGACCCAGCCGCCGTAAGGCTTTGATGAAATATTTCAAGTCCATTGAAGAGCTGCAGCAGGCGCAGGTCAGCACCTTGCAGGAGGTTCCGGGAATCACGGTAAATGTGGCGGAGGAAATCTATCGCTTTTTCCATAAACAGGAGCAATAAAAAGTAGCAAAGCGAAGTTAAGTATGCTATGATTGAAGCAAAGCAGTGCCTATGAAGAGAGGCAGTTTGTGTAAAAAGAAAGGTATGGGTATGGATATGGCAGTTAGTATTAAACAGTTAATTGATAAGCTGGAATTGCAGAATCTGACACCGGAAGTAGATATTACGGGGATCAAGGTGACTCAGCCGGATATCAACAGACCTGCGCTGCAGCTTGCGGGGTATTTTGAACATTATGATGAGACAAGACCACAGATCATTGGTTTTGTAGAGTATTCCTACATGGAGCACATGACAGAAGAGGATAAGAGAGAGGTCTATCCTAAAGTCCTTTCTGAGAAAACTCCCTGTATCGTATTTTGCAGAGACCTGCGTCCGGATGAGATATTTCTGGAAACCGCAGTGAAGAATAAAGTGCCGGTACTTCTGACACAGAAGTCTACTTCTGCTTTTATGGCAGAGATCATCAGATGGCTCAATGTCAAGCTGGCTCCATGTATTTCTGTACATGGTGTACTGGTCGATGTATATGGTGAAGGTGTCCTGATCACGGGTGAGAGCGGTATTGGTAAGAGCGAGGCTGCCCTGGAGCTGATCAAGAGAGGACACAGACTTGTATCTGATGACGTGGTAGAGATCCGCAAAGTCAGTGATGATACTCTGGTAGGTACAGCACCTGATATCACGAAGCATTTTATTGAGCTGAGAGGTATCGGTATTATAGATGTCAAGGCATTGTTCGGTGTATCCAGCGTTATGGATACGACCAATATCAGCCTTGTTATCCGTCTGGAAGATTGGGATAAAGAGAAGAAATACGACAGACTTGGTCTGGAAGAGAATTATACGGAATATCTTGGTAATAAAGTAGTATGCCATAATATTCCAATCAGACCCGGACGAAGCCTGGCAATCATCTGCGAGTGCGCAGCGGTCAACCACAGACAGAAGAAGATGGGCTATAATGCAGCACAGGAGCTGTATCAGCGTGTACAGAATTCATTAACAAGAAAAAGAGAAGAGGATGAGGAGTAATGAGTAAGTATTGTTTCGGTGTCGATGTAGGAGGCACAACTGTAAAGCTTGGTCTTTTTGACCTGGAAGGAAATGTGCAGGATAAGTGGGAGATCATTACCAGAACAGAAGAGAATGGCAAGAATATTCTCCCGGACGTAGCCAAGTCCGTTTTGGACAAGATGGCAGAGAAGAACATTGCAAAAGATGAAGTAGCAGGTATCGGTATTGGTGTACCAGGACCTGTAAATGATAAAGGCGTTGTACTCAAGGCAGTCAACCTTGGCTGGGACATCATGGATGTAAAAGAAATTCTTGGTGGTCTGACAGGACTTGCTGTACAGGCTGGTAATGATGCAAATGTAGCAGCTCTTGGTGAGATGTGGCGCGGTGGTGGACAAGGCTTCGAGAACATGGTACTTGTTACACTTGGAACCGGTGTAGGCGGCGGCGTTATCCTTGGCGGTAAGATTCTGACAGGTGCTACCGGCGCAGCAGGTGAAATCGGTCATATTCATATAGAAGACAAAGAAGGAGATGCCTGCGGATGTGGCAATCATGGCTGTCTGGAACAGTATGCATCAGCAACAGGTATCGTAAGACTGGCGAAGAGAAGACTGGAAGCAGATACAAAGGACAGTGTACTCCGTCAGGGCGAAGTCAGTGCCAAGACTGTATTTGATGCAGTAAAAGCCGGTGATGAAGTAGCGTGTGAGATCGCAGAGCAGTTTGGACAATACCTTGGCAAAGGACTGGCTGCCATTGCAGCAGTAGTCAACCCGGAAGCCTTCGTTATCGGTGGTGGTGTATCCAAGGCAGGAGATGTCTTATGCCAGTACATCACAAAATACTATGAGAAATATGCGTTCCATGGATGCATGAATGCGCAGTTCAAGCTTGCAACTCTGGGAAATGACGCAGGAATCTATGGTGCTGCGAAGCTGGTACTGTAATATAATAGGTTGTAAAAATAAAAGATGACAGGTGAGATTTTGAAGCAGGAGATTATAACAGAATTAAAGCAATACCTTCCTACAGAAAGAATACTGGAACAGGAGCCGATGAGCCGTCATACAACATTTCGAGTAGGTGGACCGGCAAGGCTGTTCCTGGAGATAGCCACACAAGAAGAACTGAAAAGTACGATTCAGCTGTTAAATGACGCAGGAGAGACTTACTATTTATTAGGTAATGGCAGCAATCTTCTGGTAAGTGACAAGGGGTATGACGGTATTATTCTGCATCTTGCCAAAGAATTTAACCATATCGAGATAAAAGATAATCATATTATGTACTGTGAGGCTGGAGCAACATTGGCGGCTATCGCCAGAGTTGCTCTTGCACAGTCACTGACAGGGTTTGAATTCGCTGCGGGGATTCCTGGGACTCTGGGTGGCGCAGTTGTGATGAATGCGGGTGCATATGACGGCGAAATGAAGCAGGTCATTACTTCTGTACGCCTGATGACTCCGCAGGGAGAGATTGTAGAGAAGAGCTGTGAAGAGATGCACTTTGCATACCGATACAGCCTTTTGAAAGAAGAAGCTTATATTGTATTGGGAGCTTCCATAAAGTTAGAGAAAGGGCAGCAGGAAGAGATACGTCTCAAGATGGAAGATTTGGCTGCCAGAAGAAAAGACAAACAGCCACTGGAATATCCAAGTGCCGGTTCTACCTTTAAAAGACCGGAAGGATATTTTGCGGCAAAACTGATACAGGATGCGGGGCTTCGAGGCTTTCAATGCGGTGGCGCACAGGTATCAGAGAAACATTGTGGCTTTGTTGTAAACAAGGGCAATGCCACAGCAACAGATATTTATACATTGATACAGGAAATACAGGCTAAAGTATGGAGCAGCTTTGGCGTAAAGATAGAACCGGAAGTCATAATGCTGGGAGATTTCCAGTAGATCCGGTACAGGAACACAAACAGACATCATTTGCAAAAGAGATTGACAGAAAGGCTGGGGAGCTATGAGATTTGTAATTGTGACTGGTATGAGTGGAGGCGGTAAGAGTACCGCTATGAAAATGTTGGAGGATGCAGGATTTTACTGTGCAGACAATATCCCGGTGGCATTGATCGACAAGTTCGTGGAACTGATCACAATGCCCAATTCTACAATACAGAATGTTGCTTTAGGACTGGATGTCAGAGCGGCGCAGTCATTTGATGACGTGAATCAGGCAGTTGCAAGACTGAGAAAATCCAAATATTCTTTTGAATTACTGTTCCTGGAAGCTTCTGACCAGGTACTTTTAAAAAGATATAAGGAAACCAGACGAATCCATCCCCTGTCTACAGATGGAGATCTGATGAAGGGTATTACCCAGGAGAGAGCCTTGCTTGCAAACATCAGAGAGCAGGCTGACTATGTCATTGATACAACGAACCTGCTGACCAGAGAATTAAAGGCGGAGCTGGATCGTATCTTTGTAAATAATGAGAAATATAACAGCCTTATGGTCAATGTGATTTCATTTGGCTTCAAACATGGAATACCACAGGATGCAGACCTTGTATTTGATGTAAGGTTTCTGCCGAATCCTTTTTATATAGATGAAATGAAACCTAAGACAGGACTGGATAAGGAAGTCCATGATTATGTCATGAGTTTTCAGGAAGCACATCAGTTTCTGGATAAGCTGACAGATATGATTACTTTCCTTATTCCCAATTATGTGAAAGAAGGCAAGAATCAGCTGGTAGTAGCCATTGGCTGTACCGGAGGACAGCACAGAAGTGTGACTCTGGCGATAGAACTGTATAACAGACTGAGCAATCAGGGTGAATACGGGCTGACTCTGCGGCACAGGGATATAAAATAAGAGGTAACCTATGTCATTTTCAGGAGAAGTGAAAGAAGAACTGGTCAGACTCCTGCCGGAGGCAAGACACTGCGGGATCGCAGAGCTGGCAGCGATTCTGGAGTATACCAAAGCTGTGAAATGTGACGAAAAGGGAGCGAAATATATTGAAATTCAGGAAGAAACTCCCTATGTTGCAAGAAAAGGCTTTACATTACTGAAGAAAACATTTAATATAGAAGGCAAAATGGATAATTTCGTGAATCTGTTCCGATACACGGAAGAAGACGTTGTGCAGAGAATATTGCAGGCGGTGAAGTACGAGGAGAAGAGCTTATGTGTCAATCCTCTGGTCATCAAAAGCCTGTGTTGTAAGCGTGCCTTTTTACGAGGTGCGTTTCTGAGCATTGGCTCCATGAGTAACCCGGAGAAAGGGTATCATCTGGAGTTCGTATGTGAAAACAATGAACAGGCAATGCAGATACAGGGAGCCTTGGCAGATTTTGATATTGAAGGCAAGGTCGTACAGAGAAAGCGCTACCTGGTAGTCTATATCAAGGAAAGCGAAGGCATTGTAGAACTACTTAATGTCATGGGTGCCCATCAGTCACTCATGAGTCTGGAGAATCTGCGGATTCTGAAAGATATGCGCAATTCCATTAATAGAAAAGTCAACTGCGAAGCTGCAAATATTACTAAAACTGTGAATGCAGCAACAAAACAAATAGAAGATATCATGTATATCAAGGAACATTATGGTTTTCATAATCTGTCAGACCAGCTGCGGGAAATCGCTGAGGTCAGACTTGATTATCCCGATGCGACACTAAAAGAGTTAGGTGAATATCTGAATCCCAAAGTAGGGAAGTCAGGAGTCAACCACAGGCTTAGAAAGCTGGGTGAGTTGGCAGACAGATTGCGGAAATAAAGGAGGAGAATATTATGGTTCAGAAGTCAATGGAAGTCCAGTTGGACAATGGTCTGGAAGCAAGACCGGTAGCAGTATTCGTACAGGTTGCCAGCCAGTATGAAAGTACCATCTATGTGGAAGTGGATGACAAGAAGGTAAATGCAAAGAGTATCATGGGTATGATGAGTCTCGGACTTGATAACGGTGAGACACTTACAGTTGTTGCAGATGGTTCTGATGAATCCGCAGCTGTAGCACATATTGAAAGATTCCTGAGTGGACAGGATGCCTAAGAAAGTTCTTTTCATCGTGAATCCCCATGCCGGCAAAGGGCAGATCAGAAATCATCTGCTGGAGATCACAGATACTCTCGTCAAGGCTGACTGCGAGGTGACGGTATATACCACACAGAGCCAGGGAGATGCGATACGTGTCACCAGAGAGAGAGACAAGTCCTATCAGTTAGTTGTATGCAGCGGAGGAGACGGCACCCTAGACGAGATAGTGACCGGCATGATGCAATCCGGGTTCAAGACCACTGTAGGATATATTCCTGCAGGAAGTACCAATGATTTTGCAAACAGCCTGAAACTTCCATCTCAAATGAAGAAAGCAGCCGATATCGTGGCAGCAGGACATACATTTGCCTGTGATGTCGGAGTGTTTAATCATGATGTATTTGTATATATTGCTGCCTTTGGCCTGTTTACTGAAGTTTCCTATGGAACACCGCAGGAAATGAAGAACGCACTGGGGCACATGGCATACATTCTGGAAGGCATGAAACACTTACAGAATGTGAAATCCTACCATATGAAGGTAAGCTATGATGACACTGTCATTGAGGACGATTTCATCTTTGGAATGATTACCAATTCCTATTCTGTAGGTGGATTCAAGAATATTACCGGCAGAAATGTGGCACTTAACGACGGACTCTTTGAAGTCACATTGATCAAGCGACCCAATAATCCTATCGAACTGAATTCCATCCTGACGGCATTGATTAGTGAGAGAGTAGACACCGCTTATATGTATTGCTTCAAGACAGCATCCCTTACCATAGAGTCTGATGAAGAGATAGCATGGACACTGGATGGGGAATACGGCGGCAACCATACCAAGGTAGAGCTGTCCAATAAACAACAGGCAGTGGATATTATTGTGAAAGAATAGTGTGAAAAAACCATATATGGTAGTTTTTCACACGGCAAATTTGCACCTGTGGTTCAAATTTGCAAGTTACAGAAATATATTACAAGCGCACAGGATATTTGTATCTTGTGCGCTTTTTTGAGTTAAAATTATAACGTTAAAAAATAAACAATTTAGTTTACAACCCAGGGAAAACGGTTTATAATGTATTTTGTCAGGGACAATTGCGTTCCAATGATAAAGAGGCAAGCAGTAACTATTAATTCTGCAAAGAATTATGGAGAGTTATGGCAAGTAATGAAAATGGAGGTTTGGAATTATGTTAGTTTCAGCTACAGAAATGCTTAAAAAAGCAAAAGCAGGTCATTATGCAGTAGGTCATTTCAACATCAACAACCTTGAATGGACAAAAGCCATTCTGTTAACCGCACAGGAATTAAACAGCCCTGTAATCTTAGGCGTATCAGAAGGTGCCGGCAAGTACATGACAGGCTTTGATACAGTTGCCGCTATGGTTAAGGCAATGGATAAATCACTCGGAATCACAGTACCAGTTGCATTACATCTGGATCATGGTACTTATGACGGATGCTACAAGTGCATCAAGGCTGGTTTCACATCTATCATGTTCGATGGTTCTCATTATGGAATCGAAGAGAACATTGAGAAGACTAAGGAATTAGTAGCAGTTGCTCATGCAATGGGCATGTCCATCGAAGCAGAAGTTGGTTCTATCGGTGGTGAAGAAGACGGCGTTATCGGTATGGGCGAGTGCGCAGATCCTAACGAGTGTAAGCAGATTGCAGATCTTGGTGTAGATATGTTAGCAGCAGGTATCGGTAACATCCATGGTAAATATCCTGCAAACTGGAAGGGATTAAGCTTCGAGACTCTGGATGCAATCCAGCAGAAGACAGGTGTTATGCCTCTTGTACTTCATGGTGGTACAGGTATCCCTGCAGAGATGGTTAAGAAAGCTATCACACTTGGCGTAGCTAAGGTTAACGTTAATACAGAATGCCAGTTAGCATTCCAGGAAGCTACACGTAAGTACATCGAAGCTGGTAAGGACTTAGAAGGTAAGGGATTCGATCCTCGTAAACTCTTAAATCCTGGCTTCGAAGCTATCAAGGCTACAGTAAAAGAGAAGATGGAACTCTTCGGATCTGTTGGCAAGGCTGAATAATTGAGAGAATACACGGCTAGGCTGTGAAAAAAGAAGACCTGATGGAGGGGAGAAATCCTTTCTGTCAGGTTTTTTTATATGCTTGAAAATATTGTAGAAAATAAAAAAATCCCCATAAAAAGGGAGGATGCCAAGTAATCTCTGATTACTTGGCATTATTATGAAAAAGTTATTATAAGTAATGTTATTATCACTTTTTAATTTAAGGTGGATGTCTGTTACATCCTCCTTTGCATCGCTGCATCTTATGATTATAGTATAGGGGAGTTTCGTGTCTAAATCGTGTTGATATTTTGAACAATTCTGAAAAGAATTATGAACAGAATATGAATAAGAAGCTTGAACATTTCTGCTGTTTATTTTAGAAAAGTACCATAGTTTTGTCTGTCATCAATTATGTAATCAATTTTTACACAGTTCTCATACTCTTTTATCTGGAAGACGAACCAGAGGTGTGGCCAGAAATTTAAAACACGATATTTGGAAGGAATATACTTCAATCTGGCACATCCGATGAGGGGAGTGGATTCCAAATAAGAGATTTTCTCATCATAAGCGTCCAGTAGTCGTAATGCACACTCTTCTCCGTTGTCTCTGGCACAACGGAATGTGTATTCTTCCAGAACAGCATTTGCCGAAGGAGAGATATCAACTTTATACATAAGTTTTCCCCTTTAGTGCAGTGCGCAGATTAGCAGAAGCACCGCGGGCATCCATGTCAGGTGCGCCGGCACGCCTTAATTCTTCAATTTCAATTAATTTTTCCCTAAGTTCCAATTGCTTTTCTCGCTGGTCATAAGTGGCTATATCCATAACAACCAGATCACCTTCACCATTTTTAGTTAAAAAAACAGGTTCACCGGTTTCTTTGCATAGGGCAGCTATCTCTGTGTAATTTTGCCGAATAGCGGCGGATGGTCTGATTAGTGTTTGCATAGTAGAACTCCTTTCATGACAATATTTTATATTAATTCTAATGCTATTATACTATTATATGATGAAAAAGACAAATAAAATAAGGAAGTTCTGTGTCTGAATCGTGTTGATATTTTAAACGATTTTAATCAGAATATGAATGGGAAGAAGTTCTGCTGACTAAGATGGAAAATATCATATAAAACTGTTATAATGATGTCGGGGTCAAAAGCCCCCGACTTTGATGCCTACGGATTGCTCTGCGCTACGGGTATTGGAGAGTGAAAGTAAATATGTATGCGTAAGCAGACCACGCAGATTCGGTAAATCTATAGCAGCTAAAATGTTGGTCGCATATTATAGCAAGGGATGTGATTCCAAAGAACTTTTTAAAAATTTGTCCATTAGCAAGCAGCCTTCTTTTGCTAAATATATGAATCAATATGATGTAATCAGATTAGACATACAATGGATGTACAGTGTATCTGAAAATTAAGTGCTACTGATAGAGTTTATTCAGGATGAAGTAATCTATGAATTAAAGGAGTTATCCAGAGTATATAAAAGATAAGGAACATTCTCAGGCAATAGCACTTTCGGATATTTTTCATGCAGCGAAAAGAAATTTGTTATCATTATAGATGAGTGGGACTGTGTATTCCGTGAAGAAAAGAAGAATGAATGCGAAATAGAATAGTATAAAGTGAAAAAACGTTAAAAATCAGGAAAACAAAAATGCAAAATTCGTTAAAAATCATATGAATGAAATTTGAAAATTCGTGATATAATGAAGTAAAATTACTTGCTTGCAAGTGTAATTTTACGAAATGCATTGAGTGAGCTATGCTCACGATATAATAAAAGCAGTGTATATTTATGGAGGATCACCCTATGATTTTTAAACGAAAAATATATGATAAATTACTGGAATGGAAAAAAATGTCTGGTGGAACATCAGCAGTTATGCTGGAAGGAGCCAGACGAATAGGCAAAAGTACAATAGCTGAAACCTTTGCACAGAATGAATATAAGGATTACTTTATCATTGATTTTGCAAAAGCAAATAAAGATATAAAAAATAACTTCGCAGAGAACATAGGCAATCTTGATGTTTTCTTTCGAAATTTATTCCTGCTGATGGGAAAAGCTTTGCCAGAGCATGAAGCTGTAATTATATTTGATGAAGTACAGCTTTTTCCATTAGCAAGGCAGGCTATTAAGTATCTTGTAGCAGATGGAAGATATGATTATGTTGAAACAGGATCACTGATTTCAATCAAGAAGAATGTACAGGATATTCTTATACCATCAGAAGAATATAAGCTTAAAATGTATCCGATGGATTTTGAAGAGTTCTTATGGGCCAATCAGGATACAGTGACAGCACCGGCAATTCGGGAAGCATTTGCAGCCAGAACGGCCATGGGAGAAGCAATTCATCGTAAAATAATGAAGAATTTTCGGACTTATATGGCTGTTGGAGGTATGCCACAGGCAGTAGAAGCATTTGTAAGCGGAAAAGATTATACACAAATAGATTTTATAAAAAGAAATATTCTGGCATTGTATGAGGATGATCTGCGAAAATATGATCAGGATAATAAAGAAAAAGCTTCAGTAATTTACAAAACAATACCCGAACAGCTTGAAAACCATAATTCACATTTCAAATTTTCTCTTGTAGATAAAAATGCAAGATATGTGAACTATATGGAGGCGGTTAATTTTGTCGCAGAATCTATGATAGGAAATGAATGTATTAACATTACTGCACCGGAAATTGCAATGGAAGCTTATGCAGACCGCAGCAATTTTAAATTGTATATGGGAGATACAGGACTGCTCGTAACTCAGATACTACAAAGCAGCGAAGATACAGAAATGAGTATCTATAAATCATTGATTTTTGATAATCTGGGCATTAATCAGGGAATGATATTGGAAAATATGGTTGGACAAATGCTAAGAGCCAACGGATATTCCCTTTATTTCCATGAATTTTTATATCATTCCAAGGATTCTGCAAAAGAAAAAAAGTATGAAATTGATTTTGTAATTGTACGAAAAAAGAAAATATGTCCAATAGAAGTGAAATCATCAGGCTATCGAAGCCATGCATCATTTGACGCATTGATTCAAAAATATCCTATCAAAATGGAAGACAGATATATTATTTACGGAAAAGATTTGAAATATGAAGACGGTGTGACGTATATTCCATTTTATATGACTATGTGTCTATAAAAATCCTCAGTATAAAAATTCAGAAAAATTCAAAATTCTATCGCAATTTACATAATAATGTGATAGAATACTTATAAGTAAAGGGAACATTCCAAAGATATACTGGGGAGTATGAAGGAATCAGAAGACGTAGAAGAATGACTTTGTATGCAGGCAGCAGCTATTGACCGGAATAGCACTATAGAGACAGTATATCTAAGGAAGTGGATAAGTGCCACTTCCTTTTGCGTTAGAAAGAACCACATTTTTGCTTTGAGTGGCTCTGATCGGCTGCGCAAAGGGAAGATTTACAAGGAATGTACGATATAAGGGGATATATATGAGAAAGGCACAGAAAAAGGATATTCTGGACATGATCCAGACACTTCATGAAGCACATGAGGAAATCAAGAATCATATCGACAGGAACAATACCATATCTGCACAGGATCTGCTGGCACAATGCCAGGAGTGTGCAGTCAGCATAGGGAATGTTATTGAGACAATGGAAAAAAAAGATTGCATTACCATTTCCTACATACAGGATTATTGTGACCTTGTATATCAAATCTATGAAGCATTGCAGAATAACACAGACAGCAATGCCAATAAAATCTACAAGAATCTAAAAAAACAGCTCCTTCGAATTGAAAACAGTGTAAAGAACGACATTCTTGTCCGCAAGGAAGTTGTCTTCTTCCCATATAAAGCATCCATGTGGGATTCCATGGAAAGTGTCTATCTGGCAGCTAAAGAAGACCCGGAATGTGATGCTTATTGTGTACCGATTCCATATTATGACAGAAACCCGGATAGAAGCCTTGGACAAATGCATTACGAAGGTAATGAATATCCGAAGAATATTGAAGTAATAGACTGGCAGAGTTACAACTTCGAGGAAAGAAAACCGGATGCAATCTATATTCATAATCCGTATGATGATTGGAATCTGGTAACGTGTGTACATCCAAGATTCTTCAGCAGCAATTTAAAGAAGTATACGGAAAAACTGGTGTATATACCATATTTTGTTTTACAGGAAATTGAGCCGGATGATCAGGGTACTATTGACCAGATGAAGCACTTTATCTGGACTCCCGGAGTTATCAATGCAGATAAGGTAATTGTACAGTCTGAAAAGATGAAGCAAATCTATGTAAATGAATATCTGAAAGCAGCACAGGCAAATGGACTGCAGGGAAATCATTTAGATAGAAAATATCTGGAAGAAAAATTCCTTGGGCTGGGATCTCCAAAGATTGATAAGGTGTTAAATACAAAGAAGGAAGATCTGGAAATACCCAAAGAGTGGTTAAAAATTATACAGAAACAGGATGGAAGTTGGAAGAAGATTATCTTTTATAATACCAGTATTGCAGCATTGTTGGAGAACAATGAAAAAATGCTGGAGAAGATGAAGGATGTATTTAGAATCTTTAAGGAAAATAAGGATGAAGTAGCATTGCTGTGGAGACCACATCCGCTGATAAAAAGTACCGTATCTTCTATGAGACCACAATTGTGGGTGGAATATGAGAAACTTGTAAAGTGGTATAAGGAAGAAGGCTGGGGAATCTATGATGACACAAGTGATGTGGATAGAGCTGTGGTGCTGAGTGATGGATATTATGGGGATGCAAGCAGCGTTGTGCAGGTGTATCAGGAAACAGGGAAACCAGTGATGATACAGAGCGTAGAGATAAGGAATTATACATGAAGAATATATATATCAATGAATTGATCGGTAAACTTGAAACAACAGAAATTTGGAAAACAACAGACAACAAATGCACTGATTATAATGAGGGAATTAAGTTTATATTGGATAAGTTTACACAACATAAGCAGAAAGGAACACAACTGTTCTTTATCGGAAATGGAGGTAGCTCTGCAATTGCTAGTCACATGACGGCAGATTTTATGAAAAATGGTGGAATGAATACCTATAGTTTATATGACAATGCAGTAACGACGTGTATGGGAAATGATTATGGGTATGAGTATATTTTTTCACGTCCCATGGAGTTTTTAATAAGAAAAGATGATTTGGTAGTAGCCATTAGTAGTTCCGGAAACTCAAAAAATATTATAAATGCAATTAATGTGGCACACAAAAAAGGGGCAGAAGTAATCACACTTACAGGTTTTAAACCTGATAATCAGGCAAAACAGTTAGGAGATATCAACGTATATGTTCCTTGTGAGAAATATGGTATTGTAGAATCTATTCATAATTTGATCTTACAGCAAATTGTAGACATGATCATGGAAAGAGATGGGGTGAAACTTTAATGGATAGCCAACTTAGAGCAAAGCCTGCGGTATTTCTTGATCGGGATGGAGTGCTTTGTAAAGAGAAAGGTTATGTTACGAGCCAAAAAGAACTGGAAATATTTGATTATACAAGATCATGTATCGAAAAAATTAAGGAGAAAGGTTATTATACAATTGTAATTACTAATCAAAGTGGTGTGGCAAGAGGTTTATTTACAGAAGAGACCTTAATGGAAATGAACGAATATCTGAAGAAAGAAATTGACGTAGATGCAGTCTATTATTGTCCGCATCATCCACAAGGGAAAATAGAAAAGTATGTCAAAGATTGCATATGCAGAAAGCCGGGAATTGAGTTACTTCAAAGGGCAGTAGAACATTATAATATAGACATGGAACATTCTTACATGGTAGGTGATAGGGCAAGTGATATTCAGACAGGGCAGAATGCGGGCATCAAAACAATTTTGTTAGAATCTGGTTATGGAACAGAGAGACTTGAGGTAGAAGTAAAACCAGATTATATCAGAAATGATTTAAGAGACATCATAGATATATTATAGAAAAGGAGAGATAAGAAATGATTTCATTAGTAACCGGAGGATGCGGCTTTATAGGTTCACACATGGTAGACAGGTTATTAGCAGAAGGACATACAGTCAGAGTTATAGACAATTGGACCACAGGGAGACCTGAAAATCTTGCACATCAAAAGAACAATCCGAATCTGACAATCTACCACATGGATATTAGAAATAAAGAAGAGATTGAACCAATATTTAAGGATGTGGATAATATTTTTCATTTCGCAGCATTAGCAGATATTGTACCTTCTATACAAAGACCGTGGGATTATTATTCATCCAATGTACTTGGTACATTTAATGTTGTAGAGTGCGCAAAGAATGCGAGAATAAAAAAATTGGTATATGCAGCTTCTTCTTCTTGCTATGGAATACCTGATGAGTACCCGACGAAAGAAACAGCAGAAATCAGACCTCAGTATCCATATGCTCTGACTAAGAGACTGGGGGAAGAAACAGTGCTTCATTGGGGACAAGTATATGGACTTCCAGTGGTTACGTTAAGATTGTTCAATGTATATGGGACACGTTCAAGAACTTCTGGAACATATGGAGCAGTCTTTGGAGTATTTTTGGCACAGAAACTGGCTGGAAAACCATTTACTGTAGTAGGAGATGGCAATCAGACAAGAGATTTTACCTATGTAACAGATATAGCAGATGCATTCTATACAGCAGCAATGTCCGATGTGGTGCAAGATACCTTTAATGTTGGAAGTGGTGGAACTTATTCAGTTAATCGACTATGTGAGTTGTTAGGTGGAGAAATTACTCATATTCCAAAACGACCTGGAGAACCAGACTGTACTTTTGCAGATACGACTAAAATTCAGAACAGATTAGGATGGCAGGCAAAAGTAACTTTTGAAGAAGGTGTACAAAAAGTATTAGATAATATTGATTATTGGAAAGAAGCGCCAGTATGGACACCTGACAGCATTGGTAAAGAGACGGAAGACTGGTTTAAATACTTAGGAAAATAGGATATGGATTCTGAAATGGGAAAGATTGTATCAAAAGAAACATTTAAAAACGAGATAAGACCAAAACTTAAAAATGATGGTAGAACAATAGCGCTATGCCATGGAGTATTTGATTTAGTACATCCCGGACATATCATTCATCTGGAGCAGGCAAAAGAAATGGCAGATGTGTTGGTCGTGTCCATTACGGCTGCTAAGTATGTGCGAAAAGGACCGGGCAGACCATATTTTGATGATGAAATGCGTATGAAGGTACTTTCTGCTTTGGAATGTGTTGATTATGTTATGCTTTCAGAGGGATATACAGTAGATGATATTATCGAAAGTGTGGAACCGGATATCTATGTAAAAGGTGAAGAATATGTTAAAGCAGAGGATGACATCACTGGAAAAATAACAGAAGAGAAAGCATTGGTAGAAAAGCATGGTGGAAAACTTGGTTTTACTTCAGGACAGGTATTTAGCTCTACTAAATTAATTAATACAGCGATGTCAGGCCTTTCGGAAGAAGTCAGACAGTATATGCTGGATTTTAAAACTCGCTATACAATGAAGGAAATAAGAGATTATGCTGAGAAAGCATCGAGATTAAAAGTATTAGTAATTGGCGATGTAATTATTGATAAATATACATATTGTAACATCCAGGGAATGATGTCAAAGGATATGGGGTATTCGGCAAGATTATCCAATTCAGAGGAATATCTTGGCGGTTCCGTAGCAATTGCAAGACATTTGGCAACCTTTACAGAGAATGTGACACTTATGTCAATTATTGGCAATGAGGAAGATATGAGACTTCGTCTCTTTGATGAATTAGCTGATGAGATGCAATTGAAATTGGAATATAGTCAGGAATTTCCAACGATTGTAAAGCATAGATATCTTTCAAAAAACGGTAAAAGAGAAGAATACCGTAAAATCTTTGCAATTAATAATATTCCTGAAAATTTGAAATATGAGCAAGAGGTTTATGATAAATTCAAAGAAAAACTAAGGGAACATATCTCAGACTATGATGTTGTATTTTTATGTGACTTTGGACATGGACTGATAGATAAAGAAATTATTGACATTATCCAAAACAGCGCGAAATATCTGGCAATTAATTGTCAGACAAATTCTACTAATAAGGGATTGAATATTATTACGAAGTATACAAAGGCAGATGTATTTTCACTTGATCAGATGGAATTAAAACTTGCTTTTCCAGAGTATGTATCTGATGAGCAATTTAGTTTAAGAAAACTGTCTGACCATATACATGGTGATGGATGGCTTACCAGAGGGTCTTCAGGAGCATATGGAGTTTCCAAAAGAAAAATCCATGAGTGCCCTGCTTTTACACTAAATGTAAAGGATACAGTCGGTGCAGGAGATGCATTCTTTGCAACAGCAGGAATATTCACGGCAGCAGGCGCACCAATTGAGGTCGGAACCTTCATCGGAAACATCGGTGGAGCGTTAGGAGCCAATATTGTAGGAAATAAGGAAGCAGTTGAGAAAGTAAATGTACTAAAGTATGCAAGTACGTTAATGAATGTGTAGTGGGAGAAAAGAATGGCAGAGAACATTAGAATGGATTCACACAAATTAATATATCATCCTGATGCAGTAGCAAGATGGTTGAAAGGAGAGAATATCTATCCGATAGAGATAGAAATTTCTCCTAGTGGAGCCTGTAATCACAGATGTGTATTTTGTGCAGTTGATTACATTGGATATCAACCCAATTTTTTAGATAAAGATATTATTTTACGTGATATCTCTGCAATGGGTAAAAAAGGATTAAAAAGTGTGATCTGCTCAGGAGAAGGAGAACCGCTACTAAATGTAGAAATGCCTAATATTGCAAATGGAATTAAATCATGTGGTATAGATGTGGCAATGAGTACAAATGGAGCATTATTTACAAAGGATAAAGCCAAAGAATGTCTCGCAGCATTTACATGGATCAGATTCAGTGTAGCAAGTATGGAAGAAAACTCTTATGACAAAATTCAAAGAGGAAAAAGAGGTGATCTAGAAAGAGTTAAGACGAATCTAGCAGATGCAGTAAAGATAAAACATGATCAGAGGTTGACAACAACTTTGGGCGTTCAGTGCCTGCTTATGCCGGACAACATGTTACAACTTCCTGATATGGCAAGACAGTTAAGAGAAATCGGAGTTGATTATCTGACTATAAAGCCCTATTCCCAGCATCTTCATAGTGAAAATACTTTTGAAATTGATTATGAAACAATGCTGGAGTTGGAGCAGGATATCAAACAGTATGCAACAGATAATTTTGCAATCTATTTTAGGGCGAATGCAATGAAAAAGATGCATCATGAGAAGTGTTATAAACAATGTCTGGGATTACCTTTTATGACTCACATTGATGCAAAAGGAAACGTGTGGCCTTGTGTGGCTCATATTGGTACAGAAGAATTCTGCTATGGAAATATCTATGAGCAGACATTTGAGGAAATATGGGAAGGAACAAAACGGCAGGAAATTATACAGAAACTAAATAGCCTTGATATTAACAAGGTATGCAGAGAAGCATGTAGACTGGATGAAATTAATAAATATTTGGACGAGTTAAAGCATCCGGGCGAGCATGTGAATTTTATATAAGTATAAGCTTGGAAAAAGAGGAATAGCATGAATAGGATGATAAAAGCAACCCAACCGGTTATGCCAAAATTAGAGGATTATATTCAGGAAATTTCCTCTATTTGGAATACCGGAATTATGACCAATAATGGGGAAAAAGTTGATAAGTTAAAAAAAATGCTACTTGCATATACAAAATGCAATAATATAGATTTATTTGTAAATGGTCATTCAGCTTTGATGATTGCAATAAAGGCATTAGGACTGCAAGGTGAAGCCATCACATCACCTTTTACCTTTGTATCAACAACGAATGCCATCGTGCAGAATGGGTTAATACCTGTATTTGGAGATATCGATGATTCCTATAATCTGTCACCAGATACTATAGAAGAATTGATTACCAATAAGACAAGTGCTATTATCACACCTCACATATTTGGGATTCCATGTGATGTTGAAAAAATAGAACAGATTGCAAAAAAGCATAATTTAAAAGTCATTTATGATGGTGCGCAGGCTTTTGGTACAAAAGTGAAAGGAACAGATATCAGCTGTTTTGGCGATATCACAATGTTTAGCCTACATGCTATTAAAGTTTTTAATTCGATTGAAGGTGGATTACTTTCTTATCATGATAAGACACTACACAAAACATTTGAGCTGTTAAGAAATTTTGGAATATCTTATGGTGAATTCGGAAGTGACGTCGATGATATCGGAATGAATGCAAAGATGAATGAATTTCAGGCAGCCATGGGAATTGTAAATTTGCCGGAGTTGGATAATGAAATAAAGAAACGAAAAAAATTGGCAGAAAAATATTGTGAATGTCTAAATGATATACCCGGTATTCAGACATACACATATTGTAAAGATATTGATTATAATTATGCCTATTTCCCGATAAAAGTCACAGAGGAATATGGCATAACACGAGATAAATTGTGGATTAAATTAAAAGAACAAGGAATAGGAACAAGAAAACTATATGATAAGCTGACTTGTGATTATAGATGTTATAAAGATGCAGGTTATACCAGAAAGACAGAGTATGCAGACAAAGTTAAAGAAATGGCATTAGATTTGCCGATGTATGGGACGCTGACTGAAGAAGATATTTACTTTATATGTGAAACAATTAAAGGTTTGAGGAAATAAAGTATGGAACTAAAAGAACTCAATTTCAATTCTATAGAAAAGAAAATATATGAGAACAAGAACATTATTTACGGTGCGGGATATAATGGGAAATTGTTGTATCAAATACTTATTAGTAAGAACGTGACAGTCGAAGCTTTTTATGATGATGATCAAAGCAGATGGGGTGAATCTTACTGTGATAGAAAAATATTGACAAAAAATGAATTAGAAGTGTTCGATAAGAAAAAAACCAATATTTTTATTTCAAGTATGTATGTAGGACAAATCACAAATAAAATTAGCAAACTCGGATTTGAAAAAATATATACTGCCATCGACAAATTATTGGAGAAGGATACAGAAGATTTTAAGTTTTGTGAATATCAAAATAACCAAGACTATCTGAATGATTTGGATGGTTTGATAAGTATCTGTAAGGATAAAAAAACGCAAGCCTATTTTCAGGTGATTAAGAAAACTGTTCAATCTGGAAAAGCGATACGGGATATAATTGAGCAGTATAGTGGAGAAAAACAATATTTCCTTAAGTGCTTTATGGGTAAACTTAATGGAATCAATTTTGTTGATGCAGGGGCATATACTGGGGATACTGTTCGTGAGATGATGGAGGAAGGTATTCATCCCGTAGGAGTATATTGCTTTGAAGCAGATTATAACAATTTTATTAAATTAAACGCTTTTAAACAACAAAATACTAAAATTGAGAATCTGAATTGCGAAAATTATGCTTTATGGGATACACCTGCAAAATTAGGTATGAAATTTGCAAATTACAATGCACGAATAGATGTAAAATGTAAGGAAGTAACGGTAGAAGCAACTACTATAGATAAATACTTTGAAAATATAAAAGTGGGATTTATCAAAATGGATATTGAGGGAGCTGAAAGAAAAGCCCTAGCGGGTGGGATGAAAACGATAAAACGTGACAGACCAATCTTGGCAATTTCTATTTACCATGGTTTAGAAGACATTGTAGAAATACCAAAGCTACTGATGAGAGAGTTGGAAGAATATGAATTTATTGTAAGACATCATTCCTATACATATTCTGAAACAGTGTTATATGGTGTCCCAAGAGAATTGAATATATTATAAGAACAGGTATACACGATGGCAGAATTTATAGTATGGAATTTACAAGAGGATGTTCAGAAATATAAGAAATATGTAGAAAATTGTATAAATAAAACACCTTACCATTTAACTGAATATCTTTTGGCAGAGGAAAAAGCAGAAGATGGTTACACAAAAATTTTTTTGTGTATTGATGGTGAAAACTTTGCAATGTTTCCGGGTGTTATTAGAAGAATAAAATCATTGTCCTATATGTCGGATTTAGATGAAGAACTATACGATATGATAACACCTCATGAATATAGTGGGATTATAGCTAATAACAATGTTGAGTTACTAAAACAAATATTATTGGAGAATATAATTTGTTTTTGCCAGGAGAATAAAATTATATATCAATTTCATAGGATTAACCCTTTTATGAAAGAACTTCCTGAAATTTATGAAAAAGCAGGATTTGATGTGATACATAGTAATTATCAGGTATATGTGAATCTTGAACAGACCAAGGAACAGATAGAAAGTGGATATAAATCTAATGTTCGTAGAAATGTAAAAAGGGCAATAAGAGAAGGATTACAATTTGAAATTTCTGAGAAGAGCAAAGAAAATATTGCAATATTTCAAACTATGTATCAAAAAGCGATGGAAATATTAGAAGCAAAACATTTTCTTTATTTTAATGAAAGATATTTTCAAGAAATTATAAAGTGTTCTTGTAGCAGGCTTTGCTTGATACGATCAAGAGATGATAAAGTAATTGCCGCCAGTATTATGTTAGTACATGAAAATGTTGTTTATTATCATTTGGGATGTTTCGATAGGAGCTATGTACTTCAACGACCAATGAATTATTTGATGCATTCTATGATTATGTGGAGTAAACAGGAAGGATATAAAGTATTTCATCTTGGTGGTGGTGGTAAGAGTCTTATGCGATTTAAAGAAGGATATTCCAATACAAGAATTGATTATTATATAGCTAATAAAATATGTGCTCAGGATTATTATCAAAGAGTATGTGAAAACTGGGAAAAAAAATTTCCACAATATGCGGATGAAATATTTTATCCACATTATCGATATAACGAATAGAGGTATTTGTATGAACCAGATAACGGAGAGAATGAAAAAACATTATTCAAATACATTTGAATTATATGGTGCAAATGTACAGGGAGTCGATTGGGGAAAAGCAAAAGATACAGAAAAGCTGGAATTACGTTACAAGAAAATGTTGGAAGTAATTGAGCGTGGATCTGCTAGTATAAATAATATTACAGTGCTAGATGTTGGCTGTGGATATGGAGGACTGTATCAATACGCTATAGATAAGGGATATAAATTTGATTATACAGGGATTGATGTATGTGAGAACATGATACGATATGGAAAAAAAACTTATCCTAATGCTAAATTTATTTGTGAAGATATATTTGAGTACAATACTGAAGAAAAATATTCATATGTAATCTGTAATGGAATATTAACGCAAAAGCTTGGAACAAGTATTAGGCAAATGGATGAGTATGCTAGATTATTGATTCAAAGAATGTGGGATTATTGTACCCAAGGAATTGTATTTAATGTTATGAAAAGTCAGGTTGATTTCATGAATGATGATTTATATTATAAATCGCCATTAGAAATTATGGCGTATGGAATGACTTTAACAGATAAATTTATAGTAGATTGTTCATATCCATTATATGAGTATTCTGTATATTTGTATAAAAGTTGAGTTAGCAGAATTAAGAGAGTAAGGGTGGGAGATGATATCATTTGGAAAAAGTTATTATTTTTGGAGAAGGAAATATTCAAGAAGTAGCATTGTTTTATTTGAAGAATGACGAAAAATATGAGGTTGTTGCATTTACTGCAGATGAAGAATATATCAAATCAGATACTTATTTGGGTCTACCAATTATTCCATTCTCAAATATTGAGAAGATATACCCACCTAAAGATTACAAAATGTTTATTCCATTAGGGTATAAGAGAAATAACCACTTAAGGGCAGAAAAATACTACGCAGCTAAAAGTAAGGGGTATTCATTTATAACATATATAAGCCCCAAGGTAACCTATTATGGAACACCGGTTGGAGAGAATTGTTTTATCTTTGAAAATAATGTAATTCAACCTTTCACTTCAATTGGAAATAATACTATTTTATGGAGCGGAAATCATATCGGTCACCATACAAAAATAGGTAACCACTGTTTTATTTGCTCACATGTAGTTGTATCAGGGGTAACTGAAATAGGTGATTATACATTCCTTGGGGTAAATGCAACTGTAACTAATGGTATTAAAGTGGCAAAAGACAATTTGATTGGTGCAGGGGCTATTATTACAAAGGATACTAAAGAAAAGGAAGTATATGTTCCGAGTAGAAGTGTTTTATTGAATAAAAAAAGTGACGAAATATCTATAAATTAGACCAAGAGGGATATCATGGAGTGGAAAAAGAAAGGGATAATTTTAAAAACAGAAGATTTAAAGGCGGATTGGATTGTTTCACATGTGCAGTTACCAGTTCCTTTAAAAATTAATGATGATACATTGCGAATATATTATTCTGCACGTAATCAAGAGTGCCATTCTTTTCCGATATACGTAGATGTAGATATTAATAATTTTAAAATATTGAAAGTGTGTATGGAACCGTTATTGAATTTGGGGGAGATCGGTTCGTTTGATGAAAATGGGATAACATTCTCATCATGTATTGAATTTAATGGGAAATTATATATGTATTATATTGGATGGAATAAGACACATAATATTCCGTATAAAAATGCGATAGGTCTTGCAATTAGTGAGGATGGTGGTGATACTTTTCATAAGTATTCAGAAGGTCCAATTCTTGACAGATGTCTGGAATATCCATATTTTGTAGCTTCTCCATTTGTTTTTTATGAAAATGGTAAATTCAAAATGTGGTTTTTGTCATGCACAAAGTGGGAGTGGAATGAGCAGGATGGATATGTTCCATACTACTTAATAAAGAGCGCCTCATCAGAGGATGGAATACATTGGAATAAAGATGAGAGGGATTGTATTAAATATAATAATGATCATGAGGCAATTGCTAAACCATGGGTTATAAAACTAGATAATAGATATTATATGTGGTACTCATATAGAGATACTTATGATTTCAGAAAGAATAAGAATAAAACATATATGATAGGACTAGCATTATCGGATGATGGTGAAAATTGGATTAGAAAGGATAAGATAGTTGGAATTAGCAAGTCAGATTCAGGTTGGGACTCTGAGATGATGTGTTATGCGAGTGTGATTGAAAATAAAGATGATTTGATTATGATTTACAATGGAAATGAGCATGGGAAATATGCATTTGGCTATGCAACATGTAAGAAGGATGAATTAAAGGGGATTAAATAGAGTTGAGTACAAAGGTGTTGGTTTGGGGAACTGGGAAGGATTTCTGGAATCTTTACAATGTTTTAAAATTGAACGAGATAGCTGGAAATATTGAAATTGTTGGATATGTTAGTAAAGAAAGAGACTTACAATACATTGATAATAAAGAAGTAATTTTACCAAATGAAATTACAAATAATGAAATTGATTATGAATATATTATTGTTGCTACAAATGCCCATTATTACGAAATTTGCGATTATGGAAGTAAAAAAATTGGAATAGAACGAAAACGATTTATTAATGGTAAGGTTTTTTTTATTCCCTACTTTGAGTGGAATAGATATCTTAGCATCTACAACAATAATATAAGTATAGTGACAGAAACATGTACAGGGGGGGTATTGTCTAATAATTTAGGTTTACCATTTTGCTCACCTTTTGTAAATACGAGAATTGGAATAGAGAAAAATGACTATTTTCATTTACTTGAAAAACTTGATGAATATATGCGTGTATCACCAACAGAAGATGCCAAATATTTAGATAGAAATTTCAATTGGAACGGGTGGGAAGGTAGAACTGTTTTTCCAAAGTTATGGTATGATGACATATTAATACATGGTTTTCATTATCAAAGTCAACAGGCCTTTTTTGATATTTGGGAAAAGAGACGAAAACGATATAATTCAAATAATAAAATAATTTTCAAAATTTTATATGATGAGGAGGATGTGGAAAAGTTTGAACGCTTAGGATACGCAAAAAAGGTAGGAATATATTATAAGAAAACAAATGCGAAAAATATTGTTTTAACCAAGTGTGATAATTTATCTGATAAATATGCTTACCAGTATGCAAGTTATATTTTTGATTGGATAAAAAGTGGCGAAGTGTTTCGGTATGTGGATGTATTTCGATTATTTAATGGAGAAGAGAATTGGAATCATAGTATATAGGGGAATTGTAAATGAGCACAATCATTAAAATGGCTAGACTGAAAAAAAGAATAGAACAGAGCAAAGGTCTTGTTATATATGGAGCGGGTTACTTAGCCAAAATACTAATAACAGAATTTGCAGAGAATGGTATATTTGTGAATTATTGTGTAGTAAGTCATAGGGATAAAGATACTAACAGTTTTGAAAAAATTCCACTATATGAATTTGAAAATTGTATATGTGACATGCAGAAGGATAATGTAATTACATTAATTGCTGTTACTGAATTATATGAAAAAGAGATTGAAAAAAATTTGCAAAACAATCAAATAAAAAATTATCTGTTTGTAACAGAATATGTTAGAACAAATGATTTATTAGAATATTATTCAGAGAAAACAGAGCAAGAGTATTTAACAGAAGTAGCTGAATGGTATGTTGATAAAAAACGACTTGCATTACAGGATATAGAGATAATAAAAAAGCAATTTGAGTACATCATAAATAAAAGAAAATATTATGAAGACAAAATCGTGTTTGCAGTGGGAAATCCTTCACCAAGAGTGGTAAAAATGTTAGATGCTTTGCATGAAAAAGGATATCAAGTAGATATTTTGTTTTATGCAAAAGCATGGAATTATGAAAATTTCTATAATCAATTGGTAGAGAAATGTGCGAATCATTTTAATTGCAACACAATAGAGGAATTAATGTATTATATGATTTTGTCACATGCTAAAGTAATACATTTGTTTTCTCATATCAATATCTCGGATATAGCTTATATACTGATTAAACAGAAACAAATATTTCCTAAACTAGTTTTTGATCAATATGATATTGCAAATGAGATGTATATAACAACATATTCTTCCTCAAATAGTTTTACTTGTGAAAGGTATTGCTTAGAGCATGCTGACGGATTATGTTGTAGAGGATACGAACAGGAATACTTGATAAAAGAAAAGCAATATAAGTTATGTAAAAATATAATACAATTTTTCGATTATTGTCAGAGTGAAACATTTTTCTATGAAGGAAGGGACAAAACAGAAGAACTATCTTTATGCTATGCGGGAGGGATTGCAACAGAGAGAGAATGGCCAGAGGCTCCATACGCTTGCTTCTTGGAATTTGCAAAGCTATGTGAGAAAAAACAATGTCATTTTCACGTATATCCATCGACATGGGATGAAAATAGATTTATGGATTATATTTTACTTGATAAAAAAAGTGATTATTTTCATTTTCATCGACCTGTACCATTTGAAATACTAAAAAGAGAACTTTTGAAATATGATTATGGTGTTCATTTAATGAAACAAGGATATCTTGAAAAGGATTACTCAGGATATACAACAAGGAATAAAACAATTTATTCAGTAACAAATCATTTCTATGACTATTTAGATGCTGGATTACCAATTATTGCTGCTACTCCCGTCAGATTTTCACAGGAATTTGAGAAAGAAGGAGTATTACTCAATTGGACAATAGAAGAATATGACTTTGATGAGTTGAGACGTAGACGAGAGGAATTAAAAAATAAAGTGGTAGCTGTAAGAAAAAAATGGAGCATAGGGAGAAAAATTGAGGAACTTATTTCATTCTATAATGCACTATAGAATATTATTTATCTAACTCGGGGGAAATATGGAAATGATAGACTTTTTTATATGGAGTGACAACTGGTGGATTGAAAATGACGAAGCCTGGTTTGTAGATGGAGATAAAAATTTATTATTTCATTTATTTTTAAAAACAAATGAGTGTGATTTTTTATCAGAAATACCGCATGAATCAGAAAGCACATTTCGATTAAACTCTAGATGTATAAAATGTGGAGAAGAAATATTCTGTATGCCAGATAACTCTAATAGCATATGGGTATACCATTTGAAGGAAAAGAATTTTCATGAAATTAAAATTAGTAATCCCAATAATGTTAGAATTGGCATGACTCATTATTGGAAATTCAATGAAAAAATAATTGCAATTTCACATGGATTAAACATGTTATTCGAAATTGATATACAGGAGAAAAAAATTGATAATTCCTATCAGCTTGAAGGAATTATTGCTTCTTGTATAAAAGTGAATGACTTTATATATTATGTAGCACATGAAAAGAATAGTGTATTCCAATTTGATTTATCCAATAAAAGTATTACTGAATATCACTTAGATGAGTTCTCAAAAGGAATACATACAATATGCTATGATGGAAAATATTTTTGGTTAAGTGGTTATTGTAAAGAAATATATATGTGGAATAAAAACGAAAACAGTGTCAAAGTATTAGATTGTTTTCCAAAATCATTTGGCATATATAATTATGAACTTAGCGGGGAATTATTACTTGATTGTGATAGTGAAAAATATAAATCTCCAGCTTTTCTAGACTCGATTGCATTAAATCAATATATATGGTTTATACCATTCAAAACAAATAAAATAATATATATCAATAAAAACACATATGAGATTAATACGTTGGAGTGTATGTACGAAGATGAAACAAGGAATAGCTTTGCTCAAAATACGATGAAACATAAATATTTGTTAGAATATGTCTTAGATAATAGATATATGGGATTATATTCGTTTAAAAATAAGTGTATATTTGAGATTGATACATTTGAAAAAAGAATATTAAAAAAGGAATTTTATTATAGTAGTGAACAGATAAACAGAATAGGAGAGATATATAAAAATAAAAAGATAATATTAAGAGAGCAGAAAGCAATTGATAGAGTGATATATAAAGGAATGATGGATACAAAAATTATTTCTGACTTAGGCATTGGGGAAAAAATGTTTGGACAAAAAGTGTATAGGGCAATATGATGTGGAGTATGAGGTTGCCTATTATATGGAAAAATTCATTATACGAGGAAAGTAAACGAAATGAACGATGAGATTAATTTCAACTTTAATTACAAGATATCTGTAGTTATTCCAATATATAATCGTCAAAAAACTATAGAAAGATGTTTAGATTCTGTATTAAATCAAACGTTTCCTGCTTATGAGATTATTGTAGTAGACGATGGTTCAAATGATAGAACATTAGCAATAATCAGACAAAAATATGACAAACAAGTAATAATAATAAAACAGAACCATAAAGGCGCTCAGGTTGCTAGAAATACAGGGATAAAAGCAGCAAAAGGTGAATATATAGCTTTTTTAGATTCAGATGATGAGTGGGCACCTAATAAGTTAGAGCTACAAGTACAAGTGCTTGTACAAAGACCTAAAGCAGTAATTTGTGGAAATGGATACATACAGACTGAGTGGAAAGAAAAGGAGCCGAAAGTCTATGAAGAATCATATAGTAAAAAAACAAACGCACATTCAAAAAAAATAATGCAGTTAAATGGGAAAAGTGGAAATGTCTATAAACAAATACTTAATCATTCTTTTTGCTTATTTCCAACATTATTGGCACCTAAAAAGAGTCTTGTTGAAATTGGTTTGCTTGATGAAAAGGTTCCTTCTTACCAAGAGTGGGATACAGCAATAAGATTAGCAAAGAATAATGAATTTTTCTTTATTCAGAAACCATTGTTTATTTATCATTTACATGATGGAGAAACAATTTCAAAAAGTACTAAAAAAGCAATTGATGGAATGGAATATAATTGTAAGAAATTCCAATATGAAATACTAGCTCAATTAGGTTCAAGGGCATTAACACAGAGGTATTATGGCTTGTTAAGACAATGTATAAAGTATAAAGATAAAAGATTTTTTTTATACTTATTGAAATACTGTATGGGAAAACTAAATATTTTTTGTCTAAAATGAGGTGGTGAAATAATGGATTTTATACCAGTAAATGAACCATTACTAAATGGAAATGAAAAAAAATACCTTTGTGAGTGTATTGATACAGGATGGATTTCTTCCGAAGGTCCATTTGTAAAAGAATTTGAACAGAAAATGAGTAGTTCAGTTGGAAGAAAATATGGCATTGCGGTATCAAATGGAACAGCTGCTTTAGAAGTAGCTTGTCAGGCAGTAGGGATTACTGAGGGTGATGAAGTAATTATGCCTACTTTTACAATAATATCTTGTGCTATGGCTGTAACGAAGCTTGGAGCAATTCCGGTATTGATAGACAGTGACATTACTAGTTGGAACATGATTGTTGATGAAATTGAAGAAAAAATAACAGAAAAGACAAAGGCAATTATGATAGTACATCTTTATGGTTTACCAGTAAATGTTGATAAGGTTTTGGAACTTGCGAAGAGATATAGTTTAAAAGTGATTGAAGATGCAGCAGAAATGCATGGACAAGCTTATAATGGGAAGCCATGTGGAAGTTTTGGAGATATTAGTACATTTAGCTTTTATCCTAATAAGCATATTACAACTGGTGAAGGTGGTATGGTAGTAACAGATGATGAGGCGTTAGCAGAAAGATGTCGTACTTTGAGAAATTTATGTTTCAGGAAAGATATTAGATATGTTCATGATGAGATTAGTGATAATTATCGTTTCACTAATTTGCAGGCTGCAGTTGGACTGGCACAATTGGAGAGACTTAATGAGTTTGTGCAAATGAAACGTGATATGGGGAAATTTTATACAGAAAAATTGCAAGGAGTAAAAGGAATTCAATTACCAATTAGTAAAACTTCTTATGCAGATAATATTTATTGGGTATATGGAATAGTACTCAAAAACGAAATAAAAATAGACAATCGTGAAATGCAAAAACTATTAGCAGATGAAGGTATAGGAACAAGGACATTTTTTTGGTGTATGCATGAGCAGCCAATATATATAAAAATGGGTTTATTTAAAAATGAACAATATAAAAATTCTGAATATTTGGCTAGAAAAGGATTCTATATACCGAGTGGTTTAGCTTTGACAAAGGAGCAAATGAGCAAAGTAATTGATGGAGTTGTGAAAGTAATGAAAACATTAATTTGATGTTTGTAGAGGGGGAATGTTTATGGGACAGGTAGAAGAGGTAAAAAAGAAAGATAGATTACTTGCGATGATTATTAGAAATAATTATAAATGTGAAGGGGTAGATTTCATAACTCCAAATGAATATTCTCAACAAGTAGCTTATATGCATCATCCTACAGGAAAAATAATAGATGCACATGTGCATAATATGGTACATCGAAATGTTGTATTAACGCAGGAAGTTTTATTTATTAAAAAAGGGATTCTTCGTGTAGATTTTTATGATGAATATGAGGATTATCTTGAAAGTAGAGAGCTATTAGCAGGAGATGTTATTTTACTTATTTCAGGTGGGCATGGATTTAAAGTGATAGAAGAAGTGGAAATGATAGAAGTAAAACAAGGACCATATTCAGGCGAACAAGATAAAAAAAGATTTATTGGGATAGATGATGCCAATGTAATATATAAATAAAAACAGGAATAATATGGGAGGAACTTGGAATGAAAAAAGGAAGTATACACGTAATTTCAGCAGTGTCAGGTGCTTTAATTGGGGCATTGGCAGGAGCAGGAGCAATAGGAAAAATATTAGGAAAGTCAGAAGAAAAAATAAGGAAGATGTCAGATAAGCATTTATCGTTGTTTTTAATGATGAATCAATGGGTTAAAGTAAAGCAGGACGGGAAAAATCTGTCAGAGTATTTTGAAAAAAATAAATATGAGAAAATTGCAATTTATGGGTTGAGTTATGCGGGAGAGACTTTGATTAGTGAATTGCAGGATAGCTCAATACAGATTGCATATGGGATAGATCAAAATGCAGATTTAATTTATTCAGATATTAATGTTTACTCATTAGAGGATTCGTTAGAACCTGTAGATGTGGTTGTTGTTACCGCAATTACCTTCTTTAATGAAATAGAGAAAAAACTCAGCGGGAAAATAGATTGTCCAATTATTTCTTTAGAAGATATTTTATATGAAATATAGTGTAGGAGAAAACACGTGGTTAATATAAATTTTGTAGATGACTATTTTGAATACATAAAGAATAATGTGGTAAAAAAAATAGTATATGGAGTAGGAAAAGTAACTAAGAGAAACTATACTTCTTTTGGTGAAATTGACTATTTTTGTGATAAAAACGCTCTTGTATTAAATTCATTTCAAAATATAAAATGTATTTTGCCACATGAACTTGAAAAATTTCAGTCGCATTTAGCGATTTTAGTCTGTGTGGCAGAAGAACAGGTATTTAATCAAATATGCGCAAAATTGGAAACATTAAACATAGATGCAGAAGTTTTTTATCTATTTAATAATCCGTCATTTAGGTGCTTTCATGGTTGGCACCCAGTAGATAATCAAACAATGAAAGAAAAGTTGAAAATTAGATTAGTTTACAATCAAGATGGGTGGATTTTGGGAAAATTTGCGTCGAAACTAGAAGAAGAGTTAACTAAGATGGGACAAGATGTATCTGTTTCTGACAGTGTTGATATAAATGCGGATGTTAATCATTACATTTTTTATGGAGATTTATTGCAGTTTTCTGAATTGTATAAAGGAGTTATTACAACAATGATAACTCATGTTGATTCTGGAGATAAAAAAAATTTGATTTCTTTTCAAACACAGAATGATGCTTTAGGAATTTGTATGTCTAAAGACACAATGGAAAAGCTAACGAGATGGGGAATAGACAGAGAAAAATTGTGTTATGTCAACCCTGCACAAGATGGTCAAATAAAACCTAAGAAAATAGTTTTGGGAATTACAAATAGATGTTACGCAAAAGAAGATTTTCGAAAAAATGATTTACTAATAGTTGATGTGTGCAAACAGTTAGATCCTGATTTTTTTGAATTTAAAATTATGGGATCTGGGTGGGAAGAGATAGTTATAGAACTTGAACAAATGGGTTTTGAGGTGACATATTATAATGATTTTGATAGTGATATTTATTTAAATATGATGCCTAGTTTGGATTATTGGATTTATTATGGATTTGATGAAGGTGCAATGGGGTATTTAGATGCAATGGCAGCAGGTATAAAAACTATAGTGACTCCACAAGGATATCATTTAGATACATTTGTAAAACCGACATATTTGTGTAGTACTGTTAATGATTTTGTTCAAGTATTAAAACAAATTCAAGATGAAAAGAAAAAAATTGTAAATGCAGTTGCTGATTGGACTTGGGAGAATTATGCAAAAAAGCACTTGGAAATTTGGCAATATTTAACAAAAACAAAGACATTAAGGGAATTATACAAGCAACAGGGAAAGTACATGGACGGTTTTTTTTCTATGCTAATAGAGAATAATAATGTCTAATATTATGGAGGAGTTATGTCAAAAATATCGGCTACAATTTTAGAAAATGCAGAAATGACAAAAAGTCAGTTGGAATTTGTCTGCAGATTGTTAGAAGAAAATAAACCTCATAAAATAGTTGAAGTTGGAATAGCTGCTGGTGGAACTAGTGTGGTTATTATTAATAAAATAAATTCATTGAATTTAAATGTGGAAATGTATTCGGTAGATCTGTCGAAAGAGTTTTATAGAGATAAGACAAAAGAAACAGGTTATTTGATTGATGAATATTTGAATAATAATGAGATAACTAATTTGCAGTATACGAAATTGCTGGGTGATTATACGATAAATTTTCTGAATGATATTGGAAATGATATAGATTTTCTGATTTTGGATACAGTACATAGTTTACCTGGTGAAATTTTAGATTTTTTGGCATTTGTTCCTTATTTAAAAAATAATGCCATTGTGGTTGTACATGATATTGTTATGAACCATTTGAGTGACAATCAATGGGGGTTTGCAACACAGGTGTTATTAGATTGTGTTGTGGCAGATAAACTTACACCTATAGAATGCGGTAAGGAATATCCAGATATTGGTGCTTTTAGGATAAATCATGATACAAAAAAATATCTTGATGATGTGTTTAATGCAATGATGATTACTTGGAACTATATTCCAGGTACAAAAGAATTGCAATTATATAGAAGCCATTACGAAAGGCATTTTTCTAGAAATCAATTACACATCTTTGATGAGGCTGTAAAGGCTAATCAATCAACGTATAATAAAATAAAGGAAAATGAATTTAGAAATTTTGGAATCATGTATAAATTTGTATATCAATTAAATGGAAAAAAAGTGTTTATATATGGTAAAGGATATTATGGACAAAAGATAAAGAAATTACTGGAGATATGTGGCATTAGTGTTGAGGGTTTTATTGTTTCATTAAAAGATGTAGTTGATAAAGATGTATTTACAATTAATGAATTTGCTAATATGAATAATAAGGATTTATATGATATTGTTATTGGAGTAAGCACTGATAAGCAAAAGGAACTGATTAGTAATTTAGAAAATATGGGATTTAATAGAGTTTTTATCCCTTCGGAAGAAGTATTGAGACTTATTCCATAACAATCTATTATAGAAATAGTTAGGTGAGAAAAGTGAACTATTTATGGATTTTTGCGATAGGTATATTGGTAGGATTTATCCTTGGTATAGTATGTATAAGTTGTTTTGTGATCAGAGATATAAAAAGGAAATCAGAACTGGCATACAAACAATCTTCTGTTGTTCAAATGTTGAATAAATGGCTTTTACATAAACAAAAAGGAAATTCTATAGCAGATTATTTGTATGATAAGGGATATCACGAAATAGCAGTTTATGGAATGAATTATTTGGGTGAACGTTTAATAGATGATTTGTTAGAATCTAAAATAAAGGTTTCTTATGTAATTGATAAAAATGCCAAGTGCCCATATCCAAACATATCGACCTGTACTCCGAATGACTCGTTAAAAAAGGTTGATGCTATTATAGTAAGTATTAATTATCTTTTTGATGAAATTAACATGGAATTATCAGAAAGAGTGGATTACCCCATAATTAACTTGGAAGAATTATTATTTGATATGTAAAGTAAACAGTCTTATATAAGGAGATGGATGCTTGGAGGATAATAGATAATGAATATACTATTTGTTACAGGAGTATTTGCTCATAACAATAGAGATCAGGCATTAGGGGGAATGGAACGAGCGGTTTTTAAAAGTGCTTTTGGTATGATGAAGCTTGGTCATAATGTTCGTATTTTAACAGCGGATAGTATTGATCGATCATGGAAGTATCAAGGAATAGAGGTAAAATCATTTAAGGCAATAAATATTTTTGATTGTGTAAGTGATATTACATTACTTGTGGGTATAATTGATCGAGAAATAAATTTTCAAAAAGAAATAGCGTTAATTAATAAAAATTGGAAAATAGATATTATTCAATATACAGGGTGGTATGGTGTAGGCTTATTTCATTACAGTAGGATTCCTGCCATTATGAGAGTATCTTCATATACTAATTTACAATTTGCTGATGACTTTTCAAAGAGAAGAGCGGGAATATATAGCAAACTAGAGTGTATGGCAGTCAGGCGAATGGATAGTGTTTTTGCTCCAAGCTATTTGATGGCTGAAAAATTAGGGCGTGAGGCAGGAAAAAATATTGAAGTAATAGAAACACCATACATGTCTGAAGCAGTTGAAGAAGATAATGTAGTATTTAATGAATGGATTGGACGAAGGAAATATGTCCTTTATTTTGGAAGATTATCTATAGATAAAGGAATTTATACTATTAGAGATACTCTTTACGAAATACTCGACAGATATAGAAACATAACTTTTGTATTTGTGGGAAATGGAACAATAAACAATGGAATTCGAATAGAGACAGAGTTGTATAATGCAGCGAAGGAATACAGTGACAGAATTATTTGTCTAGGAAAGCTAGATAAAAGCAAATTAATACCAATTATTAAAAATGCGGAGTTTATTGTTTTACCATCACTTCATGATAATCTTCCCAATACATGTGTAGAGGCAATGGCATATGGAAAAATAGTTATTGGAACAAATGGAAGTAGTATGGAACAACTTATTACCAATGCATATAATGGTTTATTAGCACAACCAGATGATAGTAATAGTCTATTCGAAAAAATTGTACAAGCAATTGAATTGGACAAAGAAAGTAAGTTCGAAATAGAACAGAATGCTAAAGACAAGATAAAAGAATTGGATATAAATACATATTCTAAAAAAATGCAGAATAAGTATCAAAAAATCATTGAATTAAAAAGATAAGAGGAAAGGGTATATGAAAAAATCTCTCATAATAGCAGCTACAGTAGGAGTTATCGCTGGGTTGAGTGGGTATTGTTTTCAAAAGAAAAAATATTCAAAATTGTTGGAAGTGTATAGAGGAGTAGCAGATAAAAACTTGGATATTTTTTTGTTATTTGATCAATGGCTTGAAAAGAAACAAGAAGGTATACGTTTATCATCCTACTTTGAAAAATATGGATATAAAAATATTGCAATCTATGGAATGGGGAAAGTTGGTCAGCGATTAGTTGATGAATTACAGAAGTCTGATGTGAAAGTTGACTATGTTATTGATAAAAATGCAGATTATGTACATACGGATATGAAAGTTTATAGACCCGAGGATGATTTGCCAGGAGTGGATGCAGTTATCGTGACACCAATATCATATTTTTTCCCTATTAAAAATCAGTTAAAAGATAAGGTAGATTGCCCTATTATTTCTGCAGAAGATATTGCATATGAAATATAAAATGAGGAAAAATAATTATGAATATTTTAGATTTTTTACTTTTTTTGCGTAATAAAGAGGATATTTATTGGGATATTGATAAAAGAATAAAATATGAAGACTGTATTAATAAATTTATACCAAGATATTTTGAAGCATTCCCGTGTAAAGAGTTAGTTGAGAGAAAAAAGGGTAAAAGAATTATTGTATCATTGACTACTATTCCATCAAGAATTGATAAGGTGTGGATACCAATTGAATGCATGATGAGGCAATCATGTAAACCGGATAAAATACTATTATGGCTTGGTAAGGATGAATTCCGTAAAGTTGAATTACCGGATAGACTTAAAGGATTACAAAAAAAGGGATTGGAAATCAGATTTTGTAAGGATGTTGGAGTACACACAAAATATTATTATGTATTAAAAGAATTTTCAGGTGATTACATTATAACAATTGATGATGATATGTATTATGATACATATTTAGTAAAAAGGTTAATGAAAACGGCAAGGAAAAATCCTCAATGTGTATGTGCAAGATGGGTTTGGCAATTGGAGTGGTCATTTCATAATAGAATGTATGATAGTAGTACATTTAATTCTTTTATTATGAAAAAAACGAAAAAAAAACCTGCGCACAAATTATTGGCTTTAGGGGTTGGAGGGGTATTGTATCCACCAGATGTATTTAAAAATATTGACTTGAACCTAGAAAGTGCATTGCAACTATCAACCAAGAATGATGATATTTGGCTTAAAGCAATAGAAATATTGAATAGTATTAAAGTAGCTAAGGTTGATGAGCGATTCGCACCTGATGTTATTGTGAATGATACACAAGAAGTTGCATTAAGCCATCAGAATGTGGGAAGCAATAATAATGCTAAATATTTACAAGCAGTGTTTGATTTCTACAATTTATGGAATAAATTGGAGAAATAGAAGTGGAGAATAGATGTGAAGGGGCTACGAATACTAATTACGGGTTTTTCAGGATTTGTTTCAAGACATTTTGTGCAATATCTATTTGATAATAAAATGGATGCGGAGGTATTGGGGATAGACATTACAGAGCCAATGTTTAATTATTCTCAATTTTATCCCATTATAAAAGTTGAATTTCAAAAAATTAATTTGCTAGACGAGCAAAAGCTAAAGAAAGCTGTTGAAAAATTTGTGCCAGAATATACTTTGCACTTGGCATCGTACAGCAGCGTAGCATATAGCTGGAAATATCCTGCGGAAAGTTTTAGAAATAATACGAATATTTTTTTAAATTTGATTACGATTTTACGAGAAGTAAATTGTAGCTGTAGAATATTATCTATTGGATCATCCGAAGAGTATGGTAACGTTTCAGAAGAATTTTTACCATTAATTGAAGATACACCATTGCACCCTAATAGTCCTTATTCAGTGGCAAGAGTATCTCAAGAGATGTTATCATCTGTTTTTGCAGACAGCTATAATATGAATATTATTTTTACACGTTCATTTAATCATATAGGTCCATTTCAAGATGAACGATTTGTTGTACCAAGCTTTATTAAAAGAATCTTAGATATTAGTGAGGCTAAAGGCGAGAATGAAATTGAAACAGGTGATATTTCGATTGTTCGTGACTTTGTAGATGTTAGAGATGTAGTTGAAGCGTATTATCTGTTATTAATGCATGGAAGATCTGGGCAGGTTTATAATATATGTTCAGGCAAAGGAATATCTCTTCAAAAAGTAATTGAATATATTTCGGATTATATAGGAATTCGTGTTACAACTAAAGTTAACAATGATTACATTAGACCGCAAGACAATAAAATAATAATTGGAAATCCTGAAAAAATATATACAGAACTTGGTTGGAAAAGTACTATTCCGATAAAGACAACTCTACGAGATATGATTGAGAATATGAAGCATTGAAAAAGGTACTAAACGGAGGGGGAAAATGAGTATTTCAAAAGAAACAATTAGAAGTGCGGCGAAGCTATATGATACTTTAGAAGATGAAGAATCTAAGTTGATTTTTCGCAATAAATTATTATATTCAATTACTAATGAAAATAAATATTGGCATGATATTTTAAGATACTATAATCAAGAACAAATTGACAAAATATCTGAGATTGCAAGACAAAGTAGAGAAGTAATTGTTTATGGTGCAGGAACAAATTGTGTTCCTGTATTAGAGATATGCGAAGAAGAAGGTTGTCATATTAGTTTTATTTGTGACAAAGATTTCAAGAAACGGAAGGGCACTATAAATGATATTAAGATTATTTCGCCTGAGGAATTAATAAATTATCATAAAGATGCATTTGTTATTATAAGTACATTGAATTATCTTGAAGAGGTAAAAATATTTTTGAACAAATATTTCCCACAATCTTCAATTATTCCATGTGCTGGTAAGGAATTGTTGGAATTAATTGATGCACAGTATTTTGCAAAAGATATTATGCAGTTATCTGATGAAGAAGTTTTTGTTGATGGTGGATGTTTTGATTTTGAAACTAGTAGATTTCTGATGCAAAGATGTAATGTGAAACATATTTACGCCTTTGAGCCGGATATTAGCAATCTTGAAAAAGTAAATGCTAAAATAATGAAACTGGGATGTGCAGATAAAGTAACAGTATTTGAGAAAGGATTATGGAATAAGTCAGAAAATCTCTATTTTAGTGCAACCGGAGACATAATGTCCCATGTTACAGAATGTGGAAATGAAGCTGATAAAATTGAGGTTGTTGCTTTGGATGAGGTAATTCATGAAAAAGTTACATTTATCAAGATGGATATAGAGGGATCAGAAATAAAAGCATTAGAGGGAGCTCAGAATTTGATTCGCAATTATAAGCCAAAGCTTGCGATATGTATTTATCATAAACCAGAAGATACAATAGATATTCCGGCATATATTAAATCATTGGTTCCAGAATATAGATTATGGATTAGACATTATTCCTGGTCACCTGCTGAGACTGTACTTTATGCTAAAATATGATGTGTAAGGAGAAATGGCTGAATGGAACTGATAAGCATCATTGTACCTGTCTATAATGCAGAACGCTATTTGGGAAAATGCATACAAAGTGTTTTGAAGCAAACATATACTATGTGGGAATTAGTGTTAATTGATGATGGCTCAACGGATAACTCCTATAAGATATGTAAATTATATTCTGAGAAAGATAATCGAATCAAATGTGTTCATCTGGATAATCGGGGGCGTGTGCATGCTAGAAAAGTAGGTATGCGAAATTCAAAAGGTTCTCTCATTACTTTTTTGGACAGTGATGATTGGTTGGAACATTCAGCACTAGAAAATATGTACATAGAGCTAAACGGGAAGTCTGTCGACTGTGTTATTGCTGGTTATATTGAGACATCAGATTCAGGAGAAAAGATTATAATGAATGAGATGCCTAAGGGGGTTTATAGTAATAACACATTGTCGACAAGTTTTTTCCCTTTAATGTTGTGTTATGGTGATTTTTTCGAAGTGGGTATTCAACCTTTTCTCTGGAATAAACTTTATAGACGCGAGATTATTGAGCAATCAATTATGGAATCAGACGAACGTATTGTAGTTGGAGAAGATGTTATTTGCGTATTTTCGGCATTATTGCAGACAAAATCTGTTCTAGTATTAGATAAAGCTTTTTACCATTATTATTTACATATGGATTCTACGATGAGAACATATCGTGTTTTGGAAAAAGAAGTTGAAAATGTGAAATTACAGTATGTCTCTCTAAAGAATATTTTTGAAGCTAGTATTCATGCTGACTGTTTGATGCCACAGTTAAAGAGATATATTTTACATCATTTAATGGTACGTGCTTTACCATTTGTTATTCAAGATAAAAAATGTGGATTATTAAAAGATATTCCCATAACAAGTAGTATTATCATTTATGGTGCAGGTGGGTTTGGAAGTGCTGTTTATCAATATGTATTGCAAAAAAATCAATATAAAATTAGTGCATGGTGCGATAGAGATTATATAAAGTACCAAAATATGAAATATCCGGTAATATCGGTAGAAGCTGCATTGCAACAAGACTTTGACTACATATTTGTATCAGTTATGAGTAAGAAAACGGTAGACAAGATAAAGGAATCCTTGTTATGCAGAGGAGTTGGCCAAGCTAAAATTGTATGGATGAACATTGAAGAACTGGATCAAATAGATTTATTAAAATTATTTGGTTAGCTGGTGGCAATATTCTATGGAGAAGGGGACATAATATTTGATTTTAGAGAATAAAAATTATTCCAAAATAGTAGGTTATGGAATAGGACAGTATTATGAAAAAACAAAAGTAGAGTTATCCCAAATTGTAAAATTGGATTATCTTTGTGATAGAAAGTGGGATAATAGTAATCATACAGAATATGATGGCATTCCTATTGTTAGTAGAAACGATTTAAGCAAAATTGAAAAAGCTTTGATTATAATTTTTTCCGGAAGTCCATGGGTTTATGAAACAATTAAACAAGACTTTGATGAAATGAAAATCGAATATGTTCATGTAGATGAAATAATAGGAATAAAAACAGAGCTTAATGGAAAAATTTTAAAAGAAGATTACTCTAATGGGATATATGAGGATAAACGAGGAAATAAAATTTTTTTTGATTTATCTATTTCTGATAAAGTAAAAGTATCATTTCAAGGATGTGGAAATGTATTACGAATAGGAGAAAATATCTCAATTGGAAATCTGTATATAAGATTCGGAAATAATGGATTTTGTAGTATTGATAATAACACAGAAATTATAGAAGCGAGAATTTTTGTTTCGGATGCTAAAGTGCTAATTGGTAAGGATTGTCTTTTTTCGACACAAGTTATATTAAGAACTCACGATGCACACCATATATTTGACATCGAAACACATAAACGGATTAATTATTCGAGAGATATTGTGGTAGGGGATAATGTTTGGCTTGCATATCAAGTAACATTACTTGGGGGAGCAACAATAGGAACAGGTTCAGTGGTTGGAACAAATGCGGTAACAACAAGTCAGTTTGGAGATCATAAGATAATAGTAGGCTCTCCAGCAAAGGTTATCAGAGATAATATTTGTTGGAGTAGAGAAAATACTGAATTTTTTAATCGTGATTACTTAGAGGAGTGTACATCAAAAGAAGCACTAAAATATATAAATTAAATAGGTTATGTCTTAAATATTAGGGGAGAGGTTTTTTCTGACATGGATATTAGTTTATTAAACAGTATGAATAGAGTTTATATTGTTGGTGCTCAGTCCAGGGCAAAAACAATGACGGGATATTTGCACTTTTTATTTCCGAACATTATTATTGAAGCATATCTTGTGAATGATTTATTACAGAATGAGTCTTTTGTTCAGGGCATTCCAGTAAAAAAACTATGTAAAAATAGTTTTTTGAATTTGGAATTGCCTGTTTTTATTGCAACAAAAGGGATTTATCATGATGATATTGAAAAAGAATTAAATTACATGGGATTTTATAACATAATTCCTGTAACAGTTGCTGTTGATAATTGGTTTCGTAATGAGTATGTTAGAAAATTTTTTCAGATGGAAAATTTGCCCTTTCAAAAAATAGATGAAATGGAGATAGAAAGTCATTATAATAAGAAAGATACTAACATAAATGCGTGTATTTATATGGCAAAGTCAATTTATGATAAACCTTTACATGAGTATAAAAAACCAATGTATGAACGAGCAATACAGGTTGGTGCAGCATTAACAGATAAAAGACTGGAATCTGGAATAATGACAGATTGTGTTGGAGAAAATATATCAATTAAGAATCGTCAATATTGCGAATTAACGGCACTTTACTGGATATGGAAAAATGCTCTGGAAGATTACGTTGGATTATCACATTATCGACGACATTTTATTTTACCTAATGGCTGGCAGGATATAGTCATATCAAATAAAATAGATGTGATTTTGCCAGTTCCTACATATGTATGGCCTAGCATTGATGAAAATTATAAAGAACGGCATGATCCGTATGATTGGAATTATCTCCTTGAGTACTTACAAAAAAAAACTGTTGAAGATTATAATATTGCCAGTAAAGTATTTTCGCAAAATTTATATTTACCATGTAATATGTTTATTATGCGAAAAGAAATAGTAAATGAGTTGTGTACATGGATGTTTCCTATTTTGGATGCTATTGTAGAACATGGAGGAGAGAAAGCAGATCCATATTTAAATCGATACCCAGGTTTTATTTCAGAGAGATTACTTACACTTTTTTTTAGTAAATATAAAGATAAATATAAAATCGTATATGCTGATAAAAATTTTATTTTATAAGTAAACGCAATTAACACAAATGTTCTTGGAATTCTTGTACGGTTGCTTTTCTATATGTATACTATAAAATATGTGATGGTGTAACCATTTGTGTTGTTCCCTCAAGTAATGCGGATAAGAAGATTACAGGTAATTCCTTGTATGCATGTCGTGAAATCCTTTTACAGAATGGTGCAGAACATGTTGAAATGTTTGCTTTAGGAAAGGCGATTTAATACATGAAGAAATTTGATGAGTATCCAATATTAGCAGTTACAAGCGATGATGAATCATATCCTTTTGGAATGCGGAAGATGAGCAATAATTCAGTGATATATTATAAGGGTAATATTAGCCTTATTAATGCAACTAAAAATATTGCAGTAATTGGTACCAGAAAAATATCGGACAGAGGTCGTAAATTAGCATATGAAACGGGTTGTATTTTAGCAAAAAGAAAAATTACTCTGGTAAATGGTCTTGCACTTGGATGTGATGCAGAAGCTATAAAAGGCGCTTTGTCAGAAGGCGGAAAATGCATTGCAGTTATGCCATGTGGACTTGAACAGGTGCAGCCACGCTTGAATTACAGACTGGCAGAACAGATACTGGAAAAGGGCGGCTGTATGATTAGTGAATATCCAGTGGGCAGTAGTATTCAAAAATATAGATATGTCGAGCGTGATAAAGTCCAGAGTGAAATTAGTCAGGGCATCATGATCATAGAAGCAGATGAAAATAGTGGAACCATGCATACAGCTGAGTTTGCAATGAGACAACATAAGAGGCTGGCATGCTATTACCATAAGATGATAGAGTTATCAAAGGGTAATTTGTTACTGGAGAATTCAGGGAAAGCAAAAGTGATAAAAACACAAAGTGACTTGGAAGAGTTTATTGATATTGTAGGAGAAGAAAAGGAGTTTCAACAGTTGGCGCTGTTGTAATTGTAAGTATGTAAATCTATATTTTTATGGTTATAACCGCAAAACATCATTGCTAACACACAATAATCGGGGTACAATATAATTGCGGAGGCGATTTATATGATCAATAGGCCACTTTACATGGATAAGATCATGACATATGTGGATACTCCTTTTGTAAAAGTGCTTACAGGGATTCGGCGATCTGGAAAATCCACATCAGGAGCTTGCTGATTATGTCCGTTTGGGTGGATTCCCGGCAACGCATTTGAGAGCATATTCTCAGGATGAAGTTTACACAATTGTACGCGATATTTATAATTCGACCATTTTCTCAGATATCGTAAGAAGAAATCAAATTCGTAAAGTGGATCAGCTGGAGCGGGTTGTAAAATACACTTTTTCTAATGTAGGCAATACCTTTTCTGCAAAGTCCATTTCTGATTATTTAAAGTCTGAGAAACGTTCTATTGATAATGAGACTGTATACAGCTATCTTGAGAAACTCGAGAAAGCTTATATTTTGCATCGGTGTTCCAGATATGATCTGCAAGGAAAAGAAATTCTTAAGACACAGGAGAAATTTTATCTTGCAGATACCTCTTTGCGCTATTCTGTATTAGGGTATGGATCTGATAATGTAGCATCGAGCCTGGAAAATGTTGTATATTTGGAATTATGCAGGCGTGGATATAAGGTTTATATAGGTAAAACGACAGACGGAGAGGTCGATTTTGTTGCCAGCCGACAGGGAGAAAAACTATATGTGCAGGTAACACAGGAAATTCATTCTGAAAAGACAGAGAAACGAGGGTATGAACGCTTATTGGAGATAAAGGATAATTATCCTAAGTATGTTTTGAGGACAGATGAATTTGCGAGTGGAAATTATGAAGGAATTAAAACCATGCATATTGCAGACTTTCTGTTGAGTAAAGATTTTTAGGGAGTTTTTGAATTATATGAGAATGAATATATACAATAACGGAATATATCAACAGGATATAGAATCAGCATGGAAGTTAGGTAATTTTAATAAGTTAGAAGGCAGCAGAATTTTAATCACTGGTGCTACAGGCATGATTGCATCGGTGATCATTGACATTCTTATGTATTACAATAGTATCATAAATATTTCTTCCCAGGGTATCCATATCCTTGCTATCAGCCGTAATGAGGAAAAGGCTAGGGAGCGTTTTGCTCCCTATTGGGATAGTGACTTTTTCACCTACTTTTCCCATGATATATCACAACCTTTACCGGAGTCAGGGGATATTGACTATATTCTCCATGCGGCAAGCAATACGCATCCAAGGGCTTACGCAACTGATCCGATTGGTACAATTACGACCAATGTATCAGGTACATATGAGCTTTTATCCTATGCAGCAGAGCATTATTGCAGGCGTTTTCTGTGTTTTTCCTCTGTGGAAATCTATGGAGAGAACAGAAAAGATGTGGACAAGTTTGGGGAATCTTACCTGGGATATATTGACTGTAATACTGTCAGGGCTGGCTACCCGGAGAGTAAGCGGCTTTCAGAATCTTTATGCAATGCTTTTGCGGCGCAGAAGGAACAGGATTTTGTAATCGGGCGTTTCTCAAGGGTGTATGGACCGACCATGGGGATAGACGATTCTAAGGCAATTGCCCAGTTTATCAGGAAAGCGGCAGCAGGTGAGGATATTGTGCTGAAGAGCGAGGGAAATCAGTTATATTCCTATACCTATGTGGTAGATGCAGCAGTGGCTGCTTTATATTTATTATTATATGGAAAAAGCGGTGAAGCCTATAATGTTGCGGATGAGAATTCCGAAATAACATTAAAGGATCTTGCCGGAATTCTTGCAGAGGCAGTTGGTTCACGGGTGGTATTTGAATTACCGGATGCAGTGGAGCAGGCAGGATATTCTACTGCTACGAAAGCACTTCTGGATACGAAGAAGATCAACGAGTTGGGCTGGAGAGCCAAAACTCCTATAAAAGAGGGACTGGAGAAGACGGTTCAGATATTAAGGGACTGTAGATAAAAGGCAGCATAAGGGGGAAATGGCGTGAATATAGCAGTATTGTTAGCAGGTGGTGTAGACCCTGCTTTTAAGATGGATATACCTAAGCAATTCGTGAATGTGTATAATAAACCAATCATTGTATATACGATGCAGAAGTTCCAGAACCACCCGGAGGTAGATGCGATCATGATTGCGTGTCTAAAGGGCTGGGAGAACATGGTGCAGGCGTATGCGAAGCAGTTTCGTATTGATAAGTTAAAGTGGGTCATTACAGGTGGTGTGTCAGGACAGGACACTTCAAGACTGGCAGCAGATGAGCTGATGCATAGTTGTAAAGAGGACGATATTGTGATTATTCATGATGCGATTCGTCCACTTGTGTCCGATGAGATTATTTCAGACAGTATTCGTTCCTGCAAAAGGCAGGGAATGGGGATATCTGCGGTGACGTCCATGGATAATGTGATGCTGACAGATGATGGAATCTGCGGTCTGCGTTCGATTTCCAGATATGCATTTCGAAGGATACAGACACCGCAGACATATCGCCTGGGAGACTTGCAGAAGTATCATAAAGAAGCAATAGAGCAGGGAATTTTGAATGAAAATGATACTAACAATATGGTATCAAAATTAGGACAGAAGGTCTATTTATCCAAGGGATCTGATTTAAATATCAAGATCAATACAGTAGAAGATGTAGAGATGTTCAAGTCTTTATACAATATGGGCAATAGAGATAGGCAGGAGTAAGGTCAAGGAGGACACCTATGAACGTAGCATTGATTTTAGCAGGAGGAAGTGGAAGCAGGACGGAACAGTCTGTTCCGAAACAGTTTCTGGCAATTTATGATAAGCCTATTATTATTTATACATTAGAGGCTTTTCAGAATCATCCTGATGTGGATGCAATGATTGTGTCCTGCATAGATGGTTGGCTGGATGTACTGGATGGATATGCGCGGGCATATGGGATTACGAAGTTAAAGTGGATTGTTGAAGGCGGTGAGAATGGACAGGCATCTGCAAGAAAGGCGTTGTTGGAATTAGAGTCCCATTGCAGCAAGGACGATATCGTGATTATTCATGATGCAGTACGCCCTTTGATATCTCAGGAGATTATAACAGATTGTATTGCAAAAGCCAAAGAATATGGTTCAGGGCTTTCGGCTGTCAGATGTCAGGAAACAATCATGCGCACAGAAGATGGTGAGAGTGGTAGTGATGGTATTGACAGAAATGATATCATGAGGGTACAGACACCACAGGCGTACCAATATGGCAAGGCATTATGGGCACATAAAGAAGCTTTGAACAGAGGAATTACAAATGCAGTGTATACGAATACATTAATGTTGGAATTGGGAGCAGAATTGCACTTTTCTTTAGGATCAAATAAGAATATTAAGATTACAACGTTAGAAGATATAGATATTTTTAAGGCATTGTATTCCACAAAGAGAGATGCCTGGCTGAGAAGTAAAAAAGAGACAAAATAAGGTTTGCCATAATTGACAAATCTTATTTTATACTCTAATATAACGTATATACGATAAATAAACGTAGAATAGAGACATAACATATCGTAAGTTGTAACAAAGGAGGAAAAATGGTATTATGATAGAAGAACAAATACCGAGAAAAATTGCTGAAACCGGTTTGAAAATGAAACGTAAGGTAAAAGACAGTGTTTTTACAAAACTATTTGCAGAACAAGGTTATGTAGTAGAGTTGTATGAGGCATTGAGTGGTAAGAGTGCAAAGAAAAATCCTGAGATTGAGGTCATTACTTTGGAAACGGTTCTGATGAATGGCTATTATAATGATTTGGGATTTGTTGCAGATGGCAGATTCATGTATCTTGTAGAGGCGCAATCAGACTGGTCGCCTAATATAGTCTTACGAGTGCTTTTCTATTATGTACGTACTTGTGAAGAATATTTAAGCAGGCGAAAAATTAGCGTACATGAATCCAAAGTCATCCATTTACCCAAACCAGAATTATATATTATATATACAGGTAGTGAACATTTGGGGATAGAACAGCTGTCTTTTGCAGAAACTTATTTTTCAGGAAACAGCCCAATAGATTTAAGAGTAAAGATAATTCGTGACGGATGTGGAAATGATATTATTCATCAATATGTGAGATCCACACAGATATGTGCGGAAGTCAGACAGGAATATGGTGCAAGCTGGGGGGGCAACCAGGCAAAGGAGATCATTCAGCGTTGTAAGCAAGAGAATATACTTGTAAGATTTTTAGAGCAGAGAGAGAAAGAGGTAATTGGTATGATGACAACAGATGTAGAATATGTTAATTGGATGAATAGTAAGTGGAAGGAAAACTATCAGCAGGGCATGGAACAAGGTAGGGAGCAGGGAATTCAATTGAAACAGGAAAGAGTTGCCAAGGAAATGCTGGCTGATCATATGCCTATGGATTTGATTATGAAATATTCTGAACTTTCAGAAGAGAGAATTCTGGAGCTAAAAAAGGATCTGGAGCAGGCAGGAGAATTATAATACTATGCTGATAAGTGAAAGAATCTACAAGTACATGGAAGAAAAGGGAATCTCTCAACTGGAATTTGCAAAGAAAACCGGTATTTCCCAAAGTACGGTCAGTGACTGGAAACGTAAAAAGACCAATCCTTCTGCGGATAAAATCATGATTATATGCGAAGTACTTGGTATTTCTCCATACGAATTGTTACAGGGAACGGACAATCAGAAATTAAAAGAATACCAGCAACCGAATTATATAATGATAGACAGGGATTCTAAGGAATACAGGCTGATAGAAGTATATCAGAATCTGAGCATAAGTGCACAGAAGCGTCTGGAGGGCTATCTGGATGCGATAAATGACAAAATTGTAACTATTCAGAGCCATGCAAATTAAGGCAGAATATGCTTGTTTACAAGCATATTTGACTCAATTTATATGGCGAAGTAACCACATGAGCAAAAGAAAAGCTGTGAAACAGCGATTTTGCGAATGGGGTTCTGAATAGTTACACAAAATTTAATTTAAAAGTGTAGCAGGAGCGATAATATGGGAATATATTTGAATCGTGGGAATGAACTTTTTTTACAGGCGGTCAATTCAGAGATTTATGTAGATAAATCTGAATTGATCTCATATACTAATAGGATTTTGCGGACGCAGCAGAAATATGTATGTATTAGCCGTCCAAGGCGTTTTGGTAAATCCATGGCAGTAGATATGCTTGTGGCGTATTATAGCCGGGGATGTGATTCTAAAAAGTTATTTCAGAATTTGAAAATAGCTCAGAATGAAACCTTTCTCAGATATTTGAATCAATATGATGTGATTTCATTAAATATGCAGGAGTTTATGAGCCAGTGTCAGAGTATGGATGATATGTTATCGCTGCTGCAGAGATCGGTTCTTTGGGAATTGCTTGGAGAGTATCCTGATTATAGATATTTTGACCAGAATAATTTAGTACGGACTATGCAGGATATTTACCAGAACACAAAACGACCATTTATAGTCATTATTGATGAATGGGATTGCATATTTAGAGAATACAGTAATAAAAAAGAGGATCAGGACAGATATTTGGATTTTCTGAGAGGATTATTGAAAGATAAAGAGTATATTTACCTTGCGTATATGACAGGTATTCTTCCGATAAAAAAATATGGGACACATTCAGCACTTAATATGTTTAATGAATTTTCGATGACAAATCCTGGCATTTTAGCAGAATTTGTCGGGTTTACAGAGCAGGAAGTGGAGAAGTTATGTCAGAAATATAATAGAAATCTGGAAGAACTGAAAGAATGGTATGACGGATATCATTTTGACAAGGAAGATTCTGTATATAATCCGCGTTCCGTAGTGCAGGCAGTATTATCTGGTATTTGTGATACATACTGGAATCGTACAGAGACATTTGAAGCGTTGCGTATGTATATAGATATGAATTATGAAGGACTAAAAGATGATGTCTTGAGTATGCTTGCAGGAGAAAAGGTGCCAGTTAATACAGGAAGTTTCGTGAATGACATGGTTTCTCTGCATAATGAAGATGATGTCCTTACGTTGCTGATTCATTTGGGATATTTGGGCTATGACTTTGATCATGAAAGTGTATTTATACCTAATAATGAGATAAAAAAGGAATTTGCTACAGCAATTTCCACATCAGATTGGGGAGAGGTTTCCAAGGCACTGAAGCATTCGGCGGATACCTTAAATGCTATATGGAATAAAAGAAATGCAGAGGTAAAAGAAGGAATAGAGCAAGCACATTTTGAAACATCTCATATACAATATAATGATGAAAATGCTTTAAGTTATACAATTTCCTTGGCACTATATTCAGCGAGAAATTATTATACAGTATATCGGGAATTCCCATCAGGAAAAGGTTTTGCGGATATGGTATATTTGCCCAGAAAGAAATTTATGGATAAGCCTGCATTGGTAGTGGAATTAAAATGGGACAAATCAGCCCAGGGGGCAGTAGCACAGATTAAAAACAAACAATACTGTAAAAGTTTGCAGGAATATGAAGGAAATATTTTATTAGTAGGTATTAATTATGATAAAGATACTAGGGAACATGAATGTATTATCGAAGATTGCAGTAAATAAAAAGAGAAGTGCATTAGCACTTCTCCGGTTCCTCATAATCAACACCAAATGTATCAACAGTTACTTTCTTCATAATCTGTTTCTTGAGTGGTCTGTCGGAGTAATCAGTCTGTGTGGTGGCAATTTTGTTTACGATATCCTGTCCTTCGATAACTTTACCGAAAGCTGCATATGCGCCGTCTAAGTGAGGAGCATTCTTATGCATAATGAAGAACTGGCTGCCTGCTGAGTCTGGCATCATGCTTCTTGCCATAGATAAAACACCCTCTGTGTGCTTTAAGTCATTGGCGAAGCCATTCTGTGCGAATTCACCTTTGATGGAATAGCCAGGACCGCCCATGCCTGTTCCGTCAGGACATCCACCCTGGATCATGAAGCCGTTGATGACTCTGTGGAAGATTAATCCGTCATAGTAGCCTTTCTTTACGAGGCTGATGAAGTTCTTTACTGTGTTAGGGGCGATTTCAGGATAAAGCTCTGCTTTAATGATATCGCCATTTTCCATTTCAATTGTAACAATGGGATTCTGTGCCATAGTATATTCTCCTTTATTCATTGATGGCAGCAGATTAAAAATGGAATCTGCTGCAGCTAACCATATTGTAGTTGAATTTCTCATATTCATCAAGCTAAAATTATATAACTTTGGTGGTAATGATATTTTGTTAGAGTGTGAAAGAGAGCGCTTGATTATGGATATAATGCTAAACCGATTATTTATATATCTGCCCTATTTACAGCAGGAGCTGGGACAGGACGATTATCAGGGGAAACTAGATTATTTACAGCATACAATGGCGCAGTTTCACATTTTGGTTTCTCAGATGCTTTCTATATCTGAGATAGGTGGAGCCCCGGTTGTTCTCACGGATGACCCGCAATTAGCCTTTTACTGTGTATCGCAGCAGATTCCTTGTTGTATTGTACTGGATTCTGGAAGCCGGGATGCCAGTCTGCCCAGTGGCGTATATTGCGTAGAGTCTCTGGAGGATATAGATGGTGAATATCTGGAGCGTATTTATAGGCGTACTAAGGGGATACCTTGGAATATTGTGGAGACGGAGCATCTGCTGATCAGGGAGATTATACCGGAGGATGTTCCAAGGCTGTATGAATTGTATTCGGATGACTCTATTACGAAATATATGGATAATCTGTATTCAGACCCGGAGCAGGAGCTTAGTTATACCAGAGATTATATCCAGAACATTTATGGTTTCTATGGCTATGGGATGTGGATCATTACGTTAAAAGACACAGGCGTGGTGATTGGCAGGGCTGGCTTGGAATATAAGGAAGGCTATGACGGGCTGGAGCTTGGATTTATGCTGGGAGCAGAGTATCAACATCATGGGTATGCATACGAGGCATGCAGTACCATTCTTGAGTATGGCAGAGAGTGGCTTGGACAGGATGCTTTCAGAGCAATCGTACATAAGGAGAATTTGCCATCAAGGCATTTATGTGAGAGACTGGGATTTCAACTTAGTGAATCATTTGCAGAGGTGGAGAAAGATTTTGTAGAATATAGGCTTGGCTGAAAATAACATGAAAAAATTCTAAAAAAACATTTGACACCATCCCTATTCTGTGTATAATAAAAGACAGAACAAGGGCGTTCGAGAATACAATGTATTCGCGAATGCTTTTTTTGTACGAATAAACGGAAAAATTATTCGTAGGCAGATATAAGAAATATGAGGAGGTTAGCAGGATGAAGAAGTTGGAGATTATCATCAGACCTGAGAAACTGGAAGATTTGAAGGCTATATTGGAAGAATCTAACGTAAATGGTCTGAATATTGCAAACATTATGGGTTACGGCAATCAGAAGGGTGTTGTGAAGAGATACCGTGGTGCAGAATATCGTGTCAATCTTTTGCCGAAGATCAAGGTTGAGACGGTTGTATCTGATGAAGTATCAGAAGCTTTGATTGATAAGATTGTAAAAGAGATTAATACCGGTAACTATGGTGATGGTAAGATTTTCGTTTATGATGTTCAGGACGCTGTCAGAATCCGTACAGGCGAGCGTGGACAGGAGGCTCTGTAGTTTCTTCCCGATTGCTGTATTTCATAAATGCGCAGCAATCCGCAGATTCTACATAAACAATTGAAAAATGAAAAAATTTATTTATGTGTATTATCAAAGGAGATAATCAACAGGCGTAGCAGCAGCTGCAGACGGCCGGTTATTATCTCCTTTTTCTATTGATAAGAATGTTTATCATGGCAATACACAGATAAAGGAGGAGAAAGTTATGTTTTTATTAACAGAAGCATCTGAAGATGCCCTTAATGCGGTGAACAGCATTATCTTTGGTTCTCACGGTGTATGGTTCCTGATCGGTGCGGCATTGGTATTCTTTATGCAGGCAGGTTTTGCAATGTGCGAGGCTGGTTTTACCAGAGCCAAGAATGCCGGTAACATTATTATGAAGAACCTGATGGACTTTTGCCTTGGTACTGTTGCTTTTATTCTGGTTGGTTATAACCTGTTATGTGGTGTAGGTAATAACTTCGTTGGCTGGGGCTTGAATGTATTTGATTTCGACAATACTGACTGGTATGGTTTCGTGTTCAACCTGGTATTCTGTGCGACAGCAGCTACAATCGTATCCGGTGCCATGGCAGAGCGTACAAAATTCATTTCCTACTGTATTTATTCTTTTGTAATCAGCTTATTCGTATACCCTATCGAGGCTCACTGGGTATGGGGCGGTCAGGCATGGCTGACTAACATGGGATTCGTTGATTTCGCAGGTTCCTGTGTCATCCATATGGTAGGTGGTTTCACTGGTCTGATCGGTGCTGCCATGTTAGGACCCCGTATTGGTAAATATGATAAGAATGGCAAGTCCGTTCCTATTCTTGGACATAACATTGTAGTAGCAGCCCTTGGTGTATTCATTCTGTGGTTTGGCTGGTATGGTTTCAATGGTGCGGCAGCAGCAGATGGTGATGCACTTGGTAAGATTTTTGCAACAACAACAATCGCACCTGCTTTTGCAACATGTACAGCAATGATCTTTACCTGGATCAAGAATGGTGCCCCTGATGTGTCCATGTCTTTAAACGGTTCTCTGGCAGGTCTGGTTGCCATTACAGCCGGATGTAACAACGTAGATATCCCGGGTGCAGCTATTATCGGTATTGTGGCAGGTATTCTGGTATGTGTAGGTGTATACTTCATTGAAAATACATTAAAGATTGATGATCCTGTTGGTGCTGTAGCAGTTCATTTCTGCAACGGCTTGTGGGGTACTTTGGCAGTAGGTCTTTTCGGTGTAGTAGAAGATGGTAATACTACAAAGGGTCTTTTCTATGGCGGTGGTTTCCGTCAGCTTGGTATTCAGGCTCTGGCTGTTATTGTAATCCTTGCATGGACCGCAGTCATGATGACAATTGTATTCTTCGTTATTAAGAAGACAGTAGGACTTAGAGTATCTGAAAAGGAAGAAATCGAAGGTCTTGATCCTACAGAACATGCACTGGAATCTGCTTATCCTGACTTCCAGTCTGCTAACTATAATAAATAAATTAGTGCTGATTCTTTTTCCCTTAGTTGAATAATACATAGAAAAGACGTGATATTTGTAGAGTATCACGTCTTTTTCTTATACAAAAGTATTTCTAATGTCAGATGCAGAAAGCTTCGACTTTCTGTGGGTATTCTTTATATGATTGTTTCAATTGCTACATTTTTCTGGGCAGACAGGTTCATAATGTCCTGATAATATTGCTTCTGCAGATCAATGATCTGATTATCAGAGGTCTGGATAACAGGTCTTGAAAAATTATCCTGATTAATAAAGATTACGTTGCCTTCCATACCGTTCGTCAATGTGACACGGTGATTCAGATAAGAATTGGCAACATTTTCAAGGAAAGTCAGGATGTATTTCATCTCATATTTCTGAATGCCTTCATCTTCAAAGGCTTTGATAACTGAGAATGGACACATGGCACGACGATAAACACGTTCACTGGTCATGGCATCGAATATATCTGCGATGGTGACGATTTTGGCAAACTTGTCAATTTCAGGACCTTTTAATCCATAGGGATAACCACTGCCATCACATTTCTCATGATGCATCAGCGCGGCATTCTTTACATGCTGTGGAATATTATCGTATTTATTCAGTAAATGAAAACCCTCTATGGTATGAGTCTTAATAATTTCAAATTCATCCCTGGTCAGCTTACCGGGCTTGCGTAAGACTCCGGTTGGCAGAAGAAATTTACCTACATCGTGGAAAAGACCACAGGCGGTTGCCATAGTCTGATCCGCCTCGGAGAAATGAAGCCACTTTGATAAAATGTTGCAGATTAATGCAACATCCAGGCTGTGATTGTATACAGAATCATCTACGTTCCGCATATTGAGGAGCATATCAAATACATTGATATAAGAATCCTCCTGATGCATCATCTGAATAGTCTCTTCCAAAAGACCATTGACGTAGAAGGGTTCATTGCGGTAAAGTGATTTCATCAGATTATCGCGGAAATGTTCTGCACATCTGTTGAAATCCTGCTGAAAATGCTGGAACTGAAGGCTGCTGCGTATCTTTTCCTTGTTGGTCTGAACGGCGTCGGCATCCAGAATTTTGGATAAGGTCATAGGAGTATTAAGCTCATTGACAACAGTATCTTCAATATGCACATAATAGACGGAATAGGACTCCAGTCTTGATATGATATTTTCTGTCAGTACGACACCCTTTGGGACAATCATTTTTAAGTCATAGGTGAGGATGTCTTCAGCGGTTACCATACCGGGACGTAAGTCGGTAACGGGTATCTGCTTCATGTTTTTGTCACCTTTCTTTACAATTTTATAATTATATCTTAATTCTTTTGGTAAAAAAAGTCAAATATATGGAGGATAATTTAGTGAAAAAGTATACTGGTATACATAAAATGTCAGACAATAAATTTCTGAACCTTTTCAAATTGGATGCACTAACAGATGCAGGAAGAAAGTTTGATTACTATTTCGTATCAAGGCGTAAAGAAAAAGAACTGAAGATCTATACCAAAGACAGCCTGGCAGAAGGCGTGGTAATCTATCCGATTCTCAAGGAAGACCAGGATAAGATCGTGATGATCCGGCAATACCGCTACCCGCTGGATGATTATCTCTATGAACTGCCTGCAGGATTGATTGATGAAGGAGAGACGCCAGAAGAAGCAGCAATCCGTGAGATGATGGAAGAGACAGGACTTACCTTCACCGTATACGAAGATGGAGAAGCAGCCTACAGACGCCCCTTCTTCATGGGAGCAGGCTTTACGGATGAAAGCTGCAATGCCGTATTTGGCTATGCCACAGGTCAGATTAACCAGGCTCATATGGAAGATACCGAAACAATACAAGTCCTCGTTGTTGACAAAAAGGAAGCCACACGCATCCTGAGAGAAGAAAAAGTATCCCTGCGTGCAGCCTACCTTCTCATGAACTTCCTACGAAGCGAGAAATCCCATCCCTTCTCCTTCCTGCACACACAGTCATAATGCATAAACAGTGCATTACATGTTGAAAATGAAAAATAAAATGCAAAATAAATGCACGCCATATTGACACGCCGGTGTGCATTTATTATACTCAAAATTACAGAAGTAGATAATTTATGAAGTAACCATAAATCATATTATCGCAAGATACAGAATTGTACAGCTTCCCCAAATGCATAAGCGGCACTTGAAAAACGTTGGCACTTAGGCGGTATGGGAGCGAAGCTTCCAATAGCGCCTTACGTGACCACTACGTTTTTCACGTAGCGAGAGCGTGCCTGCGTTGCATTTGGGGAAGCAGCACAATTCGTCCCTTGCATATACACATTCAAAAGAGGAGGATGGTCAGTGAAGAGAGTTACGATTCAGGACATAGCCAAAGAAATGGGATTGAGCAGAAATACAGTAGCCAAAGCATTAAGCAATGGCAATGTATCTCCAGAAACCAGACAGGCAGTCGTACAGAAAGCCTGTCAGATGGGATATGCCAAGCTGGATGATGCACTGGTAGAAGAAGTCATGCATCAGAAAAGAAAAACCGGAGGAGGGACAATACTTGTATTGTTCAACCGTTGGCAGTCCCTGTTCTGGAATACCACACTGGCAGGCATCAGCGATGGAGCCAAGCAGGAAGGCTATCGCATGCAGCTCTATATTGTGAACGAGGATGATCTGGATGGAGAAGAAGTGCTGGAGCAGTTAGAGGATGATGTACAGGGTATTATTTTCCTGTGTATTTTTCCAATCCGATTTGTAAAAGGCATTGCCAGGGCGGGACTACCCATGACCTTCTTTAATACGCCGGTGGATGCACAGGAATACATTGCACTTGGTGATGTATACAATCTGGAAGGCTTCTATTCCATGAACAGATTGACAGGATACTGCATTGATGTAAAGAAATGCACAAGCTTTGCATTTATTGGATTTGCAGAAGGTTCCAGAGTTGTACAGGCAAGATTGCTTGGATTTATGAGCGCCTGTAGAAAGAGGGGGATAGAACCGGATCAGAAGATGCTGTTCACGCATCCTTCCAATGATGTGTATTATGGGTACAGCATGGTGGAAGAGGCAATTGACCAGATGCCATATATGCCGGATGCAATTATCTGTGAGAATGATGATATTGCCAAGTATACGGCAACTGTATTGTTGAGGAAGAATCCGGCACTTGCTGAGAGAACAATCATTACAGGATTTGATCATACGATAGAAGAAGACTTTTTCAAAAAAGATATTCTGACCGTAGATGTAAGAATAGAAGCACTGGGTAGAAGACTGGTGAAATCTGTAGTAGACAGAATCAAGGACCCTGATCTGGATAATACATTTGTAACCTTGGCGACTTACCCATTATTAGGTTAGAGCAAGAAAGGTGTGGTGAAGTACATGCAGAAACAGACATTGAACGGAATGTGGACGATGCATCCGGTGTGCAAAGAAGAAGATACCTATATGAAAGCCTATGGATTGGAGGACTCCTATCAGGCTTGGATTCCCGGCTCCGTATTGTCCACGTTATTGAATGCAGGGGCGATAGAAGACCCCTATTATAGACAGAATGAATACACAGCCAGAGACCTTTTCTGGCAGGATTATATATTTGAACGCAGCTTTGAAGTGACACAGGAACTGTTGAATCAGGATGTGATACAACTGGTCTGCTATGGGATAGATACACTGGCTGACTTATATATAAATGACACACATGTCATTTATATGAACAATATGCACAGAACCTGGAGAATCCCTGTAAAGGAATATCTGCATGAGGGCAGCAATTCCATACGCTTTTATTTTAAATCCACACTTCGCTATATAGAAGAGAGAGAAGCGTCAGCACCGGCAGATAAGAAGATTACGATAGAGGCAAGTGGAGCGATTGCAGGTAATCAGTATATCAGAAAGGCACATTCCATGTTTGGGTGGGACTGGGGCGCTCAGTTACCGGATGCGGGCATCTTCCGTGATATTGAGATACAGGCTTATTGCACAGCCAGAATTGATGAAGTGAAATATCAGCAGGAACATACAAAAGGACAGGTCACATTACAGGTAGAAGCAGTGCTTGAAGGTGCAGACTATATTGGAAAATGTTCCATAGGAAAAGCTTCCAGAGAAGAAGCATCTCATGAAGAAACTATCTATGAAAAGACTATCTATCAAAAGACCTCCATGGAAGTGTGCGTGTATGATCCGCAGGGACATCTTCTGGACAAACATATCATGACAACAAAAGACAATGTGACATATGTGTCAGAATTTATCATACAGAATCCGCAGTTATGGTGGGTAAATGGACTGGGTGGACATCCGCTGTATACGGTAGAGACCAGACTGCTTACTAATGGAGAAGAAGCACAGACACGCACAGACCGTATTGGACTTCGGACTTTTACCGTGAGCAGAGATAAGGATCAATGGGGCGAGGAGTTCGCATTCATGATCAATGGAGTAAAATTCTTTGCCATGGGAGCGGATTATATTCCAGAGGATTGTGTATACAACAGAATTACCAGAGAGAGGATGGAATATCTGGTACGCAGCTCAGTAAAAGCCCATTATAATTGCCTGCGAGTGTGGGGCGGTGGTTATTACCCATCAGATGAATTCTATGATCTGTGTGATGAGTACGGCATTATCGTATGGCAGGATCTGATGTATGCCTGCAATGTATATGATGTAACGCAGGAATTTGAGGACAGCATTGCGGCAGAGACAGCAGATAATGCAAAGCGGCTGCGTCATCATGCAAGTCTGGGATTATGGTGCGGCAACAATGAAATCGAATCTGCATGGGCATACTGGGGCAATTATCAGACCCAGAGCCAGTATTTACGTGCTGATTATATTAAACAATTCGAATATATCCTGCCCAAGGCACTGAAAAAGACAGACGACCAGACCTTTTTCTGGCCTTCTTCTCCTTCATCAGGTGGATGCTTTGATGAACCGGGAGCTGAGAACCGTGGAGATACCCATTACTGGGAAGTATGGCATGGGCAGAAGCCATTTTCTGATTATCAGAAGTATTTCTTCCGATTCTGCTCGGAGTTTGGGTTCCAGTCTTTTCCATCAGAAAAGACAGTATATTCCTATACAGAACCGCAGGATAGAAATATTTTCTCACCGGTTATGGAGAGCCATCAGAAGAATGATGCTGCCAATGGCAAAATGCTGTACTATCTGGCAGAGAACTTCCGCTATCCTAAGGATTTTGAAAGCCTGTTATACGTAACACAGGTACTTCAGGCGGTAGCAATTAAATCAGGTGTGGAGCACTGGAGACGTAACCGAGGCAGATGCATGGGAACCTTGTACTGGCAGATCAATGATAACTGGCCCGTGGCATCCTGGTCCAGTATTGATTATTACGGCAGATGGAAAGCGCTTCATTACATGGCATGCAGATTCTATGAACCGGTAGCCGGGAGTATTGTCAGAATTGCGGATACAGATACTGCCGAGCGCAACGGTGGGGAACATTTCAGTGCAGTAGCAGCCCATGTGCAGAATGAGACTGCACAGCCAGTAGGTGTAACTGTGACTATGACTCTGAAGACCTTCGATTTCAAAGTCATAACGACTGCTACACAGCATGTAGTTGTGCCAGCCTTTGGCGTAAGTAAAGCTCTGGAAGAAGACTATAGCAGCTATGTACAGAGACAGCCACGAATCCTGATCACACCATCAGCTAAACGCGTAGAAGATGATACACATCACTATTACGATAAGAAAGACGTTTTCGTGGAAGTAGTCTTCACCTATGAAGATGGCAGAGTACAGATCGAAAGCGATACCCTTGTGCCATACAAACACGTAGAACTGCCACAATCCAGCATACATGCAGAAGTAGTAGGCAATGCAAACACTTATACCATCGCCCTGCAAAGCAATGTGTATACCCCATTTGTCGAAGTAGATTTCACCGATGCCGATGTAATCCTGTCCGACAATATCATCAACCTAACTGATGATAAACCACGTGTAATATCCTTTACAACTGAGGACATTATAAATGGTAACTTTACCGATGCCACAGACGTCAAAAACCGCCTGCGCATCCGTTCCCTGCGTGATACCTATTAAATAACATACTTAAGTAACTATACAGAATTGTACCGCTTTTACAAATGCATAAGCAGGCACTTGAAAAACGCAGCGAGAGCGTGCCTGTGTTGCATTGTAAAAGCGGCACAATTCGTCACTCGAACCTTAACCTATCACTCGACCTATTAAAAAGAAAGGCAAAGCATGAACGTTACATATTTTGAGAAAGAAAGAATTTTTAAGTTAGACACCCCAAACACCAGCTATTTACTCGGCATCGTAGATGAAGAGAACTTCATCGGACACATCTATTACGGCAAAAGACTGCAGGGACATGACATTGCTTACCGTATGCGTACCCAGGAAGCCCCATTTGTACCAAGCCAGAATAACAGAGAGCGCTGCTCCTTCTATGACTGCTTCCCATTTGAATATCCTACAGCAGGACTGGGAGATTACAGAGAAAGCTGCCTGTCTGTTCGTACCATGGGTGGCTATTTGGGATGTAACCTGTCCTATGTTTCCCATAGAATTTTGGAGGGCAAACCACAGCTGGAAGGACTTCCTGCTACCTTTGCAGACAAAGAAACAGCTACAACACTGGAACTTACTTGCGTAGACAATCACATTGGTATGAAAGTTCTGTTATATTATACGGCATTTTGTGACACAGATGTCATTACCAGAAGCGTTAAGATCATAAATGAAGGTACGCAAGCCTTTTATCTCACCAAGGTATTATCTGCATGTCTGGATATGGATAATCAGGATTATGAGATGATCAGTCTTCATGGAAGCTGGGCAAGAGAACGCCACATTCAGAGAAAGAAAGTAGGATATGGTATTCAGAAGGTCAGCTCATTCAGAGGAGAATCCAGTCATCAGGATCATCCATTCCTGGCACTGGTAAGTCCAAACACGACACAGGAGATGGGTGAAGTATATGCGATGAATTTCGTATATTCTGGTAATTTCCAGGCGCAGGCTGAGGTGTCACAGTTTGACAGCATCCGCATGTCCATGGGAATCCATCCTGAGAATTTCTGCTGGAAGCTGGAGCAGGGCGAGTCTTTCCAGGCGCCAGAGGTTGTTATGGTATATTCCTCACAGGGGCTGGATGGCATGACAACTGCATTCCATCATCTGTATAAGAGACATCTGATTCGTGGTGAATACAAGGATAAGAAACGTCCGATTCTGATCAATAACTGGGAAGCTACTTACTTTAATTTTACAACAGAGAAGCTTCTTAGTATTGCAAAAGAGGCTTCCGGGCTTGGTATCGAAATGCTGGTCATGGATGATGGCTGGTTTGGAGCAAGAAGCAGTGATAACTGTGCGCTGGGAGACTGGCAGGTCAATGAAGAGAAATTATCAGGTGGATTAAAATATCTGGTAGATGAAGTAAATAAGCTTGGCATGAAGTTTGGTATCTGGTTTGAGCCGGAGATGATATCTCCTGATTCTGATCTGTATCGCGCCCATCCTGACTGGGCAATTGCAATCCCGGGCAGAGTTGCAACAGAATCCAGACAGCAGTATGTACTGGATCTGTCCAGACAGGAAGTGGTAGATTACGTATATGAATGTGTGGCTAAGATACTGCGCAGTGCCAATATTGAGTATGTAAAATGGGATATGAACCGCCAGTTGACAGATCTGGGAAGTATAGATCTTCCGGCTGACAGACAGGGAGAGTTGTATCACAGATATGTTCTGGCTGTGTATGCATTACAGGAGAGATTGACGAAGGAGTTTCCACACCTTTTACTGGAGAACTGTTCCGGAGGCGGAGCACGTTTTGATCCCGGTATGCTGTATTTTGGTCCGCAGATCTGGTGCTCAGACGATACAGATGCCATAGAGAGACTGGAGATTCAGGAAGGAACTTCGCTGATTTATCCGTTATCTACCATGGGTGCACATGTATCTGACTGTCCAAACCACACAGTTGGCAGAGTGACACCCTTTGAGACGAGAGGTATCGTAGCACTGGCAGGAACATTTGGTTATGAGCTGGATGTTACGAAGATTGCACAGGAAGAGAGAGACATGATCCCCAGACAGGTTGCCATGTACCATAAATATAATGATCTGGTAAGAGAAGGGGAATATTACCGTATTGCTTCTTACTCACAGAATCACAAGTATGACTGTTGGGAAGTTGTAAGCCAGGATCAGAAGGAGGCATTGGTTACATTTGTGCAGGTTCTGAATCGTGCTAATTTCAAGTCCAGAAATATTAAGTTAAAAGGACTTATAAAGGATATACTCTACAAGCTGGAGGGAGAAGACATCTGCTATTCGGGAGAAGCTTTGATGTATGCCGGTATACAGATTCCTAATCCATGGGGAGATTTCCAGGCAAAACTGCTGCATTTTACCGCTGTAGAAAGTGACGTTAAATAAGGTTGACAAATCTGTTAGATTAAATTATATTAAAAATAAGCTAAAAAAGAATAAACCCAGATGGGAGGGAAAGAAATGGTCAAAGCAGTAAAGCTGGCAGATATTGCAGAAAAGCTGAATGTCAGTGTTGTAACAGTGTCAAAAGCTTTGTCCGGACAGAAAGGCGTCAGCGAAGAACTACGTGAAAAAATCAAAGATCTGGCAGATGAGATGGGATATGTGCCAATTCATTCTAACCAGAAGAATAAGAATAAATCCTATACAATAGGAGTTATCAGTCTGGAGAGTTATTTTGCCAGATTTGCATCATTTTACTGGAAAATGTATCAGGAGCTTGCAACGAGAGCGGTAAAGAAGAACTGCTTTACAATGCTTGAAGTCATTAACACGCATGCAGAGCAGACTCTGGAGCCGCCTAAGCTTCTGGAGGAAGAAAGAGTAGATGGTGTTATCATTATAGGCAGACCCAGACAGGAATATTTGAAGATGCTGTATCGTTATAAGAAATTCCCAATGGTGTTTATGGATTTTTACGATGACAATGAAGAAGTCATAGATTCGGTCATATCTGCAAGCTTTAACGGGGCTTACACAATGACAAATTATCTGTTTGGTCTTGGTCATACCAGGATAGCATATGTTGGTACGCTTATGTATACGGAAAGTATCACGGACAGATATTTTGGATATTGTAAGGCTCTTATGGAACATCATGTTCCTGTTCGTGAAGACTGGATTGTGAAGGATCGAGACGAAGAGAACGGTATCATAGGTCTGGAACATAAATTTGTCCTGCCTAAGGAAATGCCCACAGCATTTGTGTGCAACAATGATGTCAGCGCCTATGCCCTGATTAAGACTCTGGAAGAGAATGGATATCGCGTGCCTGAGGATGTGTCGGTAGTGGGATATGATGATTATCTGTATCCGGAATTTGGTGATTCCAGAATTACGACATATGCCGTAGATATGGGTGAGATGTCCAAGATCACATTGCAATGTCTTATCCGTAAGATAGAGAATACCACTTATACAGAGAATCTGCACATTGTACCGGGTAAACTGGTCGTGAGAGAAACTGCGAAAAAACTGGATAAATAGAAGATGAGGAATACCTCCTGACTTTTAAGTAAGCAGGAGGTATTTTTTTAGTTAAAAAAATGAAAAAGTAATATAAAAAACTAAAAAAGCTAAAAAATAGGAACTTATGTAAATGGAGATATGTATATATAAAAAGAATTTATAGAATATATTTATCGTTAGTTAGTATAGGTAAAAACAGACCAAAAAATAACATTTGTTAAAGTGTACAAAAATTAATCATTTAAGTTGTGAAAATAGGAAAAAGTGTAGATGCGGACATGAAATACTGTTGACTTAAAGTAAATTAAGTAGTAAGCTAAAAACAAGTTAAACAACTAACTTAAAAATGAATTAAAATTCTAAAGGGAGGAAACAAAAATGAAGTTAAGAAAATTAACAGCATTGGGTATGGCAGCCGTAATGACTATGTCTTTAGCAGCATGCGGCAGCAGCAATTCAACCAACACAGAAGCACCAGCAGCAACAACAGACACAGCAACAGATGCAGCAGCTTCTACAACAGCAGAAGCAGCAGCTGACACAGATGCAGCAGCTGTTCCTACATATGCATCTATTAAATTAGGTGAGGACTACACAGATCTGACAGCTTCCATCAGCTTCATGCATCATAAGACAGACCGTGAAGAAGACGGTACAATGGCTAAGTTGATTGAAGAGTTCAACAAGGTATACCCTAACATCACAGTAACAACAGAAGGTATCACAGATTATGCAGAGACAGCGCTTCTTCGTCTTCCTACAGAGGATTGGGGCGACATCATGTTCATCCCTTCTGTAGATGCAAAGGATCTGTCAACATACTTCTATCCTTACGGAACAGTAGATGAGATGTCTGAGCTTGTAAACTTTGCAGATCAGTGGAAGAACGATGGTCTTTGCTACGGCGTAGGTTACATGGGAAATGCACAGGGTATTCTGTACAACAAGGCAGTATTTGAGAAGGCTGGTATCACAGAACTTCCTAAGACTCCGGATGAGTTCATTGCTGACTTACAGTTAATTAAGGATAATACAGATGCAATTCCTCTGTATACAAACTATGCAGCAGGCTGGACAATGGGTGGCCAGTGGGATGCTTACCTTGGCGCTATCACAACAGGTGATGAGACATGGTTAAACCAGAAATTCGTTCATACAGCAGAGCCTTTCAAGGATAATGGAGATGGAACAGGTGCTTATGCACTTTACAAGATGCTGTATGATGCAGTTGCTAACGGCTTAACAGAGGATGACTACTCTACAACAGACTGGGAAGGCTGCAAGCCTATGATCAACAACGGCGAGATTGGTACTATGGTACTTGGCTCATGGGCAGTTGCTCAGATGAAGGCAGCCGGTGATAATGGAGATGATATCGGATATATGCCATTCCCTATGACAATTAATGGCAAACAGTATACAACAGCAGGTCCTGACTACTGCTACGGTATCAATGTACATGCTTCTGACGAGAACAAGACAGCAGCTATGGTATTCGTTAAGTGGATGGTTGAAGAATCCGGCTGGTGTGATCTTGAAGGCGGCTATCCTATCTCCAAGACAGCTCCTACATCCTTCACATTTGATAATGTAGAGGTTGTATCAAATGTAACAGCATTAGATGGCGAAGAAGACCTGATGAACGAAATGAACGCTGAGTCTGAATTAAACTTCAATGCAGGCGGTGACTTAAAGGTTCAGAAGATTGTAGAAGAAGCAGCTAACGGCGGTTCCTTCGATGATATTATGGCTGACTGGACACAGAAGTGGAACGATGCCCAGGATACCCTTGGAATCGAAGTTAAGTACTAATCTTTACAGGCAGCAAAGGGGAAAGCCCTTGTAAATAATTTCCCCTGATCATGGGCCGGGGGTATATACTCCCGGCTCATTTTCTGAGTAACTGTGTGTTACGTTCATGTTTTTGAGGAGAGAAAAGGAGGAGGTTGCGCTATGGCATCATCCCAGACGAAAAAACCATTTAATCTACACAAGTGGCTGAGAAGCAGAAAAGGACAGCAGGCTGTAATTATTGTGCTTTTCATGATTGTTCCATTAACTTTATTACTTTTATTTACTTACTATCCTTTCGCAGAAATGTTCAAGTTCAGCTTCTATAAAATGAAGTATGTCGGAGAAAGAACATTTGTAGGATTAAGAAATTACAAAGAAGTCTTTACCAGAGATGACTGTTTCAGGTCATTGTGGCTGTCCTTATATTATATGGGCGGTGCTGTAATCCAGCTTGCCCTGGCATTATATCTGGCAACAATTCTTAGTTTTAAGGTAAAGGGAGGAGATTTCTTCAAAGGATGTATGTTCTTCCCGTTTTTGATCAATGGTATTGCAATTGGTTTCATATTCAAATTCTTCTATACCAGAGGCTTCGTATTGGATACGGTGCTTGGCTGGATAGGCTTTAATCAGGAAAATCTTCCGTACTGGCTCAAGGATACCAGTATCAACAATTTCTCCCTGGTTGCGACCAGTGTGTGGAAATATTTCGGACAGAACATGGTACTTTTCGTAGGCGCTATGATGTCAGTTGATTCTGAGTTATATGAAGCAGCCATGTTAGACGGTGCAAATAAATGGCAGCAGTTCAAATACATTATGCTGCCGAGTATCAAGACAATCGTTATGTTAAACCTTATCATGTCAATTTCAGGCTCTTTAAGTGCATTCGAGCCTCCATACGTTGTTATGTCCGGTGGTGCAAACGGAACTGCTACATACTTTGTAAAGATGCATGAAATTGCACATACAAGCCAGAAGGTTGGTCTTGCATCTGCTATGGCTATTGTATTATTGATTATTATCATGATCGTGACATTACTGCAGAATCTCTTCTTCAAATATGTATTCAAGGATGCAGCAGATGAAGATAAGAATGCAGGTGCCAGAAGAGAAAAGAAGCTTGCACGTATCAGAGCAAAGGAGGCGGCAAAAGCATGACAGTCAGCCAGAAAATCAAACATTATTTATGGATATTTATTGAATATTTCTCATTAATATTCTTCTCCTTTGTAGCACTGCTTCCGGTAGTATCCTGTGTTATTACAGCATTTAAGACAGAAACAGAATATCAGAATACAAATGTTATGACATTACCGGAGAGCTGGTTGAATTTTGATAATTTTATCCAGGCATTTAATAAGGCAAACATGGGAAGGGCATTTATAAATTCCTTCATCGTACTGGTATTTGTTGTATTTGGTTCCGTTATGGTAGGTTCCATGTTAGCGTATGTACTGAACAGATTTACATTCCCCGGAAATGGACTGATCAGAAGCCTTTTTCTGTTTGCTACATTACTTCCCGGTATCGCAATGCAGGTTGCTACTTACCAGTTAATGTATCAGATTGGATTTATCAACCACTTATATGGTTACATTATTCTTTCCATGGGTACTGACGTAATCTCTATTTACATTTTCATTCAGTTCTTCGAGAATATCCCGACTTCGCTGGATGAGTCAGCATATATGGATGGAGCTTCCTACTTCACAATCTTCTTTAAGATTCTGTTCCCTCTGCTGAAACCGGCCATCGTAACAGTTATGATCTTAAAGGGTGTAGGTACTTATAATGAATACTATAATGCCAGCCTTTATTTAAGTGATCCCAAGTTAAAGACAATCGCCATTTCCCTGTATACCTTCGTAGGACCTCTGGGAAGCAAATATAACCTGATCTGTGCAGGTGTTATCATCAGTCTGATTCCTGCCCTGGTCGTATTCCTGATTTTCCAGAAGCAGATTTACAGCGGATTAACTGCTGGTGCTGTAAAGGGTTAATCTAAAGAGGTGGGAGAGAAATGAGAGTAGAAGAAATCAGAGAACATCTGACCAACGATATCATCCCTTTCTGGAAACATTTAAGGGATGATGAAAACGGTGGTTATTACGGATGGATGGACTATGAACATAAGCTGGATAAGAGGGCAGTAAAAGGCTGTATTCTTAACAGCCGTATCACATGGTTCTTTGCCAATGCCTATACTTTATTAAAAGATGAGAGCCTGTTAGACGAAGCTCGCCACGGCTTTGAATTTTTAAAAAATCATTGCTGGGATAAGGAAAATGGCGGCGTGTTCTGGTCCGTAAAATACGATGGAACACCGGAAGAAACAATCAAGCATACCTATAATCAGGCTTTTTCCATCTATGCACTTTCTTCTTATTATGAAGCAAGCGGAGATAAGGAAGCTCTGGATATGGCTTATCAGCTTTATGGTTTGATTGAGAATAAGATGCGTGATGAGCTGGGATATAGAGAAGCTTTTGATGAGACTTTTCATGAGATTGATAATGATAAGCTTTCAGAAAATGGTGTTATGGCAATGAAAACCATGAATACACTGCTTCATGTATTTGAAGCATACACAGAGCTCTATCGTGTCGATCATAAGCAGGAAGTAAAAGAGCATCTGATGTGGATGATGGATTTGATTGCCAATAAGATTTATAATCCAAAGCTCCACAGACAGGAAGTTTTCTTTGATGATAAATGGAACAGCATTATTGACCTGCATTCCTATGGACACGATATTGAGACAGCCTGGCTGGTTGACAGAAGTGTAGAAGTCATTGGAGAAAAGGCATACGATGATAAGATGACACCGATTACGCTTGATCTGGCAAGACAGGTCTATGAGGTAGCATTTGATGGTCATTCCATGGCAAATGAATGTGATAAGGGTGTTGTAGATACCAATCGCGTATGGTGGGTGCAGGCAGAGACGGTAGTAGGCTTCCTGAATGCAGCTTCCAAGTGCGGTAAGAGTACGATTGAAGGACAGAAATATCTCAAGGCTGCGGATGCAGAATGGGAGTTCATTAAGAAATATGTAATTGACCACAGAGATGGTTATGAAGCCGGAAGAGAATGGTACTGGCTTGTCAATGAAGATGGCAGACCATACACGGACAGACCGATTGTAGAGCCGTGGAAATGCCCATATCATAACGGCAGAATGTGTTTTGAAGTAATCAAACGTTTGCAGGGTACAAAATAAAACGGAGGAAATGTTGATGTTTCAAGAGAAATATAAGGAAATCATGGAGCGTTACGAAGCAGTCGTAACACGTAAGAATGAAAAAACAGATTTTTATAACGGTATTTATGACCGCTACAAATATCCGGTCCTTACAAGGGATCATATTCCACCTTTCTGGAAATTTGATCTGAATCCAAAGACCAATCCATATTTTATGGAAAGACTGGGCGTAAATGCCGTATTTAACTCAGGTGCAATTGAACTGGATGGCAAGTTCTATCTGGTAGCCCGTGTAGAAGGCAATGACAGAAAGTCTTTCTTTGCGGTAGCAGAGAGTGATAACGGTATTGATGGGTTCCGTTTCTGGGATTATCCAATACTGTTAGATGATGTATGCCCGGAAGAGACGAATGTATATGATATGCGTCTTACCAAACATGAAGATGGTTATATTTATGGCGTATTCTGCTCAGAAAGCAAGGATAACAGTGTGAATGACCTTTCCGCAGCGGTTGCAGCGGCAGGTATCGTCAGAACAAAAGACCTGAAGACATGGGAAAGATTAGACAATCTTAAGACTTTGAATTCCCCTCAGCAGCGTAATGTCGTACTGCATCCTGAATTTGTCAATGGCAAATACGCTTTCTATACAAGGCCTATGGATGATTTCATTGATACAGGAAGCGGCGGAGGAATCGGCTTTGGTCTGTGTGATGATATTACACATGCTGTTATTGATGAAGAGATCATTACAAGCAAGAGAAAGTATCACACCATTACAGAAGCCAAGAACGGTGCTGGTGCAGTTCCAATCAAGACTCCTAAGGGTTGGATCCATATTGCACACGGTGTACGTAATACAGCAGCAGGACTTCGTTATGTCGTATATGCATTCGCTACAAGCCTTGAAGATCCTACCAAGGTCATTGCTGAACCGGGTGGATTCCTGATTGCTCCTCTTGGAGAAGAGAGAGTTGGAGATGTATCTAATGTAGTATTTACAAACGGTGCAATCGCAAGAGACAACGGGGATGTATATATCTATTATGCTTCCAGCGATACAAGACTTCATGTAGCAACAACTACAATTGACAAGCTGATGGATTATGTATTCAATACACCAACGGATCCGCTCCGCAGTGTTAAGTGCGTAGAGCAGAGATGTGATTTTATTCGTAAAAACTTAGAATTTTTAAACAAATAATGAGAACAGGAGAGCTGGAGCGATGGCTGACAAACTGATTGATAATCATCTGGGAATCGTTAATTGTGGAAACTGGTATCGAATCAAAAAAGTTATGAGAAAGGCAAAGAGCGGAGAACCTATTACGGTAGGCTTCCTGGGAGGCTCTATTACACAGGGCTGCCTGTCCTCAACACCGGAGACCTGTTATGCATATCTGGTATATGAGTGGTGGAAGAAACAATTTCCTGACACGAGTGTCACTTATGTAAATGCAGGAATCGGTGGTACGACTTCGCAGTTTGGCGTGGCAAGAGCAGATAGTGATCTGCTATCCCATCATATTGATTTCTCTGTTGTGGAATTCAGTGTCAATGATGATGATAATGCACATTTTCTGGAGACTTATGAGGGCTTGATCAGACATCTCTATTCAGATGAGGGCAAACCTGCGCTCCTGATTGTGAACAGTGTACGTTATGATGATGGCTGCAACGCCCAGGCGCAGCACAACCATATTGGAGAAGTATATCAGATTCCATGTGTAAGCATGAAGCCTACCATTTATGCCAAAGTGGCTGATGGTTCAATAACTAATCGTGAGATTACGCAGGATGACCTGCATCCAAATGATCTGGGACATCAGATGATGGCAGATGTCATAATTCATTTTCTGGAGTTGGTATACGCCAACCTGGAACACGAGAGAGAGCAGGACAATGACATGCCGGCGCCTATAACACAGAATGCATATGAACATTCTACACGCTGGCAGAACAACAATTATGACCCTGTCACAGATGGTTTCGTCAGAGATGATACCCCGCAGAACGATATCCGTGAGATATTCCGCAAAGGATGGACAGCATCTGAAAAAGGGGCAAACATTACTTTTGAGGTAGAGGGAAGCTGCCTGGCTGTACAGTACCGGAAATCAGTGGTACAGCCCGCCCCGATTGCAAAAGCCATTGTAGATGGGGACGAGGAACACGCCATGATCCTTGATGGCAACTTCGAGGAAACCTGGGGTGACAGCCTTCATCTGGATACATTGGCAGAGCATTTACCTTATGGGAAACATACTGTCAGGATAGAGTTGATCGAAACTCACGAAGACGATAAAGTACCATTTTATTTAGTATCTGTTATTGCTTCACACTAACTTAAATTTCATTAGGCAATTACCTATTACAACCCACAAAGTAGAAAGGAAAACATTATGAGCAAAGTAAAAATATATAATGCACCAGCAGTTAAAAATATGCCCTGGCAGGAAAGACCGGAAGGAGAGTTCACAGGAGCACCCATCTGGAGATATAAAGAGAACCCCATTATTGGAAGAAACCCATTAAAAGGCGTAGCAAGAATCTTTAACAGCGCAGTTATCCCTTACGGTGATGAGTTTATCGGTGTATTCCGCGGCGAGCAGACCAATGGAATCCCTTACATTTACATGGGACACAGCAAAGATGCAATTCACTGGAATTTTGATGAAAACAAGATTAATTTCGTAGATGAGGATGGCAAGCCATTTATGCCGGTATATGCGTATGATCCCCGTCTGGTAAAAGTAGAAGATACCTACTATATTATCTGGTGTGGTGATTTCTACGGAGCAGCAATCGGTATAGCAAAGACCACAGATTTCAAGACATTTACAAGAATTGAGAATCCGTTCCTGCCTTTCAATAGAAATGCCGTTCTTTTCCCAAGAAAGATCAATGGTAACTTCGTAATGCTGAGCCGTCCTTCTGACAGTGGCCATACACCATTTGGTGATATCTTCGTAAGCGAAAGCCCTGATATGGAATTCTGGGGCAAGCACAGACATGTTATGGGTAAAGGAAATGAATGGTGGCAGTCACTTAAAATCGGTGGCGGTGCAGCTCCTATTGAAACAAGCGAAGGCTGGTTACTGTTCTATCACGGTGTAAGTGGAACATGTAATGGTTATGTATACAGCATTGGCGGAGCTATTCTGGATATTGATAATCCTTCCATTGTAAAATACAGATGTGAAACTTTCCTTCTGACACCGGAAGAATGGTACGAAGAGAGAGGCTTTGTGCCTAATGTATGCTTCCCTTGCGCAACCATCCATGATGCCGAGACAGGAAGAATTGCAATCTATTATGGTGCTGCTGACAGCTATGTAGGGCTTGCATTTACAGAAATTGATGATATTGTAGAATATATCAAGAATAACAGCAAGCTGTCCGAATCCGATAAGGAGATCGGCAGGAGATAGTGTGCAGATGCTGAAATGGTGAGTAATGGAGGAAAGTACATATGGAAACGGCAGTAAAAGACATCAAAGAGCTGAAGGTACATGGCAGGACGACAAACAGGCGTGATCCGTTGACGTTATTCTGGACCGCCAGTGGGTTTGAATGCAATGTATCTGGTTCTGAACTGTGGGTAGAGGTAGAAGTTACCTATGACACTTACGAGCCTTGGTTCAGTTATACTGTAAATGGTGACTGGATAGGCAGACAGATGCTGACTGCCGGTCGGTACTGGATTCCCCTTTTCAGAGGAATGAATCCTGATAATGTGAAGAATGTAAGATTTTATAAGGATCTGCAGGCAATGAGTGCAGATCCCCAATCCTACATCCATATTCATGCATTGCGTCATGATGGCGTTTTTTATCCTGTAGCGGATAAGGCATGTAAGCTTGAATTTATCGGTGACAGCATTACCTCTGGGGAAGGAACCTTTGGTGCAAGACAAGAGGAGGACTGGATACCCATGTTCTTCTCTTCTTTGCGTGATTATGCCTATCTGACTGCAAAGGAACTGGATGCAGAGTACCGTGTCTTTTCCCAGAGCGGCTGGGGTGTATGTAATACCTGGGATAACAATCCCAATGGCGCGCTTCCAAAGTACTACAGACAGATATGTGGTCTGATGAAGAGTGATATGAATGAGGAGCTTGGTGGTAATGAGAATTTTGATTTTTCCAGCTGGCAGCCGGATGTCATAGTGGTGAATCTGGGAACGAACGATGCAAGTGCTTTTGATCAGCCCGAATGGGTAGATGTCGAGACAGGAAAGCGGCACAAGATGCATAAGAATCCGGATGGCTCCTATAATGAGGAAGATATTGCCTTTTTCAGAAAAGGCGTTAAGGATTTCCTGTATACATTAAGAGAGTGTAATCCGAAAGCGCAGATCATCTGGTGCTATGGCATGCTGGGCATTCACTTTGAGAAGCCTATCTGTCAGGCAGTCTATGAATATGTGGATGAGACGCAGGATGGAAAGGTAAGCTATCTGCAGCTCCCGGATACGGATGCTGACAGCTTCGGCTCCAGACAACACCCTGGTTACCCAAGTCATCAGAAAGCTGCCAGGGCATTGAGTGCATATATCAGAACATTATTAAAATAGGAGGTAAGGATATGTTTCCAGAGAATTTTGTATGGGGCGTTGCCAGCAGTGCATATCAGATAGAAGGTACAGATCCGGAAGATGGCAGAGGTAAGAACATATGGGATACTTTTGCTGAACAGGGCAGGATTTATGATGGCCAGAATGCAGATGTAGCGTGTGATCATATGCATCGTTATAAAGAGGATTTTGCCATGATGCGTCTGTTAGGAGTGAAAGCGTACCGTTTCTCTCTGAATTGGGCAAGGATTCTGCCGGAAGGAACCGGACGGGTTAATGAAAAGGCAATTGCCCTGTATCGTGACATGATAAAGGAAATGAAGAAAAATGGCATAGAGCCGTATGTGACCATGTATCATTGGGAGTTCCCACAGGCCTTGCAGGATAGAGGCGGATGGCTCAATGAAGAAGTGATTGAGTGGTTCGGCGAATATGCAAAAATTATTGCAGAGAATTTCTCAGACCTTGCAGAGTACTTTATTACATTAAATGAGCCGGAGTGCTTCGTAGGAATCGGGCATCTAAGCGGCATCCATGCACCTGGACTGAAATTACCTGTAAAAGATGTATTTCAGATTGCCCACAATGCATTACGTGCACACGGAAGAGCAGTTCAGATGCTGCGTAAATATGCAAAACAGCCAATCAAGGTCGGATATGCGCCTACCTGTGGTGTTGCCTATCCATACACAGACAGCCCGGAAGATATTGAAGCTGCAAGAAGTATTTATTTTGGTTTTGACCAGCCGCTTGATAACTGGACCTGGAATGTGGCATGGTTCAATGACCCTGTCTTTTTAGGGGAATATCCAAAGGAAGGACTGGAGAAGTTCAAGGAATATCTGCCGGTAATTACGAAGGAAGATATGGAGCTGATCCATCAGCCCTTGGACTTTATGGGACAGAACATCTACAATGGCTACTGGATTCGTGCGGGTAAAGATGGTAAGCCTGAATATGTAGACCGTACAGAGGGCTTCCCAAAGACAGCAACAAACTGGCCTGTAACACCAGAGTGTCTCTACTGGGGCGTGCGCTTCTTATATGAAAGATATCATCTGCCTATGTATATTACAGAGAATGGCATGGCATGCCACGATCAGATAGCAGCAGATGGCAGGGTGCACGACAGCAATAGAATTGATTTTCTTGATAAATATATATCCTGCCTGCAGAAAGCAGTGGATGAAGGGGCTGATGTCAGAGGATATTTCCTGTGGACTTTCCTGGACAATTTTGAATGGGATAAGGGATACAGTGAACGTTTCGGTCTGGTATATGTAGATTATCCGACACAGAAAAGGATTGCAAAGGATTCTGCATACTGGTATCAGCAGGTCATGGAAACTAACGGAAGGAATCTTAGTATTAATATGAATAAGAAAGAAATTATCTATATGAACCCGGTATTTAAGCAGATGATATGGGGCGGCGACAAATTAGGAACAGAATGGCATTATGATATTCCAGGGGATAATACCGGTGAATGCTGGGCAGTCAGTGCACATCCAAGCGGAGACTGTACCATCAAAGAAGGTACTTATGCAGGCAAAACCCTCAGCCAGTTGTGGACAGAAGAGCCGGAATTATTCGGAAATGTGGATAACAACAGATTTCCACTCCTTATCAAGATCATTGATGCCAAGGCTGATTTAAGTATTCAGGTACATCCTGATAATGCGTATGCAGCTAAGAATGAAAACGGCTCTCTTGGCAAGACGGAGTGCTGGTATATCCTCGATGCACCCAAAGGAGCTACCTTGGTCATCGGACACAATGCCAAGACTAAAGAAGAATTAAACTCCATGATCCGTGAAGGCAGATGGAATGAGTTCATCAGACAAGTACCCGTTAAGAAAGGCGATTTTATCCAGATCGACCCTGGTACAGTGCATGCAATCAAAGGCGGTATTCAGATACTGGAGACACAACAGAACTCAGATGTTACCTATCGTGTCTATGATTATGACAGACTTTCCAACGGCAAACCAAGAGAACTTCATGTAGACAAGAGCATTGATGTGATTACTGTTCCAGCCAAGTCCGTAGAAGACAGCATCCTCTCCGCAGAGAAGATAGAAGCTATGGATACACCAATGAAATTGTTGATTGCCTGCAATTATTACAAAGTATGGAAAATTGATGTAGATGCACCACTTACCATCACACAGGATTATCCATTCCTCATTATGAGTGTCATCGACGGCGACGGACTCATTAACGGACAAATGATTAAAAAAGGCGATCACTTCATCCTTCCAAACGGCTACGGCAAAGTAGACCTGCAAGGCAAAATGACCCTTATTGCTTCAACAATCGCATAAACGGTAACACTACCTATAAAAGAGAGCTGAGAAAATCAGCTCTCTTTTGACATGACATACCCCCGATGCTATAATAAATCCGATAAGCAGAATTGGGTGGATTTCTCAAATTCACCCAAACCAGAACAAACAATTACAAGGAGGGTATAAAGTGGTATCAGAAGATTACAAAGCAATGTTAAGCGGTAAATCAGTTATTAGAGAGATGTCTGCATGGGCGGCAAAACGCGGAGCAGAAATTGGTTATGAGAATGTATTTGATTATAGTCTGGGCAATCCTTCCGTACCTGTACCACAGGTATTTACAGATAAGATGATAGAACTGCTGCAAACCAGAAATCCTATGGAATTACACGGTTACAGCCAGTCACAGGGAATTCCCTACGTAAGAGAGAGACTTGCACAGTATCTGAATAAGACCTATGGCATGAATTACACATCAGAGCATATATTTATGACAACAGGTGCAGCAGGTGCAGTCGCACATGCAATCCGTGTTGTGACCAAGCCCGGAGATGAAGTCATCACCTTTGCCCCATTCTTCCCTGAATATAAGCAGTATGTGAACAGAACAGGAGCAGTTCTTAAAGTTGTACCGGCTGACACAGAGCAGTTCCAGATTAACTTTGAAGCACTGGAGAGCATGATCAATGAGAATACAGCAGTAATCCTCATCAATACACCCAATAATCCATCAGGTACTGTATATTCTACGCAGACACTGACAAGATTGGCACAGTTATTAAATGACAAACAGAAAGAATATGGACACGATATCTTTGTCGTATCAGATGAGCCATACCGTGAGATTGTATTTGAAGGTGTGGATGCCCCATATGTATCCAAATTCTATGACAATACACTCTCCTGCTATTCCTATTCCAAATCCTTGTCACTGCCTGGTGAAAGAATCGGTTATGTAGCCGCCAATCCAAAGTGTACAGATTCTGAGCTGATATCCGTTATGTGCAGTCAGATATCCAGAGGAATTGGACATAACTGCCCTCCATCTATTATCCAGATCGCAGTATCAGAGGTACTTGGAGAAACAGCGGATCTGTCCGTATATGAGACTAATATGAACCTTATCTATAAAGAGCTGATGAATCTGGGCTTTACCTGTGTGAAGCCGGGTGGAACCTTCTATATCTTCCCGAAAGCACTGGAAGAGGATGCGGTTGCCTTTTGCCAGAAAGCCCTGAAATATGATCTGGTACTTGTACCCAGTGATTCCTTCGGTTGTCCGGGATTCTTCCGTATGGCTTACTGTATTGATACAGAGAAGGTACAGCGTTCACTGGCAGCACTGCGTAAGTTCGTAGAAACAGAGTACCCAGACAGAAAGAAGGAGGCGTAGGCGATGGTTCAGGCAGGACTTGTTCTTGAAGGCGGCGGCATGAAGGGAATCTACACAGCCGGCGTACTGGATTTCTTTATGGAAAAGGATTTATATTTCCAGAATGTTTATGGTGTCTCGGCGGGAGCCTGCCATCTGTGCAGCTACATATCCAGACAGCCTAAGCGTGCTTATCATGTATCATTGGATTACCTGAAAGATAAGAATTACTGCAGCATACGCAGTCTGCTGACAACGGGGGATTTATTTAATGTCAAGATGTGCTATGATACGATTCCCAATAAGTTGTTGCCCTATGATTACAAAGAAGCAGCCAGATATGAAGGCAATGCGTATGCAGTTGTCACCAATCTGGAGACTGGTAAGGCAGAATATCTGCCAATGAAAGAGATGCATAAGGATATTATTAATGTACGTGCATCTGCTTCCCTGCCATTGGTATCAAGGATTGTCTCTATTGATGGAAAACCGTATCTGGATGGCGGCATAGCTGATCCGATTCCAATCCGTCATGCAATCAAGGATGGCAATGCGAAGAATATTGTGATATTGACCAAAGAGACAGATTATGTCAGAAAGCCTGCACCGTCAGCGCAGCTTGAAATGATCAGGCTTCGTTATACCAATTATCCCAAGCTGTATGAATTGATGGCGAACAGACATAATGCCTATAATGATACACTGAGATTTATCGAGGGGCAGAAGGCTCATGGCCGTGCTTTTGTCATTCGTCCTAAGGAAGCAAATGACATAGGCAGAATCGAGAAGGACAGAAAGAAACTGGAAAAACTCTATGAATTGGGTTATGAAGATGCAAAAGCATGCTATGAGGACATGATGAAGTTCTTAAATGCATAGAAAATGTCGTTTTAAATGAGAAACGCAAAGAAAGAGGAGTATTATGATTGAAATTTTAAAAGCCATATTATTTGGTATTGTAGAGGGTATTACCGAGTGGCTGCCTATCAGCAGTACCGGTCACATGATCATTTTGGATGAGTTCGTCAAGCTTGACTGTACACCGGAGTTCAAGGAAATGTTTCTGGTAGTCATTCAGTTAGGTGCGATTCTGGCAGTTGTACTGCTGTTCTGGAATAAGATATTTCCATTCCAGTTCAAGGACAAATCCAAGCCGGTCATTGAGATGGATAAGATCATGCTGTGGTGTAAGATTGTAGTGGCATGTATCCCGGCAGCAGTCATAGGCCTGCTTTTTGATGATGTATTTGAAGCGTTGTTCTATCATGCATTTTCTGTTGCGATTGCACTGATCGTATTTGGTGTGGCATTTATTGCCATAGAGAGACGTAATAAGGGGAAAAAGGCGAAGATTACCAGACTGGAAGACATTACCTTCCAGACAGCACTTATGATTGGTGTATTCCAGCTCATCGCTGCAATTTTCCCCGGAACTTCCAGATCAGGTGCAACGATTGTAGGTGCATTGCTGATCGGTGTATCCAGAACCGTAGCTTCTGAGTTCACATTTTTCCTGGCGATTCCGGTCATGTTTGGAGCAAGCTTATTGAAAATTTTGAAGTTTGGCTTTGCATTCTCGGGAATGGAACTGGCAATCCTTGCAGTTGGAACACTGGTAGCTTTTATCGTATCTGTAGTTGTGATCCGTTTCCTGATGGATTATATCAAGAAACACGATTTCCAGGTATTTGGATGGTATCGAATCGCACTTGGCGCATTGGTCATTATATTGAGCTTGTGCGGAGTCATTCAGGTATAAAAGTAAAAGCAACATTGAAAAAAGAGACTAAAACTTTCACTCCAATATAAAACAGTAAAATGAAGTTTCGTTCATCTTGCACAAAAGATGTATGCAAAATTCGTCTAATCTAATAAATCTTACGAGAAACCGCCTAAAATGGCGGTTTTTTCATGCCAAAGAGCACAAATGAAACGGAAATATATATTGACTTTTTCGCTGATGTGGCGTAAATTCAAACATATAGGAAATACTATAATAATTAACTCAAAATTAAAACGAACCGTATTTCATACGAAAAGATGCGATTGATTACTATAGGGTGCAGTAAAAGATATATCAGGTTCTAAAATGGAAAGGTTGGGTTGAAGGCATGAGGAAGCGTAAGATGACCGGAGCAAAGGTAACACTTCGCAGTTGGAGACGTATACTGGCACTGGGACTGGCAGCAGGTATGGCAGCTACAGCAATACCCCTGCAGCTTATGGCGGTACAGGAGAGTCAGACAACAGGCAGTGTAACAGAAGGATATGCCAGTGAACGAATTGATAACGGTTATACGAAGATCAGTGCCGGCTATGCTTTACCAGAGTATACAGGTGGAGATATAGAATACCCCATTAAGGATATCTGCACTAGCACGGATGCGGTTTATACAGACGATTATGGATATACATCAGCAGTTCAGATAGGGGAGCGTGGCAGCATAGAACTGGAGCTGAATGTTGTTGCTGATGGCATTTACTATATGTGCTTTGATTATCTGGCTGACAGTGATACCATTCTTCCGGTAGAGGCGCAGTTCATGATAGATGGAGACTTTCCGTTCTATGAGATGCGCCAGCAGGTGCTTGAGAGTCAGTGGTCTACACCGCAGCAGAAATCTTATGACAGCTATGGTAATGAGGTCGTAGGGATTCCTGATAAGGTCTATGAATGGCAGAACAAATACATTATGGACTCTACATACCGCTATAGTGGACCTCTTGGCATTGAGCTGACTAAGGGCAGACATACAGTGACTGTCACGCTAAAAGAAGGAACCCTGCTTCTTGGTAATTTCAAACTGACAGCCAAACCACAGGTAGAAGCCTATACAGGCAGCGAAAGGGCAGAAGGTGATGGCTTTATTGAGATTCAGGCTGAGGATTTTACTTACCGAAATGCTTCTTCCATTCATGCCACCTGCGAATATGATCCGAACCTGTATCCTTATCAGGCTGGCAACAGAATCATGAATACTGTGGATTCTACCTCTTTCTCAGAAGGAGGACAGCAGATATCCTATCAGTTTACGGTTGAAAAAGAGGGCAATTACTATCTGGCTTTTCATTACAGCCAGTCCGATAAATCAGACTTTCCTGTATTCATGAATATCAGAATTGATGGAGAACTGCCTAATACAGAATTTGAGAACTGTGCATTTGCCTATAAAAAAGATTACAATCTGTATACTTTACTGGATAGTGAAGGAAATAAGATCAGCGTACCGTTAGGTGCAGGTCAGCATACGATATCCATGCAGATCAGCATGGAACCACTTAGAAATGCACTGGAAACGATTGAGCAGATCATGGGTAAGGTCAATGACCTTTCACTGGAAGTAACCAAGGTAGCAGGTACGAACAAAGATAAATACAGAGATTTCTCACTGGAGAGTTATATTCCTGGAATCGGTGATACGCTTACACAGTGGGCAGATGAACTGGCGGCAGTTATGGAAGAAGCCCGCACGTATAATCCGGATAAGAAAAAGATAGCAGCCTTTTCCTCTATCTCCATTGCAGAGAATCAGTTGAGAAGTCTGGCGAAGAAGCCGGATGAACTGATATATCGAATTGATGAACTGGCAACCAGTACTTCTTCCGTCAATCAGCACCTGGCGAATCTGATAGACAGCCTCAATGGAAATGATTTTTCACTGGACAGTATCTATCTGTATCAGGAGGATGCAGCAAAACAGCTTCCCAGACATAAGAACGTATTTGTGAAGGCAGGACTTGGTATTGTGAGATTCTGTACTTCCTTTGGAAAACAGGCATATTCCTCTTCCAATACGAACCCGGAACATTTACAGGTATCTGTGAATCGTTCCAGACAACATCTGGAGATCATGCAGCAGATGATTACAGAAGAGTTCACACCGCAGACTGGAATAGAAGTAGACCTGTCACTGATGCCGGACCAGACGAAACTGGTGCTTGCCAATGCTTCTGGAGATTCACCGGATGTAGCGACAGGAGTCAACTATTCGATTCCTTTTGAATTAGGTATCAGAGGTGCATTAAAGGATCTGACCCAGTTCGATGATTTTGCAGAAGTAGCAGGAAGATATACGGAAGGTCTGCTGATGCCGTATGTTATTGATGACAGTGTATATGCGATACCGGAAACCATGAATTTCCAGGTGCTCTTCTATAGAAAAGACATTCTGGATAAGCTGGGACTGGAAGTACCGGATACACTGGAGGATGTAGAGGCAATGCTGCCGGATTTGCAGATGAGAGGTCTGAACTTCTATTATCCTACTGCAAGGACAGTCGGTATGAAGACCTTCCTTGATACGACACCGATTATTTTCCAGAGTGGCGGCAGACTCTATGATACTTATGTAGAGGATGTGACCATCACCAGTGAAGAGGTCGTAGAAGGTTTCACGACTTTGACAAATCTGTTTACCATTTATAATCTTCCAAAGGATGTGCCCAATTTCTATCAGCATTTCAGAAATGGAGACTATCCGATTGGAATTTCAGATTTTGGTACGTACAATCTGATCTCCAATGCAGCACCAGAGATCGATGGCTCGTGGGGTGTGGCATTGATACCGGGAGTTAAAGACGAGAATGGTGAAGTAATGAGATATTCATCAGCAGGTGCAGAGAGTACCTTCCTGTTTAACTCTACCCCTGAAAGAGAAGAGCAGGCATGGGAATTTGTGAAATGGTGGTCTAGTGCTCAGGTTCAGGCTGAGTTTGGACAGAGACTGCAGATTACCTATGGTGATGAATATTACTGGAATACAGCCAATTGTGAAGCATTTGCGCAACTGCCCTGGGACAGTGATGATAAGGAAGTGATATCCGAACAGCTTACCTGGACGATGGAAGCACCCAGAGCACTGGCAAGCTACATGGTAGAACGTGAGTTATCAGATGCGTATAATCTGGTGGTATTGGGAGCAAAGAGTGCCAATGTCAGAGAGGCATTGGATGATGCACAGAAGAATATCAAGAGAGAGACACTTCGCAAGCTGGAGGAGTTTGGCTATATAGAGAACGGAGTCACTGTGAAAGAATACGAAGTACCTACTATTGAGAAGGTACATGAGATCATTCAAAACAGTAAAGCGCAGAAAGGAGGCAGGTAAGCTATGACAGCAACCGCACAGCAGTTAAGAAAAGGCAAAAAGACAAAAGCAGCCAGACGAGAACATGGCAATAAAGCGGCATATGGCTTCCTTGCCCCTTATGTGATCCTGTTTACTGCCTTTATCATCATCCCTATGGTGGTAGCGATCGGTCTTTCATTTACAAGCTATGATACGATACAGATGCCTACCTTTAAAGGGTTCCTCAATTATATTAACCTTCTGACAGCAGATGATATCTTTATGCAGAAGGTATTGCCCAATACGATCATATATGCATTAATCGTTGGTCCCGGTGGATATATCCTGTCCTTTCTGGTAGCATGGGCGCTGGCACAGCTAAGCAGTGTTCCCCGCACTGTCCTTACTGTCATCTTCTATTCCCCGAGTATGACAGGTGCTACGTCAATGACCGTACTGTGGAAGATCATATTCTCCGGCGATCAGATGGGCTATCTCAACAGCTGGCTGATGAAGCTTGGTGTGATCGATGCTCCGATCATCTGGCTTCTGGACAGTAGATATCTGCTTCCCATTATCATTATTGTAGCGTTGTGGTCGAGTATGGGAGTAGGATTTCTGGCAATGCTTGCAGGTATCCTGAATGCAGATGAGGAATTGTATGAGGCGGCAGCTATTGATGGAGTGAAGAATCGTTTTCAGGAGATGATCTATATAACGATTCCTACGATGAAGCCCCAGATGCTGTTTGGTGCAGTTATGGCAATCGTAGGAGCATTTCAGAATGGCGCCATCGGCGTACAGCTCTCAGGTACGAACCCGACACCTAATTACGCAGGTCAGTTGATCGTGAACCATATTGAAGATTATGGATTCCTGCGTTATGAAATGGGTTATGCGGCAGCGGTATCTGTCGTATTACTGTTGATGGTATATGCATTTTCCAAGTTCTTTGGAAAGATGTTCAGAGAGGATTAAGGAGGTGGCAGAGAATGGCTGGATATAAGGGAAGTAATATCAATCCCCGTAAATTTGAAGCAGGTCAGATCAAGATCATTCTGATTTTGCTGCCACTTGCGATCTTTATGTGCATTCCAATCGTATTTATTGTCTGCCATGCATTTAAGCCTATGGATGAGCTGTTTGCTTTTCCACCGCAGATATTGGTACATAAGCCGACACTGGATAACTTCACCAAGCTGTTTAAGGCATCCGCAGGCAGCAATATTCCCATGAGCCGTTATGTATTTAACAGTATCATAGTGACAGGCGCAGTCGTGGTTCTGTCGATCCTGTTTTCATCAATGGCGGGATTTGCTCTGTCGAAGCTGCGTTTCAAAGGTAAATATGCATTGATGGAGATTAATAATACAGCATTGATGTTCGTATCTGTAGCCGTTATGATCCCCAGATATCTGGTTATTGATACACTTGGTATTAAGAACACCTATCTGGCACATATCCTGCCGCTTCTGGCAATGCCTGTAGGATTGTTCCTTGTAAAGCAGTTCATAGACCAGATACCGGATGCACTTCTGGATGCAGCCTATATGGATGGTGCTTCCGATTTTAAGATATACCGCTCCATTATTCTGCCGCTTATCAAACCGGCAGTTGCCACGACAGCGATTCTGGCTTTCCAGGCAGCGTGGACGAATGTAGAAAGCTCCAACCTCTATATTAATGATGAAAGCATGAAGACGTTGGCTTTTTACCTGAACACACTGGCTAATACAAATAATAACGTAGCAGGACAGGGTATTCTGGCAGCAGGTGTATTGATTCAGTTTGTGCCGAATCTGGCTATCTTTTTAATTCTGAGAAAGAGCTTTATGAATACCATGGCTCATTCAGGCATCAAATAAGGGGGCAGAGTATGAAAAAATTAAGAAGAATCTTTGCAATGCTCCTGTGTCTGGTTATGATGGCGGGTATGACAGCTTCTGCAGAGACACCATATAAGACTTATACAGTAGATGGTTATGGCTATGTTCTGGAAACACAGTCAGCCTATAATCCACTGGCGGCGATTACCAAAGTAGGGGAGACAGCTTTCGTATCTCCTATGGATATGGCAATTGGCAAGGACGGTAATCTCTATATCGCAGATGCCGGTGCGCATGTGATTCTGATCTGCTCCCGTGATGGAGAGCAGGTAGGCAGTATCGGTGAGGGCATCTTACAGACTCCTACAGGGGTGTATGTCACAGAGGATGGCACAGTCTATGTAGCGGATAAGGATGCAAAGAAGGTATTTGTATTCGATGCCCAGGGTAATGTGACGGCAGAGTACGGCAAACCCGATTCTCCGATTTATGGAAACAGTATGGATTTTAAGCCAACGAAGGTAGTAGCCAACAAGACGGGAACCATGTACATCATCTGTGAAGGCAATATGAATGGTATCGTTCAGTTAAGCCCGGTAGAGGGTGGCTCTTTCCTTGGATATTTTGGAACGAATTATACGTCACTGAGTCCTTTCCAGATGATTCAGAGAGTGATTCTGACAGATGCGCAAAGGGCACAGATGCTGAGCAATATTCCCTCCACACCGACCAACCTGCATATTGATGATACGGGATTGATCTATACAGTAACGCAGGGTGATAAGGAAACCAGCTTAAAGAAGCTCAACATTGCAGGTAAGAATCTGTTGGACTCTGATCCATATTATGCAGATCTTCCGGCAGCAGTTACGACTGGTAATTATAACAATATTCTGGTTGCTGACTCAGATGGATATATCTATGAATATAACGAAGACGGCGAACTGCTCTTCATGTTCGGCGGAAGAGATGACGGCAGACAAAGAGTAGGTCTGTGTAATAAAGTAGAAGCCATCGCAGTGGATGAGGATGACAGGATATATCTGTTGGATTCTGATAAGAAGCAGATTCATATATTTGAACCCACTGAATTTACGAACCTGTTACATGAATCACTGTATCTGTTCTCCAAAGGACAGTATACACAGAGTAAGGAACCGCTAAGTAAAGTCCTGCAGATGAACAGTATGTTTGACTATGCGAACCAGGCAATGGGTCATGCATATTTACAGGAGGAAAATTATGAGCAGGCTTTGAAATATTTCAGACTTGCCAAATCCTTTGAAGGATACTCTGATGCGTTCTGGGAAGTCAGAAATATCTGGATCCGTAATTATCTGGTAGCAGCAGTCCTTGCGATAGCAGCCGTGATTGTACTGATTCGGGGCGGCAAGTCTCTGTACCGTAAGAAATATGCTAATCGTCCCACAACACAGACAGGAGAGCATATATTATTGGGACAGCTTCGTTACAGTCTGTACTTTATGAGACATCCGATGGACGGCTGTTACGGTGTGAAGAAAGAGGGCAAGAATTCCTGGTGGTGTGCCAATATATTACTGGGTACGTTTATTCTGATCTCGATTCTGGAGAAATATTGCAGTGGATTCCTGGTGAAGACAGTGAGGGAAGGCAGATATGATCTGATTACAGATATTGGCAAGGTGCTGGTTATCTTTATTGGATTGACAGCCTGCAATTATCTGGTCGTTACGATTCATGAAGGCGAAGGCTTCTTTAAGGATCTGTATTGTGCCTACGCATACTGCCTGACTCCTTATATTGTCATCAAGCCTTTTGTCATTCTGTTAAGTAACGTCCTGACGTATAACGAAGTGTTCCTGATCTCTTTTGCAAATATTATAGTCTGGACCTGGGTAGTGATACTGATATTGCTGACATTAAAGGAAATCAATAATTTCACAGTAGGAGAGACTGCCAAAGCACTGGCGATCACGGCTTTTACCGTATTGATTCTGACATTGCTGGTATGTATCATCTATGTGTTATTCTCACAGGTAATCGACTTCGTAATTACAGTCGTACGAGAGGTGGTGTATCGAATTGGAAACTAAAAAGAAATTAAAGCGCAGAGTCCTGACAATTGTGATCCTGATTGTCATTTTAGTCGCAGCGGCAGCAATTTATCATGTAGTGACCAATTCGGGCAGCAGTGATTCGCTTTCTTTTGCAGATGTGGAAGAACAGATTGCAGAACCGGTGGCGGCATTGAGTGATAAGGCAGTAGAACAGGCGACTCTGGAAGGACATACACTGGTGGCGGCAAACGACACTTATGAGTTATATCTGTATGAACCGGCATTGTCCATTCTGGTAAGAAATAAAAAGACAGGAGCTGTCATGGAATCTACAGTGCGGGACGAGGAAAGCCTTGCCAAGGTTAATGATACCTGGAAAGGATTCTTACAGTCCGGTGTCGTAGTAGAACTTCAGGAAGATACCAATACCATGCAGAAGAAGATCGGTCTGGAGAGTAGTGGTGCCAGGGTTTCGGTAGAAAAGATTCCCGGCGGATTTCATGCCAGGCTGGATTATCCATCATATGAGCTGGGTTTTGAAGTAGAAGTTAAGCTCTATGATGACGGCAGCATTACTGCTTATATTCCAGAGAATTCTATCTATGAAAATGCAGAGAACAAAAAAATCGGCAATATCTACCTGTTTCCATTGCTTGGTAATACGAAACTGGGCGAAGTAGATGGTTATATGTTCGTACCCGATGGTAACGGAGCACTGATCTATCTGGATGATAAGGAAGGCAGATTTGATTCGGGATATGTCCAGAAGGTGTATGGCAGTGATGTAGGTGTTGGAGAATCCTATGTGTTGTCACTTCTGTGGAGCCAATATGAGACACACAATGACCCGGAGCAGATTCTTGCACCAGTGTATGGCATGGTACATACAACTGACGGTATGGGATATCTGGCAGTGATAGAGAACGGAGAGGAAGAGGCATCTATCTATGCGACTCCAAATGGTGCTTATTCTGACTATAACTGGGTAACGGCTTCTTTTAGAAAAAGTACTACTTATATTCAGCCTACCTCTAATTCCGGTGGATCAGTAACGAAGGTAACAGACAGAATCCAGTATGATATCAAAATCCGCTATCTGTTCGTAGAAGAGGAAGAAGCAGATTATGCAGGACTTGCCAAGAGGTATCGTAATTACCTGCTGGAAAAGGGCGAGTTATCCCAGAAGGAAGATGAATTCAGGATTCGACTGGACTTCCTGGGCAGTGATGTTGAGAACTGGATGCTCTGGAAAAAGGCAGTACCTGTAACGACAGTAGACAATATCAGAGAAATCTATGATGATCTGGAAGCCAGAGGCGTGACAGACATCCTGACACAGTATAAAGGCTGGCAGGACGGCGGTATCTGTGCACTTCCTGTAACGAAACTGGATGTGGACAGCAGTATTGGCGGCAGGAAATCACTGGAAGAACTGATTGCAGACAGTAAAGAGCAAGGCATTGACTTTTATTTGTATACAGATGGTATCAGAGCCAATCCAGAGACTGGTAATACGACTTTCAATACAGTGAAGAAAATGGATAAACGTCTGTATGAGGAAGAGGAATACAAGACAGTATATGATACCTTCGTATTCTGGACACCCCAGAAAAGTTATGAGAATCTGATGACGTTGCAGAAGAATCTGGCAAAGAAGGATATTCATGAACTGGCACTTGGCGGAGTATGTAATACACTGTTTACTTATACATTAGGTGATACCATGCAGACACGTTCTGTATCCAAGTATCTCTATGACAGGACTTTGGAAGAGTTAAGCGGAAATACGCAGCTTCTGCTGGAGACTCCGGCTGCATGCTACTGGAAGTATACCAAAGCAATGACGGATATGCCTACGGCAGACTCCAACTATATCTATACAGATCAGAGCGTTCCTTTTCTGTCTATTGCATTAAAAGGCATAATGCCCATGTACAGCGACTATGTGAATTTTGAAGCCAATGAGAGGGAATATTTCCTGAAACTGGTGGAAACGGGTATCTATCCTTCCTTCTACCTGACCTGGGAAGACCCGTCGGCACTGATCTATACCAATTCCAGTGATGTATATACTTCACAGTATTCTGTATACAAGGAACAGATCGTCCGTTACTATGAAGAACTCAAAGCTGTAAATGAGGCAGTAGCGGGAAGCTATATTGATGAGCATGAGCAGCTGGCTAATGGTCTGGTCAAAGTAACTTATGACAATGGCGTCACAATTTATATCAATTATAGTGATAAGGCATTGAGCACAGATGGCATTACAGTGGAAGCATCTGATTATGTGATTGGGAGGTGATGAGTATGGCAAAAGGCAAAAGAGTCGTAAAACCGGGACAGTTGGAACGCCGTGAAAACCGGGTGGGATATTTGTTCATCCTGCCGTGGCTGATAGGCTTCCTTGCTCTGGTAGCATGGCCTATGATTCAATCCTTTCAGTATTCGCTCAATAAGATCAAGCTGCTCCCACAGGGAATGGCGAAGCTCTATGTAGGCTTTGAAAACTACAGTCAGATATTTCTTACCGATCCAGATTTTATCATGGGACTGGAGACATATCTGACAGAAACGCTGATAGCAGTTCCGGTCATTGTAGCATTTGCATTGATCATTGCGATGTTGTTAAATGAGAAGATCGCCTGCAGGGGATTGTTTCGAATGATCTTTTTCCTGCCTATCATCATAGCCAGCGGTCCGGTCATGCAGCAGCTTGCAGACCAGGAGGCAGCCAGCATTCCTATGATGAATGCGACAATGATAGAGCAGCTATTGGACGAATATCTGCCAAATATTCTGGCAACGAGTCTGACCAGTGTATTTAACAATATGATTACACTGCTCTGGTACGCAGGAGTACAGATATTGATATTCCTTGCTGCATTGCAGAAGATTGACACCTCACTGTATGAAGCTGCCAAGATTGATGGAGGTTCCGGGTGGGAATGTTTCTGGAAGATCACGCTTCCGACTATTAAACCTATGATTCTGCTGAATGTGATCTATACCGTGATCTTTATGTCAAATAATGAGCAGAACAGTCTGATCGTACTGATCTATGATACGATGCTCTCTGCAACAGGAGGTTATGGCTATGCATCAGCAATGGCATGGCTGTATTCGGTGATCGAGTCAGCACTGGTAGCATTTTTCGCAGTACTGATCGTTGGCAGAAAGGATGTTTACGAGAGAAGAGCGAAGAAATACAGACGGGAACTGAAGAAGGAACAACGTCTGGAGAAGAAGATCAGAAAGAGAGGTGAACGCCATGAACGACGCTATGAGCGCTACAAACGCAAGCAGAGCAGAAAATCCGCATAAAATCAGGAGAATTACTCCAAGGCAGCGGGAGCAGATGCGTTATAAGCTCAAGAAATTTATTTTTGGTTCCAAGGATACACAGGGAACCGGTAAATTGACAGTGGTATATCTGCTGTTGATCAGTATTGGCTTCATCTATCTGTATCCAATCCTGTATATGGTGAGCAAGAGCTTTATGAATCTCAATGATTTGCTGGATACTTCAATCAACTGGATTCCCAGTCAGCTCTATGTGGAGAACTACAGGCAGGCACTGAAATCCATGGATTACTGGAAAACATTTAAGGATTCTGTGTTAATCGCAGGGATTCCCACGCTGATTAATGTAGTGATCTGCTCTATCGTGGGATACGGATTTGCCAGATATGATTTTAAGGGAAAGAAAATATTGCTTGGACTGTTGATCTTTTCCTTTATTCTGCCGCCACAGGCAACAATGATGCCTACTTATGTATTTTATACCAAAGCAGGACTGGTCAATTCCCTCAAAGCCTTTGTTGTTCCGGCTCTGTTTGGACAGGGGCTGAAAGCACAGATATTTATATTGATCTTTTATAACTTCTTCCGTCAAGTGCCAAAGGTACTGATCGAAGCGGCAAAGATTGATGGAGCAGGACATTTCAAGGCTTTTTATAAAATCGCATTGCCCAGTGCAGCACCGGCGATTCTGGTCGTGTTCCTGTTCTCTATTGTATGGTACTGGAATGAGTCCTACCTCACACAGCTCTACGTGGTAGGAGCATTTACCAATAACAGCCCGGGATATCACTGGAGTTCACTTATCGTATCACTCAAGAACTTTGAAAACAGCTATAATACAGCCAGAAGTGTAGCAGGAAGCGGTATGGTGGATATCAATGAATCTATTAAAATGGCGGGTACGATGTTAAGTATTCTGCCACTGCTGATCATGTATCTCGTATTGCAGAAGCAGTTCGTAGAAAGCGTAGACAGAACCGGTATCACTGGGGAATAGTATGAAAAGAACTTCTATTCACTCAGAGCAAAGGCTCTTTCATGAAGAAGTTCTAAGTTTCATACAGGAAAAACGCAAGCGTTTTTCAGCATTATCTGAGCAGTTAATATATCAATAAATTTAAGGAGGAAAAGAAATGAAGAAGAAAGTAGTAAGTATGATGATGGCAGCTTCTCTGGTAACGGGAATGCTGACAGGATGTGGCAGCTCTGCTGCACCGGCGCAGACAACAGACAATGGGACACAGGCTGATGCATCAACAACGCAGACAGAAGGCACAGCAACAGAGGGAGCAGCAGAGGCAGAGGCTTCTGCATTGCCGGAAATGACGACAGATGAGATCACACTGACTTATATGCATTTTGATAATGAACAGCTTGTCAATGCAGTTGCAGATGCTTTTATGGCGAAATATCCTAATATTAAGGTAGAGACACAGGCTTTCTCAACAGATGGCTATAACGATACACTGTTGAATCTGGTACAGTCAGGTCAAATGCCGGATTGCTTCATGATCCTTGGTAACTGTGACTTTGCCCTTTCCAATGCATTGCTGGGTGATATGACACCATACTGGGAGAATGATCCGGAGAATGAGAATATCCTGCCTTCTATTAATAATGCAAAGCTGGGATACTATGGAACAGATAAGAAGCTGGCAACTCCGATCAAGTTCTTCCCGGATGCTATTTACTGTGATTTGAACGTATTTGAGACATTGAATATCGAAGCACCTTCTACGAACTGGACCTGGGATGAGATGATTGATTCCTTTAAGGCAGCAACCAATACAGATGCAGGAACTTATGGTTTCAACCAGTTCCATTCACTGGTAACTTATTATCCAGTTGCTCATGGTTCAGGTTGTATCGGTGAATTTGGCTGGGATGGCACAGGTTATAACATGGAACAGTGGGCAGCCGGTGTAAATCAGTGGGCAGAGCTGGTAAATGGCAAGTATCATGCACCTTATGGTGATACAGATGAGATGGAAGCCTGGACAGGAGACAGAACAATGTGGGCTGCCTACACAGGTAAGCTTGGTTTCCAGTTAGATGCATGGTGGACATATCTGAATCTCTTTGATACACCGGATTACAGAAACCGTGGTATGGAATGGGTACCTTATACAACACCTGTAAGTGATGATGGTTATGTATTTGGCGTACTTGACTTTGGTGGTATTTCTTCTTCTACAGAGCATCCAAGAGAAGCATATGAACTGCTCAAATGGATGGGATGGGGTGTAGAAGGCTGGCAGGCTAAATTAGATGCTTATCAGGATGTAGAGACATATGCAGAGCTGCCTTTATACAGACAGGCAATGCCTTGCCCTATTACAATGGATGAAGAGATCTGGAAAGAATTCCAGCAGTCCTTCTATCCTACAGCACGGACAAGAACTTATCAGTCCGTATTTGATCCTGTAAATGGCGAAGATCTGGTAACTGCTGATGAAGATACCAAATATGGTAAGTACTTCGATGATTTCTTTGCAAACTGCAAGAATCCGGTTCCTTTCGGTGACTGCCAGATTCCTGGATTCTCCAGTTTCCTGAGCACTTCTTACTTCGCAGTAGGCGATACATTAGGTGTTGAAGATCAGGTTCGCATAGAGGGTAAGAACGCCAACGATTTCGTAGCAGAGCTTGAGCAGAAAGGCAATGAGGCTAACAAGGCTGCGTTGGAAGCTGCCAAGGAAGCTTATGCAATGATCGGGATTGAATTGAATTACTAAGAATGGGTGATGAAAATGGGCATCAATTGATGCCCATTTTTCAGAAAGGCGTAGAATGAGAAATTCATATAAAATAACGGCAGTTATATTAGCAGTTATAATAGGCTGCTGTGGCTGTGCAGGTACGGTGGAACAAAACAAGAAAGAGGAAGCCGAGACAGGCATTATAGAAGAAAGTGTAACGCAGGAGGGGGAGACAGTGCAGGAAACAAGGCAGCAGGAGGAAGCAGCACAGGAAATGACAGAAGTGTCAGTAAGCAGAGTAACTGTGCATGATCCATCGGTAGTTTATGATAAGGGAACATATTATGTATTTGGTTCTCATATGGCATGGGCAAAGAGTACAGATCTGATGAACTGGCAGAGCTTTACCATGAATATTAATTCTGAATACCCGGAGTTATTCGGCAGGGAATGGGAGAACTATTGCAGGACGGATACCAACCCGGAGCTGAAGGGTAATCTATGGGCGCCGGATGTTATTTATAATGAGAAAATGGGCAAATACTGCATGTATATGAGTGTGAATGGTGATGACTGGAATTCTGTCATCGTCATGCTGACAGCAGATTCTATAGAAGGACCTTATGCATATGGAGGTCCAGTGGTGTATTCTGGATTTGATGCAGGAGACAAGCATCCGGCAGAGCTTACAGATGTGTATCAGGTATTAGGTGAGGGAGCGGATCTGACCAGATATCAGTCCACGACCAACACGAAGCTTAATGCCATTGATCCATGTGTGACCTATGATGAGGAAGGAAACCTGTGGATGGTGTTTGGTTCCTGGTTTGGCGGTATCTATCTCTTAAAACTGGATGAAGAGACGGGATTGCGTGATTACGCGACAACCTATGAAACCGTTCCGAATCAGTCAGACGCCTATTATGGGTATAAACTGGCGGGTGGCTGCAGCGTATCCGGTGAGGGACCGTTCATTATTTATAAGGATAGTTATTATTATCTGTTCCTTTCTTACGGTGGACTGGTAGCAGAAGGCGGCTATCAGATCAGAATATTCCGTTCTGAGAACATAACAGGTCCATACGTGGATGAAGCAGGTAATTCTGCAGTCTATACCAGCCAGGAGAACAATCTGTTTACCAACATTGGTGTTCGTATTATGGGCAGTTATGACTGGTCGGGCAACCGTGAGACCCGTGTCGCACAGGGACATAATTCAGCTTATGTCAGTGAAGACGGCGAGATTTACATGGTATATCACAGTCGTTTTGCCGAGGGTAAAAATGGCATTACAGAGGCACATGAGGTCAGAGTGCAGCAGCTTTTTGTCAATGAAGCAGGCTGGCTTGTGGCAGCACCGTATGAATATACAGGAGAGCATATATCCAAGACCGGTTATGATATGGAGCAGATATGTGGTGAATATGAATTCATTATTCATACACCAACTACTTATTATCAGAAGGCTGGAAAAGCCACGGTAGGAATCATGCAGCCATCTCATATTACGTTGAACGAAGATGGCAGTGTGACAGGAGAATTGACAGGAAGCTGGACTTATGAAGAAGGCAGCCCCAATATGACCATTACTCTGGAGGACATAACATATCAGGGAGTATTCTTAAAAATGCCAAGTGAGAAGCTTTATTTTAATCAGAAGCAACGTGAAGTTGTCATGACCTTTACGGTACTTGGTAATAATGTTACCGCATGGGGATCTAAGTAAAATAAGCCCCTGCAAAGAATCAAAATCATTCTTTACAGGGGCTTATGATTATTCCTGACTGGATGTGTCTGTTTCATTCTCTTCATCATAGTAGGCTTTGATGCGGATTGCCTGATTATGGTCGCCAAAATCTTCTCCGAACAGGGTACAGCCGCCGCAATTAGCGGTATCCTTAGGCACTTCAAAACGGAAAGTGATATAGCTGTTATAGTCAATGTTAAGGTCCTGAATCGTTATATTGGAGAGCTTCTTAGTGCCATCCATAAAAGTCCCCTCATTATTGATGATCAGGGTCTTGAGCAGACCATACTGGTTCAGAGGTTCCGGCCACCATGCCGGTGATACATAACCTCTTCTGGCACCGTAGTCACCAGGACTGATCCACATACCAAGAGGGATATCATTGATAGAAAAATAAATATCAGAGGGGTAATCTTCATTGGTATTAGGACACTCAGATGATATTTCAAAAGAAATATGCAATTCATTCAAAGTCTGACCGGGTTGCAGATGGTTGGGAAGGTTATATTCCACATATCCGCTTGCAAACCATAGAATACCTGCATTAAATCTGTCCGGGAAAGAGAAAACGCGCGGATCATCAAGAGAACCGATAATCTCTTTGCTTGTAGCAAGACCACAGGTCGGAGTACCATGACATGCAGTATAATAGCCTACACGGATATCGTCTGTATAGCAGTGCCTTGGTTCTTTTAAAGGAGCCAGGTCAATCATCAGTCTGTCGTATTTTGGACGGACAATCTTCATAGTACCTCTTTTACCGGAGGTTGTTTTGATCTTTACCAGATCTGCTTCTTCCAGCTTACTTACATGCATGGAGATTGCACCGTTTGTTAATCCCAGGGCTTCAGCCAGGTCGTTCATGCTCAGGGAGTCGTTTTTATAGATCATTTCCATGATCTTCAGTCGCATAGGTGTGCTGAGTGCTTTAAATACAGCTTCTGCTTCGCCAACAGATTGAAAATACAGCATCATGTCACGTCCTTTCCGAAATTTCTATTAATTAAAATATAACATAGTTTGAACAAAAAATAAAGTAAATACTATAATAATTAAGTGTATAATAAATCAATTCTCTTTTTTTATTTTTTATTTAAATTGATGCCGGAATTTCATCATTGTAGAGTGTATGATTCAAAGAATAATTAGACAGTTAATAATTTAAAAAACAAAAATATTCAAAAAAGTGTATGCAAGAGAATAAAATAGTAGTATTATTATATACAGAAAAAAGGATATGTATGAAAAAAATTCCGAGAGGACATTAAAAACAACAGGAGGAATAAAAAGTGACAGAGGAACAATATAAAAGGGCCAATACAGTAGTATTTCCTGTATTGACAGTTATAATGGCATATGTATTTTTGTCATTAGTTGCATTTATCAAAGCCACACCGGGGCAGGTAACAATGGCATCGTATCTGCAGTTGTTTAGTGCATTGCTCGCAATCATTATCAATGTAGTCTTTTTTGTTATCAAGAGAAACAGCCGTATGTGTGAATATGCAATGTTAGGGTCAGCTTTGACAGTATATTTGATACTCAGACTGGTATCGACGACAGAAGATAATGCCATGTATGCGTTTCCTATTTTGTTTGCTACGGTTGTATACCTGGATATAAAGACACTTATCGTGAGCAATGCCGTAGTTGTGTTTGCAAATATACTGCGTCTTATCATTCACATTTCCGGTATGATGGATAACGGAGTCGGTGGGGCGACAAGGTTTGTCGGTGTTTTGGTTAGTATTCTGGTTGCGTATGCATCTATCAGATGTATCGGCCTTCTGATTAAGTTCAATAAGGAAAATACGGACGAGATCATGCATCGTACAAAGAAGCAGAAGGAAAGCCATGACCTTATGATCCAGGTGGCAGATAATATCATGAAACATTTTGGCGAAGCAATGGATATGATGGATACTTTGGAGACAAGTCTTTCCAATAGCCATACTTCTATGGAAAACATAGCAGGCAGTACGGAAAGTACTGCAGAAGCAATCCAGGGACAGGCAGAGATATCAGGAGATATCAGGGAGCATGCAGAACATGCGCAGAGTCTTGCTTCAGAGATGATACGTTCTTCCGATAAGGTATCCCAGACAGTAGAAGAGGGCGTGAATTCCATGCTGGAGCTTGGCAATCAGGCAGATAATGTAAGCCAGTGCAGTGCTGCAACAGAAGCAGTGATAGATGAGCTGACTAAGAAGGTAGGACAGGTGGCAGGATTTGTGGATTCCATTATCAGTATATCCAGCCAGACTAATCTTCTTGCACTGAATGCATCCATTGAAGCTGCAAGGGCAGGAGAGGCAGGACGTGGATTTTCTGTTGTCGCAGAAGAGATAAGGACTTTGTCGGAGAATACCAAGGAAGCATCCAATAATATTACCAATATCATCAAGGAATTAAATGAAGATACGAAGCGTGCCAATGAAAGTATCAGCAATTCTGTTGATAGTGTGGCAAGACAGAATGAGCTGATAACAGAGAGTAAGGAGAGATTTGCACAGGTAGAAAGCGAAGTAAAGATTCTTGCAGAATATATTAATGATGTCAAGAACAGTATGGAACAGACATTGGAATCCTCTAATACGATTTATGACCACATTACACAGTTGTCGGCATCCAGCCAGGAAGTAGCTGCGGCATCAGGAGAAGGTCTTGATAATTCCAATATTACAGTGGGAGAGGTTGCCAAGTGCAAGCAGATATTTGAATCAATCTACGAGCTTGCCAAGGATTTACAGAATTATTAAAGTGTATTCAGAATAGCTATAATAAGTGTATCAAAAAAAGGTGAAAGTAATGGACTGCTTTTGCCTTTTTTGATACACTGAAACTGTATGGGCTTACAAAGGAAGGAAAGGCATGGTCAATAAATATGAAAAAACGCAGGCAATGGGAAATACTGACTGTTATCGTACTGATAAGCTGGGCGGTCATCTTCTGGAAGAATCTTGATTATCAATATACCTTTCAGGGATTGGAGACTACGATAGGAGAGGATTCCTATGTGGGCGTATCAAATTATGAGGTAGAAGATAATGCTTACCGGGTAACCGGTGAAGATCCGCAGTTATATTTGAAATCAGAAGGAACAGTGGGAGGAATGCGCATCCTTTGCCGTGCCAATAGCGGTGAGGATCTGCCGGTACAGGTCTTTTATGCAAAAGCCGGAGAGAATTACACAGAGAAACATTCTTTTCAGACTGTTATAGAGTCCGGCAGGACGTTTTGTTGTATTCCAATACCGTTAGGTGAGTATGATTCTTTCAGACTGGATATAGATGGTGATTTTACATTAAATGAAATAACAGTATATGCAGGTGAGACTAAGGTTAGTCCGGTAATATCAGCAGGTACTTTACATCAATGTCTTATATATTGTCCTGTGGCATTGCTTGCCATATTGCTTGTCTTCTGGGCGCATAAGGTAAGAGCCGGGGAAATGGGATTACACAATTATATGCTGCAATTATCAGGGAAGAATCAGAATCAGACATCCAGAGAGGTGTGCTGGGATTATATGCGTGTACTGGCAGCGGTATTGGTTATACTGGCTCATGCCTGTTCCCCGATGGTGGATCTGGCTGATGCTGGCTGGAAGCGGCTGTTGCTGGTAGGTGGTCTGACACTTGGACTGAGCTGTAATGTGATATATGTCATGTTATCCGGCGCACTTTTGCTAAACTCCCATAAAGAAGAATCAGTGGGTTCTTTCTATATAAGAAGGGCATCCAAAGTCATCATTCCTTTAATTGCATATTATTTACTGTTATTGTCTCTGAATCATGAGGTAGGCTTCCTGCCACCGAAGAATCTGGGTGCGGCATTTAAGAGAATCCTGACGGGCGCACCGGATGTAGGACCGCATCTGTGGCTGATTTATACAATAGTTGCTTTATATCTGATTACACCATTTTTCCGTGTTATGATGCAGCATCTTACTGATAAAATGCTGTTTGCAATGGCGGTTGTTATTCTGGTATGCAACGCATTAACGCTGTATCTGCCGCTGGCAGGAATTGGTTTTGGTATATCTACTTTCCTTGCCGGATGGGAAGGCGTATTCCTTATGGGATATATTATGACAAAAGACCAGACCAGAAGCTATGATAAGAAAATCATGGCAGCAGCTGTTGTTGCATTTATTGTGTCGGTTATTGTTGTATTTATCAATTCTGCCAATATGAATTATGTCTATCATAATGCCATTACGTTGCAGTTGCTCTCCTGTGGTATCTTTGCACTGATGCTTCGCCATAAGAGCTGGTTCGATGGCAAAGACAATGCAGTTATCCGTTTATGTTCTAGATACAGCTATGCAATTATCCTGATCCACTGGTATGCATTATTTGTCATCGTGCAGGGCAGATTCCACATAACTGCACTACGATTTGGCTGTGCAGGTGGCATTGCTGTAACGGTGGTGCTTGCTTTTGCGGTCAGCCTTGTACTTGGAATTATATATGACAATACCGTAGTAATAGTATGCGGTGTTTTGTTTGATAAACTAATAAGTGGAATCCGACGAATCAGGAATAAATAAGAATAAGGTAACTATTCAGAGCCATGCAAATTAAGGCAGAATATGCTTGTTTACAAGCATATTTGACTCAATTTATATGGCGAAGTAACCACATGAGCAAAAAACAAGCTGTGAAACAGCGATTTTGCGAATGGGGTTCTGAATAGTTACAGAATAAAAAGCATATACTATGCAATAACGAACTGTGCAGGTATATATGAAGAAATTACCCCGCCTGTTGGCAATCCTGTTATGCTTTCCTTTGCTTGGTAATCTGTTTATGACAGAAGATGAAAGACCACAAAGGGAAGAAAGGATGGCTTCTACGGCGGGATTTTCTGTTATTGTGGAGATGCAGAATGGAAGTTACTGCTATGACCCGGAGGAGGTGCTGCCCTTTATGATGGCTTCCATGCTGGCAGATCAGAAGGGAGAGGAGCTGTGTCGGGCAGCGGCTGTCATATGCCGCACCAATCTGGTCTATAAATGGCAGCAGGAGAACAGACCGGGGCAGCTTATCCTTGAGGATACAGGAATGGCATGCAGGGATGAAATAACAGATCATATGCAGCAGGCAGCAGCAGATACGGTAGGAATCGTACTTACGTATGAGGGAGAAGTGATTCCTGCTCCTTTTTTCTATATGAGCAGTGGCAAGACCAGAGATACGGGACTGCCTTTTTTAAAAAGTGTGGACTGTAGTGACAATCTCTATGATAAAGAGTATCTTTTGCAATATCATTACCGCAAAAAGGATTTTTATGCCAGAATCAAAGAAATCAGCGGATGGAAATTCTGCAACAGTTTACAGGATATGGAGCTGGAACGCGATGATAGCGGATATGTGAAGGTTATACATTGTACTGGAGAAGAAATGATACTGACAGCGGATGCCCTGTGTCAGGTAATGGAGCTACGGTCGCCCGATTTTGACTGGGAGGAACAAGAGAACCTTATTATGATAAGAACCAGAGGGATAGGCCATGGGATAGGGTTTGATGTGTGTTACGGAGCCAGGCTGGATGCGCAGGGAATGGAATATCGGCAGATACTGGAATATTTTTACAAAGATATAATGCTGGATAAAAGATATAATGCATGTGAATAGATTTAGAAATACAGGCAATCATACTAATACGAGGTACTTGTACCTACGTCCCAGAAGCAGATTAGAGAAAGGCAAGGTGTTAGTATGAACAGACGTAACAACAAGCGTCCTTTACAGAAGGAGAAGGTGTGTATGATCGCAGCCTCTGTCTTTGTGCTGTCAGCCCTTACATTGACGGGAGTCTATATGGCGTCCATAGGAGATTCCGGGGAGGATGACAATCGAATAGATTTTGCTCAGATAGAAAAGCAGGCACAGGAACAGAAGCTGGCTGATGAGAGATTTGGAAATGACCAGGAGCTGAGTCAGAATGATGATATGGATGTGGATCCGCAGTATACTGAGGCGAATTCAGCAGGCGTGACCAATGACAGGCAAAAGGCAGAAGACCTTAGAAATGCAGGCAGAAATGAGATGACAGATGCCAGATTCGGTGAGGATATAGCAGGAGAGCCATCCTCTGTAGTGCAGGAAGACCCTGTAGAGGAAACTGTCATTGCACAACCAGAGACACAAAATGCTGTGGCAGAGCCTTCCTTTGGAGAAGGAGATGTACTGCAATGGCCTATTGTAGGAGAAGTGCTGGTCAACTACAGCATGGACAAGGCAGTGTATTTTGCAACAATGCAGCAATACCGCTATAGTCCTGCCATTGTCATTGCAGCGACACCGGATGAGACGATTACAGCAGCAGCAGACGGTGTAGTAGAGAAGGTATATTATGATACCCAGACTGGAAACAGTATTTTATTTGACCTTGGAAATGGATATGAGCTTACCTATGGACAGCTGACAGATATCACATTAGCAGAGGGTGATGTAGTATCTGCAGGAGATATTGTGGGTAAAGTTGCCAAGCCCACCATTTATTATTCTGTAGAAGGCAGTAATGTGTATTTTAAGCTGACCAAGGATGGACAGCCAGTGAATCCGCTGAGCAGAATGGAGTAAATGTGCTGTTATTAGAGAATGCAACAATCCGTACAATGGGGCCAGAAGGAGTCATAAATGGGAGTATCCTGCTTGGACAGGGTAAGATACTGGAATTAGCGCCCAGGATTAACTTGCCCCAGTCAGCGGATTGTGAAGTGATAGATATGAAGCATCAGCTGGTTATGCCCGGCCTGGTAGAGGCACATTGCCACATGGGCATTACAGAGGAGAAGAAGGGAAAGGAGGGGGACGACTGCAATGAGGCCGTCCACCCGCTTACTCCTTTTTTACGGGCAATTGATGCAATCAATACGATGGATGCGGCTTTTGATGATGCCGTGAGAGCAGGAATCACTACGGCAATGATCGGTCCGGGAAGCTCCAATGTGGTAGGCGGACAGTTCGCAGTCGTTAAGACCAAGGGCAGGAAAATAGATGATCTGATCATGAAATCACCATCTGCAATGAAAGTGGCATTTGGAGAGAATCCCAAGATGAATTATGCGGGACAGGGCATTTCTCCTACAACACGTATGGCAATTGCAGGGATGTTACGGCAGGAGCTGACCAGGGCTGCACAATATGTTGAGCAAAGGGGAAAAGTACCCTATGATTTCCACTATGAATCCTGGGTTCCTGTCATCAGAAGAGAGATTCCTTTAAAAGCGCATGTACACAGAGTAGATGATATTTTCACCGCAATCCGCATTGCCAATGAATTCCACCTTCGGATGACACTGGATCATTGCAGTGAGGGACATCTGATCGCCGAAGAGATCGCAAGAGAAGGCTTTCCTGCAATCGTAGGACCGGATCTTGCCAGCAGAAATAAGATTGAAGTGCAGAATATGGCTTTTAAAACAGCTGGCGTATTGGCGAGACATGGTGTAAAAGTAGCAGTTACAACAGATCATCCAGTCTCATTGATTCAGTCACTGCCGTTGTGTGCAGGACTATGTGTCAAGAATGGACTGGATATGGAGCAGGCATACAGAGCAATTACAATTGATGCAGCGGATATTTGTGGAGTATCAGACAGAGTGGGAAGCCTGGAAGTCGGTAAAGATGCAGATATTGCAGTCTATGATGGGAACCCTATGGAGATATTTACCCATACGCTAATGACGATTATAGATGGCAAGATTGTATATCGAAACGAGAATGCAGGGGCTTGCGTATTTACTTGTCATTAAAATGCGTGTACAATAGGAGAAAATTGTTATTGAGGTACGTAAATGAGAAGAAACAGATTACTTTGTCTGTATTTGACTGTCTGTATGTTCTTGTCAGGCTGCGGCAATACGGCAGCAGCCACAGTACAGGGGCAGCCACAGTCTAATAATATATCAGTACAGACCGTATCACAGACCCTGTATCAGTCAGAGGTCACATATGAGCTTCCTGTAAGCAGAGTAAGAGTACTGTTGGACAGAGAAGGCTATCTGCCAGGTAGGGATAAGAAGGTGCTTTTCCTTGGAGAGCATCTTTCGGATGAGTTTCGTATTGTAGAGGAGCAGTCCAGAGAGGTTGTCTATACCGGTACCATCACGAAGACTGCATATGATGAATCGGGCGCACAGACTGTCAGCAAAGGTGATTTCTCTGACTTTACTGAGGAAGGTACATATTATATAGAAACAGATGGAATCGGGCGATCCTATACATTTTCCATAGGAGAGCAGGTATATCGGGACTTATTTCAGGCGTTGATGGAGCAGGAACAGCATTTTACTTATGAAGAAAGCCCACAGGGCATTATCAATCTGGGATTTGGCATGCATGCCATGCTGCTGGCATTACAGTGTCACGGCAGTGTATTTGAAGAGAACAAGACACTGGTTCCTCAATTGCTTAACTCAGCAGACTGGATGTTATCGGTACAGGATGCCGAAACGGGAAGTATTTATGAAGATTATGAAGCAACTGCCGTATTTTGTGGTATTATGGCAATGTATCATAATGTATTTGGCAAATATGATGCGAAAGCAGCCAAGGCATATCTGGACGCTTCACGGAAATCCTGGAACTGGATGGAGAAGCAGAAAAGCAACAGTAAACAGGCAAATGCCAGATTCTATGCAGCAGCACAGCGTTTTCGGACAGAAGGAGACTCGAAGAGTCAGGAAGTAGTAGTATCTTATCTGAAGCAGCATGAAGCAGATATTATGAAAGACAGGTTTTCCTTTTATGGGGCGATAGTCTATCTGGGAACAGAACGTAATACGGATAGAGGTATCTGCTCCGGACTGATGCAGAAGCTGGTAAGCGAGACTGAAGAAATCTGCATTGCGTCCAGGAAGGATAATTTCGGTGTATACACAAGAGATATGTCCGATAATCTGCATAAGATACTGCTGATCTGTTTCGTTGACTATATTACACCGAGCAATGAATATGCGTCAGTTATGGAGAATACCATACATTATATAGAAGGCAGGAATGAGGAAGGCAGCAGGTATCTGGGGGAAGATGGTACCTGGATGGAAGCGGAGAAGACACAGAATCGTACACCGGAGTGGAATGGCATTCTGCTTTTTGCTTTAAGTGACTTGTTGGATGATACAGGCAATTAAGATACTGTTCAAATAGTGCGGTGAGGTATACCGAAAGTGTTTATTTTGGGCAGAAAGATAGGAAACGTGAGCAAAAAACAGTATACTACAATAGTTTAAAGGTTATGGAAAGGCATGGTAATTAATATGAAAATAACAGTATTAGCAGGTGGAACAAGTACAGAAAGAGACGTATCCCTTGTAACGGGATCGATGATCTATAAATCTCTGGTAAAGAGTGGACATCAGGTGGTTCTGGTGGATTTGTATCTTGGCTATGATGGCGCAGATTATACAGACGTATTCGCCATTAAGAAAGACTGGAGTGAAAGCATTCAGGCAATCTCCAGCCAGAATCCTGATATCAGGCAGGTAAGAGCCATGAGAAAGGACGATCCTTATAATGAAGTAGGACCTCATGTCATTGATATCTGTAAGCAGAGTGATATTGTATTCCTTGCATTGCATGGACAGAATGGAGAAGATGGTAAGGTACAGGCAATGTTTGACCTTTTGCACATCAAGTATACAGGAACAGATTATTTCTCAAGCGCCCTTGCTATGGATAAGGTAATCTCCAAGGAATTATTTATAAAATATGATATTCCTACACCAAAGGGAATTACCCTCACTGTAGGACAGGAGGCACAATGGGATACCTATCCATGTATCGTTAAGGTCAACAGAGGCGGCTCCAGTGTTGGTGTATACAAGGCAGAGAATGCACAGGAATTGCAGGATGCATTAAAGCAGGCATTTTCATTTGAAAAAAGAGTCCTGATTGAAGAATACATAGATGGAAGGGAATTTTCCATTGGTGTCATGGATGGCAAAGCACTGCCAATCATCGAAATTGCCCCCAAGGTAGGTTTCTATGATTATAAGAATAAATACCAGGCTGGTTCTACTGTAGAGACCTGTCCTGCCGAGCTGCCAGAGGAAGTAACAGAGGGTATGCAGCGTTGTGCAGAGGCAGTATACAGGGCACTTCGCCTGCATACTTATGTAAGGGCAGATTTCCGTATGGACCGTGAGTATCATTTCTACTGTCTGGAAGCTAATACACTTCCGGGTATGACACCTACCTCCCTGCTGCCTCAGGAAGCCGCAGCGGTAGGAGTAGATTTTGATGCTCTGTGTGAAGAAATTATCAGAATCTCCCTGGAGAAATACAACGAAGCAGAATAAAAGAGAAAGGTGTGACAAAAAACATGAAAAATATGACGTTGGCGAACATCGCAAAAGCAGTCAATGGTTCTTTACATAATGCAGAGCAGCATGTAGGAGAGGAAGCAGCAGGCGTTGTGCTGGATTCCCGCAAGGTTGAAGCAGGTTATGTATTTATTGCTACAAAAGGCGAGCGTGTGGATGGTCACACCTTTATTGACGCTGTCTTTGAAAAAGGCGCACTTGGTGTAATCTGCGAGAAAGCACCCGAAAACCCAAAAGGAGCATATATCGTTGTAGAAGACAGCTTTCAGGCACTCAAGGATGTGGCTGCCTTTTACAGGAAACAGCTCAATATCAAGGTAGTGGGAATTACCGGAAGTGTGGGTAAGACCAGCACAAAGGAATTCATTGCAGCAACACTGGCAACACATTATCAGGTATTAAAGACTGAAGGAAACTTTAATAATGAAATAGGTTTACCCCTTACGGTATTGCGTATCAGGGATAATATCCAAGTGGCTGTACTGGAAATGGGCATCAGTGATTTTGGTGAGATGCATCGTCTCAGCAGTATTGCACAGCCGGATGTATGCGTGATTACCAATATAGGACAGTGCCATCTGGAGAATCTGGGAACCAGGGATGGTATTCTTAAAGCCAAGACAGAGATCTTCGACTTCATGCAGCCGGATGGTAAGGTATGCTTAAACGGTGATGATGATAAGCTGATGACAGTAACCGAGGTGCACGGTAAACGTCCGCTTTTCTTTGGAAAAGACAGTAAGAATGAAATATATGCAACAGATTATGTGAATCAGGGACTTGCAGGAAGTACTGCCGATATCCATAGAGAAGGAAGAACCTTTGGTGTTAAGATTCCACTCCCCGGAGAGCATATGGTCTACAATGCCCTGGCTGCTACGGCGGTAGCGACTGTGATGGGATTGTCTGATGAAGAGATTGCGGAAGGAATAAGCTCCGTAGAGCCTGTTGGTGGAAGAAGCCACGTCATTCATGAGGATAAGGTAACAATCATTGATGACTGCTACAATGCCAACCCGGTATCCATGAAAGCGGCAATCGATCTGTTAAGTATGGCAAATACCCGCAAGGTCGCAATCCTTGGAGATATGTTTGAGCTGGGGAACAATGAGAAGGCTCTGCATGAAGAGGTTGGAACCTATGCGGCATACCATAAAATTGACTGTGTGATCTGCGTGGGTAATCTGTGCAGACATATGTATGATGGCGTGAAAGCTGTAGAATCCGACAGCAGGGCTTACTATTTTGAAGACAGGGACATCATGCTGGAGCATTTAGGTGAGATTCTCCATACAGGTGATACTGTGTTGGTAAAGGCTTCCCATGGTATGCATTTTGAAGAAGTGGTGAAGCAGATACCACAGATACTGGCGTGATGGAGTTTAAGGTTTGGTTAAGGTTTCACTTCTCTTTCTTTAAGGAAGTCATGTTATGATAATATCATCAAAGAACAAAAAGCACATGATGGATGTATATAAAGGAGAGATGTAACATGATGTGGACAAGAAAAGAACTAAAGGAAAGAGCGAAGGAAGCGCTCAAACGTAACTACTGGAAGATTGTACTGGTATCACTGATTGGAATGCTGATTGGTGGGGGACTGGGCAGTTCGGGAATCTCCGGCGGCGGAAGTGATATCCGTGATATGGCATCAGATAATGTAAAGGAGCATTTCACTGAGCATGAAAATGATGATGTAGACTGGGAAGGTGCAGAAGCGGTACTGGATGATATCCAGATGGATATAAGGCCTCAGGACATTGTTGCGGTTGCTTTCACTGTAATTGTGGTTCTGATAGTTGCAGCAATAGTGCTTGCAATAGGGATTGCACTGGATGTTTTACTGCTGAATCCTGTTCAGGTAGGTATCAACCGTTTTATGGTAAAGAGCCTGGACGATACAGCCAGAATTGCGGAAGTGGGATATACCTTTGACCATAATTATAAGAATGGCGTAAAAGTGATGTTCTTCAAGGATCTGTATGTGGTACTGTGGTCATTGTTATTTATTGTCCCGGGTATCTACAAAGCCTATCAGTACCGTATGGTACCTTACATTCTGGGGGAGAATCCGGATATGACATATCAGGAAGTCCTGCAGAGAAGTAAAGATATGATGGATGGTCAGAAGTGGGATGCTTTCGTACTGGATCTGTCTTTCATTCTGTGGCATATGCTTGGGGGCATTACCTGTGGACTGGCAGAGATTTTCTACGTAGCACCATATGTGAATCTGACAGATGCAGCATTGTATAGCAGATTGAGCCGGAAAGACCTGGCAGATGCACAGCCGGTTCCAACGACAATGATGCAGTTATAAGATAAATTACAGACTGCTTCAATTTTGACTCGTGTTGCACAGTAAATGTGCAAAGAAATGGGGATTTGTATGGCATATACAATTTTGATTGCAGATGATGAAGCAGAGATACGTGACATTCTGCACCTGTATCTGGAGCAGGCTGGATTTCATGTAGTAGAAGCGGCAGATGGTCTTGAGACCCTGTCGCTTCTTGAGAAAGAAGCACCGGATCTTCTGCTTCTGGATATCATGATGCCGAAGCTGGATGGTTACCGGGTATTGAAGACATTACGTGAGAACAGCAATATTCCTGTCATTATCCTGTCGGCAAAAGGCGATGATTCTGATAAAATACTGGGGCTTGATATGGGGGCGGATGATTATATTACGAAGCCTTTTCAGCCTCTTGAGGCAGTGGCAAGGGTCAAATCCAATCTTAGGCGGTTCTATTCTCTGGGAGCAGGAGAGAATCAGCCAAAAGAAATATTACAGGTGAGAGATCTGACGTTGCATGTAGATTCCTGTATTCTGAAAAAGGGTGAAGAAACGATAGATCTGACTTCTGTGGAATTTCGTATTATGAGATTATTTATGGAAAATCCGAATAAAGTATTCACCAAGCAGCAGCTTTATGAACAGGGTTGGGAAGATGCTTTCTACACAGACGATAATAATGTAATGGTGTGTATCAGTAAGCTGAGAGGTAAGCTTTCAGAAGATCCAAATGCGTATATTCGTACCATTCGTGGATTAGGATACCGGTTGGAGAACACAGTATGAACAAATCACTGAAATGGTTTCTGGTTGAACGTTTTCTGATTGCCCTGATTTTTATAGCCTTATCGCAGGAGCTGATTGGCATAGTGTACCGTAAGTTTCTGCCGGGGCTTTTCGTAGTTTTACATATTAATGAAGTAGGGATTGAGAGTGAGGGCAGTATTTTATTATTAATGCTACAGATCGTTCTCTATGTATGCGCCGGTTTGCTGCCTGATGAGATAGCCAGACTTATACAGTACAAATTACAGCAGATTATGGCAGGAGCCTGGCAGCTGAGAATTGACACATCAGCCATACCAATGGCAGACAGCGATAAGTGGGCAGGATTCTATCAGTTTGGCGTAATATTAATCTTTCTGGTGCTTTTTGCAATTACCTTACTGCCCTATGTTCTGGCAATTATGTGGTATTATATTCAGATATCTCACAAGTTAGAGGAACTTTTACAGCAGGAGAAGGAGCAGAAAAAGGTATATGATAAGGCAAGAAATCTGATGCTGTCAGACATTACTCATGATATTAAGACGCCGATTACTACTATATGTGGTTATGCGAAGACGCTGACGGATGGTGTGATTCCTCTAAGTGAGGAGAAAAGACAGGAATATCTACAGGCGATTTATGCCAAGTCCATGCGTATGAGCGAACTGGTCACGATGCTTTTTGAATATATTAAAATGGACAGTGAAGGTTTTACACTGCATAAAGAAAAGACAGATGTATGTGAATTGCTTCGGGAAGTCATTGCCATGATGTATACGGATTTTGAAGAGAAGGGCATGGAACTGGAGATAGAGATTCCAGATAAGCTTGATTCCATAGAGCTGGATAAAAGCCAGATGACGAGAGTGATTACCAATATTCTCAATAATGCCCTGAAATATAATGATGTCGGTACGAAGGTAAGTGTTACACTGGATGAAGAATACAGAATCTGTATAGCGGATACGGGAAGAAACATCGAACCTGAGTTAGCGGAACATATTTTTGAACCTTTCTCCAGAGGGGATAAGGCGAGAAGCACTAGAGGCGGCAGTGGACTCGGTTTGAGTATTGCCCGTAAAATCGTTGAAATGCATGGTGGAAAGATCTGGCTTCGGACATCCCAAAAGAATGGATATACCAAAGCATTTATCATTGAATTACAGCCATAAAACCATAAAATAAGAAAGAAAGGACAATCGCCCTTTCTTTTATTTTGCCATAAGTTCAGCATATTTTTCTTTATTCTTAAAATAAGTATCACTGATAATCTGCTGTACATAGGGAGCAAGCTGTTTCTTATTCTCAGGAGCAAGCTCATTTATATAAATAGGTCTGCCATATTCTACAACGACATGTGCCTTGCGGATCTTGGGAAAATGATCCTCTAAGACGGCAGCACTGTTATTGATCGTAATCGGTACGATAGGACAGTTTGCTTTCTGGGCAATCTTAAAGCTTCCTTCATGGAAAGGAAGAAAGGTATCAGCCACCTTATTTCTGGTTCCTTCCGGGAAGATACAGATGGAAATGCCACATTTCATCAATTCAATTGCTTCCAGAATTGTCTTTAAGCCGGCTTTAATGTCTTTTCTGTCAAGGAAAAGGCAGTGCAGGTTGCGCATCCAGTTGCGAAGCAGTGGAACCTTCTCGATTTCTTTCTTGGCAATGTAACCGGTTACACGGGCTACCTTCGTGTAAGTGATTACAACATCAAAGAAACTGCGATGATTGCCGACATAGAGGACCGGGGTGTCTGTAGGTACATTTTCCAGGCCTATGAAAGTAACTTTAGTACCTGCAAGGAAAAGGACAACGCGGAAAGCCCAGTTGACAATTGCCAGAGAGGAACGGTCTTTCACACCTGGATTGAATTTACCAATAATCCATTCTACGAACATAATGGGGATACTGAGTATCAGAAATAGAACTACAAAAAGTACTACAATAATTAATCGGATCATACTTTATACCTTTCTGCTTTCGTGTTTTTCTTTATTATAGTAGAGAAACCTTATAAAAGCAAGGGTTGTACTACATGGAGATCAGTCCGAAGGCATTAGCTACGGAGCTGATCAGAATAATTGCAGCAAAAACAGGACACAAATATTGAATCATAAAATAAAATATCTTTTTACGACGGAAGGGCTTTCCTTCTTTCGTTACCTCTTCTTCGATTCTTTCCGCACCGATTGTACGTGACACCAGAAGACAGATCGTAATGGCAGCAATTGGCATCATGACGGAGTTTGTCAGGAAATCAAAGAAATCCAGAAACTGCATACCCAGAATTTTTACCTTGGCTAAAGGGCCATAGCCTAAGGAAGAGAGACTTCCCAGTGCAATGATAATAACACCAATCAGAAGCGTTGATCTCTTTCTATTCCAGCCCAGCTCATCCTCGAAGGTAGACACGGCACTCTCTGTCAGGGCAATAGAGCTTGTAACCGCAGCAAATAATACAAGCAGGAAGAATAATATGCCAACAAAAGTACCAAGCCCCATACTTTCAAAAACCTTCGGGATGGTAATGAACATAAGGGATGGTCCTGCCTGGAGTGTATTGGAGTCATCACCGGAAAAGGCAAATACAGCAGGAATGATCATCAGACCAGCCATGATGGCAACTGCTGTGTCAAATATCTCGACATTTTCCGTAGATTCTTCAATGGAAGTGTCTTTTTTCATATAAGAACCAAAAGTAATGAGAATACCCATGGCAATGGAAAGGGAGTAGAACATCTGACCCATTGCTGTGACAACTGTCATCCATGAGAAATTATGAAGGTTCGGTATGAGAAAATACTTCACACCGGCAATCGCTCCTGGCCTTGTTACAGAATAAATGGCAATAATAATGGATAAAACAACAAGAATTGGCATCATAATTCTGGAAACACGTTCAATACCATTGCGGACACCGGCATAAATGATACTCAGAGTAAATATGGCAAATATCAGAAAGCAGATTTCAGTAGAACTGCCAGTAGATATAAAGCCTGAGAAATATCCATCCTGAGCCAGATTATTACTGTGTCCAAGTATATATTCAAACAGATATTTAATGACCCATCCACCGATAACAGAGTAATAGGGTACGATTAAGATGGGAATAATGGCGTTGATCCATCCGCCAAAGGACAGCCATTTGGATCTGCCAAAGGAATGGAAGGCTCCAACAGGGCTTTTGTTGGTCATACGTCCGATGGATGTTTCGGCAATGATCATTGTGTAGCCGAAGGTTAATGCCAGAATGATATAGATGAGCAGGAATATGCCGCCGCCGTATTTGGCTGTCAGGTATGGAAAGCGCCAGATGTTTCCCAGTCCTACAGAGGCGCCGGCTGCTGACAGGACAAATCCGAGTTTCCCGGAAAAAGAGCTTCTCTTATGATGATTTTGCATGTTATATCTCCTAAATTATATTTTTTAAATGTGAAAGGGGGGGAAAGAGAGGGACGAATTGCACAGCTTGGACAATGCAACACAGGCACGCCCTCGCTACGTGAAAAACGCCGTGTTAGTTTTTGATAACACATGAAATTAAGTGTAGCATAGGGGAATATGAAATGCAACATATTAGAGACATAACGGGGTGTTTTGTGTAATAGAATAGGAATAAGATAATAAGAATATCAGACAGAAGGGAATAGGAATTGTGAAAAGTATGATAAGAAATATAAAAACATGCGTTATTATTGCGGGATGGATAGCAGTAATGGGGATTTTAGGGGGATGTGCGGTAGAGAAGGAGGATGAGGAGAAGGTCAGGGATCTGGAGTTCACGGTGGTGGCTCAGGAGGAGCAGCCGGATGCACTTCGTGATGTGATTGAGGAGAAGAAGGAGAAGCCTTTTCAAATCAGTTATACAAGAGGGGAGGAGCTCTATATTGCGGTGGGATATGGAGAGCAGGAGAGCAGTGGCTATAGCATTAGTGTGAACGAATTATTTGAGACGGAGAACACGATTGTGATAGATACGACTCTGATTGGGCCGCAGACATCAGAACAGGCAGCACAGGTGGCATCTTATCCCTATGTGGTAATAAAAACAGAGGGGATTGCCGACAAGACCGTAGAATTTAGATAATACGTATGCTATACTTGGTTTGTAATCAAGGTGTAAGCCTGTAATGCTGAAATTCAGACAGCGTATTTCGGTATTTACAGGATGAAATGCTGAATTGAGAGGTAAAATAACATATGATATTAATTAAAAACGGAACGATAATAGATCCTTCCTGTAAGCGAGAAGAGAAGGGGGATCTTCTGATTGCAGATGGCAAGATAGCCAGAATTGCACCATGTGGTGAGATTCAGGAAGAGGGGTGCGAGGTAATTGATGCCACGGGTATGGTGGTTGCACCGGGGCTTGTAGATGTGCATGTTCATTTCAGAGATCCGGGATTTACCTATAAGGAAGATATTGATACAGGAGCACAGGCGGCTTTGCAGGGGGGATTTACCAGCGTGGTATTGATGGCAAATACAAAACCTGTTGTAGATAATGAAGAGACACTTGATTATGTATTGGAGAAGGGAAAGAATACTCCGATTCATGTATACAGCTGTGCCAGCGTCTCTAAGGGATTACAGGGCAAAGAACTGGTAGATATGGATCTCTTGTATAGCAAGGGCGCAGCTGGGTTTACAGATGATGGTATACCGCTGCTGGATGCCGGCATTCTGGAGCAGGCTTTTGCGAAAGCCGCAAGTATTGGTGTGCCGGTCAGTCTTCATGAAGAGAATCCGGCGCTGATCAGTAATAATGGTGTAAATAGCGATATCGCACAGAAGAAGTTCGGTATTGGCGGTTCACCAAGAGAAGCAGAGATAGATTTAATAGCCCGTGACCTTGATATAGCATTAAAAACAGGTGTTATTCTTGACGTACAGCATATCAGTACGAAAGAGGGCGTAGAGCTGGTGCGTCAGGCAAGACAGAAAAGTACTAAGATTCATGCGGAAGCAACGCCACACCATTTCAGCCTGACACAGGAAGCGGTGGTAGAGCATGGAACACTTGCCAAGATGAATCCGCCTCTTAGACTGGAAGAAGACAGACAGGCGATTATTGCAGGTATTCAGGATGGAACAATAGATATTATTGCAACAGACCATGCACCTCACAGCGTAGAGGAGAAGAGTAAGCCGCTGACAGAAGCTCCCAGTGGAATTATTGGGTTAGAGACAGCACTTTCTCTTGGCATTACCAATCTGGTCGATACAGGAAAAGTAAGCATGATGCAGCTTTTAGCTTGCATGTCGTGCAATCCTGCCAAAATGTATGGATTAAATGCAGGAAATCTTGCAATTGATTCTACAGCAGATGTAGTTATTTTTGATCCGAAAGCACAATGGACGGTAGACAAATTTGCATCCAAATCTTCTAATTCTCCTTTTGTTGGGAATAAACTAACAGGCGTTATTAAATATACCATTGTAAATGGTAATGTTTACCCAGTGAGATAAAAAATGGGCATTCATCAGATTTGAGTTTGATGAATGCCTATTTTTATTTGTCAGCTTTGTTTTCACGCATGCTGCTTGGGGTAACACCATAGATTTTCTTGAAAGCACGTCGGAAGGTGTTGGCATTGTTGTAGCCTACAGAGATATACAATTCGTTCAGACTGATATCTGTTTCTTTGATCATACGGGCTGCTTCGCTCATACGGATATTCTCCAGATACGTGGAGAAGTTCACGCCGGTCTTTTCCTTGAACATATGCGAGAAATAACTTTCTGATATCTGGAATTCATCAGATATCTTATTCAGACCCATGGATGGGTCCATAAAGTTCTTTTCAATATATTTCTCAATTGCAGTCACCAGATTGGTATCTTCTGATTCTACGGCAAAGAGCTTACACAGAGTCAGAGCAATATCTTCACACAGCTTGAATGTAGCGTGTTCATTGAACTGTTCGTCCAACTGGGCAGTGACTTCTGCGGAAATTCCACTGGGCAGAGCAAACCTGGCTTTTAACAGAGTATTCCGGATATCGGAGAGCAGGAACTTCAACAGATTGATTGGCAGGGAACGTTCTTCGATATTTTCCTGATGGAGTAGATTGAATAATTCCAGTACCTGGGACGTATTGCCGGTTGTAATGAAGTGAATCAGCTTCGTTGACAATTCAGGTGGATAGTAAAAGGCATTGGAATCCTTCTTGATAAATTCATAAGGAAAGAAGAAATAATTCTTACTGGTATAACTGATAGATTCTACTGCCTGCTGATAAGATTCCCATACGTTCGTCAGGCTGTCCGTATTTCTGCCAATACCTGCAAATAACCATATTCCATAGGTATCCAGCAGATAATTATGAAGCTGGACAATCGTTTCGTTTGTTTTGATGATCAGGTTCGATTCATCTTCCTTGGTGCATGCAAGAAGCAGTGCATAGGTTCTGGAATCCGGATTAAAATAATACAGAGGAGAACCGAGGAAATTCTGCAATGCATTTGTAATAACCTGGTTAAAGTCGTCAGAAGAACGAATCTGCTGTGTATTTTCGCCGGAGTCACCGGCATTGTTATAAGCAACAATATACAGGCAGTTATAATACAATGGGTCTCCAATCAGATTCAGATACTCCTTGATATAGGAAGCTTCTTCTTCAGAAGAGGTCAGACCGGTCAGTAATTTCCGTACATAACTTTTACAGATAATGGGTCGCTGGCTATTTACCGCTTCCAGCAGATGATTCTGTGCTTCTACGGCTTCGTTTAATTCCTGTCCAAGTTCTATGATAGGAGCAACATTTCTGCGTGAGAAACGTATAATCAGAGAAATCCCCAACAAGAAGGCAATTACAAAACACATGATATATAACACTTGTTTTGTAATTGTTCCGGAAGTAGAACTAAAGGCAGGGAAGCTGTAATAATAGGTATAGCCTGTAAGCTGAGATGTATATCTGCCAATTGTAAGAGCACCGCGTACATGTGAAAAATTATCAGTATAATGCAGATTGAGAATCCTGTCCATAGAAAAATCAGGATTAGACAACAGACTCATAAAAGGAACATTGTCCTCGTTTACTGCAACAATAAAGTCCGTATCGAAATTGTCGGAAGAGAGCGTGGTAAACAAGGAAGACAGCTCTTCTTTCTCCAGGACAAAGCATACTACAGCGTTGGCATCCATATAGTACAGATCATCCATGTTTACCATATACATATAGTAGTTTTTGCTGAAATTCGGTGCGACATTATCCATAGGAAGAAACTGGTAATAATTGGATTCTTCTGAAAGTGCTTTCAGCCAGTTCTCATATTCAGAATTGGCGTATCTTTTCATCCAGCTGTAATATCTTTCAGCGGATATGAAATAATTGGGTGACAATACGTAGCCGGTATTTGGCAGATAGCAGTATACCTCTTCAATAGGAAGCAGCGCCTCAGGGTACACATCCGTGGAAAGCGTGGTCGCAAGGGCATTTCCCATATCCATGAAATCTTCATTATCGGAATCATGAAAGGCGATCAGCTTGCGGAAGAAAGTATTCTGGAGGAGCTGTCTGCAATAGACATCCATGATCCTTAAATCTTTTTCAAAAAGCTCCACATTACTGACCATAGTGGACTGCTGCTGGAAATCATACTGCTGCTGTACATTACGGAAGGTAGACTGATACAGATACAGGAATAAGATGAGGATGACCAGCAGAAATATACTGTAAGAGGTTACCATACGCAGCATAAGGGACTGTTTATCGGTTGTTGAATTTGTATTATTCTGGTCTTTTTTTCTATTCAAAATCATCAAGGTTTTCTCCATGACATTATAAATTATCAGTTTGTATAGTAGTATTGTACCAGTTTTAAATAAAAAAAACAACATGTAAGTACTTACATGAAACCCTTGAAAAATGGGGCTTTTTTGGAAACGCAGTCAAATAATGTACGTGACAGCAAAAATTGTAACTTGTTTTAAAAGAGGGGAAATGATATGTTGATTCCAGAGCAAGGGCACAGCCCCAAGGTTCGGAACAGTTAATTTTATATTAGGGAGGAAAGTAAGAAATGAAGAAGAAAGCATTATCTTTACTTTTATCATCAGCTATGGTTGTATCCTTAGCTGCATGTGGTAGCTCTTCTGACAGCGCAAGCACAGCTACAGATTCAAACGCTACTTCATCTACAGAAGCTGCAAACGCAGAAGCTTCTACAACAGCATCTACAGGGGAAACATCCTCTTATGATCTGACAGAACTTAACATTGTAGTAAACGGTACATTAACAGCAACAGTTGATAATGGACAGCAGGCATTCGTTGAGCAGTGGGAAAAGGCTGTAAGCGAAGAACTTGGTCATGATGTTAAGCTTAACATCCAGCAGTTAGACCATTCAGGTTATACAGATGCAGTTGGACGTTTATTCGCAGGTGGCGATTATCCTGATGCAATGATCATGTCAGCAGATATGTTCAAGCAGTATGCACCTACAGGTCTTCTCTGGGATATGGCTGATGCATATAAGAACGCTGATTTCCAGTCACGTATGGATTTACCTAAGATTAATGAGAGCCTGATGGACAGTGAAGGTCATTTATACGGCTTCGCTAACTCATATGGTAACGGATGTGTTACATATGTTAAGAAGGCTTGGTTAGATGCAGTTGGAATCAACGCTGAAGATGTTAAGACATATGATGATTATTACAATATGTTACTTGCTTTCCACAACGGCGATCCTGATGGAAACGGCGTAGATGGCGATACATATGGTGTAGTTGCAGCAGGTTTCGTTGGAAACGAAGCTCCTTACATCAACTACTTACCTGAATTCTGGCAGGATGCATATCCAGCAATCGTTCAGGGCGAAGATGGTACATGGTATGATGGATTCCAGTCCGAAGAGACTAAGGCTGCATTATTAAGATTACAGCAGGCATATACTGATGGCGCTATCGATCCTGAAACACTTACAGCATCTACAAAGATTGCCCGTGAAAAGTGGTTCTCCAATGATCAGACTGGTTCCTCAGGTGTATTCACATACTGGGCAGGTTCCTGGTATCAGACACTTACAGATAACCTTGTAAAGAATGATGTTGATTCTGAATTAGTTCAGTTAACTCCTATCGCTGAGATTAAGGATACTGTTGGTGGCTACCTTAACAGAGAAGCTCCTGTATGGGTTATCATTGATGACGGTGACGGAGATAATTCCCGTGAGCAGGCTATCTTCGATACATTAATCGAGACAATGATGGATGGTGACAAGGTTCAGACACTTTGGACATATGGTGCTGAAGGCGTTCACTGGTCTACAGAAGCTGAAACATTCACAATTAACGCTGGTACAGATAAGGAAAAGACATACGAGTATGCTGATGGTGAGTTCCACTTAAAGCAGTCTCCTAACGATCCTAACTCTGTATGGAAGAAGAATGCAATTGACCCTGCATTGGTTGTATGCCATTTAACAAATGGTTATGCTGACCAGTCCGAGCTTGCAGCAGCAGGTAATGAATTCTTCACAAGCAACTGTGTAGATGCTCCTGCTTCACCTGTATCTGAGACATTTACAAACGAGTCCGGTACAATCTATGACGCTAAGCTTGCATGCATTACAACAGTTGTAGTTGACGGCGGCGATGTTGAAGCAGCTATGCAGACATATGTTGATACAGTTGGTTCTATCGTTGATCAGTGTTTAGCTGAGTTAAATCAGTAAGGTATAATTAAGTAAGATATAGCCGAGTAATCGGAAAAGTTACATATGAGACTGTCCTGTTCCTGTCCGGAGCAGGACAGTTATTCATGAGAGAGTAAAGGCCGTTCTATCCGGCCAAGTAGGAAAAGTGGTATGAGGAAGTAGGAAAGGAAGAAGAACGGTATGAGTAAGAAAACAGTTATGACTTCTACAGGTGTCGAAGTTCGAGAGAAACCGCTGAAGCTTCGTATCTGGAATAACAGGGGCTATTATGTAATGTTCCTGCCGGTTTTGATATTTCTGTTTATTTTTAATTATTGGCCAATGATTGGTATCAAATGGTCTTTCTACGATTATAAGCCCGTAGGATCACCAAGTTTTGTAGGCTTTGCACATTTCCAGAAGATGTTTGCTACAGCAGCATTCTGGACGGCATTCAAGAACACACTTTGGTTGAGTATTATTAAGTTGATCATTACAAACGTATCTGCGGTTGTAGTGTCTATCTTCTTAAATGAAATGGGAAATCTCTTTGCAAAGAAAACTTTGCAGACTATTATATATCTGCCACACTTTATGTCATGGGCAGTAGTTGCATCTATCTTCAGTTTGTTGTTATCTCCATCCAGTACAGGTCTTGTAAATGGTTGGTTGAGAGATTTGGGAGTCCTGACAGACGCTGATAAGAACATCTACTTCCTTGCAAGTACAACATGGTGGCGTCCAATCTTCTACATTATTAATATCTGGAAGGAAACAGGTTGGGGAACGATTATCTTCCTGGCTACTTTGTCAGGTATCAATCCTGAATTATACGAAGCAGCAGATATTGATGGTGCTACCCGTATGCAGAAGATCCGTTTCGTAACAGTACCGGCTCTTGGCAATACAATTATCACTGTATTGATCCTGAACCTGGCTAAGGTTATGAACATGTTCGAATCTGTATTCGTATTATATAACAATGCAGTATATGATGTATCTGATGTTATTTCTACATATATTTATCGTCAGACATTCGCAATTGCACTGCCTAACTATGGTTATTCCACAGCGGTTGGTCTCTTCAAGGGCTTAGTAGGATGCTTCCTTGTTCTTGTATGTAACTGGGCAAGTAAGAAGACTCGTGGCCGCGGTATTGTATAGGAGGTACGAAAATGGCAAAAGAACAACCTAGTCGTAAACAAAGATTACACGCTTTTGACGTTGTAAACTACATCGTATTTATTTTAATCGGTTTACTGGTTCTGGTTCCTATCTGGAAAGTTTTGGTAGACTCCTTCAATGCGGTTGGTGTATATCAGTTCCAGTTATGGCCAAGCCATCCTACTGTTGATGGTTATAAGACCATTATTCAGACATCTGCACTCTACAGACCATTCATTAACTCCGTAGTAACAACAATTCTCGGAACTTTACTTGGTCTGGTATTATCTACACTTGGTGGTTATGTACTTGTACAGTTCAACATGCCTGGACGTAACTTCCTTGCATACATGCTTTTGTTTACAATGATTTTCTCCGGTGGTATGATTCCTGAATACCTCGTTATGAAGAAGATCGGTCTTGTAAACAATATGTGGATCCTTGTATTCAAGCATGGTATGAACGTTTACAACCTTGTACTTATGAGAAACTTCTTTGAAGGTATTCCTGATTCCTTATATGAAGCAGCAGAACTCGATGGATGTTCTCCTATGGGAATCTTCTTCAAGATCGTTCTTCCTCTGTCTAAGGCAGCACTTGCTTCTATCGGTTTGATGTTTGCCGTAACAGTATGGAATGATTACACAACAGTTAAGATTTACATTACAGACCCTGATCAGGTTAACTTCCAGTATAAGTTAAGAAACATGATTATGGACGGTGATACGCCTACAACGGCTTACAATGTATCACAGAATACACTGTTCAATGCAGGTATCATTGCAGCAATCCTGCCATTCATGATATTGTATCCTTTCTTACAGAAATACTTTGTAACCGGTGTTAATATCGGAGCTGTAAAAGAGTAATATCCAGGGGGGCGTTAAGTCCCCCCTTTCTTATTGAAATAAAGGAGAGGGAGAATAAATGAGGAAAATTTTTTGGGCATCAGATTCAACAGTTCAGACTAATAAGTTTATGACCTACCCACAGACTGGCATAGGACAGGTATTTTCCTTGTATACAAAAGACGATGTAACGGTAGTAAATTATGCCAAAAATGGAAGAAGTACCAAGAGCTTTATTGACGAAGGCAGACTTCAGAGGATTGATGAAGAAATCGGTGCAGGAGATTTCCTGTTTATCCAGTTCGGACATAATGATGAGAAGAGTCAGGACCCTGCTAGATATACAGAGCCTTTTTCCACATTTATGGAGAATCTGGAGATTTTTATCAACGTGGCAAGGAAGCATGGTGCTTACCCTGTATTGATTACACCTTTGGAACGCAGATGTTTTGTGGATGATAAGCACCTTGGCATAGGTGCCCATTCTGACTATGTAGCAGCTATGAAGCAGACAGCAGAGAAATGTAATGTTCCGCTGGCAGACCTCTACAGCATGAGCCGTACGGAGTTAAAGAAGGCTGGTGAAATGGGCAGCCGTAAGTGGTTTATGTATTTCTCCAAGGGAGAGTACAAGAACTATCCTGATGGCAAGACCGATAATACACATCTTCGTTATGATGGGGCAGTATTGTTTGCCGGACTGATTGCAAAAGGCTTGCAGGAAGCTGGCGGTGTCTATGCAGATCTTCTCGTAGAAGAAGAGACATTGAATGAAAAAGAAATAGGTTATCGTACAGAGAAGGGATGATGTGCTTGCACATCATCCCTTCTTATTTTATACTGTAGTTAGTGTGAAATATACCATGTAAGGAATTGGAGGAAGAGCATGTCAGGGAAAAAGAAAGAAACTACTGTTGTAGTGAGTCAAACGGAAATTGCAACGGACATTTATGATATGTGGATAGCAACGGATTTAAGTCTGCAGGCGAAGCCGGGGCAGTTTATCAGTGTATATACACAGGATAAATCAACGTTATTGCCACGCCCCATCAGTATCTGTGAGGTAGATAGGGAGAATCGCAGAATCCGGATTGTATACAGGGTAGCAGGTAAGGGTACGGCAGAATTTTCAGGATATCATGCAGGTGCACCGATTGATATTTTAGGTACGCTGGGCAATGGCTTTCCTCTTGAAGCTGCCAAAGGCAAAAAAGCTTTCTTAATGGGAGGGGGAATCGGAATCCCCCCTATGCTTGAACTGGCTAAGGAGCTGGATTGTGAGAAGGATATTATTGTAGGTTATCGTAATTCTGAATTATTCCTGTCAGATGAATTGAAGCAATATGGTAATCTGTATGTGGCAACGGAAGATGGCAGTGAGGGAACTAAGGGCAATGTCATGAATGCAATTGCAGAGAATAATTTAAAAGCAGATGTTATTTTTGCATGTGGACCTATGCCAATGCTTCGTGCAATTAAGAAATATGCACAGGAGCAGAATATTCCAGCCTATATTTCCCTGGAAGAGAGAATGGCATGTGGTGTAGGCGCCTGTCTTGGCTGCGTAGTGAAGACCAAAAACGTAGACGCACATTCCCATGTGAAGAATGCAAGAATCTGTACGGATGGCCCCGTATATCTGGCAAGTGAGGTGGATATCTGATGAAAAATACAAAAGTTACGATTGCAGGTGTAGAATTTAAGAATCCTGTTATGACAGCATCAGGAACATTTGGTTCCGGGATGGAATACTCTGAATTTGTAGATCTGAATTGTCTGGGCGCAGTTGTGACCAAGGGCGTTGCCAATGTTCCCTGGGAAGGTAATCCTACTCCACGAGTGATGGAGACATATGGCGGTATGCTCAATGCAATAGGATTACAGAATCCGGGAATTGATGTCTTTATTGAAAGAGACATTCCATTCTTAAAACAGTTCGATACCAGAATTATTGTAAATGTATGTGGACGAACAGTAGAAGATTATATAGAGGTTGTGGAAAAGCTGGGGGATCAGCCGGTTGATATGCTGGAGATCAACGTGTCCTGTCCTAATGTAAGTCATGGCGGCATTGCCTTTGGACAGAATCCTGATTGTCTCTATGATATTACGAAGCAGATCAAAGCCAAGGCAAAACAGCCCATTATTATGAAGCTTTCGCCTAATGTAACAGACATTACAGAGATGGCAAGGGCGGCTGAGTCAGCAGGAAGTGATGCCCTTTCACTGATCAATACTATTACAGGTATGAAGATAGATATCCATAAGAGAGCGTTTGCACTGGCAAATAAGACAGGTGGTCTCTCAGGCCCTGCTATTAAGCCTGTGGCAGTTCGTATGGTCTATCAGGCAGCGCAGGCAGTAAAGATTCCTATTATTGGTATGGGAGGTATTGCCAACGCAGAAGATGCCATTGAATTCATGCTGGCAGGAGCGACCGGCGTTGCTGTAGGCGCTATGAATTTTGTAAATCCTTATACAACTGCTGAAGTTGTGAAAGGAATAGAAGAGTACATGGAGCGTTACCATGTGGAGAATCTGACAGAACTGATCGGTGCAGTCAGATAATACGTATAATACGCATATTAAGACCTTTCGAAGAATAGAATGTGATAAGTCAGGATTCTTCGAGAGGTCTTTTTAAATATGGAACTTGTGAAAAAGAATATACATACAGAACGGATCAAGGCAAAGGCATTACTGCAGATTCCGCTGGAAGAGGATATTAATGTATCGGACAGCAGACCGGATGTTGGCAAGCCGGTATTTACCAGAGGAAAAATCAAGGTAGATGAAGTAAAGTCCGGAACCAATAAGGTCTGGGTAAAAGGCAGACTTGTGTATCAGATTCTGTATCTTGCAGAAGGAAAAGACTCCGGGCTAGCCGGGATGGAGGGTGAACTGCCCTTCATGGAAGAAATCTACATGGATATGGTGGAAAGCACAGACAGGGCTATCTGTAACACCAATCTGGAAGATATGAGAGTGAATCTTATCAATTCACGAAAGCTAAGTATTCAGGCTGTAATCAGTCTTATGCCCAGAGTAGAAGAGAATACCCAGGAAGAAGTATGCGTGGACTTGAATGGAGCAGAGAAGGAGCAGGCAAAAGGTGGAAAAGAGCTGGAATACCGCAAGAAGCCGTTGGACTATCTGGAAACAGCAGTAAGTAAGCGGGATCTGTTTCGAATCCACGAAGAAAACAAGTTGCCAGCAGGATTACCGGCAGTGGGAACGGTTATCTGGAGAAGTACGGCAATTCAACATGTAAATTTTAAGCCACTTTCGGGAAAGATTGCAGTAGGTGGTGAACTGTCTCTTTTCCTTATATATAAAGAGGATATCAGTGGCAGGACAAATTGGTATGAAACAACGATGCCCTTTAGCGGAAATATTGAATGTCAGGGCTGTGAAGAGATGATGACAGCGGACATTGCGTATGAAGTAGGGCATGAGGAGATTACCGTACGGGAAGACAGCGATGGCGAAGCCAGAATGCTTGGAGTGGAGCTGGCACTGGAGCTGGAAATTAAGCTTTTGCAGAAAGAATCCTCACATATCGTAGCTGACGTCTATGGGGTAAGCTGTGAAGTGGCTGCAATCTCCAGTCCGAAGAAGTTCAGACAGCTGCAACAGGATGCCTATCTGGAAGAGAAACTGACCGGCACGGTAAAGCCGGATGGAATTGATACAAAAATATTACAAATATGCCATAGCGAAGCAAAGCCTGAGATTGAGAACTGTATCTTCGGAGATGATGAGATAGAGATCAGGGGAAGTGCCGAAGTACAGGTCTTATACCTGAATAATGAAGATGGTAATAATTTCGCCATGGCTGAGAGCAGACTGCCATTTACCATAACCAGGAAGTTATCAGGACTCCAGAAGGATATGGAGTATAATATAGAGAACTGTTCTCTGAAACCACAGCTGGAACAGCTGCATGTGGTTATGAAGGATGGGGAAAGGATAGAATGGCAGGCTGTATTGACCCTGCATCTGATGCTCTACGGTGAAGCACAGGAAGAGATTCTGACTGATCTGAAGATTACAGAGTTGGACAGTTCCAAATTGGAGAAGCTTCCCGGTTTTGCCATATATTTTGTAAAAGAAGGAGATACACTCTGGCAGATAGGAAGAAAATATTATGTCAGCGTGGATAAAATAAAGGAAGTCAATCAGCTTACCAGTGAAGATATCGCGCCGGGAGATAAACTGCTGATCGTAAAATCCGGTGAAATATAAAGAACGGGGCTTTGAACAGCCCCGTTCTTGTTGGTGGTATTTGATTAAGCTAACGGATTAGCGGTATCTTCTGTTGTTGTATTGTCTTTGATGATGACCTTGCCATCGCTGTCGGATTTTTCTTCTTTTTTGGAAGAGAGGGAATCGAATTTCTTCATGACAGCATCATAAGTTCTCTGGGAAATATCAGGAAGCTTGCCGCCCCACTGTTTCTCAGCCTGCTTATAGCCTTTGACAAATGCATCACGCATTTTCTCCAGAGCCTTGCTGTCGTCACCTGCCAATGCTGTAGCAAAGGAAACGATACGGTCTGAGGTCTGCTCAACGCCCCAGTATCCATCTTCTGCGATATCCTTCTGGGCTTTTGCTTTGGTCTCGGCATCTACAGTAAAATCTCCTTTTGCAAGGAACTTCCAGATATCTGTAGCCTGTCCAAAGGTAGCAGCCTGCTTGGACATCATATTTTTTACAAGATCAGTAAGCTGAGTCTGGCGCTTCTCCTGATCGGCTTTTAGCTGTTCTACAATTGTTTTTCTGTCATCTTCACTGAGCTTGCTCTTATCATAGACAGCAGCTGTATCATCCTGCTTTGGAGTGGTGGCTGTTGCCTGCGCTGTACTGTTATCTTTTGTTTGTGTACTGTCGGTTTTCGCAGCTGTATCAGTTTTCACGTTTTTGATATCAGATACAGCAGCTGACATTGTGTTAGTAAGTCCGTTTACATCCATAATTATAACCATTCCTTTCTGTAGCCTGCAGACCTTGAACTGCGGGCACAAATCTGTGTGAAATATTTCACACTGCATCCATGCATTACTGTGAAACAGATACATTAACTCTCATCTTATATATCGACAGGCCTGTAAGAAAACTTAATAGTAAATGATGGATATTGACGAATCTTTAGAAATTGTATATAATCGAATACAAAATGTATATTGTACTGAATGAAGTACAATGATTACGGTAACGTACAATGCAGCACATGGAAGGAAGAAACATGGATAAATTGAAATATAAGGCAAGAGCCAAGGTGAATTTAGGACTGGATGTATGTGGACGTCTGCCCAATGGGTATCATAAAGTGAAAATGATCATGCAGGCAATTGATCTGTATGATGAGCTGGAATTCAACAAACGTAAAGATCCGGATATTATTTTATCCGTAGACAGTAAAGATCCCTTGGGAGATATTGGAAATAACCTTATATTTCGTGCAGCAAAACTGATGAAAGAGTATTATTCCATCAAAGAAGGAATAGAGATTCATCTAAAGAAGCATATTCCCGTAGCAGCAGGAATGGCTGGCGGAAGTACAGATGCCGCTGCTACCATGCTGGCAATGAATGAGCTTTTTGAACTGGGACAGACCAGGGAACAGCTGATGGAGCAGGCATTGCGTCTGGGTGCGGATATTCCATTCTGTATTCAGGGAGGAACAGCACTGGCAGAAGGAATCGGGGAGAAGCTTACCGAACTGCCAGCACCGCCCAAGGCATCTATTCTGGTTGCCAAACCTCCTATTATGGTATCAACCAAAGAGGTGTACCAGAGCCTAAAGGCAGATGAACTGAGCAGCCATCCTGATATTGATGGGATGATAGAGGCATTGAAGCAGGGAAGTCTGCAGGGAATTACAGACAGAATGGATAATGTACTGGAAACCGTTACTGTAGAGCAGTTTCCTGTTATTGCGCAGATCAAGGACTTCATGAAAGAACATGGAGCGATGAATGCGTTAATGAGCGGAAGCGGACCTACTGTATTTGGTATATATAAAGAGGAACAGGAGGCATTGGCCGCAGAGAAGGCATTGAGAGAGATGGGACTGGCCAAGCAGATTAAAGTAACACAGTTTTACAATGGGGAAAGGTAGGGCAGTATATGAGCGATGCATTTCAGGTAAATGGAACGGACGAGTATTTACCGTTAAGAGATGTAGTTTTTAATACCCTCAGACAGGCGATTCTTACGGGTGAAATGAAGCCGGGCGAGAGACTGATGGAGATTCATCTGGCAAATAAGCTTGGAGTCAGCAGAACACCAATCAGAGAAGCAATCCGTAAGCTGGAGCTTGAGGGTCTTGTAGTAATGATACCAAGACGAGGTGCAGAGGTTGCACAGATCACATGGAAGAATCTCAAGGATGTACTGGAGGTAAGAAGGGCACTGGACGTTCTGGCAGTTGAGCTTGCCTGTGATCGTATGAGACAGGAAGAGCTGACAGAGCTTGGCAAGGCATGTACAGAGTTCAAGGAAGCGACCAGGACACAGGATTGGCGTAAGATTGCAGCGGCAGATGTGCGCCTTCATGATATTATTGTCAGATCAACAAGAAATGACCGTCTGATTCAGCTGGTCAATAATCTGGCTGAGCAGATGTATCGTTACCGCTTTGAATATATTAAGGATGCTACACAGTATGAGCGTCTTATCCAGGAGCATAATGATATATATGAGAGCATTATGCGCAAGGATAAGGAAACTGCAGCCAGAGTCGTGACCCGCCATGTAGACAACCAGGAGGAAGCCATCACCAGACAGCTTCAGCTGGGAAAAGATAAACAATAGTGGAATAAAAGCCATCAGAACAGTCCATACTGATATCAGTAAATGGAGGTATGGATATGAAATGGAGCAGGATATGGAGACAGTGGTTCATGATGGCTGGAATACTGCTGTGGATCGGTATATTGGGACCGGAGATATATGTAGAACAGGGAACCGGATGTCTGACAGACGAGAATGGCAGGGCTTTGACCAAAGAAGAGACAGAACAGCTGCTGGAAGAATGGTTCTATACAGAGGAAAAAGACAGAGAGCCCCAGCATGAGATCGTATACAGAAGCTTGCTGGCAGAGTGGCTGGAGAAGAGATAGAAAGGTGTGATTGCAGTATGACAAAAGATGTATTGCTGTGCATACAGGGACTGCAGTTTGAAGAAGAAGCACAAAATGATGAAGAACTGGATAAGATTGAAACGATCTGTGCCGGTGAATATTATTACAGAAACAATGCTCACTACATTCTTTATGAAGAACTGGTAGAGGGAATGGAAGAGCCCATTAAGAATATGATAAAAGTCAGGGGGAATGAATTTTCTCTGACCAAGCGTGGTGGAGCCAACGTACAGATGATTTTTACCCAGGGTAAGAAAACCATTACAGAATATGCCACGCCAATGGGGGGAATCCTGATAGGACTTGATACCTCCAAAGTAGAAGTAGCAGAAGAGACGCAGGATAAGCTTCGCATACATATTGATTATACGCTGGAAGCGAATTACCAGTATATAGCGGACTGTCATATTGAAGTAGTGGTTACTGCAAACAGTGATAAATAAAAAAGGAAAGCATCGGGAGCACCAATTTGCTTTCCTTTTTTATTGTTTACTTTAATGGTTTCGCACCTGCTTTTTCCTGCATTTTCTCAACCCATGCCTTGAACTTGCCCTTCTTCTTGCCGGTAGGCTGATTCAGGCTGCCACGGATACCCTTCACATCAGTGATGTAAATACCGCTTATAGTTGCCTTCACTTCCTTCTTAACCGGAACCGTATCGAAGATGGATGCATCACAGATTAAAGACATAATCTGTGGGCCGACTTTAGCTTTTACAATGGGGAATTTCGCTCTCCTTAAATATTTGGGCGTCTGTTCCATGACCATTGCAGGAAGACCGGAATCTTTTAACCGCAGCTTCTTCTTATCGATAATCAGCATCGTTACGGTCTGCTTGGCTGCTTCTATCTGAGCCTGTTGTTCTGCCTGCTTCTTCTGGGCTTTACGTCCAAGGAAATACAGGATTGCAATGACTGCTACCAGAACGACCAAAACAATCAAAATAACTTTTAAAACCGGACTCATAAATTGACCTCCTACCAGTCAGTGAATCAATTCACTGCAATCACTTTGAATTTTATCATTAAATATGCAAAAGTGCAAGGAGATTCCCTTTTCAAGAGCGGTTTTTTGTGATATAAATGAGTTGTTATATCTTTTTTTGAGGGTATTACTATATATAAGGATTGGAGTTATTATAATGAAAAAGAAAATGGCAATGATGTGTATCGCAGGTGTTATGGCTGTCAGCTTATGTGCTTGTGGTAATAAGAGTACACAGACAGGATCTGATGCAGCACAGACAACAGAACAGAGCAGCGAGACTGCAGCAACACAGGAGACAGCTTCCGAAGAGGAAACCAAGGTAAGCGAAAGAGCTGATTATGTAGCGCTGGCTGATCTGGATGTAGATGAGTATGTAACACTGGGCGAATATAAGGACATGACAGTGCAGGCTGCCAAGACAGAAGTAACAGATGAAGTGATCGAGAATTATATCAACGGCAATATGCTCACCACATATCCTGTTACAGACAGGGCAGTAGAAGACGGCGATCTGATTACAATAGATTATGTAGGCAAGAAGGATGGGGAAGCCTTTTCCGGTGGCAGCGCAGAGGGCTATCAGTTAAAGATCGGTTCCAATACATTTATTGATGGCTTTGAAGAAGGCTTGATTGGCGTTATGCCGGGAGATACAGTAGATCTGGATCTGACTTTCCCTGAAAGCTACAGCAGAAACCAGGATCTGGCTGGACAGGCAGTTGTATTTACTGTTACAGTACAGAATATTCTTGAGTCTACTGATTATGAGAATGTAACACCAGAGCAGCTGGAGCTGATGGGACTGGAATATAAGACCAAGGAAGCTCTGTGGGATGCAGCCAGGAAGAGTGTAGAAGAAGAGGCAGAGAACAATTACCAGACCAATATCAATAATGCCATTATGGATCAGCTGGTAAGTGACAGTCAGTTCACTTCTGTACCACAACCTCTTGTAGATGAGGAAGTTCAGAATTATAATGAATATATGGAAGCAATCTGTGTCAGCTTCTATGGATGTGATCTGGAGACATTTGTTACCACATATTATCAGATGACGATGGATGAGTACAATGCGCAGCTGACAGAGATGGCACAGGAAACAGTAAAACAGTACCTTGTAATCGAAGCAGTAGCAAGACAGGAAGGTATTGAGATAACAGACGAAGATATTAACAAGAAGGCTGAAGAAGAAGCCAAGGAATATGGATATGACTCAGCTGAAGCACTTCTTGATGAGGTCGGTAAGACAACTTACAGAATGTATATGCTTCAGGACGATGTTATGGCAAAGCTTAAAACCATGACAAACGTAGAGACTGTAGAAGAGACAGAAGAATCCTCCACTACAGCACAGTAAGTATATACTGGTATATAAAAGGGGTATCAGTAGTAGATGAAGAAACGTTTGAAGCATCTGTTGTGCCTGGTTATGGCATTCACAGTGTTTATGGAGTCGGGTGTCTGTGCGTATGCAGATCAGATCAGTGATCTGAAGAAGAAAAATCAACAGGATCAGGATAAGCTGGACGAGCTTGGAGACCAGATTGATGAATTAGCCGGTGAACAGCAGGGAATCAAAGGCGAGATGGATTCCCTGCAGGCTGAGATTGCAGATATTATGGCAAGCATCAGCCTGATCGAAGAAGACATTCAGAAGAAGAAGGAACAGATTGCACAATCGGAGAAAGATCTGGAGGCTGCCAGGGAAGATGAGCAGAACCAGTATAATGCGATGATAGTCCGTATCCGGTTCATGTATGAAAAAGGCGACATGAATTATATAAACCTTCTTATGGAAGGCGGCTCCATGGAAGATCTGGTGAACAAGGCTGATTATATTGAGAAAATATATGATTATGACAGGCAGCTGCTGATACGCTATCAGGAAACCAGGCAAAAGATAGAAGACCTGAAGGCACAGTTGGAGGATGAAGAATCCGAGCTGGAAATGACGCAGGACGAATATAAGGAAGAGCAGGAAGGCATGGAGGCTGCAATGGCAGAGCTGAAGGCTGTCAGTGATGATTATGCACTACAGATCAGTAAGGCGAAACAGCAGGCAGAGGTCTATAAGACACAGATTAAGCAGCAGAATGCCCAGATTGCCAAGCTGGAAGAGGAAGCCCGTAAAAAGGCAGAGGAAGAAGCCCGTAGAAAAGCAGCGCAGAATAAGAATAACACTTCTACTACGACCACCAGTAAGCCCAAGGGAACAGCAACAGTGAATTCAGCAGAAATCCTGGCTGCCAATGGTAGTGATATTGGTAAACAGATTGCAATCTACGCCTGTGGATTTGTTGGAAACCCTTATGTGCCGGGCGGTACCAGCCTGACCAATGGTGCTGACTGTTCAGGATTTACCCAGTCTGTATTCAAAGCATATGGATACAGCATTCCAAGAAGCTCGTATTCACAAAGGACAGCAGGTAAAGAGGTAAGCTTCGCTGAAGCGCAGCCGGGAGATATCATCTGCTACGCAGGACATGTGGCTCTTTATATTGGTAATGGAAAGATTGTACACGCCAGCGGTGTGAAGACTGGAATCAAGATAGGATATGCTACTTATCGAGAGATATTAAGTGTCAGAAGAATTGTATAAGAAAGAAGGCAGACAGAAATGTCTGTCTTTTTTTGTGCATTTATACTGAAAAAGCACGGGAAATTTGTTCTTATTTGTGAATAGTATTTCCTTTTGTAAATGATATAATAAAGGAAACTAAGAAACTTAAAGCAGTTTTCAAGTTTCCAAAGAAAGGTGAGATAAGAAATATGCAGTCTCAATTAGAAGAGAAAATACTTCTTGCTGCAATTGAAGAGTTTGGCAGGAAAGGTCTGAAATTCACCATGGATGACATTGCCAAAAATCTCAGTATCAGTAAGAAGACACTGTATCATGTATATGATAACAAAGAGGCTATGCTGTTAGCACTGGCTGATTACTGTTTTGCAGATATCAAGAAGAGTGAGCGGGCAATCGTAGAGAATCCTGATCTGGATGTGGTAGATAAGATAGAGCAGATACTGGTGGTATTACCGGAAAGGTATCAGAATATAGGGTTGAGTAATCTCTATCAGCTCAGTGAGAAATATCCCAATATCTATACCAGAGTATCCGCGTATCTGTCTACAGACTGGGATGCTACTAATGCATTGATCGAACAGGGTGTGGCAGAAGGGAAGATTCGTCCGATTGCGCTTCCGGTTCTGCAGGCAATGGTAGAGAGCACCATACAGAAGTTTTTTGCAGACAGCATTCTGGTGGAGCATGGGATCAGCTATGAAGACGCATTACATGAGATGATACAGATTATTATTCATGGAATCAGGGTAGAGAAGTAACAGAAAGAAGGAATCAGTATGAAAAAAGTACGTGTAGAAGCCAGTACAAAGAAAGACAGAACCAGTGAGATATTTGGGAATCCAATGAGTAAGAAAGTAATACGTAAGGCGCAGAAGAGCAAGCAAAAGAATCAGAAGAAATACGGTGATGATTCCAAGGTCAATTATCAGTGCATCATCAGGGATAATTCCTGCATCGGAGGGCCACTGGGTGTTAAGAATGTAGTTGTCACCAGAAAAGAGGGAAAAGGAAGCTTCGATGAGGAGAAGGGTGTAATTGTAGGAAATATCCGTATGGGATTTGGACATTACCGTATCTCCATGGCAATTGCATCTGCTGCACACGCTCTTGGATATACACCATACTGGATGGATCTGAATTCTTATCCGGAGACTACCTGTACGAAGCTGATCAGTGCACAGAATGAATTATATTCTCTGGGATCAAGAATCTCCCAGAAGAGTAAGCTTTTTAACAAATTCGTATGGGAACCTGTGAATTATGAAGGATTCAGACAGCTTTCCTACAATGCAGCAGATCAGAAGAATGCTGAACTGATGGCACCTGTATATCATAGTGTGCCTAAGGATATTCCTGTTATTGCCACACACGTATGGCCCGCACAGGCAGCAGTTCATGCAGGCATGAAACATGTAGTCAATGCGATTCCTGATAACTGGCCAATGGCGTTACATTATGCGCAGGGCAGTCTTCATACAGTACAGACCCACTATGCATATCAGGGCTATCGTATCGGTAACGGTATGATGAAAGACAAGGTCGTACAGGCAATGCCACCACAGGATCTGATGTATACAGGACATTATATAGATCATGAGCTGGCAGCAAATATCGAGAAGGACTGCGAGGCACGATTATCCAGATTGAAGAATGGAGAGGCTATGAGATTCCTTCTGACAGTAGGCGGCGCCGGCGCACAGATGGAGATCTTCGGTGAAGTACTGCATTATCTGATTCCCTATGTCATTGCCGGAAAAGCCGTTGTATATGTGAATGTGGGCGACTACCGCAACATCTGGGAAATGATCAAGGCTAATCTGCCCGGTATGAAAGGCATTACCACAGAGCACATGGATAACTGGGAAGATACAGTGGCTTTTGCCAAAGAAGCACTGGAAGGAAAGGTTTCAGGAATCCATGGCTTCTACCATGAGAATATATTTGAAGCAGTATACTGTACGAATCTGCTGATGAGAAGTGCGGATGTACTTGTGACCAAACCAAGTGAGCTTGCCTTTTATCCGATTCCAAAGCTCTTTATCAGAAGAGTAGGAGGACATGAGCAGTGGGGGGCTGTGCATTCAGCAGAGCTGGGCGATGGCACACTGGAATGCCGTGATATTGAACATACCATACAGATGCTTGATCTGTTCCTGAGAGATCCGGGTATGCTGGAGAGCATGTGCCACAATATTGTAAATAATAAGAAGCTTGGTATATATGATGGGGCTTACAAGGTAGTAGAAGCAGCGTTTGCATTGAAAAAGGGAGAAATAGAAGTATGAGACTGACAAAGAAGGAAAAAGTATCTTACGGACTAGGGGCGGTAGGAAAAGACATGGTATACATGCTTTCTGCCAATTATATTTTATATTACTATCAGGATATTATGGGGGTGAGTGCTTTTGCCATGGGTGTGATCCTTATGGCAGCACGTATCTTTGATGCCTTTAATGACCCGATTATGGGCGTTGTCGTAGCAAAGACCAAGACACGCTGGGGTAAGTTCAGACCCTGGCTGCTGATCGGTACGGTCATGAATGCCATTATTCTGTATCTGATGTTCATGGCGCCGCCTGCACTGAATGGTGGTGGACTGGTTGCCTATGCAGCAGTGTTCTATGTACTCTGGGGTGTTACGTATACAATGATGGATATTCCTTTCTGGTCCATGATCCCGGCGTTTACAGAGGGTGGTAAGGAGAGAGAGAATCTGTCCACACTTGCCCGTTCCTGTGCGGGTGTAGGTTCTGCCCTGATTACGATCATTACCATGTTGTGCGTACCGGCTCTTGGTTCTATATTCAGCGACAGTACTTCACAAAGAGAGATTGAAAGAGTTGGTTTTGGGTGGTTTGCACTGATTATTGCAGCAGTATTTATCCTTTTCACAGTGATTACCTGTCTGAATATTAAGGAAAAGTCAACAGTGAATGTAGAAGCTCCATCTGTAGGTCAGATGTTCAAAGCTCTGATCAGTAACGATCAGGCTATGACAGTAGTTATCACAATTGTATTAATTAACTGTTCTCTCTACATTACATCAAACCTGCTGATCTATTTCTTTAAATATGATATCGGTGGCGCAGGCTGGAATGCAAATTATGTATTGTTCAATACTTTCGGCGGTGGAATCCAGATTATCTCCATGATGCTGTTCTACCCGCTGTTTCGTAAGTTCATCAGTGCCATGCAGGTATTCTACGTCAGCTTCGTTATGGCAATTGGCGGATACGCAGTGCTTCTTGCGCTGATGTTTACGAACCATACTAATATTTATATTCTGATGATTCCCGGATTCTTCATTTTCACAGCATTTGGTATGCTGACTGTACTGACAACAGTATTCCTGGCTAATACCGTGGATTATGGCGAATTGAAGAATAACAGACGTGATGAAAGCGTGATCTTCTCCATGCAGACATTCGTAGTCAAGCTGGCAAGTGGTGTGGCTGCCATGATCGCTTCTATCTGTCTGACAATCAGCAATATCAGCAATGATACCTCAACAGAAGCAGCAGCTATGGTATCAGATTCCTACACCTCAGTAGCTGTCCTTCGTATGACAATGACAGTGCTGCCGATTATTGGCTTACTGGTTGCAGTATTTATCTTTGCCAAGAAGTATATTCTGACGGATGAGAAGTTAGGAGAGATCAATCAGGAACTTGCACACAGACATAAAGCATAAGGAGAAAAAGTATGATTATTGTACAGGATGGATGCTTTGCATTGCAGACTCCCCATACAAGTTATATCTTCAGGAAGGATGCAGCAGGGAATCTGCTGCATCTCTATTATGGGGAGAAAATAGAAATAGAAAAGGACGGACTTGCAAATGTATGTGAGATTATGACACCGGCAATTACCAATCAAAACGGCTGTAGTCTGATTGCAGACACTGCACAGCCCAATCTTTGCCTGGATGATGTATGTCTGGAGATATCCTCCCGTGGAAAAGGTGATATGAGAGAGCCTTATATAGAACTGGTACTGGCTGATGGCAGCAGCACCAGTGATTTTCGTTATGAAAATTACAGAATAGAGGAAAGTCTGCTGGCACCGGAGGGATTACCGGGGGCTTATGAAGAGAAGGGAAATGGACAGTCACTGGTTATTACTCTGGCAGACCGAAACAGCAAGGTAAAGCTGGAGCTTGTCTATGGCGTTATGGAAGATTGTGATTGTCTGGTTCGATATGGAAGACTGGTTAATTCAGGGGAAGAGACAGTTACAGTCAACAGACTTATGAGCATGCAGCTGGATATGGAAGCAGGAGTCTTGAAGATTACAGATTTCCATGGAGACTGGGCAAGAGAGATGGCTAAGAATGAAACAATACTTCGTCAGGGAAAATATGTAAATGACACGAGTGTCGGTTTCTCGTCCAACAGAGCCAATCCTTTATTTATATGGGCAGATACAGAGACAACACAGGAGTATGGAGATTGCTATGCTGTGAATCTGCTGTATTCAGGGAATCATAGAGAAAGTGCACAGGCAGGGGGACATGGCAAGATGCGTATTCTTGCCGGGATGAATCCTGATTACTTATGCTGGCAGTTGGAAGCAGGAGAAGCCTTTTGCTCTCCACAGGCAGTATTGACCTACTCTCATCAGGGATATCAGGGAGTAAGTGGACAACTGCATTATTTTGTCAGAGAGCATATTGTCAGAGGAGAATGGAAGCATAAAGAACGTCCCATTCTGATCAATTCCTGGGAAGCCATGTATTTTGATGTGCAGGAGAAGAAGATACTCAAGCTTGCCAGAACAGCGGCGAATGCAGGCATGGAACTGTTCGTGCTGGATGATGGCTGGTTTGGTAAAAGAAATTCTGATGCGTCATCTCTGGGTGACTGGTATGACAATAAGGAGAAGCTGCCGACTGGACTGGCTGGACTTTCTGAGAAAATCCACAGGCTTGGATTAAAATTTGGCATCTGGGTAGAGCCGGAAATGATCAGTGAGGATTCTGATCTTTATCGGAAGCACCCGGACTGGGCGGTACGGATACCGGGACAGGAGCATGCTCTTGGAAGAAATCAGATGGTACTGGATCTGACTAGAGAAGAAGTGCGTAATTATATTATAGAGAGCATGTCCGATGTCTTTTCCAGAGGAAAGGTAGATTACGTTAAATGGGATATGAACCGTAATCTGTCGGATTATTACAGCCAGGGACTTGCACCCAGGCATCAGGGAGAGTTTGCGCACAGATATATTCTGGGATTATATCAGGTAATCCAGACACTGACAGACAGATTTCCACACATTCTGTTTGAAGCCTGTGCTTCTGGCGGTAATCGTTTTGATCTGGGAATGCTGTGTTTTATGCCACAGATCTGGGCAAGTGATAATACAGATGCCATCAGCAGAGCCAGAATACAGAACAGTTACAGTTATGGTTATCCGCAGTCTGTGATTGCAGCCCATGTATCCGGGTGTCCCAATCATCAGACGCTGCGCAGAACACCGCTTACATCACGATTTGCAATTGCCAGTGTGGGGATTCTTGGATATGAGTGTAATCTGAGTGATGCTTCCATGGAAGATATGGAGGAAATAAGGGCAGAGATAGAGCTGTATAAGAAATGGCGCAATGTGCTGCAGTTCGGTGACTGGTATCGCCTGTATGAAGAAGCGGATAAGAAATCTGTTTATGACAAGGATGTCATTAGATGGAATATGGTATCTGCGGATAAGAGCAAAGCCGTAGGTATTATGCTACAGGGAGAGACACTGGCAAACTACAGTCATCATGTATTCAAAACCAGAGGACTGGATGACGCGAAAAAGTATCACTTCTATAACCGGGCTCTGAAGTATGATATACACAGGATGGGAGATTTGATTAATACAATGGCGCCTGTCCATGTAAAGCAGGATTCCCTGCTGCATGATGCCATATCAAAATTCATACGTCTCGATGGTGAGAAAGAAGATAAAGTGGTCAGCGGGGCTGTCATGAACCGACATGGAGTACCTCTGGCGCAGAATTATGCGGGAACCGGATATGGACAGAATACAGCGCTTTATCAGGATTACGATGCCAGAATATATTTTATGGAAGAGGTATAATACGATACTTGCCAAACTTATGTAAAAGGGATAAAATATACGTGCTATATTGTTACATAGAGAAGGATAAGAATATCGTGAATATTACAGAGTATAAAAACCGTGGGGATGGATATAAATGTTATTACGGTAAGGCAACATTAAAAAAGGGATACAGCTTTGTGGATGGTGATGAACCGTTTTATGCGCTGCTAGGTACAAATTCCTGCTACTCTATGACAGAGCTTCTTCATCCGGATGATCTGGATGATTTCCTGGGAGCAGTAGAAATGCTGGGGAAAGGAACACAATATCTGACCGCCAGGATAAGATGTTATGACCAGCAATACCATTATCTTTATCTGGAAATGAGAAGAAATGGAAGGAATATAGATGGTTTTGATACAATAGATATGGAACTGAGCGAGTTTATGGAGCTAAAGGACAGGTATGCCATTTATATGCATCTGATCAGAAAGTACAGGGAATTCCTCGGACTGCTGTCACAGTGTTACTTTGAATATTCTTTGGAGACAGATGAGATTAATATTTATCATTATATCAATGTGCGCAGCATACCGATTATCAAGTGCCCATTGGAAAAGGCCAGAAATGAGCTGCTTGCCAGTGATGAACCGGATTCTTTGAAGACGCAGTTTGAGGTACTTTACGAAGTATTGAAGCATGGAAAAGATCAGTTCGATGTTACAATAACACTGCCCTCTTATTTTGACGGAACAGTGCAAGGCAGTAAAGAAGACCGCAGACGCCGTTTCAAGGGACGGATGATGTATAAGGATGGAGTCAGATATTTATCAGTGGGCATTATCACTGCGCTGGAAGGTACAGAGGAAAGGAAAAGCTATTATCTGACGGAAAGTGCATACGATCCGGGAACAGGACTGTTCAATAAGCGTGCAATCAATGAGTATACAATAGAAAGAATACGGGACTGTCAGAATACCCATGAAGGACTGTATCTGGCGATTATTGATGTAGATGATTTCAAGACTATAAATGATACTTATGGGCATATGTTCGGTGATGAAGTATTGTCCAGGGTATCTGAGATAATCCGCAGTGATCTGAATGCAAGAGGTGTGGCCGGCAGATTCGGCGGTGATGAGTTCATGGTACTGTTTGAAAATGTAAAATCAGAACAGGAGCTTCGGCTTATTCTGAAAACCATCACCAAGAATATCCAATGGGCTTTTGCTGATAAAGAGGTATCTGTTACGACTTCCTGGGGAATTGCAAAATATCCTGAGGATGGAAGCAGCCTGGAAGAGCTTTTTAAAATAGCTGATAAAGCACTTTATATAGCAAAGGCAAAAGGCAAGAACCGCTATATCATATACGATGAACGTAAACATGGAAATATAGTTACAGACAGAGAAATACAGCAAAACAGCGGCATCCGTTCTACGATAGTCAGTGACAGCCGTAAAGCACAGATTGTCCAGGAGCTGACATTAAAACTGCACAAGGAAGGTGCCGGTGCTTTAAAATCTGCTCTGGAGACTGTGTGTGCGGGCTTTGATATTGATGGTGCAGCTGTGTATACAGGCGATGATATGCATCGGAGCATATCCGTAGGTAAATATGTAAATCCAATTCAGAATCTGACATGGGCCATGGATAAGAAATATCAGGAGCTGTTTGATGAACAGGGCGTATACATGGAAAGCACCATGAGCCGTCTGAAAGATTCCTATAAAGAAGCAGGCAGGATGTATGTAAGCCAGGAAAATGGAAAATTCGTACAGTTCATGGCTGTTCGGGAAGGCAGACCAGCAGCAGTTGTGGCATTTGACTTCTTCAACAGATCTCCAAAGCTTGGCGGAACAGATACAGGTATGATCAGAATAATCGGAGCTTTCATGGCAGAAGTTGCCGCAGAGTAAGAAGAGGGGAGCATAAGTCTCATGGCAGAGGCTTTGCTCCCTTTTATCAATGGTGATCGAGATGCAGATATTTTTCTCTGGTAGCAAGTCCGCCACGGATATGGCGTTCAGACTTGTTCACATCCAGAACAGAGCGAGCCTGTCTTGCCAGTGCCGGGTTGATCTGTACCAGTCTGTCCGTTACATCTTTATGTACAGTGGATTTGCTGACGCCAAAAGCTTTGGCAGTCTGGCGTACAGTGGCATTATGGTCGATGATATAGTTAGCAATGGTGATCGCTCTTTCCTCAATATAATCCTTCAAGAAGTAACCCCTCAGAATACTTTTTTACATTGTATGAAGTATTCTGAGGGGTTATGACAATTTATGGATCACAAAGGCGTGGTTTGCAAGGCTTTGAATAATTACTAAAATAAATTGTGTTTTGAGAAGTTCATGCTAGAATAAGGTGTATAACAGATATGAAAACGGAGAATGGGATGAAGAGAATAAGTCTGGATGATTTGGAACATGCATTGCACCCTCAGGATTATCAACAACTGTATGAGGCTGTTTTGCATAAAATTGAGCAGGGAGAGATAAAACCGGTTAAAGCATCTGGTAAAAACGGTAAAAAACCTGTATTATACAGGGAGTACTGGCTGATAGAACAGGCAAGGGGAGACGAAGAAGAATTGGTAGAGGAGCTTTCCTATCAATATGTGCCTGCTATTGCCACAGGATATTATATGAAACATCTACAGCAGTATCGTGAAGACCGGGAATGGCTTATGCTATTGAATCAATATCTAAGGGAACATAAATGCCTGCTGGAGTTCCCCATGTCTTTGAACGAGAGAAGCTATGATATCTGGCATAGAGAGAAATTCCTGAAAGAAGAACAGGGCAGAAAAATACTGAAGCGGTGTGGTATTCCCCTGGAAATGCTCAATCTCTATGAGACATCGGAACCTTTGGCTTATTATACGGATACAAAGGAAATTCCGCAGAATATTCTGCTTGTAGAAAATAAAGATACCTTTTACAGTATAAGAAGGAATCTGCTTGCAGGAAAAAACAAAATACTTGGAATCACTATCGGAACAGTTATATATGGTGCCGGCAAGGGTATTCTGCGCTCTTTCCAGGATTTTACATTGTGCTGTGAACCTTATATGAAAAACGAAGCGAACAGATTGCTGTACTTTGGGGACTTAGATTATGAAGGTATCATGATCTATGAGAATCTGGCTGATAATTTTCTGGACTTTTGTATCATAGAACCTTTTGTACCGGGATATCATGCAATGCTGCATAAGGCAGCACTGAGGGGGCAGGAGCGTTTACCTCATATGAAGGAGAAGCAGAATCACAATATCGGGATGAAATTCCTGGAATACTTTTCCATGCAGGATAGACAGTATATAAATGGTATTTTGGCAAAGAACAGATATATTCCACAGGAAATCTTAAATGGTGAGGATTTTAATAATGCAATATGAATTTCTGAAACAGTTCCCCAAACGAATGAAGCATGTGGGAATGTATGCGTTAGTGCTGCAGAACAGCAGCCAGAAGCAGACATGGAAACAATACGGATTCCTGAAAACAGATGAACAGATCAATATTATATTTGCCCTCATGCTGTATATCATGGAGCAGTCCTTAAAAGAGGAAAAATGTACCATGGATGATATGGGGGCATATCTGGATTACCTTAATATGACGTATTTTAATACAGGAATGTCTTTTGACGATTGCAGAAAGCTGGGAGATTTCATTATTAATGTAATTCTGTCAAATGAAGGAAAGGCAATGTATTTTGACGGATATGATTTTGAGCAGAGAGCATATAAAATCATGAATATCAGTTATGTGTCAAATGAAATCGTGTATCTGGATTCGGATGTGAAAAGGACATCCTACCGTTTGACAGAGGATGGCTATAATCTGCTGCTTTCCACGCTGGAAATCGAGAACAATATGAAGCTGACAATTCATGAGATGATATTCAAAATGCATCTGGAGAAGCAAAGCTACGACAAGGCAGTCGATGAGATTAAAAATGTATTTAACCTCTTGAGGATACAGCTCCAGAAAATCCAGGATGCCATGCTGCGTGTGCGTAGAAATGCATTAAGCTATTCTGTTTCGGACTATGAGCAGCTTCTTGGTGAAAATATGGAATCTATTGATATGACAAAGCAGAAGTTCCAAAGCTATAGGGAGACTGTAAGGAAAAGGGCCAAAGAACTGGAAGAACAGAATATCAATGTAAGAAAGTTATCTGCACAGGAGGAGGAGAATCTGGAGAATCTCAGAATCATTGAAAGCTATCTTAACCGTGGTATCGATGAGCACCAGAAAATCCTGAATTCGCATTTTGACCTGAAAATCCTTTATGAAAAAGAACTGGAACTGTTGTCGCAAATGTCATTGATCCAGAGATTTTCATTAAGGACAGATCTCTATGATAAGGTATTACAGGATGCTTCCGGATTGGATAATATAGATATATTTTTAAGACCGTTATTTCATCAGGCTCCGGATAAAATTTATAACCTGCAGAAAGCGACACAGCTTCAGCGTCCAATCAGGAAGAAGCAGCAGGAAGAAGAGGAAGAAGTACTGGACTTTGATGAAGAACAATGGCAGGAAGAATATGCAGCAAGAAAGCGCAAACGTCTTATGCAGTATGAGAACAGTCTTGGGTTTGTACTGGATAAAATGATGGAAAAAGGCATAATTACGCTGCAGGAGATGGCATCGTCTCTTGGCAGAGAAGAACAGAACACGTTAATTCCCGATATAGATATATTTAAAGAAATCATGGTAGAGCTGATAAAAAGCCGTCATATTGATATAGATGCGCTGCGTAAGGAAAAGAGCGAGTATATTGCAGAGGAAACATTGGATTTCCAGCTAAATGAGATGATATTGGAGTTAGTGGATAAGGATGAAAGAAGGAAGCACATCCATCAGATAGATATATACAAGCTTGAAGATGGTGGTGTAGTGGAGTTTAGAAATATCAGGAATGAGACCGGTGATGGAAAAACAGTACGTTGTTCCAATGTAGCATTGGAAATTGGAGAATAGGTGGGCAAAGATGGCATACGAAATTGAAGAAATCAGGTTAAGCCAGCAGATTTTCTATTATCTGTTAGAGCATTTTGAACTGCGTGAAGAAGAGGAAGAAAGACTATACCGGGCTTATACAGAGGAAGAGGCGGTACAGAATCTTGTAAAATCCCAGGCAGCGGAAGCAGAAAGCACAGTGGAAAGATATGGGGATGTGATTTATCTGATCCCGAAGGAAGAAAATGTTTTTCTGGGATTTTCCAAAGCGAAGCTAAAGGAGACATTGTGTAAATCAGCAGCTACAGACAAGGATTTCTACTTATCACAGTTCGTGATCCTGACATTGCTTGTGGAATTTTATGATGGACAGGGAAGCAGCAGCAGGTCAAGAGAGTATATCCGGGTAGGAGAATTGCAGAACTGTATCTCTGCCAGACTTAAGGAGGGTGTAGAGAATACCTCGGAGGAGGAAGAGGAGCAGAAGGGAATTGCCTTCAGAAATATGTTGGAAGCATATGAAGCACTCCGGTCAGATGATAAAGGCTCAAGGGCTAAGACCACCAAAGAAGGCTTTCTCTATTCTATATTGACTTTTCTTGAGAAGCAGGGGCTGATTGAGTATGTGGAAGAGGATGAGATGGTAAAAACAAGTAAGAAGCTGGATAACCTGATGGATTGGAATCTTTTGAACCAGAATAATTATCAGAGAGTCAGAAAGGTATTGGAACATGAGTAAAGTCAACGCAGTCCGTTTTATCAATCTTAATTATAATAATAATGCGATCAGGATCAGTGATGAGACCTTTCAAATGGGAGGAAGAAGTACACTCCTGTCCCTTCGGAATGGGGGTGGCAAATCTGTATTGGTACAGATGATGACAGCCCCGTTTGTGCATAAGCAGTATAGAAAGACAAAAGACAGACCTTTTGAAAGCTATTTTACGTCATCCAAGCCTACTTTCATTATGGTTGAATGGAAGCTGGACGGTGGAGCAGGTTATGTGTTGACCGGAATGATGGTAAGAAAAAGCCAGATTATGGAAGAACAGTCTTCAGAGCCTTTGGAAATTGTAAATTTTATCAGTGAATATACAACAAGATGTGAAGAGGATATTTATCATTTACCGGTTGTAGAAAAGGGAAAAAAGGAAATTGTTCTTAAAAATTATGGATTTTGCAGACAGTTATTTGAAGGCTATAAGAAGGACTGCAGTAAGAAATTCTATTATTACGATATGAATAATTATGCTCAATCCAGACAATATTTTGATAAGCTGGCAGAGTATCAGATTTATTATAAGGAATGGGAAACAATCATCCGTAAGGTAAATCTGAAGGAATCAGGTCTGTCTGAGCTTTTTTCTGATTGTAAGAATGAGAAAGAACTGATTGAAAAATGGTTTCTGGATTCGATAGAGAGCAAACTGAACCGTGAAAAAGACCGCATGAAGGAATTCCAGTCAATCGTAGAGAAATATATTATCAGTTATAAAGATAATAAATCAAAAATAGAGCGGAGAGATACCATCATGGAATTCCAGACCGACATGAAAGAACTACAGCAGTATGGAGAAGCGTATCAGATTGCAGAAAAGCAGATTTATGCTATGGAGAACCGTATAGCAGCCTTTCGAAGCGTGCTTGCGCAGATTGAAAAGGACACGGTGGCACGGCAGTCAGAGCAGGAGCAGCAAAGGGCAGGGATGGAAGAACAACTGGCTCACATCATGTATGAGAAATTGTCCATGGAAATATATGAACTGATGGAGCAGAAGAAGTATCATACCGGTAACAGAGATATGATTTCCATGGAAATGAATGAATTAGAACTGGAGACAGAGTATGTTGAGAAGCTTATCCACAGCTATGCCTGTGCAAAACAGCAGAAAATTGTGGATGAATATACCAGAGATAACGAACTGCTTGTGGAAAAGATTGCGGTTTATCGTGAAAATGAGAAGGAGTATGAGCCTGAAAGAAAAAAACTGGGTGGATATCTGCATACTCATTATGGGGACAAGTTCCGCAAAGCAGGGCAAAATGCTGAACAGATCCAAAGGGAATATGACAGCAACCTTGGCAGACAGCAGGAGATGATAGAAAAGGAATGCGAATATCAGACCAGAATAGAGGAGTTAATCGCTGAAATAGCCAAAGACCAGGAAAGACTGTCATCCTTTGACCGGCAGGAAGAGGTATTCAACAGAGATTATCAGGAGCATTTTGTAAGAAATATCATTGGTACATACGAACCGGGAATGCTTCAGATCAAAAAAGAACAGTATGTGCAGGAGCAGGAGCAGCTGCATAGAAGCAATATGCAGCATAAACGTCAGCAGGAAGAAACGGAAGAAAAAGTAAAATCAATGCAAAGAAACCTGCAGGACAGAAATAACCAGAAGATGCAGAAAGAATATGAACTGAGGACTCTTACGGAACAAGGGGAAGAATATAGCAGACAGATCAGGGAAAGACAGGTCATGATGCAGTATCTTGAGCTGGATGATACGTATTTATGGAATGATGGGAAAATCATGGAAGCAGCAGACCGTAAGATCGCAGAATGTGACAGAGTACGTGCAGAGCTGGAGAAAGAGCATAATCTGTTGGAAAGAGAATGGAAAAAACTGACATCAGGTGAAATACTGGAGCTACCTAAGGATTTTCAGGAATTACTTACCCGGCTGGAGCTGCATCCGGTGTATGGAATGAACTGGCTGGAGAAGAATGGATATTCTGTAGAAGAGAATACAGAGCTTGTCAGAAGGCAGCCTTTTATACCATATGCATTGATTCTTCCAAGGCAGGAAATGAAGCAGCTTGAGTTACATGGACAGGATATCTGTACGTCCTTTCCCATTCCTATCATTCCAAGAGAAGAACTGGAGCGGACATTGGCACAAGAGCCAACAAGTATGGTCCAATTATCGGGGATAAGCTTCTATTTATGGTTCAATGAGAAATTACTGGATGAAGATGCTTTACGTGTTTTGATCAAGAACAAAGAATCAGAGATGACCAAAAAGCAGAAGCAGCTGGAGAATAAAAAGACTGAGTATAAGGATGCACTCGACAGAAAGCAGATGCTGGAACGGCAAAGTATCACAAAAGAGAAAGTAGAGAAGAATCGTCAGCAGATTACGGATACGGAGCAGGAAATATCAGAAATCGACAATCAGATTATCCACGATAAAGAAGAAATGGACAGGCTGGAACAAAAGAGGAGTGAGCTTGTACAGATTATTCTGAAAGAGAAACAATGCGTGGAGTGGAACCAGAGAAGGACATCAGATTTTGACTATTTCTGCCGGGAATATGATTCATATCTGGAGAAGCACGACACTCTTGATAAGAATCGAAAAGAAAAGACAAAATATGAAGATAATAAAAAGCAGGCGCAGGATTTACTGGAAAAGTACCGTGAACAGCAGAGGACACTGGAAAGCAGACAGCGGGAATTAAAAGCACAGACTGAAAATATACAGAAGAAGTATATTCTGTATCAGGAGTATGAGCCAATTGCCCTGGAAGGACAGAATAGGCCGGTGTCTGAGATGGAAGCCAGATACGAAGCCATTACAACGAAGATGTCTTTTCAATTACAGGATCTGGAGCATCAACTGCAGAAAACGAACGGCAGTTTGAACAGGGCGAAAGAGGAACTGGCCAGATTACAGCACAAATTTCTTCTCAAAGAAGATGACTGGAGGGAACTGTATTATGATGAAAAAGAAGAAATGCACCAGGAAAGTGTGCTTGCAGAACGGAAGAAGCAGTATAAATTCAAAGAAGCCCAGTGGAATGAGCAGGATAAGCAGATTGGTATCATCAGCAGTAAAATAGATGATAAGAATAAGCTGATGCAGGAGCAATGTGGTAAAGAAGAGATATTACCCAAAGAAGAAATACGTACAATTGACTTTGATGGAAGAAGAAACCAGCTTCTCTACCAGATAAAGGAAACAGAACGTGCCCTGAAGCTTACGGAAAAGAAACTGACAAGTGTACAGGAGAATATAGCATCCTTTACAGAATATGATGATTTCATACAGAAGGAAGAAATCCAATGGGAGGAAGATATTGCGCAGATGGATTCCAAATGTCTGAGAGAGTATGCGGGTATGATCCGGCGCGATTACAGGCATAGCTGTGAGGAAGGTAAGAACAGACGGGATAAAGCAGAAAAAATCCTGAAGATATTATTATGTAAGGAAAAGTATCAGGATGATTTCTACAGGAAACCACTGGATGCCATGATGTCTGTGTCACAATCAGCCCATTTGCTGCTTGCACAGCTTACGACTACACTCCAATCCTATGAAAGCCAGCTGGCAAAACTGGAAGTAGATATATCAATCATAGGCGAGGAGAAGAAGAGGATTGTAGGTCTGTTGGAGGATTATGTAAAAGATGTACACAGCAACATGGGTAAGATAGATAATAATTCCACGATAACGATCAGGGAACGTCCTATAAAAATGCTTCGTCTGCAAATGCCTGAATGGGAAGAAAATGAAGGATTATATCATCAGAGACTGGATGATCTTATCAGTGAGCTGACTCAAAAGGGTGTGGAAATCTATGAAAAGAATGAGAATTCGGCAGAATATATAGGAACACGCATTACTACAAAGAATATTTATGACACGACTGTCGGAATTAGTAATATCCAGATTAAGCTTTACAAGATTGAGGAGCAAAGGGAATATCCAATCACATGGGCAGAAGTTGCCAAGAATTCAGGCGGTGAAGGATTCCTGTCGGCTTTTGTCATTCTATCCAGTCTGCTGCATTATATGCGTAGGGACGACACGGATATTTTCGCAGATAAGAAAGAAGGTAAGGTTCTGGTCATGGATAACCCATTTGCACAGACTAATGCAGCCCATCTGCTGAAACCGCTCATGGATATGGCCAAGAAAACAGACACACAGCTGATATGTCTTTCCGGACTTGGAGGAGATTCTATCTATAGCCGATTCGACAATATCTATGTGTTGAATCTTGTGACAGCGGGATTAAGAGGAGGCATGCAGTATCTGCGTGGAGAACATACAAGAGGTATTGAAGAGGAGGTCATGGTAACTTCCCAGATAGAAGTGATCGGACAGCAAAGTCTGCTGTTCTGACACTTGTAAAATATTTGCTTGTAATTGGGTAGAAGGTATAATATACTTTGGAATAGATATGCGGTTTTATGCCTGTGCTGCGGTGTGATTCCGCAGGGTAAATAGTATGGCAGCACAGAAATGAGGAGAAAGAATGGATCAGGAAAAGGTAATCGTCATTGATTTTGGCGGCCAGTACAATCAGCTCGTTGCAAGGCGTGTCAGAGAATGCAATGTTTACTGTGAAATATACTCCTACCGGACTGGCATTGAGCAGATTAAGGCAATGAATCCCAAGGGAATCATCCTTACCGGAGGACCAAACAGTTGTTACGAAGCAGACTCTCCGACCTATACCAGAGAGCTGTTCGAACTGGGAATCCCTGTACTTGGCTTGTGCTACGGCGCACAGCTTATGATGCATGTACTGGGAGGAAAGGTAGAGAAAGCACCTGTCAGAGAATATGGTAAGACAGAAGTTATGGTAGATAAGACTTCCCCCTTATTTGGAGATGTTGCATCCACGACAATCTGCTGGATGAGCCATTTTGATTATATTTCCAAGACAGCACCGGGCTTTAGAATCTCTGCACATACAGCAGATTGTCCCGTAGCGGCAGCAGAGAACTGTGACAAGAAGCTCTTTGCAATCCAGTTCCATCCTGAAGTACTCCATACACAGGAAGGTACGAAGATGCTCCATAATTTCGTAAGGGGTGTCTGTGGCTGTGCCGGAACATGGAGAATGGATTCCTTTGTAGAGAATACAATCCGTGATATCCGTGAAAAGGTAGGAGATGGCAAAGTATTGCTGGCTTTATCCGGCGGTGTAGATTCCTCAGTGGCAGCAGGTCTGCTCTCCAGAGCAATCGGCAAGCAGCTTACCTGTGTATTCGTAGATCATGGCTTACTGCGTAAAGATGAAGGTGATGAGGTAGAGGCTGTATTTGGCGACAAGGGTCAGTTCGACCTGAACTTTATCCGTGTCAATGCGCAGGAGAGATATTATAACAAGCTTGCGGGAGTTACAGAACCAGAGCGCAAGCGTAAGATTATTGGTGAAGAGTTCATTCGTGTATTTGAAGAAGAAGCAAAGAAGATTGGTGCTGTAGACTTTCTGGCACAGGGAACTATTTATCCCGATGTTGTAGAAAGCGGACTGGGTGGAGAATCCGCAGTTATCAAGTCCCACCACAATGTAGGCGGACTTCCTGACTACGTAGATTTCAAGGAAATCATCGAGCCACTGCGTAATCTCTTCAAGGATGAGGTACGTAAGGCAGGTCTGGAACTTGGTATTCCTGAGAAACTTGTATTCCGCCAACCTTTCCCAGGACCGGGACTTGGCATCCGTATCATTGGTGAAGTAACTGCTGAGAAGGTACGTATCGTACAGGATGCAGACGCAATCTACCGTGAGGAAATTGCAAAGGCAGGACTTGACAGAAGCATCGGACAGTACTTCGCAGCCCTGACCAATATGCGTTCAGTAGGTGTCATGGGTGATGAGAGAACCTACGACTACGCCGTTGCACTGCGCGCAGTCAACACAGTAGACTTCATGACAGCAGAAGCAGCAGAAATTCCATTTGAAGTGCTGCAGACAGTTATGAGCAGAATCATAAACGAGGTGAGAGGAGTCAACCGAGTATTCTATGATCTGACGAGTAAGCCACCTGGAACGATAGAGTTTGAGTAACAGACAGAACCCTGGAAATGCTGATAGAATGGGCATTTCTGGGGCCTTTTTATGTGGATTGGCTCTAAAATGGCTCTAAAATGGCTCTAATTAGGTGATGAATACTGGGGTTATGGCGGGTATCATGATACCTGCAAAGAATGATTGCTATTCCTGAATCTTCATGCTACAATACATCTACAGAAAGTGCCTATGACAGGGTGAGGTAGCCTCCCGAGTTTATGATACCGGGCAACCGAAATACATAGGAAGGGAGGTGGCGCCGATGACAGCTTATGAGATCGTTTCGATTTTCATTGGGATATTAGCATTATTGATGTCCTTTGGAAGCTTGATTGTAGCGTTGCTTGCCTTTCTCGATAAGAGAAACAAGCGAAAATAAAAATGCCTATCCTGTCTGACCCACAGGATAGGCGGTGTCCGTAAGGACATTTCTTTAGCCTAAACTCGGAGCATCCACCATTGGAGTGGGTGCTTTCTGTTTACTTAAATACTAGCATCTTATGTCTGATAATTCAAGGGTTTTCTTTAATTCGGATAAAGTTTTACAGAAATCCCAGTAGTCCCCTTTTTCACTATCATGCTATCATCAAGCAAATGATTTCTGATTTCTTCCATGTTATTTTCAAATTCCTGGCGTTCTTCAATGGAGGGCTTTTCTTCACTATTCTCAAAATCTGCTTGTACCTGTTTAGCACGAAGATATGTACATAATTTCTGGTTAATGGCAGGATGAACAAAAGAAATTTTTAGAGTGGAGGGAATGTAATTTCCATTCCTATCCTTTTCAGCCTCAAAATGCATATCTGTCTGTTCATCCATTTTAAAGAGCAGGGACAGGACATCAGATACGGTTTCAATGTCGAAATCCATGAAAATATTGATACTGATACCCAGCGCATTTGCAATTTTCAGAAGCTGATCTGGTTTTGGGTTGCGTATACCATATTCGTATTTCTTGATAGTTGCAGGGTTTATACCAGACAGTTGTCCAAGCATATCCTGTGAGATTCCACGCATGTTCCGAAAATATTTAATCTTTTCTCCAGTAGTCATGGAAATGGCTCCTTTCGGTTTGATATTCCTATTTTATCACAAAAGAACACATTTGTGCACATAAAATTAAAAAACACTTGACAGACACAAATGTGTACTATAAAATACGAATAAAGGAACACAAAAGTGTACCGAAAAATAACAGGAGAAAGGAATGAGGAGAATGGAAAATACGAAGAAAATGTATGTAACTGCAACGGAAGCGGCGGAGCTGCTGGGAGTATCTAATGGATATGCTTATAAAATCATTCGGGGGTTGAATGACGAGCTGAAAGCGAAAGGATACAGGACAATCAGCGGTAAGGTTCCTACGAAGTATTTTGAGGAAAAGTTTTACGGATTGACGGTAGCTGTGTAAGGAGGTGGTTTTATGCCGGCAACAAGAGATGGGAAGATGTGGCGCAGCCAGTTCTATTATAAGGATTGGCAGGGCGTCAGTCATAAGAAGAACAAGAGGGGATTTAAGACAAAGGCAGAAGCGGAACAGTGGGAACGGGATTTTCGACAGCAACAGGAGAAAAATCTGGATATCAATTTTGAGAACTTCGTTCAAATTTATTATGAGGATATGGAACATCGATTGCGTGAGAATACCATGCGGACAAAGAAGTTTATCATTGATTTAAAGATTATTCCGTATTTCAAGAAAAAGAGGGTGTGTGATATTAAGGTTTCGGATGTCCGTGCCTGGCAGAATATGTTGATAAAGAAAGGGTATTCGGAAACATATCTGAAAACAGTCAACAATCAGTTAGCGGCCATTTTCAACTATGCAGTGCGATATTATGATCTGAAAGACAATCCGTGTCGCAAGGCTGGAACCATTGGAAAAAGTCATGCAGGAGAGAGGGAAATTTGGACGAAGCAGGAATTTAAAGAATTTCTTACCACAGTAGAAGATAAGCCAGAAACGAGGATGGCCTTTTTGATTCTGTACTGGACAGGTATGAGAATCGGGGAATTGTTGGCGTTGACTTATAAAGATATTGATTTTGAAAAACGTACGATTTCCGTAAACAAGTCATATCAGCGTCTTGAAGGCAAAGACATTATTACACCGCCCAAAACACCGAAAAGTAAACGGATCATTACGATACCGAACTTTCTGAAAGAAGAATTGGAGGAATATATTTCACATTTGTATGGAGTTATGGAGAATGAAAGAATGTTTCGTTTTACAAAGTCTTATATGGAGCATGAGATGGTTCGAGGGATTAAGGCTTCCGGGGTAAAAAGAATAAGGCTTCATGATCTACGACATTCCCACGCTTCACTGTTGGTAGAGATGGGATTTACACCATTGGCGATTGCGGAGCGATTGGGGCATGAAAAAATCGAGACAACATTGAACACTTATTCCCATCTGTATCCCAATAAACAAGGAGAGCTTGCGGATAGGTTGGAAGAGGAAAACAGTAAGGAGGAGATGTAAATGAGTGGTGTTCACAAATATTCGACCATCAGCTTTCGAGTATCACCCCGAGAGAGGGAGGAGATCGAAGCCAGAATTTTAGCCAGTGGTTTATCCAAGAAAGACTATTTTGTCCGTTCCTGTATTTACAATCAAGTCTGTGTGGTTGGAAAAAAGGAAGTGATTTATCAGTTAGTAGAAGAAGTGAAGGATATGCAGACAAATATTCAGGAAGTGACAGAACAATTTGAACAATCAGAGGTTATCCTGTCTGAAGAAGGGATGCAGGATATGAAAAATGATTGTCTGGACATGTTAAAGGCTATTCTGTGGATGCTGGATGGGGCCAGATATCTATGGGAAGATAAAGAGAAAAATGTCCCTGTCGATTGACAAGGACATTTCCTTACAAAGGCAGAGCCTATGTAACTATATCTCGCAAATATAGTATAACAAAAGCTCTGCTGAAACTCAATGAAATGTTTTAGTGGAGGATGTAAATGGAAGAAAGAAGAGAGAAAGATTATCGTTTAATCAATATGGATGATGTGGAGGCCAGAAAGGTCGATTGGCTCTGGTATCCCTATATTCCCTACGGGAAGGTATCAATCGTACAGGGAGATCCGGGAGAGGGAAAAACAACATTTATCCTGCGGCTGGCGGCGCTGCTCACAAAGGGAGAACCGCTTCCGGGGGAGGAGGGACAGAATCTCAGGGAACCTATCAACGTGATATATCAGAACGCAGAGGACGGCCTGGAAGACACCATAAAGCCCCGCCTGCTGGAGGCAGGAGCTGACTGCAGCCGGGTGATGGTTATAGACGAAAGCCTTAAGAGCCTGACCATGACGGATGAAAGGCTGGTCAGAGCAATTAAGGAGACAGGGGCGAAAATGGTAGTCTTAGATCCGATACAGGCCTATCTGGGGGCTAACGTGGATATGCACCGGGCAAATGAGATCCGGGCGGTTCTGAAACGGCTGGCAAGGATAGCCGAAGAATGCGACTGCGCTATTATCCTTATCGGTCACATGAACAAGGCCAGCGGCAGCAAATCTACTTACCGGGGGCTTGGTTCGATAGATTTTCAGGCAATGGCCCGGAGTGTGTTGGTGGTTGGCCGGGTAAAGAACGATCCGACCCTGCGTGTAATCGCCCATGACAAGAGCAGCCTTGCACCGGAGGGAGCTTCGATTGCGTTCCGGCTGGATAAGGAGAATGGCTTTCACTGGGAAGGCCCCTGTGATATCACGGTGGAGGAGCTGCTTTCCGGGACAAGCAAGGGAGAGAAAACAAAGGATGCAAAATCTTTTTTGTTGGAGATTCTGGCGGATGGTCAGAAATCCTGCAATGAAATAATGGACGCAGCAAAGGAGAAAGGTATCAAAAAGAAAACACTCTGGAATGCCAAAAAGGGGTTGAATATTGATAGCGTAAAGGTTGGAAGTCAGTGGTACTGGATGCTGTAGCCGGGGAAGATGGCAAGATTCCCTTTTCTATAGACAGGGGGATCTTGCTATCTTGAACGGCAGAAGCAGAAAGGCGGCGGGTAGCCGCTCCGGCCGTAAGGGCAGAAAAGCCCCCGGCAGGGCGCAATAGCAGCTTTTGATGGACACTTGGGTCTGTCAAAAGTGCTTTTGCGTTACTTTCGGCGAAAGTAACAAAGCCTGCGCCGTTTCCGGCGCTTATAGAACAGATAAAAGGAGAAATGCCTATTGGAGAGAACAATCAGCGGAATGATGGGGAAAGGCTCGGTCAACCACAACACAAGAGCATTTAGCGCGAAGAACGTGGACAAAGAGCGGAGCATCTACAACGTGGAATTTTGCCACAAGAGTATCAAGAAAGTATACCATGAGCTTTTCGATGAAGCCCTGGAACGGTATAACGCAAAGCAGAAACGGAGTGATAGAAAGATAGACAGCTATTATGAGAAAATCCGGCAGAGCAAGCAGGAAAAGCTGTTCCATGAGGTCATTTTCCAGATTGGAAATAAGGATGATACCAATGTGAGGAGTGAGGAGGGACAGCTTGCAAAGGAAATACTGGTAGATTTCATGCAGGATTTTCAGGAGCGGAATCCGAACCTCTATGTGTTTTCGGCACACCTGCACATGGACGAGGAGACGCCGCATGTCCACATAGATTTTGTCCCATTTATCCGTAACAGCAAGCGTGGCCTTGACATCAGAGTATCACTGAAAGGCGCACTGGCGGAGCAGGGATTCCGGGGCGGCACACGGGGCGATACGGAATGGAATCAGTGGATAGAATCAGAGAAGCAGGAGCTTTCGTTGGTCATGGAACAGTACGGAGTGCGGTGGAAACAGCTCGGAACCCATAACAAGCATCTATCGGTATTGAATTATGAAAAACAGGAGAGGGAGAAAGAATTACAGGAGCTGCAGCAGACGATTACGTCGAGCAGGGAAGACCTGTTGGACATTTACGATAGGCAGGATGAAGCAAGAGAACGGATAGAACGGACACGTGAAAGAAAGGAGCGGTTAGAGGATGAAATAGACGAGCTATTTGCTGCCAGTGAAGAACTTCATTCCGACACAGAGGCATTAAAGGAAACCAGAAATCAGTTGCTGTCAGACAATGAGGAATTGGAGAAACAGCAGAAGAAGCTGCAACGAGAACTGGATAAAATGGTGGAATCGAAAGAGGTTATGGAACGAAATATCCATGCCTACGATGAAGAACTGCGGTGGCAGCTTCCAGAGCCAGGAGCCTTAATGAGCGCCAAGGCATACCGGGACAAGAAGGCAGTGCCACTGCTGGAAAAGCTGAAAGATCTGGTAAAGAACCTGACTATCAAAAGTGTACAGCTTGCAGAGAAAGTGAAAAGGCTGGCAGACCGGGTAGATACGCTGGAATCACAGGTGAGCTATCTACGGGAGAAAAACAGAGATCAGCGGGATCGAATTGAGGAGCTGGAGGAGAAAGAAACGAATTTCGAATATTTGAAAGATTACCTCGGTAAAAGTGAGGTGGAGGGGATTGTGGAATACGCAAGGTCAAAAGAGCAGGCCAACAGAGAAAAGGAGCGTTACTACGGAAGAGGCAGATAGGGGGAAGCGGAAGTATGACAGATATGGAAAAGAAAGTCCTGATGCGGATTTGCACCAAAATTGTGGCAGAAACGGAGCTTTATGTGACAGACTCGGAGATACAGAACCTGATAGACTGGGTTTGCGTGTCAGGGCAGATAAAGGAGAATAACAATAGAATCCGGAAACTGACCGGGGAATATAAGCAGATAGAACCGGGCTGCAGGGAGGGGGTGAGAGAGAAGCTGGAACGGATGAAAGAGGTCTGTAGGGAACGGGATAATCTATTTGAACAGCAGAATGATTTAAAAGGGCGGCAGCGGAGGATAGAAAAAGCATTGGAATGATAAAAGCAGGGGCGTGGCAATAGGCCACGCCTCGTTATTTACTATTTGACAGCAGAAAAAGGGACGGGTAAAATAGTACATAAAACTGAATAGGTTGATCTGAATCTTATTTTTTTAACCATATACTAAAGTATAATAGAGTATATAGTAAAGTAGTATGCGACTAATAAATTTTCTGGTTTATCGGTACAATGTAGATATCATAGACCAGAGGAGAGGTGTATATTACTTGCGTGTGGAAGAGTATATTCCATTGAGAATAACGGAATTATGCGAAAAACGAGGATATACCAAGTACCGCTTATCTCAGCTTACAGACATGTCACAAACAGCGTTAGCAAATATTATAAACCAGAAGAGTATACCAACCGTTGTGACACTAGAGAGAATCTGTGAAGCATTCGGCATTACATTAGCGCAGTTTTTTGTCGAAGATGGCGGCAGATTAAATCTGACAGAAGAGCAAAACGAGATACTTGAAATATGGGATGGCTTGGAGACAAAGGAACGGGAAATCTTCCTATCCTTTATCAGAAGCCTAAAGAAGTAAGGACAGTTCAACCAGGATTGAACTGTCCTTACTTGTATGAAAGGAAGGGACAGATGCAATGGAAAGATAAGTAGGAGGCTAGATAAATGGAAAAAGTATTGGAATTAACAACAGAGGATTATCTGCTTTGGCAGACCCTTGAATCTTTACCGGAGAATGAGCAAAGATTTATTCGATTGATTATTGGATATGGTGCCAGTGGCCTAATTTCAGATGATGATTATAGTTTTCTGTTGCAATACCTGATGGCGAAGGATAAGGAGTTGTATGAGGCCAGGGAGAAGATTAAGAGGCTTTCATAAAGGACGGTTTTGTAGTAGAATAGGGGTGTACAAATTGTTAAGGAAACAATCGGAGTCGGTGTAAACGAAAAAGCAGTCTTGCGGTTTTATAAAACTGCCCTTTCGTTTACATCAATTTCGATTTTTCCTTGGTGAACAAAGTCGCG
>OAUU01000022.1_pt1 | contig 180746 bp, 172 predicted proteins | sample 1501381 | NCBI WGS metagenome assembly OAUU01 (sample SAMEA2580057, study PRJEB22360) | human gut metagenome | reverse complement strand
TTTTGCTTTTTCCTCCTCTCGTTTTTCCAGCTTCAAAATATAATCCGCTTTGAAATCTACTTTATTTTCAGTTTTCCTTCTGCCCACTGTGCATTTCTCTTCCCATTCATGAAACAAGTTGTTTCCATTCCACAGGAATCTTATTACTTTTTGCTGCCTTCCCTCTGATACTCCTTTACTATGTATACTGGTTACTGACTTTTCAATCCTCCTGCCAAAAGTATCATATTGGAAGCTGACACAGCTTTTGTCCGGTCTGGTTACTTCCCGGAGCATGCCGTTTCCAAAATAACGGTACGTCCATGTACCTCCATCCGGTTCTATTTTCTTCGCCAGATTTCCCTCTTCATCATAGAAAAATTGCCTGCCCTTGGTTATAAGCTTCCCATATCCTCCCTGATATTTGTTCCGCTTTTCCTTCAAGTTAATACAGGATTTCTCTAAGCGGCTGCCCGCTCCGTAAATACGATCACTGCAATCTTTTGTTTCATACAGATTTCCTACAATATCTGCACTTCTAAAAATTGTCTCAAAACCAGATTCTTTTGCACTTACTAAGTTACTAAACTGATCATAAGAATACACTGTTGTTCCTTTTGTCAGTCCATTCATAACCTTCCTATTGGTCTATTTGATATGTTTTTCTTCCAGTTTCAATAACAATTCTCTCAGTACCTTCAAAGCTACCGCTGTAGACGCTCCACTGGCGTCCAGAAGCGGTGACAGTTCATTGATGTCACAACCTACGATATTTAACTCTCCTACCTTTAAAATCGCATCCAAAAGCTGAAGGAAGGTCACGCCGCCTGCCTCCGGTGTTCCTGTTCCTGGAAATACGGAAGGGTCCAACACGTCCAGATCCAATGTGAAATACACCGGCTTGCCTTTTAACTTCCGGATTACCTCTTCCAGTCCTTCAAAATCAAACTTATGGGTAATCACATGCTCCTTACCCCACTGAAACTCTGACCTGTCCCCACTGCGGATACCGAACTGATAGATTCTGTCATCTCCCACAATATCCCATACACGGTGAAGCACTGTGGCATGTGACAGGGCAGCCCCAAGATATTCTTCTCTCAAGTCAGCATGCGCATCAAAATGAATCACATGCAGGTCAGGATAATGTGCTGCCACACTTCTGACTGCACCTAATGTCACCAGATGCTCCCCGCCAATCATTAATGGCAGCTTGCCAGCCTGCATTATCTCTTCTGTAAAAGCCGTAATATCCGCCAGTGCCTTATTGGTATCGCCAAAACACAGCTCCAGATCGCCACCGTCAAATACAGCCGCATCTTCCAGATCAAGATCCTGATAAGGGCTGTAAGTCTCCAGACCATAGGATTCTGCTCTCATGGTTCTGCTGGCGAAACGTGTTCCCGGTCTGTAAGATGTCGTTGAATCAAAAGGCGCTCCAAAGATTACAATACGGGCTTCGTCAAATTCCTTATCGCATCCAAGAAAAGTCTCTACATTTCTCTCCATTTTCTCCACATCCTGTTTAATTAAAATTTTTATTTTCCACATCCTCAAGCATTTCTTCCACATAATTTGGAAGTGCAAATGCTCCTGCGTGGATTTCTTCATTATAGTATCTGGTCTTTAGACTATATGCTTTCCAGTCTTCTTTCCTCTGATCCTTGATCGGATGATACTTCTTTGAGGCGAAGCCAAAAAGCCAGTGACCGGATGGATACGTTGGAATATGCGCCTGATATACCTTGGCAATCGGAAAAGACTCTATGATTCTCTTATGTGCCCTCTGCATCGCATAGGCATCATCAGGATAAAAAGGACTCTCATGCTGGTTTACCATAATACCATCGGCTTTTAATGCTTTATTACAGCTGCCATAGAATTCCTTGGTAAAAAGTCCTTCACCCGGTCCAAAAGGGTCTGTAGAATCCACAAGGATCAGATCATAGGTATCCACATACTTCCTGATAAAGCGAAGCCCATCCTCATAATAAAGCTTCACCCTTGGGTCCTGGAATCCACAGGCTGTCTGCGGCAGGAACTCCTTACACGCCTTTACCACTTCTTCGTCAATCTCTACCAGATCAATCTCTTCTATCTGCGGGTATCTGACCAGTTCCCTGACTGTGCCGCCATCACCGCCTCCGATTACCAGTACTTTACGAACACTAGGATGTACTGCCATCGGCACATGTACCATCATTTCATGATAAATAAATTCATCCTTTTCTGTCAGCATCATATAGCCATCCAGTGTCAGGAATCTGCCAAATTCCTTAGATTCAAAAATATCAATCCTCTGAAACTCTGACTGACTCGTATAGAGCTGCTTATCTACCTGTATTGAGAACTTCACATGTTCTGTATGATTCTCCGTAAACCACAATTCCATATTTATCTACTCCTCACTACCATATATTTTTAGATATTTTTGAAACGCAACATTACATATACAGAATTGTAAAGCTTTAATAAATGCATAAACAGGCACTGTATAGCCGTCACATTTCACAATTACCTAATATATGGTTTTTTCACATTTATCTTGCAGCGGAACGAATACCTTCCATTACATTGAGTCGATTTACTTCCATATCTTCCGGTCCTGTCATGGAACAGCCTTTTTCCTTGGCATATACGATATAATCCAGAATATCCTGTGTGATCAACTCGCCCGGTGCAAGAATGGGGATTCCTGGTGGATAGCACATGACGAATTCTGCACATACCATGTCCTTACAGTCTGCAAGAGGCAGAGACTGCTTGGGTGCATAGAACGCTTCCTGTGGAGAGTAAATAACCCTTGGATTGATATATTCTGCGGTCATCTGTCCTGCCCTGTCTTTTTTATACAATCGCCTGATCTCTGCCAGCGCACTTACCAGCCTCTCTATATCCCTTGGTCTGTCACCCACAGATACATACGCCAGAATATTACCGATATCACCAAATTCTGTCTGAATATCATACTCATCACGCAGCAGATCATAGACCTCTATTCCTGCAAGTCCTACCGCCAATGTATTTATGGAAAGCTTCGTTACATCAAAATCATATACAGAATCGCCATTTACCAGTTCACGGGAATATGCATAATAATCACCGATCTGATTGATTTCCTTACGGGCATATTCTACCATCTCTGTTACTTTGTCAAAGATCTCCTGTCCATGCAGCGCAAGATTCCTTCTGGAAATATCCAGACTGGACATCAGCAGGTAGGAACCACTGGTGGTCTGTGTCAGATTGATGACCTGCCGCACATAATCCTCATTGATATCCGGTCCCATTAACAGGAAAGAAGACTGGGTCAGGGAACCACCAGACTTATGCATACTGACTGCTGCCATGTCTGCGCCTGCCTCCATAGCCGTCATTGGTAAATTCTTATCAAAGTAAAAATGCGTTCCATGGGCTTCATCTACCAGTACTTTCATGCCATGGGCATGGGCAAGCTGTGTAATGCCTTTTAAATTAGAGCATATGCCATAATAAGTCGGATTGTTGACCAATACAGCCTTTGCGTCAGGATTCTCCTCAATTGCCTTTTGCAGGTCAGATATCTTCATGCCAAGGGCGATTCCCAGCTCATGATTCATATCCGGGTTCACATACACCGGAACCGCACCGCACAGAATCATAATATTAATCACACTTCTATGTACATTTCTAGGCAGAATGATCTTCTCACCACGCTTACAGACAGACAAGACCATACTCTGTACCGCAGATGTAGTTCCTCCCACCATAAAAAAGGCATGGGCTGCGCCAAAGGCATCTGCTGCCAGCTCCTCTGCTTCTTTGATCACAGAAACAGGATGGCAGAGATTATCCAGCATCTTCATGGAATTGACATCTACACTCAGGCATTTCTCACCTAAGAATGCAGTAAGATCCGGATTGCCTTTTCCCCTCTTATGCCCTGGCACATCAAAAGGCACCAGTCTCTGCGTCTTCATTCTCTCTAATGCTTCTAATACGGGAGCCTTACTTTGGTCTAACTTCATTTTCACATTATCTCCATTCGTTAAAAGATATTGGTACCGCTGAATATTTCAATCATTTCCTGCCTCAGATTGTTGCTGATCTGTAAGCGGGTCTTAGGTGGAATCTCATAAATATCAGAGTTGAACAGATAATTCTGTAAATCCAGCTCCTTGATGAGCATCTTGGTATGGAACATATTCGCCTGATATACATTGATATCTACCGCATCATATCTATCCAGGGTATTCTTATCAATGTAATCCTGGATAGATGTCATCTGATGATCCATGAATATCTTCTTACCTTCTACATTTCTGGTAAAGCCACGCACCCTGTAATCCATCGTGATAATGTCGGAGTCAAAGCTGCCGATTAGGAAGTCCAGTGTACTAAGGGGTGTGATTTCGCCACAGGTTGCCACATCAATGTCTACACGAAAAGTCGCAATATTCGTTTCAGGATGATATTCCGGATAAGTATGGACTGTAATATGGCTTTTGTCCAGATGTGCCACAATCTCATCGTTATGATTAGATAGATGCAGCGTATCTTCAAAAGCCATTGCTGCACTGGCTGCGCTGTCACAGCCTGACGGTATCATATTATCCTCTGCTATGAGAAAGGTCACGCTCGCTCCCTGTGGCTCATAATCCTGCTTGGATACATTGAGCACATGGGCTCCTATCATTTCTGTCACATGGAACAAGATCTTAGTAAGACGCTCTGAATTGTACTGCTCATCAATGTAAGCAATATAATCCTTCTGCTCTCTTGCGCTTTTTGCATAACAGACATCGTAGATGTTAAAGCTCAGAGATTTTGTTAAATTATTAAATCCATATAATTTCAATTTGCCTTCCATGAATCTTACCCTTCCTCATATATGTTTTATACTTTTCAAAGCCTCATTTACAAAATAAGACAAGTGAGTACCGCACCGATACTCACTTGTCAATCTTTTCACATATTATATACAGTATGCACAGGAAAAATCCTATGCGCCTTATGATACAGTGATTAGAGTCTATATAGCAAAATTCGTTTACTTTTACTACTCTTATTGATTTTCACAAGTGGGTCGTGCGTATAGCACATGGTTTATAGTAACCAACTTATAAAATACACATAGCCAATCAGATTTAGCTACAAATACGGACATAAGTCCAATCAATAAGGCTCCAATCGCCTTAATACTTGTTGTTATATTAAATATTCTCAACGAGTTTTATTATAGGGTATAACATACTGGAATGCAATCCCTTTTTTGCAAAATTCATGCAAAATCTGGAAATTACCATTACAGGGTCATCAGATAGCAATTAGGCAACACACCCCATTTCAGGTAAACGCTAGTTCAATACTCCACAACAGAGCACAACATACAAATTCTGTACAAAAAAACCGGGGAAGCATAAACTTCTCCGGTTTTCTATCCGTTTGAGCACTATATAATAAATTTACTGATTAGTTAGCCTTTGCAGCCTTTGCAGCTTTTAACTGCTCTGTCAGCATAGGAACAATCTTGTTTAAGTCGCCTACGATACCGTAATCAGCTACATCGAAGATAGGAGCTGTCTCATCCTTGTTGATTGCAATGATGATATCAGATTCTTCCATACCTGCCAAATGCTGAATAGCACCGGAGATACCGATTGCAAAATATACGTTAGGACGTACAGTCTTACCTGTCTGACCTACCTGCAGGTCTTTGCTCTTCCAGCCAGCATCTACAACTGCACGAGAGCAGCTTACTGTACCGCCGATAGCTTCTGCAAGGTCATCAAGAAGCTTGAAATTCTCAGCGCTTCCTACTCCACGACCACCAGATACAAGGATCTTAGCATCCATGATATCTACTGTCTCAGATAAGTTCTTAACTACTTTCAGGATCTCTACATACTTGTTATCAGGTGTGAATCCAGGATTGAACTCTTCGATAACAGCCTTAGCACCATCGTTCTTAGGAAGCTTCTGCATAACGCCAGGACGTACAGTAGCCATCTGAGGACGGAACTCTGGGCAAGCGATTGTAGCGATTGTGTTACCACCGAAAGCAGGACGAGTCATCAGTAACTGATTATGCTTCTGCTCTCTTCCAGGAATCGGGTTGATAGGGAAATCACCGATCTCAAGGGATGTACAGTCTGCTGTCAGACCTGTATGGATTCTTGCAGATACACGAGGACCAAGGTCACGTCCGATTGCTGTAGCACCTACTAATAAAATTTCAGGTTTATATTTCTCAACAACAGATGCTAATGCATGTGCATAAGGCTCTGTTCTGTATTCCTTTAATTCAGGATCATCTACCAGGATAACTCTGTCTGCACCATATGCAGCAAGTTCATCTGCAAGATCCTTAACACCACTACCTACTAATACTGCTGTTACTTCTGTTGATAATTTCTCAGCCAGTCTTTTGCCTTCGCCGATTAATTCAAGTGCGATACCGCTTACCTTGTTATCTACCTGCTGAGCAAAGACAAACACGCCTTTATATTCTTCTAAATTCATGTTGAACCTCCATATTTAATAGCACTTCGTATGTTCTAAATTAATGCATTATTAAATCACATGCTTCTCTTTTAACTTGTCCATGATATAAGTTACAGATTCGGAAGGATCTAAAGTAACCTTCTCGCCCTGTCCTTTTCTTACCTTATCAGATGCTCTTGCGATCTGTGTAGGTGAACCCTTCAGACCAAGGTTAGAATCTTCAACATCCTTTAAGTCTGCTCTGCCCCATACGGTAATGTCAGCCTTGAATGCATCGAAAATTCCGCCTGGTGTCATATAACGAGGCTCGTTTAATTCAGCAAGTGCTGTAACTAAGCAAGGCATTTTAGCTTTTAATACATGATATCTGTCATCATACTGACGCTCAACGATTACGCTGTCGCCTTCTACTTCGATCTTCTGTGCATAGGAGATTACAGGGATTCCAAGATGCTCGGAAATCTGAGGGCCAACCTGTGCTGTATCACCATCAATAGCCTGACGGCCTGTGATGATCAGATCATAGTCAAGGTTACGGATAGCGCCTGCAAGTGTCTGGGAAGTAGCCCATGTGTCTGCACCACCAAGTACTCTGTCTGTTACAAGGATTCCCTTGTCAGCGCCCATAGCAAGTGCTTCACGAAGTACTTCTTCTGCCTTAGGAAGACCCATTGTGATAACGGTAACTTCTGCACCGTACTGATCCTTTAATCTTAATGCTGCTTCAAGACCTGCTTTGTCATCAGGATTCATGATTGTAAGCATAGCTGCTCTATCAAGTGTACCATCAGGATTGAACTTAACACCACCCTTTGTATCAGGTACCTGTTTAACACATACTACAATTTTCATTGTTATTCTCCTTATCAAACTTAATTTAGGGTTAGTTACACATTTATACTAAAGACGTGCACTCGAAAATCTACGATTTTCTCGTTCGCGCGTTGCGTTGCAACGTGCTCTACGCCATTACAAGCAACTGTTTTTCTGCGAGCAGAAAACTGTTGCTTTCATGTCTAGCACGTCTTACTTTAACAGATTCGCGGAGATTACCATTCTCTGAACTTCGCTGGTTCCTTCGTAGATCTCTGTGATCTTAGCATCTCTCATCATACGCTCTACTTCGTATTCTCTTGTATAACCATAACCACCATGTAACTGTACAGCCTTAGTTGTTACTTCCATAGCCATCTCTGCTGCGTATAACTTAGCCATAGCTGCTTCTACGTTGTAAGATGTCTTATGATCCTTTGTATACTGATCCTTTGTGCAAGCTGCCTTGTATACCATGAACTGAGCTGCCTGAGCCTTTGTAGCCATATCAGCAAGCTGGAACTGTGTATTCTGGAACTGTCCGATAGCACGTCCGAACTGTTTTCTTTCTTTTACATATGCGATTGTTCTCTCTAATGCACCTTCGCCAAGACCAAGTGCCTGAGCAGCGATACCGATACGTCCACCATCCAGTGTATGCATTGCGATACCAAAGCCCTTGCCCTGAGCACCTAACATATTTTCCTTAGGGATACGGCAATCTGTGAAGATCAGTTCGTATGTGGATGAACCACGGATACCCATCTTCTTCTCCTTTGTACCAAAGCTGAATCCAGGTGTGCCCTTCTCAACGATGAATGCGGAGATTTCCTTTGTCATTCTGCCACGCTTCTCAACCATACCTGTGATAGCGAAGATTACATATACGTCAGCTTCTTTACCATTTGTAATGAAGATCTTGGAACCGTTAAGTACCCATTCGTCACCATCTAATACAGCCTTTGTCTGCTGTCCCTGAGCGTCTGTACCAGCGCCAGGCTCAGTTAAACCGAAAGCACCGATCTTCTTGCCGCTTGCAAGGTCTGGTAAATACTTCTTCTTCTGATCTTCTGTACCGAATGTAAGAATAGGATCACAGCACAGAGATGTATGTGCAGATACGATAACTGCTGTAGTACCGCATACCTTAGCTAATTCTTCTACGCACATAGCATATGTTAAAATATCGCAGCCCTGTCCGCCGTATTCCTTTGGTACAGGAATACCCATGAAGCCTGCTTTTGCCATTTTCTCTACAGTCTCTCTAGGGAAAACTTCTGTCTCATCCACTTCAATTGCAAGAGGCTTAACCTCTTTTTCAGCGAACTCTCTGAACAGAGCTCTCGCCATCTCATGCTCTTTACTTAATGTAAAATCCATGTTAAAAATCCTCCATTATCTATAATCTCATAAATCCGACCAAGGGAACTGTCCTACCAGCTCCCTCCGCCGGTCTTATATTAACTCTTATTTACTGTAATCGTAGAAGCCAGCGCCTGTCTTCTTACCAAGCTTACCTGCACGAACCATCTTTCTAAGAAGTGGTGAAGGAGCATACTTGGAATCGCCTGTCTCAGCATAGATTACTTCCATGATAGCAAGTACGATATCAAGTCCGATGTAATCGCCAAGTGCTAAAGGTCCCATAGGATGATTTGCACCGAGCTGCATAGCAACATCAATATCCTTAACACTTGCAACACCTGCTGCATATACGTTGATTGCTTCGTTGATCATAGGGATCAGGATTCTGTTTACTACGAAACCTGCTGCCTCGTTAACCTCTACAGGTGTCTTACCGATTTCTGTAGCGATTGCCTTGATCTTCTCAACTAATTCCTTAGGTGTATTAGCACCTGCGATAACTTCTACTAACTTCATTCTGTCAGCAGGGTTAAAGAAATGCATACCTACTAAAGGACGGTCAAGACCTGCACCCATCTCTGTGATAGACAGAGAAGATGTATTTGTAGCGAAGATACAATCAGGTTTTACAATATCCTGTAATTCCTTGAATGTTGTCTTCTTGATTTCCATTTTCTCAGGAGCAACTTCGATTACCATATCACAATCTGTACAGATATCCTTTAAGCCAGTTGTGATCTTGGCAGCGATTGCATCTGCCTTTTCCTGTGTGATCTTTTCCTTGCCTACGAGGAAGTTAAGATTCTTTAAGATCTTAGCCTTACCGCCATCAGCAAATTCCTGCTTAATATCACATAAGCATACTTCATAGCCATCGGTCATTGCAAAAGCCTGTGCAATACCGGAGCCCATTGTACCAGCACCAATAATACCTACTTTCATTGAAAGTTCCTCCTTGTATTATGAATCATATATTTTAATTTAGTTGAATTAGCAATTCTTGAATGGCTCTTTTACCTTTTCCTTATTCTTGTCAAGGAAGAAAGCCATACCATACTTCTGATCTTCTGTCTCGAAGCAGTCACCAAAGAGCTTCTCTTCGATTACGATTGCTTCATCCATATCTGCATCCAGACCTTCGTTAATAGCCTTCTTGCAGTTGCGAACAGCGATAGGAGCATTCTTCGCAATAGCAGCTGCCATCTTCTCAGCTGCAGGCATTAACTCCTCTGCAGAATATACAGCGTTTACAAGACCGATTCTGTATGCTTCGTCTGCCTTGATATTTCTTGCTGTGTAAATCATCTGCTTAGCCATACCAGCACCTACGAGACGGGCAAGTCTCTGTGTTCCACCAAATCCAGGTGTAATGCCAAGACCTACTTCAGGCTGACCAAATACTGCATTCTCAGAACAGATTCTGATGTCACAGCTCATGGAAATCTCACATCCGCCGCCAAGTGCAAAGCCGTTAACTGCTGCGATAACAGGGATAGGGAATGTTTCCAGCTTGCGGAACACATCGTTACCCTTCTTACCGAAAGCTTCGCCTTCAGCCTTGGTTAATGTGCTCATTTCTCCGATATCTGCGCCTGCAACGAATGACTTAGCACCTGCTCCTGTGAGGATAAGGCATCTTACTTCGTCAAGGTTTACAGCATCCAGAGTTGCGTTTAATTCATCAAGTACCTGAGAATTTAATGCATTCAAAGCCTTTTCGCGGCTGATGGTGATCTTACCAACTGCGCCGTTCTGCTCATATACTATATATTCCATGTTCGAATCTCCTTAATATTAGTCTCTCTCAACGATTGTGGAGCAGCCCATACCGCCACCGATACAAAGTGTTGCAAGACCCTTCTTAGCATCTCTCTTCTGCATCTCATGAAGCAGTGTAACAAGGATACGGCATCCGGAAGCTCCAACAGGGTGTCCAAGTGCGATAGCACCACCGTTTACATTCAATACATCATTGGAGAATTTCAGATCAGCCTGTACTGCTAATGACTGTGCTGCGAATGCTTCGTTAGCTTCGATCAGGTCGAAATCATTGATATCCATACCAGTCTTAGCAAGAACCTTCTTTGTAGAAGCTACAGGACCAACACCCATGATAGAAGGATCTACACCGCCAAGAGCACCAGCTACCCATGTAGCCATAGGCTTAACACCTAATTCCTTAGCTTTCTCTTCGCTCATAACAACGATTGCTGCTGCACCGTCATTGATACCTGATGAGTTAGCTGCTGTTACGATTCCGTCTGGCTTGAATGCAGGACGTAACTTAGCGATACCTTCCTTTGTTGTGCCAGGACGAGGACCTTCATCTGTATCTACAATGATTGTTTCTTTCTTCTTCTTAACTTCTACAGGAACGATTTCATCCTTGAACTTGCCTTCAGCCATAGCCTTCTCGCATTTCTGCTGTGACCATGCTGCGAACTCGTCAAGCTGTTCTCTTGTAAGACCATACTTCTCTGCTACGTTCTCTGCTGTGATACCCATATGATAGTTGTTGAATGCATCCCATAATGCATCGTTTACCATGGTATCTACTAATGTAGCATTGTTCATTCTATATCCATAACGTCCCTGCATAGCAGCGTAAGGAGCCATAGACATGTTCTCCATACCACCTGCAACAACGATATCAGCATCTCCTGCCTTGATCATCTGTGCAGCCATGTTTACACAGTTCAGACCAGAACCACATACAACGTTTACTGTAACTGCTGGTGTTTCGATAGGAAGTCCAGCCTTTAAAGCTGCCTGACGTGCTACGTTCTGTCCTAAACCAGCCTGGATAACACATCCCATATATACATGATCAACCTGCTCAGGAGCTACGCCTGCTCTTTTAAGAGCTTCCTTAATAACGATAGAACCAAGTACTGGTGCTGGAGTTGTGCTTAATGCACCGCCCATTGTACCGATTGCTGTACGACATGCGCCTGCTAATACGATTTTCTTTGACATTGCCAATTCCTCCATTTGTTTTAAAAGAGTTTCTGTTTTTCGCTTGATTGTTATTTTTATCACAATCATTGTTATTATTTTATCACATTGTTAAAAAAAAAGCAATCTATTTATCCCTGATATTCGATATTTTATTAACAAATTTTTATCATATTTTTTGTGGATTATTCAGGGTGCTCTGAAATGCTGTTACTCATGCTTTTTTCATAGGCTTCTACCTCAGGATCGCGCATTTTGTACTGTCTTTTCCATTCCTTTGTCGCATCATCCCGCACGACTTTACTTCTGTGTGCGTGCAAAAACCGTGCAAGCTGGTAGAAATCTATCCATATCTCATTATCGCACTCTTTCTGCGACTCATCAAAAATAAGCTGTAAGCCTGCGTGCAGATGTACTGTCTTGATATTATTCACATTCTCTGTATCACTGTAACCGGTATGTCCCATATAGCCGATCACATCACCTGCTGTCACTGCATCTCCTTCCTTCAGACCTTCTGCATAAGGTCTGTTCTGACGCAGATGGGCATAATAGTAATATCTTTTCTTATCAAAACTGCGTATGCCAATACGCCAGCCGCCATACCGGTTCCATCCAAGTGCCTCTACATAACCTGACTCGATTGCTATGACCGGCGTTCCCACAAGCCCCATCATATCATGTCCCAGATGCGGTCTGCGATATCCGAAGCTTCTGGCTACGCCAAAATCATCATAATCCTGATAATCAAAGCCCGCCGCTACGGGAGAATAGGCCTTGAGACCATATTGACGATTCCATTTTACGACACCTTCTTTAGTCTCTTCCTCTATTTCATATTCCCCCAGCATGCCACTCAATACAGCGCCATATGCCTCATAGTAATAATTAAAATACTTATATTTATCCGCCAGGTCTTCTCTGCTCACAGTCTGACTGGTCAGCTCAGCCGCAATTTCGTCTATATATTTCAGCGACTTATCATCAAATTCTCCCCCTCCCCTGACTGCTGCATAGGCAAGAAGTGTAATCCAGTCAAGATGCACTTTCTCCTGATAACTTTCAATGTCCATTCTGCATGCCTTTTGCAGCGCCTGTGTACTGGCGTTAAACTCTACCCATTTAATATAGTCACCACTTACTGTACTCGCCGATTCATTACACCTTATCTGGTACAAAATAATTCCAATGCCTATCACAAGAGCTGCGATAATGGCTATACCTTTCTTCGTCTTCACCTGATACCTCATGTTTTCAAGCCATTATTACAATATATGTGTCCGCAGATTATGATATGTACACAAAAACAGGTACCGGATTGCTCCGATACCTGCATATGTTTCTTCATTCAGTTGTATTAATTCTCCGGTTCAATTAATCCGTATGTATTGCCTTTACGCTTGTACACTACATTGACCTCATCTGTTTCTGCATTGCAGAATACGAAGAAATCATGTCCTAACAATTCCATCTGGATACAAGCATCTTCTGCATACATAGGTTTGATGTCGAACTTCTTGGTACGAACGATCTTGATATCGTCTTCTTCATCCTCGTAGTCCTTGTCCAGGAAATCTGTTCTCAAGCTTGCTGCACCTGCCTGCTGCTCTGCTCTGAACTTATTCTTATATTTCTTTAACTGTCTCTCTATCACCTCTGCTGCAAGATCGATGGATACGTACATATCATTGCTGACCTGCTCAGAACGAATGATATTTCCCTTAATAGGAATGGTGACCTCTATCTTCTGTCTCTCTTTCTCAACACTAAGTGTTGCATGTACCTCCGTTTCCGGCGTGAAGTATTTCTCCAGCTTGCCAATCTTGTCCTCTACTGCTGCTTTTAAGCCTGCCGTTACATCGATGTTCTTTCCGCTGATAATAAATTTCATGATGCCACATCCCTTCGTACTTATTATCATAAGCTGTTATAACAACTTATGATATATAAGAGATTTATGAGATTGTATCTCCTTGCCTCTCTTATATTGTATATTGATTATATCATACCCAGGGATTTTTTCAATATTTTTTGTGCTATTTTCCAAATTTTATAATAAAGAAATGAAATTTTTATACATTTTTTGACATTAAAATTGTCAATCCCATTTTGAGTTTTTTTGACAAAAAGCAAATTTTTATGAGTCCTGCACAAAACGCCTGTTTGTAAAAAGACACACCCACATCCACTCAAAACGCCTGTTTTTTATGTGGATAATGTGGATAACTTGGTGTATAAGTTCATTTTACTAGATTTTGAGCTTTTTACCATGTGGATATTTTGTGAACGTATAAAAAAATGACTGTTATGTCACATTTACAATTATTTACAAATTTGTGCATTCTGCTAATATCTGTAACCTGGTTTCTTTGGCTTTGTCTTGTACATAAAAGGATGGGGTCTTTCGACCCCATCCTTTATTCTATCCTGCATTAGAAAATTCTTCTTACTGCAAGAATACTTCTGTAATTTGCGTTGGAAATGATAATTCCTGTCTTGCTTGTACTTGCATGTACGATCTGTCCATTGCCAATGTAGAGAGCTACATGACCTGAGTAACATACAATATCACCAGGCTGTGCATTTGCCAGACCACCTACGTCATATCCCCTGCTTCTCAATGCGGAAGAGGAATGTGGAAGGCTGACACCAAAGTTCGCATATACGCTCATAACAAATCCAGAGCAGTCTGTTCCGTTTGTTAAGCTTGTGCCGCCATATACATAAGGATTACCAACAAACTGTGTTGCATAATCAATAACTGACTTGCCCATCTCACTGCCGGCTGAGCTTGCCGCTGTAGCCTGTGCAGCTTCGATCACTGCTTCTGTCTGAGCCTGCTTCTGTACAGTCTGTTCTGCCGCCTGAGCCGCTCTGGTCGCTTCTGTTGCAGCAGCTGCTGCTCTTGCTTCCTCACGCTCCTTGGCTTCTTCTGCCAATCGTGCTTCTTCTTCTGCCTTGGACTCTGCATGCACGAAATCAGTTCTCAGATTTACATATTCTCTGGATACGTAGCCATCGCCTTCTTCAATTGCTACCTTAACCCAGCCATCAAGTTCTTCTACAACAACCAGTTCTTCTTCAATAGGAACAAGTCCCAATACTGCTGATTCTGTACTTGCTTCCTGTCTAACCTTCAGAGTCGTTGTATTAACAACTGCATAAGTAGTACCTACCTGCTTAGCCAAAGCCTGTGCTTCATCACCTGTTACACAATACTCAGCCTTTACATATCCGGTACAGTTACCTGATGTAATCTTATACCAGCCATTTACTTCTTCTTCGAATTCACCAACAGACTTATCATATAATTTACCTACGATTTCGCCGTCTTCACTAGGAATACTTCTTACATTCACATAGTTATTAACCTGTGCAATAACCAGACCTCTGAAATCCTGTTCTTCCTCTGTGGCAACTTCTGTTGTTTCCTCTTCGGTTGCTTCTTCTGTCGTCTCTTCCTCTGTATCTTCGGATGTTTCCTCTTCTACAGTCTCTGTCTGACTTTCTTCAGAAGATTCTTCACTGGATTCCTCTGTTGTATCTTCTGTATCTTCGTAAGTATCTGTTGCAGAGAATCCTGCACTCAGACTGTCTGTAATGCTCTTCGTCTCGTCATTATCTGTATTATCACCAGAAACAGAATCAACCAGTGCCTGTACTACGTCAGAATCAACAGTTGTCTCCTCCTGCATAGGTGTCTCTGCCATGGCTACCTTCTCAGATGCAATGATAATATTAGGCTGAATACCGGAAGCGCTTTCCAGATACGCAATGTTCTGAATAACTTCCTGTGTAAGTTCCTGTATTGTTGTTCCTTCCTCAAGAACGACTGCAATACCTGCTGCCGGTAATGTGGAAGACTGATTAATCTTTGCCTGTAAAGAAGTATAATATCCGGAAAGAGCGAACGTACCTGCCAAAGCGCACGCCGCAATTCTTATACCGTGTTTATTCATTCATTTCTTCCTCCAAAGTATATTGAATACCCTCATAAAATTTGTACAATCTTTGTTACGATTTGTTACAAATTTGTTACGCCCAAGAAATAAAGTAACATATCCTGTAACAAATGTCAAGTTTTAAGATGTACCATTTTTTACCATGTGGGGAGAAATTATGTCAACTGTTTTGTATATTTTGACGAATATTATACTTTATTAAGATAATTTTGTGTCGAAGTGACGGCATTTGCCCCGTCTGCAACCGCAGTTATGATCTGTCTCAGGGCTTTTTTCCTAATATCGCCTGCTGCATATATACCATCAACAGTAGTCTTGCAGGATTCATCTGCCAGCACATATCCCTGTTCATCCATTTCCACCAGTCCCTGATATAATTCTGTGTTAGGATGGATTCCTACTGCTATAAATACACCGTTTACTTCAATTTCAGACTGAGAATCATCCTGATTATGGTAAACCAGAATTTTTTCTACCATATCCTCGCCCTGGATTTCTTTTACCTCACAATTCCACAGAATTTCAACGTTTTCCATAGACATGAGCTTCTTCTGGAGACTGTCTGCTGCGCGAAGTGAATCCCTTCTGTGAATCAGATACACCTTGCTGCATAATCCTGCGAGGAAGATAGCATCTTCCACGGCTACATCACCGCCGCCTACAACTGCCACTGTCCTTTTCCTGAAAAAGGCACCATCGCATGTTGCACAATAAGATACTCCCATTCCTGCCAGCTGCATCTCGCCCTTTACGCCAAGCATGGCATGAGTTGCACCGGTTGCCAGAAGAAGTGTCTTCGCCTCATAGTCACCTTCTTCTGTATGAACAATTTTGCAATCTTTCTTATCTTCAATAGATGTTACATTTGCAGTCACAAAATTCACACCAAGACTGTCTGCGTGTTCTCTGAATTTCTGACTGATCTCACCACCGCTGATCTGAGGCAATCCCAGATAATTGTCTACTTCATAGGTTGTAAGTACCTGTCCGCCACTGATCGGGCTTCTGTCAAGAACTGCCAGTGATAATCCTGCTCTTACTCCATAGATTGCAGCACCCATTCCTGCCGGTCCTGAACCAATAATCAACATATCATACATATTAAATCCACCCTCCATCCAAAGTAATAATCTGTCCTGTCAAATATTCATTTCCTGTACACAGCTGCACTACAAGCTGCGCTACTTCCTGTGTCTTGCCCATTCTGTCTGCGGGAATCTCCGCAATCAGTTCCTGTCTTTCTTCTTCACTGAAGCACTTGTTCATATCTGTATCAATTACGCCGCAGGCGATTGCATTGACCTGTATATTGCTTGGTCCCAATTCTTTCGCAAGAGCCTTGGTAAAAGAGTTCACACCGCCCTTAGAAGCTGAATATGCCACTTCCATGGAAGCTCCTACATTACCCCAGACCGAGGAAATATTGATTATTTTTCCCTTCTTACGATGAATCATACCAGGCAGTGCATTTCTGCAGGTAAGAAAACAACTATCCAGATTCGTACGCAGCACCTGCTGCCATTCTTCATAGGTCATATCTGTCAAAAGTCCTATATAGGATATTCCTGCATTGTTTACCAGAACGTCCAGATAGGGAATCTCCCGAAACATATCCTGCATTGCCTTTTCCTCGTAAACAGAAAAAGCATAGCACTTGCAGGACACCTGACAGGTATTCTCCAAATGACATGCCAGTTCTTCCAAAAGTTCCATATTATGATGGCAAGTCAAATACAGGTCGTAGCCTTCCTGTGCCAACGCAGTCGCAATGGCGGCACCTATCCCTCTGGATGCACCAGTCACCAATGCCTTTTTTCTCTTCATAAAGCTGCATACTCCTTTCAATCAGTGCATTTTGCTAAGGTAAATACACTGATCATCATTCTAAATGCCAAGCATCCTTCTTGCATTCATACTCCATAGTATAACATGCTTCTGTTTGCATTGTATATGTAATTTCAGAAGGTGAAGCGATTGCAATCAGGATCAACCAGTTCCTGTTCGGCAAAAAGGCGGTTGACCACACTCTCATACACTGCCAATTTCTCGGCTTTCTGAATCTTTTTCCTATATTTGTCAGGCTCTGTAAACAGCTGACTCATATAGAACCACAGCTCTTTCATGCGATACATTGCATTCTTCTCACCGGAGAGTACTCTGCTGTATTCTTCCAGTATCTCATCATGAAAAGCCCTAAGGGTGTCCTTGTTTATGTTCACACCATTTCTTATCGTCAATACAAGTCCCGGATCTGCAATCAAGCCTCTTCCCAGCATGCATGCCTGCAATCCCGGTAACTGTTCCGATACTCTCTTCACATCCCCCACGCAGAAGAGATCTCCGTTATAACTGACCGGACATTGTAATTTATCCAATGCTGCCTTCACCGGCTCCAGTCTCGGTGTGTTTTTATAAAAGTCCTGTCTGACTCTTGGATGAATGATCAGTTCTGCTATTGGGTAGTGACTGTATACTTCCAGAATATCTTCCCATTCCCAATCCTGCTCCATACCTATTCTTGTCTTGATAGATACCTGGATTGGACATTTTTCAAAAATCTCTGCCAGCATTTGGTCAAGCTGTTTCGGGTTCTCTAATACTCCTGCCCCCTTATGTTTAGTTGTTACCGTTGCAGATGGGCAGCCGCAGTTCAGATTCACCTCTGTATATCCCATCTGCGCCAGTTCCTTTGCCATTTTTACAAATTCCTGAGCAGAAGATGTCAATATCTGGGGAATCACCTGCATTCCTTCATTATGTTCCGGCAGAATCTCCTGTAATTCCTTGTGACTCAGCGCCTTATCCTTATGGGTAGAAATAAAAGGCGTATAATAACGGTCAATTCCTCCAAAATAATGGAAGTGCGCTCTTCTATATATATAAGTAGTGATCCCCTCCATGGGAGCCATTTCGTAATACATACTTCTCCTCCATTGGTGTCTTTATAAAACAAAATTCCCGGAAAATCTTGATTTTCCGGGAATTGATATGGATTAAACCATTTATTATCTCTTTGAGAACGTTTTGGTATCTTGAAAAGCCCGGAAATACAGGGTTTGGGGCAGATGGTGTTGCATACCTGAATCTTTCGGTAGGCTGCTCATCACTGCCCATAACTACCAATAACGCTTTTCAAAGAAAGGATAATCACTATGAGTAAAATAATATCTGCACTATACAACCCCGAAACCGACTATGTCGAAGTCACCCTTGATAATCAATTCCATGTTACCTTCAACTGCAAAAACTGCAATGCACAGGTTACATTGGCAGACCCTCTTGATATTGCTTATCTTATCCGTCTTGCAAGAGAGGAACCCGGATTTTATGCCCGCCTTGCTTCGAGGAAAGGTGGTCTGCAAGGGTATGTGGAGGCAATGGGCGAGTTTAATTATTAGAGACTCCCCTTTACCATTTCGCCTATCTATGTCTTTACCATACTCTTATTGCACCGTTAAGTTTTTTGCGAAAAAATCTATTATATTCGTCTTCCCATATTGAATCTCCACTTCTACCGTTATGAATATTGTTAGGCTCTCCAAAGACCGTGTCAACGCCACATACAATCTATTTTTTGTTGCATTGTCACTTGTTTTTTTTGCAAATAAATATGCTGCCAAATCCGTAGTAAGAATAAAAAGACAATTTTTGCCTTCTTTTCCCTTTATACTGTCTATAGAAGATACAACTATCGTATCTCTTACCTCTTCAATTCGATTTTCAGGTATTGCATTTATCAAAATCCCATAATCTTTTCTGGATATTTTTTCATAATTAGTAAACTGCTTAATTGCAAGCACCCTATCCCTATTTTCACGATAAGATGTAATGATTTTCCCGGCAAAATAATATGCAGTTTTTTTCAATATTATGTCTTCTAATGATGTATGGTTTCTTCTTAATATTGGTGCTATCTCCTCTGATAAAGAAAGCGTTATATCTGTATTGTTTTCTTTTATATGCGTATCATACATACCTTGTTTCTTTGAAATATATGACAAATCAAATTCATATTCTTTCAACAAATCAGCACAAGTTTTTTCTGACTCGAACCAAACAGTCACCACCCCATGTTCCTTACTAGAATGCTGCTTTTGACTATCTTCGACAAGCAAATTTGATAACTTTAAATGCTTAATCGGGCAGCGAAAACAGTCTTCAATATATGTTACACTATCCTTATATTTTTCTATAAGATTACGAAAACAATTATGCCCTCTCAAATCTTGCTTGGGATCCCCCATCAATACTACCTTAATATTTTGTTCCCCAAATCCCTCAATTATTATTTGCATATCACGGTCGATATCTTGTGCCTCATCTACACATATCGCTCCACAATAGCTTTCAATTTTTTGAATAATTATATTGCGTTTATTCTTTATAGTTTTTGTATCACTCGCTTTTTGATGAATAACCCATTTTGCCCTCTCTGGTATTACCGTTTGGTGTAAGATATTTTGTTCGTCTAATCTTTTTATCTTTGCATTACGATATTTTACATCATCTGGCAAACGTGCAACGGAAATCTTTTGATAATGCTTCCCATATAACAAATAGTAATATGGTTTAATTAACTCCCGATATAAAAAAGAATGAATTGTACTAACAATAATATTGTTCGGCAGTATGCCGTAGTATTCCTTCAACTTTGATTCTATACATAAAACTGCATTATTTGTGAATGTTACACAATATATCATTTTAGATTCATCTATTTTTCGTCTTAGACGAATGATGTTATCTGCCATCTTGGTTGTTTTTCCTGCACCAGCTCCCGCTACACAAATTTCCAAAACAATCACCTCACACGCTATCGGAATTCATAAAATTTAATACCTCTTGGATATGTTGTGGCATTTGTAATTCATTAAGTTCCCCACTTACTATATCTTTACATATAGTCAGCATCTGTGTAGCTTTTGCATCACGCCACGCACTTTGCATTTGTTCCTTCGAAAAGTCACTCCAGCCAAAAGTTTCACCATACTTTTTCTTTAAAACCTCATAATTATTCCCTGTATTTACAATATCTGGCTCCAATGTATATTCTTTCGTGGTTCTTACACACACATACATACCATCATCCAATCTATCATGTTCATTTTTTGCATTTTCCTGTGCATCATAGTCTCTTATAATTCCTAGCTTGTTTCCTGTACCAAAGTTAACTTTCTTCCATATTTCTATTATATTGGTAAATCCTTTGTGAAAAGATAACATTTCTATATCGCTCAACTCTTTTTTCGAATCTATATACGAGCGAATCAACATCTCTTCTGATATACCCTCAAACAATACACATTTCTTAGAGAAAAATAATTTAAACAAATCCAAATTTGGATTTTTTGTCAGATAATCCATGTCTTTTTCATCTAATTCATCAATAAATGAAAATGCTTTGCCATCATGCATCACTACAACATTTTTTAATGCCAACTTATTAACAAATTCTGTATTATGCGTAGAATAAAACAGCTGTACTGATTTATTATTTTTTGTAAATGCATTCAAAAAACTGGTCATAAGCTTTATATTATTTATACATAGATGAGCCTCTGGTTCTTCAATAGCAAGAACATTTAATGCCACGTCGTTCTGCTTTTCCACAAGCGAGTTGATAAGAACAAGCAATAATATCATATTCCGATATCCCAACCCCTGTGTAGACATTTCTTCCTCTCGATAACCTAAATGTACACTATTCAAAAGCGAATGCATTGGTGGCATGTTGGGCAATACATTAATATGAGAAAAAAATTCTTTCGCATCTTTTAACTCCGTATCTTCTTGCCAATTTAAAATACTATCCATTTTACTAATATTTTTGATGGTTTCAAAAAAATGATAATATTCTTTTTCTATGCTCATCTTGTCATCATCCGTCAATCCCTTTTTCAACAATTTAACTAATGACTTTGAACCTATTCGTTCTCTACTTCTAGAAAATTCATCCCTCTCAGCCTCTAATGATATGTACTTATATCTTTTAAGCACATCATATGGAACCGAACCCTTTCCCGGAACACTTATAGAATATGAATAATTCTCCACCGGAAGCAAATTCATTTTTACTGAACCAATCTTACTGACTTCCATATTCTCTTTATTAAGTACATTTTTCACCGTTGCAAATATTTCATCTATTTTAGCCGGTTTATACTCATAACGTAAACCATATACCATTTCTCCATTTACTATGTCCCAGCATAGTTCTTTGACAAAAAAATTTTCTGTTTCATTTGGTTCAAGATATACATCAACAGTAATTACCGGCATATTGCTTATAAAATCTTCACACGATATTATATCATTTTTTATTTTTTCTTGATTATCCACTACATACCGATAATACTTCTCTTTTGCATTATTGTTAATATCCGTCCAAGCCAAATTTTTTCCCGAAAGACTTGTTTCATCAGTAAAAAAAGGCAAAGTTATTGCACGCAAAAAATTGCTTTTTCCACTATTATTTTCACCAATAAGAGTTACTGTGTCACTTAAATGAATATCTATATTTTCAATATTTCTATAATTCTTTATTACAACTCTTGATATTTTCAAAACAGCTCTCCTTCTGCAAAACCAAAATCACTTCTTAATTTTAATATTTCTACTTTTATACAATGAAAAATATTCTTATCCTCTTCTACTATACCCTTTATCCTCTCGCAAGCATCTTAAAGCCATTTCATCCTCATCAATAGGAGTAATCTCCGCATTCACACAACTTACATAAATATATCCCCTATTATTGAATTTAAATCTATCTACTCGTGCAGTTTCCTCCAAATTATCAAAATCAAATTTTATACTAATCTCACATTCAATTTGTGCTTCGCCATCATCAAAATCTATATCCGAGTATTCAATTATAAAATATTCTTTGTCTTCATTATCCCACACAGATCTGTCTTCATCAAAAATCTCTCCATATCCAGCTACTCTTACGTTTGCTATAGTTTTTATCAGTATCATATCTCTAGATATTTTTAAAGGAACAAAGGAATCCTCCACTTTCACTACCTGTACTGAATCAATTTCTAGTTCCTCATATAATTCATAATCATCTAAATAATAATCTTCTAGTTCTGCACACCTCTGAGCCTCTGATAAAATTTCAGTATAAGCACCTTTAAATATTTTTATTAGCATATCCTCGCTCAATATACTCTCTATACTGTTAATCTTTTTTATAGCCTCAACAATAGATTCACACATGATTACATTATCTACTCCCCCAAATGACTTAACCCAATCATTATCCTTTGAAACAACCAATAAAACATCATTGGGGTGTTCATTTATATATTGTTTAGTAGCTTCAATCACAAATGCATCCGGAAATTCACATTTTTTCTTACCAGTTGGTGCAAATGGAGGCTTTGACAAAAAATATAGTTCAAAAATAAGTTCTGGGTTCGGATAATCAAGCTTTACTGCATTTTTATAATATTTCTTATATGCTCTAAAAGTTTGATTTTTTATATTATAATCCGCAATTTTTGAAAATAACTCTTCATCACAACAATTTGCATATCGAAGAACATCTTTGCATTTATTTATATGAGATACCAGACTCTGATAATCTTTATAGATACCAGAGTCTTCAATATGCTTTTCAATCTCTCTTTCCAAAATTGGATGCGTTAACAAAAGTATGTCTTTTTCTTTAATGACAGAAAAGAAGGATGGTAAAAGCATTGAACAAATACCAATAAAATCACTATTTGCGTCCCTAAAAGCACACGTATCTACCAATATTGTTGTTATTCTTTCATCAACTGACATACGCATTTCCTTTCTTGCCTCTTATCTTATTGTGGATTTCGTCTATTTGCCAAAAAGCGTAGCAATCGCTGTGCCTCTGTCACATATTTTTCAGAGTTTGAACCAAACAATATTTCAGCCCAAATTTTATCTATTTTTCTTATCTGTGGTTGACTTAAATTCAAAAATACAATATTGGGAATTTCATTCTTTATAATATTTCTTGCTTCTTTTGTGATTAAATCCACTTTAGGAACATAAGTTTTTATAATGTCTCGCATATCTTGTTTTCTAACACCCGCATGCACTTTTGCTTGTATTTCACAATCTAATTGATAAAATACTGTTGTCATATAACTAGCAATAATTTCTGCAGTCTCTGCATTATCATATGAAAATACAGTAAAATTACTCGATACATGCAACGGAATTCTCGCCAAATGAATTCTACCGCTTTTCCTTATTTTTGTTGGTACTAATACAGAATTTTCTGGAAATTGAGCACGACCTTTTGTTCTAAATATTTTATTCCATTCTGCAACAGATTTTGCCGTTCTCTGTTGTTTCCCTGATTTTCTTTGCAGAGGAATGAAATCGTTTATTATCGATATAGATAATGAATTTGATAAATTATTAAAATTTATAAACTTATTTGTTCCTTTATATAATTCAAAATCATCACTCTTGGCTACTCTCACGCCTTCATCTAGTGGAACACTTTTATATTTATTTGCTAAAGTCTCAAATGTTTCAAAATACAATAAATCTGTTCCACCACCCCTATCAGTAGAACCACACTTTTTGTTTGAAGTACTATCCGACAAAGGTATTAGCTTACCATTCATCCAAAAACTTTTATTAGCAAAATCAATAGCTTCTGACATTTCGCTACATACCATTCTCCATCCATCTTCAACTGCTGTATCCAGTTCCGACCAATCGAACACCCTAGCCTCTACACCTGGAAAAACTGTTGCAAAATCTTTTCTGCAATAACCACTCGTAACACTCTGTAACGCATGAAGATCTATATCAGCCACTTTTACATCGCTTGAATACACAAGCACTTCTTTTGTTTTCTGCAAGACTTTTCCAACAAATATACATGTTTCTTCTGTAACAGAATCAAAAAGGCCTTCTGCCGGATAATTAAATATGGTATGCAAGCCAAATAAATTAAGTAACATTCTCCTAAATGCAACTGCTTCTTCACCTCGCTCTGTCAAATGTGCCTTTGGAAATATACAAACTATTGTTGTTCCTACATTTACCAAATGACAAACCGTTTCAAGAAAAACAGCCCCTAAATTCATTTGTCCAACCTTTGTAATTGCCTCCGAACCTTTTAATGACTTAATTTTATTGTAAAATGGCACTTTTCTATTTACACAGTTAATCCCAGCTACAAAAGGTGGATTTAACAATACTACATCCACATCTTTAAAATCTGATTTATTCAGATTTACAATATCTTCCGTCGTAATTTGAGCTACATTTGGTTTTGCAATTACTTTAGGAAAACTCAATCCCAACCTTAACGATAACAACTCAATTAATTTCGGATTGATATCATTTGCTATTAATTGATTTGGTTCTGCATTAAAGATATTAATAGAAGAACATATCAAATTTCCGCTTCCTGCAGCTGGATCACATATTTTCTTTCCATTAGCCAACGCACCATTCGACATTTTAGCCAATACTGCTGCCAAACTTGCCAATTCCAAATCTGTTGCGACTTCACCTTCATGATGCTTATCTTCAGATATCATATTGTGCAAAGCATCTGCAATTGCGTCTCCAGATATATTTACATTTCCATATTTGTAAATATCTGCAAGAATTGATGCGGACATAGTAAGCCGAGGTAGATATTTTGCACTATCGTATGCAAAAATCCCGTCAAAATCTACTGAATTTGCTTCGATACATATTTGTTCAACATCATTATGAAACTTATGAACATCATATCTAATTTCAGTTCTTCTAACTGCTCTAAAAGCACCTCGTATATATTCATACATCAACATTGCCATACTGCTCTTCCATTTTTTATCATCAGCAATAGTTGAATTCATATAACCTAAAAACTGTTCCAAAGTAGTCAAATACTGATATCTATCATTTCTAAACTCATCAATTAACCTTGTAAATATTTTCGCAAGTTTATTTACAATTTTGTTTTCATCATCCATGGAAAAATCACATACATTTTCCAAACCTGGTAATAGCATTTGCTGATATACACGTGGTTTTGTATTATCATATCGAAAACTTATCAGCTTCTCTAAATTTGTTAAAATATAAAATGGTTTTTCATTCTCCGGAGAATTCATCTGTACATACGATTGTGCTTGAACCTGATAACGAGTACTTTGCACATCAGCAGGTGTTCTTTTCACCTCAATAACACAAAGATATTTTTTGGTACGACGATTCCTAACAACGTAATCCATCTCTAACGTTCCTGTGTATTGATGATGTAACACTTCATATTCACTGTTCAAACTTAGATTCTTTAACGCTTGATTAAGTGCATCCTCACACAACGGATGAAATATTTTCACTTCTGAATCTACATAACTAACCATTATATTTCCTCCTCTACATACTTCTTTAACTCCTTTGCCATAACTTCTGCCAACATAGGTGGAACAGCATTTCCTACAATCAAATTTCGTCCTTGTTTGCTAGATGAAACAACAATATACGAATCTGGAAACGACTGCAATCGTAAAGCCTCTCGAACTGTAATCAACCTATCTTCTCTATAATGTATATTGCATCCAACATTAGGTCTATTGAAATATGTATTTATTGTATAAGCCGGCTCGTCAGGCTTCATCCTACCATAACAAGTTGTATGTCCACCATCCCTCTGCAAACGTCTTATCCTACTAGATTTCACGTCAGCCGGAATGTCCATATAGTTTCCCCCTGGCTTTACATGTTCTACAATGTACTTATCCAACTCACTCATTTGAGGCATAAAATGTTCTGTGACCATTTCTACATTACGCATCTTTTTCTGATATTCTGTTTTCGGCATTTCTAAATAGTCCGCACTACCATTTTCGTCATAAATCACTTTAGGCAAATCATCTAATGCTTCCTCTACACTTACATACTTCTTTAACCCTACTCCCGATTCATTATGTGTAGCTTTCGGAAATGAAAATCTGCTTTCTCCTTTTATACCAACAATAATAACTCTTTTTCTTCTTTGTGGTACACCATAGTCTGCCGCATTTACCACTTGTGTAGTTAAAGTGTAGCCGATATCTCGAAAAGCATTTTTTAATAAATCTATAATCTTTTCTCCTTTTCCATTTTTAGCCGACAGAAGACCTGTTACATTTTCAAACAAAAATGCCTTAGGTTTTATTTCTTTTATAATACTGATGTACCTCCATACCAATTGCCCCCTATCATCTTCCACATGCCTATTTCCGGCAAGGGAAAATGACTGACAAGGCGGTCCACCTATAACAACATCTGCATGTGGGATGTTCTTCACATCAATTTTGTTTATATCATCGCATATAATATGGTCACCTATATTTGCTTTATAAGTATTAACAGCATTTTGGTTATTGTCTATTGCCCAAATTATATTAAACCCTGCAGATTTAAATCCCCAATCCAAACCACCGCCGCCAGAAAAGAGACTAACTACATCTATTGCCATCACTCTTTTCCCTCCAATCTAAATTTTCTAATTTTTTCATACATATTTGTAATCATATCAAAACTCTGTTCTGAATACCTTGCCATAATTTTTGTTATTTTTATGATATTAACCTTATTTCCTGTATGCGCTAAATCTTTTGCCAGACTAATAAGTTCTACCTTATCGTCAACAGAAAAGCAATTGATATCAGGAAACTTCAATGCCTCAATATCATATCTTTGAAGTTTTAATAATCCCGCTCCATATTTCTTTCCATTTTTTTCCAGCTGATAATAAGTATAATAATTATTCAACAAAGCAAACATTAAATATTCATCGATTTGCATCTTAATAATGTAAAAGTTATCTCGAACCAGATATCCTAAGTTATTCATAATAAACTTCATATCATTTCGAACAAAATAACTAAATACAATTCCTTTACCATCTACGCAATTAATCTTATACCAGTTATTATCCTTTTGCATTTTTTGATATAAAGTTTTTGGTGCTTTTGTATTTCGAATATTTTTCTCCCACTTCTTAATATATTTTCTTACTTCATCCGGTATATTCTCACCATCCCGGACATACAATAAGTTGTCAACAGCAGCATCTTTTGTTTCATAACCAACTATCGATTTGGGGCTCGATATGATTGAAACAAGATGCACTTTTGACTCATTTTTTTTAAATGCTGGATTTATATACATAGCATTATATCCTGTAGTAAGTCCTCTGCGAACAGAAGCATATTTTGAAAATGGTATATCGAATTCTATGTCCTCATAATCAACCGCTTTTAGAACTTCACATATACTATCACCTCTTGCTTCTAAGTATTCAACCTGACTTTTACACTTAATACTCCCCTTCTTTAATTTCAAAATTACAACTTCTACTAATGCAGACTTTTCAAATACCTCTCCTGAAATATGCACCTGCTTAATTATTGTTGCACGTGAATTTAATGCCATTTGAAACGCTTTCCCACTTCTTGCATCCATCCAACTACTTGGAAAAATAACTACCATTTCCCCGTCAACTTTCAATAAGTCTAATGCCTTGAAAATAAAATACATATACATATTTGCAGTACTTGGCAACTGCTCATATATTTTATTTTTTCTGAGTTTGTTTTTTGTAATCCCCAGTTCCTCTAAGTCATCTATTTTTTCCTGCCTTATATATGGTGGATTCATAATAATTCCATCATACTTTCTTGTATTGGATACTTTTAAGAAATCTTTGTTATATAGCTTAAATTGAGGAAATTGCTTTTTTACTTTTTCATATAGTTCCTCATCTATTTCATAACCTTCAATATTTGTAAATCCCTGCAGCATACCAGCTGTCAAAAAGGCACCTGCACCAAAACAAGGATCTAAAATAAGGGCATCCTTTCCCAATTCAAACATGGATACCATATATTCTGCGACAGTTTTATTTGTAAATACTTGTCCTAAATCCATTGCCACTCTTCCTCACAATTTTTAATCAATTGCACTTTTTCCGCTCTTAATCCAAGAATCTAATTCTGAACGCTTGAATTTCCATAACTTACCTATTTTATGAGCCGGAATATCTGTCTTTTTTATCCAATTTCTAACTGTATCTTTTGTAACATCCATATATTTTGCAGCTTCATCTATTCCAATCCAACCATCAGTATATGTATTATCCATACTATCCTCTCTCCGTTTCTATAACATAAATATCCACGCATAATTCTAGCACATGTGTTCTAGTATTTCAATGTATTTCATATGATTTCTTAGTATTTCTTTTACTTTCCAAAAGATTTCTTATCACATTTCCAACACTCCATATCAGCAAAAACGGATGCTATTGCCACCTCGCAATAGCATCCGTTTTATTATTTCTTTCCCCTTACTCTCGTTTTCTCCATCTCCCTCACCAATTCTTCTGCTGCCACAATTCCTTGTTCTAACTGTTCCAACGTACCAATTCGGTTCTCTGGCTTAATTTCCTCCTGAATACTGTCTATGCTGTACTTTTCTTTTGTTACAACATTCATATATGCTTTCAATCGATAATCATAACCTTCATTCTTATAGTCCGAAAATACTGGTGCGACTTCTCCTTTACTCGTTTTCCATCGCATAAGCCTCGGAAACCAGCACACGCCATCAACAATCAATTCCTTAAATGCTCTTAGGAACTGTCCCAATGCATTTAGCAGACCTCTGAAACTATTTCCGGCTTCAATATCCTTCTTATGCTCTACACAATTTGCAAATTCTTCTATTAGCGGCGATAACGGAAGATATGCCGAAATATACTCTTTCAGCATTTTCAGTGTATTCTTAAACTGTTCCCACTTGGATATCTCATCCTCGTATTCTTCCAGCTTATCCATCTTATACGAAATAGTATAATCCAGTTTCAGATTTTCACTTTGCTTTTCAGAAATCTCTTGTTTGATTTCTCTAAGCTCATCTTCATTCTCGCGCTGCACCTGACGGTAAGCAAGTTTTGTTGCAAATAATTCATTATCTACATCCACAACTTCCCTCTGTATTTCTTCCAAATGCTCTGTTTCTTTGGCAACCTTATATTCCATAACCGACAAATCATGATTCCGTCCCTGCTTTTTCTCAGCAAGTTCTTCCTTCACATTGAACTTGAAACACGAACCTGCTTCTTCCCTTAATTTATCCTGTAATATTACAGATAAACTTTCCGGCGTGAATACATTACGCTTGGACACCTTCTTTGCCAGTCCTTTTTTAGCACCTTCCCATACCGGAACTCCTACCACATGCATATGAGGACTTGCCTCGTCAAAGTGTATCACTGCATTTGCCACTTTGAAATTCGGAAGAAGTCTTTCCATTGTGGATAACAGATAAGCATACACATTGTACATCTTTTCCTTTTTATCAGTATGTTCTTCCCAGAACTCCTTATCCCCACATTGAAAGATAATTTCAACTGCCATATCCTGATTCAGATTGGCTACATGCTCAAAGTAATCCCCTATCCGTCTGTCAGCCCGCTTTTGCTTTTGATTATATTGTTGTACCGCTTCATCAAATTCCTGATGATAGACATTCTTCACATCCTGATACAAATCTTCCGTTCCTCTCAAAAGTAAAATATTATCGGAACTGTATTCCGGCGATTTATACTTCCGCAAATTGTGTTTTGCTACTCCAAGCAATTTACTCTTACTTGTTATGGCACTCTTTCCATTGCTAATGTGTGCCGAGTAAGAAACATTACCCATAGGCACTTCTCCTTCCTTCTTAAATCAGATTTCCCGCTCGCTTATCATCTCGGCTCTGCCGAAGATGATAACCCCCTAGCAGATTTGTCACATCCAATGTGCCATTATCTGCGCCAAATCTGCGGGGACTCTCCGAGGGTTACACCGACAAGAAGTAAACTTCGTCGGTGTATATTAGCTGCCTTCCATACTGATATATCTATCCATCGCGACCACATCCTTTCCTAACCTAATCTATACCGCTTCCGATACATCTCTGAAGTAACCTGTCTCTTCCCAAACCTTCTTATCCGGACAATAGTAGCTGAACTCATTTGAGTTACCTACTTTAATTGCCGTGCCAAATTTGAGAATTCCCTGTTGAAGTCCAACCCTTACATACTGTGCATCCTTCCCCATTGCCTGTGCAATTTCTTTGATTGGTACATTCCGTCCTGTAAAAGCTGGTAAATCAACCTTGTATTGTACCTCTGGCAATTCTACCACCTCCTGCATATAGAGCATTTCTTGCTCTGTTTATATTCCGCATTATACAGACCTTTGTTTGCTCTGTCAATAGTGTTAATAATAATGTTGACAATTCATTTTTGATATGTTAGATTAACTTTACAGGAGGTTGGTAAGATGAATACAGGTAAAAAAATTAAGCTAATCCGTACATTTCGAGGATTAACTCAAAAAGAACTTGGAGAAGCGTGTGGCATCCACGAAGTTGCCATCCGCAAGTATGAATTAGGCAAGAATATTCCAAAACCTGAACAACTTAGAAAAATCGCAGAAGCACTTAATGTCAATGTAAACTCATTGGTTGAGTTCGACATTCAGGCTGATGGCGATGTACTCCCTCTCCTCTTTGCCATTGATGAAGTATTCAATGTATCAATTAAAGAGGCAGATGGCGAGCCGGGAATATTTTTTGACAACAAGAGTCTTGTACAATTTTTAAAAGACTGGCAGGCAATGAAGGAATTACTTTCATCCGGCAGTCAGACGGAAGATAATTATGAGATTTGGAAAACCATACGCCCAAGTGTAACAAAAACAATCCACGAGGATTAGCAACTACTCTGTTTCGCTATCAGCTTGCTGAAATTAAAGCGAAAGGAATGGTGCTTATGAAGTTGCCCAACGGATACGGAAGCGTTGTAAAACTTTCCGGAAAAAGAAGAAAGCCTTATCAGGTCAGAAAGACAACAGGCTGGCACTACGATAAGGAAAAGGACAGACAGGTTCAGGATATGATTACAGTTGGATACGCTGCTACAAGAGCTGAAGGCTTACAGATGCTTGCAGAGTACAACAATAATCCATTCGATACCAAAGCTGCCAAGATGACCTTCTCTGATGTATATGAAGAATGGTCCAAGCGTAAGTATCCTACTGTATCCGAATCCAATGTCAAAGGATATACCGCATCCTATAAAGCCTGCGGTACCCTCTACAACAAAGTTTTTAAGGATATTCGATTAGTGGATTTGCAAAATGTCATTGATACCTGTGGTAAGAATTATCCTACTCTCAGGAAAATCAAAGTGCTTTTCAATCAGCTTTACGATTACGCCTTGAAAAATGATATTTGCAACAAAGATTATTCAAGTTTTGTGGATGTAGCACAGTACAAAGACCGCAACCCGAATAAGTATGACAGAAACAAATTTGAAAAGGATGAAATTGAGAGAATCTGGGAACAGAAAGATGATAAGTATTATCAGATTGTTCTGATGCTTCTCTACAACGGAGTCAGAATTTCAGAATTGCTTGATTTGAAAAAGGAACATGTTCACCTCGATGAGCAGTACTTTGACGTCATAAGCAGTAAAACAGAAAACGGCATCCGAAAAGTGCCGATTGCCGACAAGGTTCTTCCATTCTACAAAAGTTGGTACGAATCCAACCCCGACTGTGCATACTTGCTGCATACGGAAGACGGTAAGCATTTTACCTACAGAAACTATTATGACAGCTACTTCCATCCATTAATGGAACAGTTAAAGATTAATCGCACACCTCACTGTTGCAGACACACATGCGTGTCCATGTTGGCAGAAGCTAGTGTAGCTCAGACGATTATTAAGAAGATTGTGGGGCACTCCGGAGCTATGACACTTACAGAAAAGGTATATACCCACTTTGATATTAAGGAGTTAGTAGATGCGATTAATAAGATTTAACAGAAAAGGACATTCCCAGATTGCTCTGAAAATGTCCTATACATATCATTGATATATTTGTTGCATTCCTGTTGCATATGTGTTGCATACGATGTAATTTCCAACCCATTTTGCAACTTCCCACAACTTCTGTAACCCTTGTAAATCGGGCTTTTCTTGATTTCTCTGTAAGAGAATAATTATCTCTTTGAGAACTGTGGTGCACGACGAGCTGCCTTTAAGCCGTACTTCTTTCTTTCCTTCATACGAGGATCACGTGTTAAGAAGCCTTCCTTCTTGAGCACTGGTCTGTAATCTGCATCTACCTGTAATAAAGCTCTGGAGATACCATGTCTGATAGCACCAGCCTGTCCTGTATAGCCACCACCACATACGTTAACAAGAATATCAAACTTGTCTGTTGTATCTGTAGCTACTAAAGGCTGACGAACGATAGTCTTTAATGTCTCTAATCCAAAATATTCATCAATAGTTCTCTTATTGATTGTAATGTTACCTGTACCAGGTACTAAGTATACTCTAGCGATAGCTTTCTTTCTTCTACCTGTACCATAATATCTTGAAGCATTTGCTGCCTTTGCCATTTTAATATCCTCCTTTATTTGTCCCTTTGATTAAAATGTCAATACTTCAGGTTTCTGAGCTGCATGATTGTGCTCTGGTCCTGCGTATACATAAAGTTTCTTGTACATTTCTCTTCCTAAAGGTCCCTTAGGGAGCATTCCCTTAACAGCATGCTCAATAACCTCTACAGGCTTTGTGTTCAACTTATCTTTTAAAGTTGTTTCCTTCATGCCGCCTACATATGCGGAATGCTGATAATAAATCTTCTGATCAAGCTTTCTACCTGTTACAGTAATCTTCTCAGCGTTGATTACGATTACATAATCACCTGTATCAATATGAGGTGTGAAGATAGCCTTATTCTTACCTCTTAAAACCTTAGCAACTTCTGCTGCTAAACGTCCTAATGTCATACCTGTAGCGTCTACTACATACCATTTTCTATCAATTGTAGCTGGGCTAGCCATAAATGTTTTCATTATGTTACCTCCATATAATAAGCCAACGGCTTTCCTATGATTGGTCTACCTTATGTGAATCCTTCTGCTACGGAATGTCCGGCCGTATCATCCACTATTCACCGGTTACCATTATACATCCAACACCATGCTTTTACATAACATCGGGGCTTTGATCCTATCTAAACGCACACTGTCACAGTTGTTTATTATATTATACGAAATGAAATGTGTCAATAATTTCCCTGGAATTTTTTTATCTTTTCTCAAATTCATATGCATACAGTGTCAATCCGCATGCCGGCGCTGTAGGTCCTGCCTTTTGGCGATCCAGTGCAGCCAGTATTTGGGGTATCTGCTCCGGGCTCATACTGCCTTTTCCCACTTCCATAAGTGTGCCTGCAATAATACGAACCATATTGTACAGAAAGCCTGAACCGGTGACACGAATGGTAATCATATCCGATTCCTTCGATACCTTTACCGAATAAAGTGTTCTTACTGTTGTTTCCGCTACTGTATTCACACTGCAGAAACTCTTAAAATCATGCTCTCCCACCAGATAGTCCGCTGCCTGCTGCATTCTGGTCACATCCAGCGGCACATATGTAAAATGCGCATATAACCGATAGGTAGGAAGAGGAAATTCCCTGTTCAGTATTTTATATTCGTATGTTTTTCTGCTGTTACAATGTCTTGGATGGAAGTCCAGTGGAACTTCTCTGGAATCCTCTATTCTGATATCCTGTGGCAGACGTTGGTTCAAAGCATAGGATACCTTATCTCCTGGCATTCTTGCTTCTGTGTCAAATACCGCGATATTTCCCAGCGCATGCACGCCCGTATCTGTTCTGGAAGCTCCGATAACATGAATCTCTTCCTTGAAAAGTGAAGATAAAGCTTCATTCAATACGGATTCTATCGTTATTACATTAGGCTGTATCTGCCATCCATGATAATTCGTTCCATCATATGCAACAGTTAACATAATTCTTCTCATAGTATACCTACAATTCTGCCCGCTGCTACACCTGCAGCCAGATAACACACTACAATTGCATAGGCAATATAGTCTCTGCGCTCATAATGCAATGGCTTCATCTTGGTACGTTTATCTCCACCGCGATAGCATCTGGCTTCCATTGCCATTGCCAGATCATTGGCTCGCCTGAATGCGGAAATGAACAGCGGCACCAGCAAAGGCACCATACTTTTGGCTTTTTTAATGACATTCCCACTTTCAAAATCTGCACCTCTGGCAATCTGTGCTTTCATGATTTTGTCTGTTTCTTCTAATAAAATAGGAATAAAACGCAATGCAATCGACATCATCATGGCAATCTCATGGACGGGCACTTTAATCTTTTTAAGAGGGCTCATCATCTTTTCCATGGCATCTGTAAGCTGATTTGGTGTGGTAGTAAGAGTCATAATAGAGGAACCTATGATCAAAAAGCTAAGGCGCACTGTCATTAATGCAGCAATCCTCAGACCTTCTTTTGTTATGGTAAGCTTCCATAATGTAACCAGCGGTTCTCCCGGTGTCAGAAGCAGGTTGCATATTACGGTCAAAAGTATCAGGAATACGATTGCCTTCATACCTTTTACCATGAATTTAAAAGGCACCTTTGACAGTTTAATCACAATAACCAGAAAAATTGCTGCAATCGCATAACCTGCCACATTATCAAATACAAATAATGAAATGATAAAAGCCAGAGTTGTTGCAAGCTTCACTCTTGGATCAAGTCTATGTATAATGGAATCTGTCTGATAATACTGTCCAAGTGTTATATCTTTAAGCATCCTGTCTCACCTTTTATCCCTTCTTACTCTGTGCAAGTTCTTTAAAATAACGTTCTATCTCTGCTTTTGCCTCATCTATTGTCGTCACGTCATCACTTACCGGCATTCCATGATCCCGCAATTCTTTCATGATATATGTTACCTGAGGAGCTGCCAGTCCGATTTTCTCCAGTTCCACATAATGTCTGAATACTTCCCTTGGAACATCATCATACATAACGCTTCCTTTATTCATGACAATGATTCGATCCACATACCTTGCCACATCATCCATACTATGAGATACCAGTACTACTGTAATTCCCATCTGTTCCTTCAGTTTTGCAATCTGATCCAGTATTTCATCACGACCCTTAGGGTCCAGCCCTGCAGTTGGCTCATCCAGTATCAGTACCTCAGGTTTCATTGCCAGAACGCCTGCAATAGCAACTCTTCTCTTCTGCCCTCCAGACAGATCAAAAGGTGACTGATAAAAATATTCATCCTCTAATCCTACAAGCTTCAATGCTTCATATGCTCTAAGCTGAACTTCTTTCTGAGAAAGTCCGAGATTCTTTGGTCCAAAACAAACATCTGAAAATACATCAGTCTCAAAAAGCTGATGCTCCGGATACTGAAAAACCAGCCCTACCTTGCTTCTGAGCATCTTTTTATCAAAGCCTTCTCCATCAATATCCTCTCCATTAAAATAAACAGAACCGGAAGTTGCCTTCATCAGTCCATTCAAATGCTGTACCAAAGTTGATTTGCCAGACCCCGTGTGTCCGATCAGACCAATAAATTGACCATCGGGCAGAACTAAATTTACATCATTTAACGCTTTTACAGCCATGGCTGTGTCTTCACCATAGACATGACTGACATGATCCAAAATAATTGACATATTCTCATCACCTTTCTCTATTCATGAAGCTTCTGCACACAGTTCAACATAGCATCACGAAATTCTTCTTTGGTCAGAATTCCTTCCGGTATTGGAAATCCATCCTCACGCAGTTCATGTGCAAGCAAAGTTACCTGCGGAACATCCAGACGCAATTCTTTCAGTCTGTCAACCTGGGAAAATACTTCCCTGGGTGTACCCTGTAATGTAACTTTTCCTTTGTCCATTACATAAACCTGATCTGCATAAATAACTTCTTCCATATAATGAGTGATGAGTATAATTGTAATTTTCTCTACATCATTTAATGCCCTGATGGCTCTGATTACTTCTTTACGTCCCTGCGGGTCCAGCATTGCAGTCGGCTCATCCAGTACAATGCATTTAGGATGCATTGCGATCACACCTGCTATAGATACGCGCTGCTTCTGTCCACCAGATAATTTGTTGGGTGAAAACTTGCGAAATTCATACATTCCTACAGCTTTAAGACTTTCATTCACTCTCTCCCATATTTCCTTCGTCTCTACACCCATGTTCTCCGGTCCAAATCCAACATCCTCTTCCACGATCTGCCCAATAATCTGATTGTCCGGATTCTGGAACACCATTCCTGCGGTCTGTCTGATGTCCCATATATTTTCTTCCTGCTGTGTATCTTTTCCATCTACCCATACAGAGCCTTCCGATGGATAGAGAATTGCATTCATATGTTTCGCCAGGGTAGACTTACCCGAACCGTTATGTCCCAGAATCGCAACAAAGTCTCCCTGCTTAATATCCAGATTCACACCATCTACTGCCTTCGTAATTCCTTCTACATTTCCTTCTTCGTCACGTCTGATATATTCAAAAATCAAATCCTTTATCTTAATGATTCCCATTCTTATCCACCATTCTAATTTTACAATATCCACAAATTCACTTGTTATATTGTACTAAATTCATGCTTCAAATACAAGGCAAAGTCAATGGGAATCCTACTCCTGTTCTTCCTGCAATTTCTGCTGCATGAACGCCTGATAAAGCTTCCTCTTTTGCTCTGCCTCTTTTTTCTCCTGATCCAATGCTATCTGTCTCTTTATTGTCTCAGCAAGCCAGATTGCCCTGATTTTATCCAGAACTTCCTCTTCTTTTGATTTTGGTTGTTTTACAGTAGAATGCTCATATCGGGCTTCTGCCCTTTTTTGCCTCTCCTGTATATCTCTCTCCTGCTTTTTCTTACGTTCTGCTTCCAACATCTTCTGTTTACGATATTGCTCCCTGACCTGCGCATTTGATTGAAAAATCCTTGAACTACGCTGCATCGTATTTCCTTGTCTATTGGAATACATATTACTGTTATTCGCCTGCGTACAATAAACAGGATATTGCATCAGATATTCATAAGATTCACATACTTTTATATAATAATCTTTTACATCTGCTCTCGGATTGATATCCGGATGATACATTTTAGCAAGTGTATGATATGCTTTTTTTATTTCATCTATAGACGAATCTTCTCTGACTCCAAGATAATAACATGCTTCCTGTCTTGTCCTTATACTGCCTTTACCCATATTCATCATGATTTCCCCACATCTTTTATTTACACATGAAATATCATGCGCTGATTTCTATGAGAGCTTATCCACTTTTCTGATCAGATATACCCCTTATACCCAAATTTCAGATAAAAATAATTATATCATTATACAGGCTGTGGCACAATATCAGGTAACATAAAAAGGATGCTCCATACGGAACATCCTCTATGATCATTCTCAATATAAATTATACTAACTCAAGTACAACTTCCATTGCAGCGTCACCCTTACGAGGTCCGACCTTGATGATTCTTGTGTAACCACCGTTACGTCCTGCATACTTAGGTGCGATTTCATCAAAAAGCTTAGCTACAAGGTCGATTTCCTTTGTATTCTTCTTCTTTCCAGAGTTCTCTGTAGGAACTTCTGTTACAGAATATAATACTTTAAGCATCTGTCTTCTAGCATGAAGTCTGGAAGGAAGATCCTTCTTGATTTCCTTTTCTACTTCATCATAAACAGTAACTTTCTTACCGTCTTTTACTTCTTTGACTCTCTTGCCATCTTTGTCTTTCTTAGCAACCTTAGCTGTTACTTTAACCATTTCATAGTTATCTTTTTCTTTAATAGCTAATGCAATAAGACCTTCTGCAATCTTCTGTACTTCCTTAGCTCTTGCTTCAGTTGTAATGATTCTGCCATCTTTGCTTGCAAATAAAGAAGTAACCTGACCTCTTAATAATGCTTTTCTCTGACTAGATGTTCTTCCGAGTTTTCTATAACCTGCCATGATAGGCTCCTTTCGCTCGAGGACAATGAATCTACTATGTAGATCACCCTCATTAAAGTGGAACAAATGACAACGCTCTTTGGACTTACTTATCAAATGTTAATTAATAAATTCCATTTTATGAGCACAGAAACGAACACATTGGAATTACCGTTTCTGTCCTGTGAATCTGTTATACACAGTATTCACAACTAAATCTTCAATCATTCATCCATAGGATTTAACTGAAGACCTAATTCCTTTAACTTAGCCAATACTTCGTCTAAAGACTTACGTCCTAAGTTACGAACCTTCATCATATCTTCTGATGTCTTGTTCGTTAACTCTTCTACTGTATTAATACCAGCTCTCTTTAAGCAGTTGTAAGAACGAACTGATAACTCCAATTCATCGATACTCATTTCAAGCACCTTTTCCTTCTCGTCATCTTCTTTCTCAATCATTACCTCTGCATTCTTAGCATTCTCAGAAAGGTTTATGAACAGCTTCAGATGCTCACTTAATACCTTTGCAGCAAGACTGACTGCCTCATCCGGAGCAAGTGTTGCATTCGTGTATACGTCTAATGTCAATTTATCATAGTCCGTAATCTGACCTACACGGGTATTCTCAACAGTAACGTTTACTCTTTCAACGGGAGTATAGATTGAATCTACAGCAATGACACCAATTGGTAAATCTTCGCTCTTATTCTTTTCAGCACTGATATATCCTCTACCCTTGGTAATCATAATTTCCATGTAGAGTTTACTGTCTTTACCGCCGTTAAGTGTAGCAATTACCTGATCAGGATTCATGATTTCGATGTCCTGATCTACCTGAATATCGGATGCTCTTACAACGCCTTCACCCTCAAAATCAATAATTGCCTTCTTAACTTCATCAGTCTCACAGCTGTTCTTTATAGCCAGACTCTTCAGGTTCATAATGATTTCAGTAACATCCTCTTTTACACCTGGAATAGAACTGAATTCATGTAAAACACCATCAATCTTAACCTGACTTACAGCGGCTCCTGGTAAGGAAGCAAGCATAATTCTTCTAAGAGAATTACCCAGTGTAATTCCGTAACCTCTTTCCAAAGGTTCTACTACAAATTTACCGTACCTTTTGTCTTCAGAGATTTCTGCCACTTCAATGTTTGGACTGTCAAAATCAAATGCTAACACTGTAAATACCCTCCTTTATGAATGTGATGTAGTTGTCGTAAATGGCGACAATAGAAAGTACGCATGCGCACTTTCTATTATCACTAATAAGATGCTAATTATTTAGAATATAACTCGACGATAAGCATTTCGTCTACTGGAACATCAATAGCTTCTCTTGAAGGAAGTTCTTTAACTGTTCCCTTAAAGTTCTCCTGATCTACATCAATCCATTCAGGAATTAATCTACCGTTAGTAACTTCTGCGATATCCTTAAATCTCTGCATACCAGCAGACTTCTCTTTTAATTCGATCACATCGCCAGCGCTTACTAAGTAAGAAGGAACACTTACGCACTTTCCATTTACTAATACATGCTTATGACCAACGATCTGTCTAGCTTCTTTTCTTGTTCTAGCTAATCCCATTCTGAAGACAACACTGTCAAGTCTTCTTTCAAGAAGGATCATCAGGTTTTCACCAGTCATACCCTTCATTCTATCAGCTTTATCATAGTAATTACGGAAAGGCTTCTCAAGTACGCCGTAGATGAACTTAGCTTTCTGCTTCTCTCTTAACTGAAGACCGTACTCACTCATCTTCTTGCCAGCTCTTGGAGACTTTCTTTTAGACTTCTTATCATATCCTAAGAATACAGGATCTAAATCAAGAGATCTGCATCTTTTAAGAACAGGGACTCTATTTACTGCCATGTTTTTTTCCTCCTAAATTAAACTCTACGACGCTTTGGTGGGCGACATCCGTTATGCGGAACTGGTGTTACATCCTTAATGCTTGTAACTTCAAGACCACATGCCTGAAGTGCACGAATTGCTGCTTCTCTTCCTGAACCAGGGCCCTTAACCATAACATCTACAGACTTTAAACCATGTACTAAAGCCGCCTTAGTAGCTGTTTCTGCTGCCATCTGTGCAGCATATGGAGTAGATTTCTTTGAACCTCTAAATCCCAGACCACCAGCACTTGCCCATGAAAGAGCATTTCCTTCATTATCTGTCAATGTAACAATTGTATTGTTAAAAGAGGACTGAATATGTGCCTGTCCGCGTTCAACGTTTTTCTTAACGCGCTTTTTTGTCACTTTTTTTGTAACTTTCTTAGCCATTTCTAAACTAACCTACTTTCTCAATTAAACTTATTTCTTCTTGTTTGCTACTGTTCTCTTAGGACCTTTTCTTGTTCTTGCGTTTGTCTTAGTCTTCTGACCACGAACAGGAAGACCCTTTCTATGACGGATACCACGATAGCATCCGATTTCCTGTAATCTCTTAATGTTCAGTGCGATTTCTCTTCTGAGGTCACCTTCTACCATATACTCCTCATCGATAACTGCACTAATCTTCTTAACATCATCATCTGTTAAGTCTCTTACACGTATGTCAGGATTTACACCTGCTTTTGCCAAGATCTTATCAGCACTTACTCTACCAATTCCGTAGATATAAGTTAAGCCGATCTCTACACGTTTTTCTCTTGGTAAGTCAACACCAGCAATACGAGCCATGTTAAAATTCCTCCATTTTGCTTCATGATGAAATATAAATTCCATCATATATTAATAGTAAACTAATTGATTGGGGTATACAATACCCGATCGGATAACAATCCGATTTGTCCGATACTACATCGGCATCTGGTTATCCAGATGTAGGTGGGCAGTCTTCATTTTTCCCACCGTGTTTCCTGCGAAACTTTTCTCGGTATCAAGAAGTAAACACACGACAAATTCTAATTATATCTGTCATATATTTAATAGCATATATTTCTTGACGGTATAACTTCTCATAATAAAGTTACAGAAATATACGCTCCAGCCGCACATTCGTAAAGACTCAGTGTTGAATTAACCCTGTCTCTGTTTGTGTTTAGGATTTTCACAGATTACTCTGATCTTTCCTTTTCTCTTGATAATTTTGCATTTTTCGCAAATAGGTTTTACTGATGATCTAACTTTCATGTTAAACCCTCCTTTCAAAAAGACCGTCTTACATTATAGCATGCATGTTACTCATTTGCAATACCTAATTAATATTTATTTATCTCTCCAAATGATTCTTCCTTTGGATAAATCATAGGGGGATAATTCTAATGTTACTTTGTCACCCGGTAAGATACGAATAAAGTTCTGTCTTAACTTACCGCTGATATGTGCCAATACACGATGACCATTCTCTAATTCTACCTGAAACATTGTGTTCGGGAGTTTTTCTACAACAGTACCTTCAATTTCAATTACATCAGATTTAGACATTATTTTACCTCCTGCATGTCTTTGCAATATTGCTTAATCTCTCTTTTTATCATTTCATTTGTTATTGCATCCGCTGATGCGGATACCTTGTGGCGAATCAATTGCACATGTTTCTTATTTTTCTTCTTTAGATGATCCAGTGTTCTGTTATCACCATCCGTCAGCCATACAGACTGTTCATCTTCCTGAATTACTGCATACACTTTATACTTATCATGCCCTGCCATGGAATATACCAAATATCCTACCATATATACTCCCCTAAATAAGTGTCAATATTTCAGGCTCACCATCTGTAACTAATATTGTGTTCTCATAGTGAGCGGATAACGAACCATCTTCTGTAACTACAGTCCAATCATCGTCAAGCCATTCAACATCCGGACGTCCAAGATTGATCATTGGTTCTATTGCCAGAGTCATACCTGCCTGTAATCTGATTCCCTTGCGTTTCTGTGCAAAGTTAGGAATCTGTGGATCTTCATGGAGCGAAGTACCTATTCCATGTCCTACCAGTTCCTGTACAATACCATATCCAAATTTAGAAATATATGCATCAATTGTATTGGATATATCATGTAAATGATTTCCATCCTTTGCCTTCCTAATGCCTTCAAAAAAGCTGTTCCTTGTCTCATCAATAAGCTTCTGAGCTTCAGGACTGATTCTTCCTACGCCATAAGTTCTTGCAGCATCAGAATGATATCCTTTATAAATAAGACCTGCATCCAGACTGACAATATCGCCTTCCTGCAATATTCTGTCTGCCCTTGGTATACCATGCACAACTTCATTATTAACAGATACACATATAGATGCAGGATATCCATTATAATGCAGGAAGTTGGGAATGCATCCATATCCGCGAATCAGCTTTTCACCCAGTCTGTCAATATCCAATGTAGACATTCCAGGCTCAATTGCCTGCCCTAATTCTTCATGAACCTTATAAAGAATATGTCCTGACTCTCTCATTAAATCAATTTCTCTTTGAGATTTAATTGTAACAGCCATTTTAAATCCTCCCGTGTGCTAATAAACACACATTATACCATCTGCGCTTATTACAACACATATATTATTTCTCCAGAATTGCAACGATTGCTGCAAATACATCTTTCATATCTACTGTACCATCTACAGATCTTAATACACCCTTCTCTGTATAGAAATCAATCAAAGGCTGTGTCTGCTTATGATAAACATCCAGTCTGTTCTTTACTGTCTCAGGCTTATCGTCATCCCTGAGAATAAGTTCGGAACCACATGTGTCACATACTCCTTCTTTCTTAGGTGGAATATGTACAATATGATATGTAGCTCCACAAGTAACGCAGGCACGTCTACCGGACATTCTCTTTATAATATTCTCATCCGGTACATCAACATTGATTGCATAATCAATCTTGTCACCTAATTCAGTCAATGCCTTATCAAGTACCTCTGCCTGAGGAATTGTTCTTGGGAAACCATCCAGAACATAACCATTCTTACAATCATCCTGAGCTACACGGTCAAGAAGAATCTTTACTGTCAGTTCATCTGGAACCAAAAGTCCCTGATCCATATACTTCTTAGCTTCCTTACCAAGTTCTGTACCATTTTTAATATTTGCTCTGAATATATCACCTGTAGATACATGAGGAATACTATATTTCTCTGCAATCATTTTTGCCTGTGTACCTTTACCTGCTCCCGGAGCGCCTAACATAATAATCTTCATACCAATTCCTCCATACTTAAATCCTGTCCTGCTTTACTTATCTATCATAAAAACCTTTCGGTATTTTTTTCTAATTCATATAACTGAAAAAACGTAAGCCAAGAGCTTACGAAACAGAATCATCACAGTTTACGTATTTATTCATGGAGAAAGCAAAGACAATGCTTTGCTTTCAACCATGTATAGATTAATCATTCAAAAATCCTTTATAATTACGTACTAACATCTGAGATTCAATCTGCTTGATTGTCTCTAAGATAACACTTACTATAATAATTAAGCTTGTTCCGCCAAATGAAACATTGGCACCGAACACACCGTTAAAGAAAAATGGAATGACTGCTACGATAACAAGTCCAATTGCTCCAATAAAGATGATAGCATTCAATACTTTTGTCAAGTAATCAGTGGTAGGCTTACCAGGACGAATACCTGGAATAAATCCACCCTGCTTCTTCATATTATTGGAAATCTCTAACGGATTAAAGGTTAATGAAGTATAGAAATATGCAAAAAATACTGTCAATACGATATATACAACTAAACCAATAGAATATACTAATTGATCTGGTTTACACCAGTTATCCTGATTTAATCCATTTAAAATCTGTCTCCAGACACCTGTTCCCTGATATCTTACTAATGAAGATATAACAATCGGGAACTGCATCAGTGAAGATGCAAAAATAATAGGAATAACACCTGCTGTATTAACCTTTAAAGGCAGGAATGTTGACTGACCGCCAACCATTTTGTTTCCCTGGATTTTCTTAGCATACTGAACAGGGATCTTACGAACACCATCATTCAGGATAATTACAAGAACTATCATTGCCAAGATAATTGCTATAATTATAATAGCAGAAACAACTGCCAAAGGAACAGATTTACCTTTTACAAACTGTTCATACAGATTGCTAAAGTCATCTGGCATACGAGAAATGATGTTGATAATAAGTACTATAGAAATACCATTACCGACGCCCTTCTCTGTAATTCGTTCACCAATCCACATAAGGAACGCACTACCTGCTGTTAATGCAGCAATTACTGTTATGACATTCAAAGCGTTATACTCTTCTAACAATCCCTGATTGCCAAATCCGATTGCCATTGCAGCACTCTCGATCAAAGCAAGAGCTACTGTGACATAACGTGTGATCGAAACAATTTTCTTTCTGCCGTCCTCGCCATCACGCTGCATCTCTTCCAATTTCGGAATCGCAATTGTAAGAAGCTGTATAATGATGGATGAAGTAATATACGGTGTAATATTCAGTGCAAATACAGACATGTTCAAAAATGAACCGCCTGTAAATGCATCAAAGAAGTTGAACGCACCGCCGGTTTGAGCCTCAAACCATGAAGAAAAGTAATTTCTGTCTACGCCCGGAACCGGAAGCTGAGAGCCAAATCGAATCACTATCAGCATAAGAAAAGTAAACAGCAATTTCATTCTGATTTCTTTAATCTTAAACGCGTTCTTTAGTGTTGTAAACATTAGATCACCTCTGCTGTTCCGCCAAGTGCCTCAATCTTTTCTTTTGCAGACGCACTGAAAGCATTTGCCTGAACATTAAGCTTCTTTGTAAGTTCACCATTACCAAGAATCTTAACACCATCTCTAGGGTTCTTAACAACGCCACTTTCAATTAATGTCTGTACAGATACTGTAGAACCATCTTCGAATTTCTCTAATGCGCCTAAATTGATACCAACGATTTCCTTTGTGTTTCTGTTCTTAAAACCTCTCTTAGGAAGACGTCTGTATAATGGCATCTGACCACCTTCAAAGCCTGGTCTTGGTGCTCCAGAACGAGCCTTCTGACCCTTATGACCCTTACCAGCTGTCTTGCCGTTTCCTGAACCGTGTCCACGACCTCTTCTAAAATTATCACTATGTTTAGAGCCTTCTGCAGGTCTTAAATTTGATAATTCCATTCTGACACCTCCTTATTTATGCTTCTTCAACTTTTACTAAATGATTTACTTTACGAATCATACCTCTGGTTGCTTCGTTATCAGGAAGTTCAACTGTCTTATGAAGCTTGTTCAGTCCAAGAGCTTCAACAGTTGCCTTATTCTTAGGAACAGCACCAATTGTTGATTTAACTAAAGTAACTTTTAATGTTTTTGCCATGTTCGTCTACCTCCTTAAGCCATGATCTCGTCGATAGATTTTCCACGATTAGCAGCTACTTCCTCAGGAGTCTTTAACTGAGCTAAGCCTGCGATTGTAGAAAGTACAACGTTCTGCTTATTGTTGGAGCCTAATGACTTGGTACGGATATTCTTAATACCTGCAAGCTCACAAACGATACGTGCAGGACCACCAGCGATGATACCTGTACCTTCGGGAGCCTTCTTTAATAAAACGCTTGAAGAACCATACTTACCAATAAAGTCATGTGTAATAGAATTGTTCTCATCCATAGCAATTTTGATCAGGTTCTTAATTGCATCTTCTTTTCCCTTGCGGATAGCTTCAGGGATTTCTACTGCTTTACCAAGGCCGGCACCTACGTGACCATTACCGTCACCTACTACTACCAAAGCGGTAAAACGCATGTTACGTCCACCTTTAACAGTTTTGGTTACACGCTTAATGGTAACAACCTTATCTGTTAATTCAAGCTGACTAGCATCAATGATTGTACGTTTCATGTGATTTTCTCCCTTCCTAGAATACCAAGCCAGCTTCTCTTGCTGCCTCAGCTAACGCTTCGATTTTTCCATGGTATAAAAAGCCGCCTCTATCAAAGACTACCTCTGAAATACCCTTATCCATTGCTCTCTTTGCAATGACTTTTCCTAAATATGCTGCTGCTTCAACGTCATTGGTCTTATTCAGTTCAGCCTTGATCTCTTTCTCAAGAGTGGAAGCTGATACTAATGTATTTCCAACTGTATCGTCAATAATTTGAGCATACATATGATTATTGCTTCTGAAGACTGCTAAACGCGGTCTTTCAGCTGTACCGCTGAAACGGTTACGTATTCTCATGTGTTTCTTTTCACGCATTTCTGCTCTAGATTTCTTACTAACCATTTTTTACGCCCTCCTTATTTACTTCTTACCAGTTTTACCAACTTTACGTCTGATTGTTTCATCAGCATACTTAATACCCTTGCCCTTGTAAGGTTCAGGTCTTCTCTTATCTCTGATTTCAGCTGCGAATTGGCCAACTTTTTCTTTATCAATACCCTTAACGATGATGATGTTCTGTCCATCGAGTACTGTTTCAATTCCTTCAGGATCGATCATCTCTACTGGATGAGAATATCCTAAAGATAATGTTAACTTATTACCGGATTTAGCTGCTCTGTAACCTACACCGTTAACTTCAAGCTTCTTCTCATAACCCTGAGTTACACCAACAACCATGTTGTTGATCAGTGTTCTTGTAAGACCGTGAAGAGATTTCATCTTCTTTAAATCGTTAGGTCTTGCAACAGTGATTTCAGAACCTTCTACTTTGATTTCCATTTCTGCGGGTAATACTCTCTCAAGAGTTCCCTTAGGACCTTTTACAGTCACTTTATTATTTTCTGCAACTTCTACAGTTACGCCTGCAGGAATCGCGATTGGCATTCTTCCTATACGTGACATGCCCGTACCTCCTATTTATGAATCAATTTAATAACTACCAAACAAATGCTAAAACTTCGCCACCAACCTGAAGTTTTCTAGCTTCCTTATCAGTGATTACGCCCTGATTAGTAGAAAGGATTGCGATACCAAGTCCACCAAGAACTGTAGGTAATTCATCCTTGCCTGCATAAATACGAAGACCTGGCTTAGAGATTCTCTTTAAGCCTGTGATGATCTTCTCATTCTTATCAGCGCCATATTTTAAAGTAATGTGAATTGTCTTAAATACACCGTCTTCGATTACTTCAAATTTCTTAATATATCCTTCATCTAAAAGAATCTGGGCAATAGCTAACTTCATCTTAGATGCGGGTACATCTACTGTATCGTGTTTTGCAGTATTCGCATTACGGATTCTTGTAAGCATATCTGCAATCGGATCACTCATTGTCATTTAAGTTTCCTCCTTATGGATTTCCTATATATTGCTCGAAACATATTGCTATCTAGCGGTGAAAACATTGGCTTAGAGCCTGTTTCCACCTGATATGCATTTATTTACCAACTAGCTTTCTTAACACCAGGAATCTGTCCCTTATATGCTAATTCACGGAAGCAAATTCTGCAAATTCCATATTTTCTTAAATAAGCATGTGGACGGCCACAGATTTTGCAACGACTATATTCCTGTGTAGAGAATTTAGGATTACGCTGCTGTTTGATTTTCATTGACTTTTTAGCCATGAGAATTTACCTCCTTCTTATTTAGCGAAAGGCATGTTGAACTGTGTTAACAATTCACGTGCTTCTTCATCGCTCTTTGCAGTAGTAACAAAGATAATGTCCATACCTCTTACCTTGTCAACCTTATCATACTCGATTTCAGGGAAGATAATCTGCTCTTTAATGCCAAGTGCATAATTACCTCTGCCATCGAATGCATTAGGGTTAACGCCTCTGAAGTCACGTACACGAGGCAGTGCAAGGTTTACAAGACGGTCAAGGAACTCATACATCTTCTCACCACGAAGAGTAACCTTACAGCCAATAGCCATACCTTCACGAATCTTGAAGTTAGCAACAGCCTTCTTAGCCTTGGTTGTAACAACCTTCTGTCCACTTATTGTCTCAAGATCCTTTACGGCGGTCTCAAGAGCCTTAGCGTTATCCTTAGCCTCTCCTACGCCCATGTTGATAACAATCTTATCGAGCTTAGGAACTTCCATAATATTTTTATAGCCGAACTTTTTAATCATAGCATCTACGATTTCGTCTTTATATAAATCTTTAAGTCTGCTCACCAGTTTAGTCCTCCTTCCTTAGAATTAATCGATTACTTCACCTGTTGTCTTCGCAAAACGAACTTTCTTGTCTCCGTCCATCTTGAAGCCAACTCTGGTAGCTTTTCCTTTATGAAGGTACATTACGTTTGAAATATCCAAAGGAGCTTCCTTCTGAATAATTCCACCATTCTGGTTAGCTGCTGATGGCTTAGCATGCTTTGTGATCATGTTAACGCCTTCAACTACTACTTTGGAATTCTTGGCATCTACAGATAATACTTTACCTTCTTTGTCTTTATCCTTACCAGCGATAACCTTAACAGTATCGCCCTTCTTAATTTTCATCATGTCAGACACCTCCTTATAATACTTCAGGAGCTAAAGAAACAATCTTCATAAACTGTTTCTCACGAAGCTCTCTTGCTACCGGTCCAAAGATACGAGTTCCTCTCGGAGTCTTGTCATCCTTGATGATAACAGCAGCATTTTCATCAAATTTAATATAAGAACCGTCTTTACGACGAGCGCCCTTTACAGAACGTACAACTACAGCTTTTACTACATCGCCTTTTTTTACAACGCCGCCTGGTGTTGCATCTTTAACGCTAGCAACGATTACATCGCCAATATTGGCATATCTTCTTGTAGAGCCGCCCATAACTCTGATGCAAAGTAACTCTTTAGCACCGGTATTGTCAGCGACCTTAAGTCTGCTTTCCTGTTGTATCATGCTAAATCTCCTTCCGAATCACATTTTTGTGACTAAATTGCAAACATGCAATTCTTATTACAATCTATTTTGCTCTTTCGATAACTTCTACAAGTCTCCATCTCTTATCCTTAGATAAAGGTCTTGTCTCCATTACTTTAACTGTATCGCCAATGTTGCACTCATTGTTCTCATCATGTGCTTTTAACTTATAAGTTCTCTTAACGATTTTGTTGTAAAGAGGATGCTTTACATGATCTTCAACAGCGACTACGATAGTTTTCTGCATTTTGTTGCTAACAACCTTGCCTGTACGTGTTTTTCTCAAATTTCTTTCCACGACCATTTTCCTCCTACTCTACATTTTTAAGATTTGCAGTCATAACAGTCTGAATTCTGGCAATATTTCTTCTTACTTCTTTAATTCTGGCTGTATTATCTAACTGATTTGTTGCATTCTGAAATCTCAAATTGAAAAGTTCTTTTTTTGCAGCTACTAATTCCTGTGATAATTCTGCAGCTGATTTGGTCTTTAAATCTTCTACATACTTATTAGTTTTCATTTACTGCACCGCCTTCCAAATCTGCCTTAGAAACAATCTTACACTTACAAGGAAGCTTGTGTGTTGCAAGACGTAATGCTTCTTTAGCAACATCTTCACTAACTCCGCTGATTTCGAACATTACACGACCTGGCTTAACTACTGCTACCCAGTACTCAAGTGTTCCTTTACCGGAACCCATACGAGTTTCAGCAGGCTTAGCTGTAACAGGCTTATCAGGGAAAATCTTGATCCAAACCTTACCACCACGCTTAATATAACGTGTCATAGCAATACGGGCTGCTTCAATCTGGTTAGATTTGATCCAGCAAGGCTCCAGTGCAACGATACCGTACTCACCATAAGTAATTGTATTACCTCTCTGTGCTTTTCCGGCCATAGTTCCACGGAACTGTTTACGACGCTTTACTCTCTTTGGCATTAACATTATTTATCGCTCCCTTCCTTATTTCCCTTAGTAGGAAGTACTTCGCCCTTGTAGATCCAAACCTTAACGCCTAATTTACCGTAAGTTGTATCTGCCTCAGCGAAACCATAATCAATATCTGCTCTAAGTGTCTGAAGAGGAATAGTACCCTCGCTGTAGAACTCTGTACGAGCCATATCAGCTCCACCAAGACGTCCTGATACAGCTGTCTTAATACCAAGTGCACCAGTCTTCATTGTTCTACCCATGCAGGACTTCATTGCTCTTCTGAAAGATACACGATTCTCAAGCTGTAATGCAATATTCTCAGCAACTAACTGTGCATCTCTGTCAGGTCTCTTGATTTCCTTGATATCAACAAGGACATTCTTACCTGTTAATTTCTGAAGTTCTTTTTTAGTAACTTCGATTTCTGCTCCGCCCTTACCGATTACTACACCAGGCTTAGCTGTGAAAACGATAACCTTTACTCTGTCAGATGCTCTTTCGATCTCAATCTTAGCAACACCTGCGCTGTATAACTTCTTCTTTAAAAATTTTCTAATATTATAATCTTCAACTAAGTAATCAGAAAACTCAGCATCAGCATACCATTTGGAATCCCAATCTTTAATAACGCCGACTCTTAAGCCGTGAGGATTAACTTTCTGTCCCATTTTCTTCCTCCTATCTCTCGTCAAGCACAACTGTAATGTGGCTCATTCTCTTTTCGATTCTATAAGCTCTACCCTGTGCTCTAGGTTTTACTCTCTTCATTGTAGGTCCCTTATTTGCGAAGCAAGCTGCAACATAAAGGTTCTCTGCGTTCATACCATTATTGTTCTCAGCATTAGCGATAGCTGACTCTAATAACTTCTTGATTACGCTTGAAGCATATCTGGGATTGTATGTCAGGATTGCAAGTGCGTCCTGAACGTTCTTACCTCTTATGGCATCTAATACGAAGCATGCTTTCTGAACAGATACTCTAGCGTAAGAAAGCTTTGCTGAAGGTCTTGTTTCTCTATTTTCTGCATTTCTTTTTCTCTTATAACTTGTTCTGCTGTACTTATTCTCAGCCATGGTTGAACCTCCTTTCAAAAATTATTTCACCTTAGATTTCTTTTCGTCTTTGCCGTGTCCTCTATAAGTTCTGGTTGCAACGAATTCACCAAGCTTATGTCCAACCATATCTTCTGTTACGTATACAGGCACATGTTTTCTTCCGTCATGTACTGCAATTGTATGACCTACGAAAGCAGGGAAAATTGTAGAACGACGGGACCATGTCTTAATTACTGATTTATTTCCGGATGCGTTCAGTGCATCAACCTTCTTTAAAAGGCTTGCATCAGCGAACGGACCCTTTTTTAATGATCTAGCCATTAGGTTTGTTCCTCCTTATGATCGATAAACTTCATCACAATCATTTCGATTGTTTAAGCTGCACTATAGTCAATCTTGAGCCAGCAAGAGCGATTATTTAATCGCTTTGCCGTCTCTTCTTCTAACGATCAACTTGTTAGAAGCCTTCTTGCTCTTTCTTGTCTTCAAACCAAGAGCTGGCTTGCCCCAAGGTGTAGATGGTCCTGGACGTCCAATACCAGTCTTACCTTCACCACCACCGTGTGGATGGTCATTCGGGTTCATAACGGAACCGCGAACTGTAGGTCTGATACCCATATGACGCTTACGACCAGCCTTACCGATCTTAACAAGGTTATGATCACCATTACCTACAACACCGATAGATGCTCTACAAACGATAGGCACCATTCTCATTTCGCCTGAAGGAAGTCTTAATGTTGCATATTTGCCTTCCTTAGCCATTAACTGAGCGCTGTTACCAGCAGAACGTACTAACTGTCCGCCCTTGCCAGGATATAATTCAATGTTGTGTACGTTAGTACCAACAGGGATTTCAGAAAGAGGTAAGCAGTTACCAACTCTAACTTCTGCCTGAGGTCCGTTCATAACCTTCATACCATCAGTTAATCCTTCAGGCGCGATGATGTATGCCTTCTGACCATCTTCGTAGCAGATCAAAGCGATGTTTGCACTTCTGTTAGGATCGTACTCAACGCCGATAACCTTAGCTGCGATTCCATCTTTATTTCTCTTGAAATCGATAATTCTATATTTCTGTCTGTTTCCACCGCCATGGTGTCTAACTGTAATTTTACCCTGATTATTACGTCCGGCATTCTTCTTCTTAGAAACACAAAGAGACTTTTCAGGAGTTGTCTTTGTAATTTCAGAGAAATCTGAGCCAGTCATATTTCTTCTAGAAGGTGTATATGGGTTATATTTCTTAATTCCCATTGTCGTTTCTCCTTTTCTATTTTATTATCACACTTGTCTGTGTATAGTCGTTGCAATCTCTATTTTATAAACCAGAGAAGATCTCGATATCCTTGCTATCCTCTGTTAACTGTACGATTGCTTTCTTGGTCTTTGCAGTCTTACCAACTACAGCACCACGTCTCTTGTTCTTGCCTTCCATGTTGATTGTGTTTACTTTAGCAACCTTTGTGCCTTCAAACATCTTTTCAACAGCTTCTTTGATCTGAGACTTGTTTGCTTCTGTATGAACTAAGAATGTATATTTCTTCTCGCCCATGCCAGCCATGCTCTTCTCTGTAATCACCGGTTTGAGGATTACATCATAATACTTAACGTCTGCCATTATGCGTACACCTCCTCGATAGTCTTAACGGCATCCTTAGTAAGGATTACTGTACCGCCCTTCATAACGTCATATACATTAATTGTATTAGTTAATGCTGTCTGAACGTTAGGAAGATTTCTTGCTGACTTAACAACCTTCTCATCATTCTCATTAAGAACAACGTAAGCCTTGTTAACCTTTAAATTATCCATAACTGCCTTGAAGTTCTTTGTCTTGATTTCATCGAACTTAAGCTCGTCGATTACGATCAGCTTGTTCTCCTGAACTCTGCTTGTTAATGCAGACTTGAGAGCTGCTCTCTTTTCCTTCTTGTTCATCTTGAAGGAGTAATCTCTTGGTACTGGAGCGAATACTACGCCGCCTCCTGTCCACTGTGGAGCTCTTGTTGAACCCTGTCTTGCATGACCTGTTCCCTTCTGTCTCCAAGGTTTTCTTCCGCCACCGGATACTTCAGAACGTGTCTTTGCTTTCTGTGTACCCTGACGATTATTTGCAAGCTGCTGAACTACTGCCATGTGTACTAAGTGTTCGTTTACTTCTACACCGAAGACAGCATCATTTAAGTCAATACTTTCGACTTCCTTGCCTTCCATATTATAAACAGATACTTTTGCCATCTGAATGGTCCTCCTTTCGTCCTAATTAAGCCTCAACCTTAGTGGTTTCTTTGATTGTTACTAAAGCCTTCTTAGGTCCCGGTACTGCACCCTTCACTAAAAGTAAGTTCTTTTCAGCATCTACTCTTACAACTTCAAGATTCTGAACAGTTACCTTTACGCAGCCCATATGACCTGGCATGCCCTTACCCTTGAATACTCTTGAAGGAGAAGAACAAGCGCCGTTTGAACCCTGATGACGATGGAATTTGGAACCATGTGCCATAGGTCCTCTGTGCTGACCAAGTCTCTTGATTGCGCCCTGGAATCCTTTACCTTTAGAAATAGCGGATGCATCTATCTTATCACCAGCTGCAAAAATGTCAGCCTTGATTTCATTTCCTAATGCATACTCTTCTGCGTTTTCAAATTTGAACTCTCTTAAATATCTCTTGGAAGAAACGCCTGCCTTTTCGAAGTGTCCCTTCAGAGCCTTGTTAACGCCGTGTCTGTGGATAACTTCTTTCTTACCACTCTTATCTTTGTTAACAATCTTGTCTTTCTTGTCTACAAAGCCAACCTGTACAGCCTTGTATCCGTCGTTCTCTACTGTCTTGATCTGTGTTACTACACAAGGACCAGCCTGAAGTACGGTAACTGGAACCAGTGTTCCGTCTTCGTTGAAGATTTGAGTCATTCCGACTTTAGTAGCTAAAATAGCCTTCTTCATTTCTTTACCTCCATTTTGTCTACAGCGGAACGGATTACCCGTTCATACTAGTAGGGGTCTTATTTGTTTTTCATTTTGATATCGATATAAACACCAGCCGGCATCTCTAATCTCTGTAAAGCATCTACAGTCTTAGGTGTCGGTGCGATGATATCAATCAGTCTCTTATGAGTTCTCTGTTCGAACTGTTCTCTGGAGTCCTTATACTTGTGTACGGCTCTCAGAATTGTTACAACTTCCTTCTTTGTAGGAAGAGGTACCGGTCCACTCACCTGTGAACCATTTTTCTTTACTGTTTCGATAATTTTTTTGGCAGATGCATCAACTAACTGATGATCGTAAGCTTTTAATGTAATTCTCATTACCTGACTTGCCATAAAAAAAGTCGCCTCCTTTTCGCACTTTTCATTTCTAAGTACGACAAGCGGTGACTGTACACTCTGCCGTGTGTGTCATGCATTTCACACCACCAAAGGCGCACTCCTTTTATCCAGAAGTTTGCATTCTTCACATCGTCTCTACCAATATGTTCGGTAGGCATTCTAACCTTGTACAGTGACTTGTCGCCAGTTTCCTAACTTGACATTCGCTCCGCGGAAAACCTGCCTCATTCTGAAGCAGCAACCTCACGTTTCATCGCTATCATGTCACAGCAATTGATAGTATATCGTATGTTTCTATATTTTGCAAGTGTTTTTTATAATTTATTTTATTTTTTCTTTTACTTATTATTTTACTTTTTTCTGTTTGTGCTTTTTCCTATTATAATGCATACATAACCATTTGAGATTACATATTAATATAGAAGAAAGTCATGCAAAAAAATCCTTTGCTATCATATTACGTCATGTTATAATCTATCTAATGGAAATACGGAGGATTAAAAATATGTGGATAGCTAACCAATGGAAAGATTATGAAGTCATTGATACCTCAACCGGTGAGAAGCTGGAACGCTGGGGTGATTATATATTAGTAAGACCTGATCCGCAGGTTATCTGGAATACGCCTAAGAACAATGCCGGCTGGCGTAAGAAAAACGGTCATTACCACCGCAGTGTCAAGGGCGGCGGTGAATGGGAGTTCTGGAATCTCCCCGAAGAATGGAGTATTCATTATAAAGAACTTACTTTCCACTTAAAACCGTTCAGTTTTAAGCATACCGGACTTTTCCCGGAACAGGCTGTGAACTGGGACTGGTTCTCTGAACTGATCCGTAATGCGGGCAGACCAATCAAAGCACTGAACCTCTTCGCTTATACCGGTGGTGCAACGCTGAGTGCAGCCAAGGCAGGCGCTAATGTTACACACGTAGATGCCTCCAAGGGCATGGTTGCATGGGCAAAGGAAAATGCTGCTGCTTCAGGTTTAAAAGATGCGCCTATCCGCTGGCTTGTAGATGATTGCGTTAAATTCGTAGAACGTGAAATACGTCGTGGCAATCAATACGATGCTATCATCATGGACCCACCTTCCTATGGACGCGGACCTAAGGGAGAAATATGGAAAATAGAAGAATCTATTTATCCATTTATTGAATTAACAACGCAGATTCTGACAGACAAGCCTTTATTTTACCTGGTGAATTCCTATACCACCGGTCTTCAGCCTGCAGTTCTTACTTATATGATTCAAACTGCTCTTGTACCCAGGTTTGGCGGAGTTGTAGAATCCTCTGAAATAGGACTTCCCGTTTCATCAAACGGACTTGTTCTCCCCTGTGGTGCAAGCGGACGCTGGACTCAGAACAAATAATAATATATGCATGCAAAAGGCAGACCTTACAGGATAGGGTCTGCCTTTTATAGTTTATGTATTAGTGTATCTTAATAATATGAAACCTGATTCATGATTCCAGCAAATGTTGCTCCACCAATTACCATGAATAAAATCATTATTACAATGCTGATCAATGCCCATACAAGAGAAGCTTTGAAATAATTGGATTTACTCTTCTTGCTATTGCCAAATGCCCATACGAACATCATGACGATATTCACGCAGGGAATCATCATAATCAACAGAGTAATCATCCACTCACCAAAAGATACCGGTTCTTCTAAATCTCCTGTTTGCGCCTGATATGGAGCCTGCTGCTGATATGGCTGTTGTTGATATGGTTGCTGCTGAAACTGCTGTTGCTGGAACTGTGGCTGCTGCTCCTGTCCCTGATCGAACATGTTATTGTTGTCCATGTTATGTTGTCCTCCACTCATAAGAAATACATTTCTTCTGTTAAACAGAGAAAATTATAAATGTATTTTATCATATATCCCATATATATTGCAATAAATTGTGATAAAATGTGCAGTATTTGGACAATAAATTTCTTTTGTAATATGTCAGGGGAGGATACGATGGAAACTGCGTACTCATTCGATATACATATATCAACAAGGTTACAACACACACGCATACCAATAGATATAGAATCCATTTTCGATTGCGTCCAATCACATATCTCTCAATTGCCCCAAGCATAAACCATATGATCCACAAAGGAGCCGCCGGATTCAAATCCATCCCTCTTTGGAAGTGTCCTGTAAGAATATAGTATATTGCTCTGGTCATCCCACACCCTGCACATGGTATCCCCGTAATAATTAACTGTGGGCAAAAGGCATGAAAAATATGTCTTACCACTATGCTGTATAAGATAAATATCAGCACTCCAATATAATAATTCTTAATATCCTGCAGCAGGCGTTGTATTATTTTGTACATAAATCTCCAAAGTTTACTTTTTTTATAATATTATAGCATTAGTGTTCCCCACTAGCAAGAAAGGAAGGAGTTCTATAGAACAACCCCTTCCTATTACATATATCCTGATTACATGTCTTCTACGATCAATGCCTTGATGGTGTCATTATTATTATCTCTTTTCCAATTCAGAAGATAAATCGTATAATTACGGTTTTTCTGCACTGCTATGGATGCAGTCAACAAAATATTTCCTCCAAATCCAGGAAATCTTGCTGTCATGTTTCTACTGACCGTATAAATGTAAAGTCCCGGCCATATAGATTCAAAATCTGCAACAGCCCGATATCTCAGATTCGTGAAATTGACATACTGGTTGCCCACTACAACAGACAATGCGCCGCTGTTGTGTGCCAGATTTGCTGCACGTATACACGCCATATTAGAACCTCTGTCGCAGCCATTATCCGCAATCATCTGGATATCCAATCCGCTGTCAGTATTTATGATTGCTACTGTAGCATACTGATTTGCCGTGGCATCTATGGGCTTTTGCACATAAATATATCCATTCTCTCCCATGACTGTAACAATATGTCTGCCATCTGATATCCTCTCATAATCTGTTACTTCCGCAAAATTAAAATTATCCGATATCATACTGTCATTGACAAAGATTACAAATGGGTTGTAACCGGTAGCTGCATTTAAAAAACGTATATATCCACTTCTTGTACTGGAAGAGTTACACAGTCTGCATGGTACATTTGGTCTTGGATGTGTGGAAATAATTGTGCCTATAATATTGGACAGCATATTATTGACATTATTCCCCTGATTGTTCATATTGCCAGGATATACCGGTCCTCCTTCTCCTGGATTTGGCAGCAATATCACAGGCGTATTATCCTGTATATTGCCATTTGTATTTCCGGGATGCACGGGGCCTCCTTCTCCCGGATTCGGCAATGGTATTACAGGTGTATTATCCTGTGATGCACCTGTTTCATATGAAGTTTTCGTGTTATCCTGCATATCTGACATCTCTTTTCATATTTAATCTACTCTCAGTATATGCAGGAAGCACTCATCAGGTTCATACTTCCAGAACGATTACCTGGCCTGAACGAAGAGATGCCCGTCCTTCCTCTGTAAGCAGTTCTTTCATATTGTTCAGCAGAAGCTTATATGTATTTTCCCATGGAATTGAAACGTCCTCACCTCCATAATTGGCAATTATGCGAATATTCTGCTGTTGTGTACTTCTTTCATAAGCATACAATTCTTTACTATCCTCATACAAAGGATGGAATTGTCCATAGGTAAATACTTCCTTATATTGTTCTGACTTGCGCAGCGCGATTAACTGACGATAATATTGCAAAACAGAATCTCTACGCGTTTCCTGCTCCTCTACATTAATCTCATGATAGTTAGGGTTCACCTTGAGCCAGGGTTTTCCTGTTGAAAAGCCGGCATTTGGGGCATCTGCCCATTGCATTGGTGTTCTTGCGTTATCCCGGCTTGCATGATAACAATATTCCAAGGCTTTAGCCGGATCTACTCCAGCTTTAATTGCATCTGCATATTCAGCCTTTGTACTGATATCATTGTACTCATCTATTGTACTAAACCGGCAGTTGCGCATTCCTATCTCCTGTCCCTGATATACGAAAGGAATTCCTCTAAGCAATATGCTGATTGTTCCAAGCATCTTCACTCCATTTTCATTCTGAAGATACTTGGGCAGATATCTGCTTGCGCCCCTTGGTTCATCATGATTCTCAATAATATTAGCCAGGAATCCAACATCCTCACATTCCAATTGAGAATGGAACATAGCCTGTTTCAATTGCCTTATATCCAGCTCTTTATATTCGCAGCTTGTATAATCATTAAAAAACAAAGAATGCGCCGAAAAGTCAAACATCGTGGAGAAATGTCCATGATCTCCAATGAATTCCCGTAATTCATCTTTCTTCATATTAAATACCTCTGCAACAGTAAATGCATTGTATTTTTCAAAAGTATGCTTCTTCAAATCCTCCAGAAGTTCTCCTACACCATCCACGCTCTCTACCATTTTCCACACGCCTGCAAGACCATCTTCTCCATCCGGTTCCAGATCTTTAAACTCCAGATCTTTCTTGATGTTAATAATTGCATCAATCCTGAATCCTGCGACTCCTTTATCAAGCCACCAGTTTACCATCTTATACAGTTCTTCTAATACCTGTGGATTATTCCAGTTCAGATCCGGCTGTTCCTTTGCAAACATATGAAGATAATAATACTCTGTATTTTTTACCTTTTCCCATGCACTGCCTCCAAAATAAGACCGGTAATTACAAGGCGGATTCCCATTCTTACCTTTTCTGAAGTAGAAATAATCACCATACTTGCCAGCCGGATCTTTCAGCGCTTTCCGAAACCATTCATGCTGGTCAGAACAATGATTGATTACAAGATCCATAATAATATACATACCACGTTTTCTGGCTTCTGCAATCAATTCATCAAAGTCATCCATCGTGCCAAATCTGGGATCTATCTTATAATAATCCGATATGTCATATCCCTGATCTACAAAGGGCGACTGATATATCGGCGAAAGCCATACAATATCAATTCCCAGTTCTTTAAGATAATCCAGCTTTTCAATAATTCCTCTTAAATCTCCGATTCCATCTCCATTTGTATCATTAAAACTCTTAGGATAAATTTGATATGCTACTTTGTCATGCCACCACTGTTTCTGCATACTAAATCCCTGCCTTTCTTATATAATATTTTAATTACATTATACACGTAAAAGCAGGGCTTTCTAAATCTCTATTGACTTGTTTATAATACTATTTTGACATTTCTCTGTACTGCACTGGTGTCATACCCTTTATCCGTCTAAAACGTCTGATAAAATAACTTACATTCTCATATCCACAATTCTGAGCAATATCAATAATCTTATCATTTGTCTCCGCCAAAGCCTGTGCGGCTTTCTCAATTCTGACCTCATTGATATACTCAGTAATTGTCTTCCCTATATTCTTCTTAAAGTAACGGCAAAAATATTGAGGATTCATATTGACCAGACAAGCAAGTTCATCTAATCGCATATCCACATCATAATGCTCCATAATATACGTAATTACTTTCTTCAGATTCGCAATCTGCTGTTCATTTTCTGTCCTTAGATCTGGTTCTTTTACCAGACAATTATTTCTGTACAGATGTGCAAGTACTTCAAGCAGTATAGCCTTTACTTCCAGATAGTATGTATTTTTTTCTATTTCCTGCTGTATTGAAAAGGTATTCATTGCACGTATCTTCTCTTCCGCTCTGTCATATGCCGCTCTCAATATGGAATACGATGCATCCTGTTCCTGAATAACTGTTGGGAAACGCAGTCTTCCATCCATCAGCGGACTGATCAGTTGCGCCTGGATTGCATCATAATGTTCAAAACTTAAAATATCCAGAGAAAAGACGATTGCGCTTTCCCTGCCTCCCGCAGTCAGCATAATAGAATGCAACTCCTGTGGATGAACACATAAAAGTGCCGGAGATTCTATGATATATTCCCGTGTATTTAACCATACCCGGAAAATGCCTTCTTTAAAGCATATAAACTCTATTTCTTCATGCCAGTGAGGTGTCACATGCCAGCTTTGATCTCCCTGCCACTCATATAAAGCTATCGGCCATCCAATTGTTCCATGACTCGCATTCTCTCTCAGTTCTTCTTTCATCTGCTCTTTATTTCTGTTCTTTGTTTGCTGTCGCTGGTTCAAGGAGCTCTCTCCCTCCTTTATTGGTTCTTCTGTGCTTAATATGTTGTGAGTGCAGACTAATTAGTCATACACTTTCTTATATGTTACCATATTCTTACTAAGAAATACAATGCATAATTTATATTTATTTTACCACAAAAAAGGCTCCCAAGATTACACCTGGAAGCCTAATTTTACGCTTGATCACAAATATATATAATTAAATAGTATGTTTACCTAAATCAGATTACTCGATGATTGTAGCAACACGACCTGAACCTACAGTTCTACCACCTTCACGGATAGCGAATGTAAGACCCTGCTCCATAGCGATAGGGTGAATCAGTTCGATAGTCATTTCTACGTTATCACCAGGCATGCACATTTCTGTACCAGCAGGTAATTCGCAAACACCAGTTACGTCAGTTGTTCTGAAGTAGAACTGAGGTCTGTAGTTGTTGAAGAAAGGAGTATGACGTCCACCTTCATCCTTTGTTAATACGTAAACCTGAGCAGTAAACTTTCTGTGGCATGTTACTGTACCTGGCTTAGCAAGAACCTGTCCTCTTTCGATTTCTGTTCTCTGGATACCACGAAGAAGTGCACCGATGTTATCACCAGCCTGAGCTTCATCAAGGAGCTTACGGAACATTTCGATACCAGTTACAACAGTCTTCTTTGTTTCTTCCTTAATACCAACGATTTCTACTTCTTCGTTTACATGAAGAACACCACGCTCTACTCTACCAGTTGCAACAGTACCACGACCAGTAATTGTAAAGATATCTTCGATAGGCATCAGGAATGGCTGATCTGTAGCACGTACAGGATCTGGAATATACTCATCAACTGTATCCATGAGTTCCATGATCTTGTCACCCCACTCGCCCATTGGATCTTCAAGAGCCTTCAGAGCTGAACCTCTGATGATAGGGCATCCTGTGAAATCGTACTCTTCAAGCTGCTCTGTGATTTCCATCTCTACTAATTCAAGTAATTCAGGATCATCAACCATATCACACTTGTTCATGAATACTACGATGTAAGGTACACCTACCTGACGGGAAAGAAGGATATGCTCCTTTGTCTGAGCCATAACACCATCAGTTGCAGCAACAACAAGGATAGCGCCATCCATCTGTGCAGCACCTGTGATCATGTTCTTTACATAGTCAGCATGGCCTGGGCAGTCAACGTGTGCATAATGTCTCTTAGCTGTCTGATACTCAACGTGAGCTGTAGAGATTGTGATACCACGTTCTCTTTCTTCTGGAGCCTTATCGATATTTTCGAAATCTACCTTTTCATTACCAGGAACTCTCTCAGCTAATACCTTTGTGATAGCAGCTGTTAAAGTTGTCTTACCATGGTCTACGTGTCCGATTGTACCAATGTTACAATGAGGTTTAGTTCTGTCAAATTTAGCCTTTGCCATTTTAAAAGTCCTCCTTAAAATGTTATAAATAATAATATTAGTTTCATTTAATAAAACGTTACCCAACTATTTTAAATTATATTAGAAAATGGTTGGTTTTTCAAGCATTATTTAAAATATGTTGCAATTCAGCCTAAGCTGAATTGCAAATCATATTATTTATTTTGCTCTAGCTGCAAGAACCTTATCCTGTACAGACTTAGGAACCTGCTCATACTTCTCGAAGAACATAGAGTAGTTACCACGACCCTGTGTCTTAGAACGTAAGTCTGTTGAATATCCGAACATTTCAGCAAGAGGTACATAAGCCTTAACCATCTTACCGCCGCCGATATCTTCCATACCTTCGATACGTCCACGACGAGAGTTGATATCACCGATAACATCACCCATGTATTCTTCAGGCATTGTTACCTCTACCTTCATGATAGGCTCAAGAAGTACAGGTGCTGCCTTCTGCATAGCTTCCTTGAATGCAAGGGAACCAGCAATGTGGAATGCCATTTCTGATGAATCGACTTCATGGTAGGAACCATCATATACGTTAGCATGTACACCAACAACAGGGAATCCACCAAGAATACCAGCGTGAGTAGCTTCTTCAATACCTTCACCAACTGCAGGGATGTATTCCTTAGGAATAGCACCACCAACAACTGTTGATTCGAACTTGAAGAGTTCTTCGCCGTTAGCATCCATAGGAGAGAATTTAACCTTACAATGACCGTACTGACCACGTCCACCGGACTGCTTAGCGTACTTACTATCAATATCAACTTCCTTAGTAATAGCTTCCTTGTATGCAACCTGAGGTGCACCAACGTTAGCTTCTACCTTAAATTCACGAAGAAGTCTGTCTACGATAATTTCAAGGTGTAATTCACCCATACCAGCAATAATTGTCTGGCCTGTTTCCTGATCTGTATGAGCACGGAAAGTAGGATCTTCTTCTGCTAACTTGGCAAGAGCTTCACCCATCTTGCCCTGTCCAGCCTTAGTCTTAGGCTCGATAGCAAGCTCGATAACAGGTTCAGGGAATTCCATAGACTCAAGGATAACAGGATGCTGTTCATCACAGATTGTATCACCTGTAGTAGTAAACTTAAATCCAACTGCTGCTGCAATATCACCGGAGTATACTTTTTCAAGTTCCTGTCTCTTGTTAGCATGCATCTGAAGAATACGTCCTACACGTTCCTTCTTATCCTTGGTAGCATTTAATACATAAGAACCGGAGTTCAATGTACCAGAGTATACTCTGAAGAATGCAAGCTTACCAACAAATGGGTCAGCCATGATCTTAAATGCAAGTGCTGCAAAAGGTTCGTCATCAGAAGAATGTCTCTCAACTTCGTTGCCTTCCAGGTCAACACCCTTAATAGCAGGGATGTCTGTAGGAGCTGGCATGAAATCAAGAACTGCATCCAATAACTTCTGAACGCCCTTATTTCTATAAGCAGATCCGCAGCATACAGGAACTGCTGTACATTCACATGTACCTTTTCTAAGAGCTGCCTTTAACTGATCGACAGTAGGCTCTTCTCCTTCAAGGAACATCATAGTTAAATCATCATCTAATTCGCAGATCTTCTCTACCATTTCTTCATGGTACAGTGCAGCATCATCTGCCATATCTGCAGGAATATCTGTGATAGTAATGTTATCGCCCTTATCATCATTGTAGATGTAAGCTTTCATTTCCATCAAATCAACGATACCCTTGAAATCATCTTCCTTACCGATAGGTAACTGAAGAATGATTGCATTCTTACCTAATCTGGTTCTAATCTGCTCTACAGCACCGTAGAAGTTAGCACCCAAGATATCCATCTTGTTAATGAATGCCATTCTAGGTACGTTGTAGGTATCAGCCTGACGCCATACATTTTCTGACTGAGGTTCTACACCACCCTTTGCACAGAAAACACCTACAGCGCCGTCAAGTACACGAAGAGAACGCTCAACTTCTACAGTAAAGTCAACGTGACCCGGAGTATCAATGATATTGATACGATGCTCTAAAGCACCAGGCTGTGGCTTTGCGTTCAGCTGATGTGTCCAGTGACATGTTGTAGCGGCTGATGTGATTGTGATACCTCTTTCCTGTTCCTGCTCCATCCAGTCCATGGTAGCAGTACCTTCATGAGTATCACCAATCTTATAGTTAACACCGGTATAATACAGGATACGCTCTGTAAGAGTAGTCTTACCTGCATCGATATGAGCCATAATACCAATGTTTCTGGTTCTCTCTAATGGATATTCTCTTCCAGCCAAGGTTTTTCCTCCTTAAATACTTAGAAACGGTAGTGAGCAAATGCCTTATTTGCTTCAGCCATTTTATGCATATCTTCTTTTCTCTTTACAGCAGAACCTGTATTGTTTGCTGCATCAAGAATTTCGTTTGCAAGTCTTTCTTCCATGGTCTTTTCGCCTCTCTTACGAGAAAACATTACTAACCAGCGAAGACCAAGTGTCTGACGACGCTCTGGCTTAACTTCAAGAGGTACCTGGTAGGTAGCTCCACCAATACGTCTAGCCTTACACTCAAGTAATGGCATGATATTGTTCATTGCCTCATCAAATACGTCTAATGCAGGCTTCTGTGATTTTTCTTCAACTCTGGCGAATGCACCGTAAACAATCTTCTGAGCTACGCCCTTCTTACCATCTAACATAACGTTGTTGATAAGCTTGGTAACTACCTTATTGTTGTAAACGGGATCTGCCAGTACATCTCTTTTTTGAATATGTCCTTTACGTGGCACGGTTCTTCCCTCCTTAATTATTGAATGGCTTGCGCCATTGCTTGATTAAATCAACGGTACTCACATTTTAAAACTTGTGTTCGCGCGGTTTTCTATTTTAATAAGGTATTAAATCAGAATCCCAACACTAATTAGTTTCTGTGGTACAAGGCAAACAAATGAATTATTTACCTGCTTTAGGTCTCTTTGCTCCGTACTTGGAACGAGCCTGCTTTCTGTTAGCAACTCCTGCAGTATCAAGTGTACCTCTGATGATGTGGTATCTTGTACCAGGTAAGTCCTTAACACGTCCGCCTCTGATAAGAACAACACTATGCTCCTGTAAGTTGTGGCCTTCTCCTGGGATGTAGCTTGTTACTTCCATACCGTTGGAAAGACGAACTCTGGCGATCTTTCTAAGAGCTGAGTTAGGCTTCTTAGGTGTTGCTGTCTTAACTGCTGTACAAACGCCTCTCTTCTGAGGAGCAGATGTATCTGTTGCTTTCTTCTTTAAGGAGTTGTATCCTCTCTGAAGTGCAGGTGCAGTTGACTTCTTAACTGATTCCTGACGTCCTTTTCTTACTAATTGGTTAAATGTTGGCATTCTTTTCACCTCCTGTTATTCTAAATCAATGCCAAACGGGCAGCATACGTTCTATACGCATGCTAGATTATTATACTTTCATCATTTCAAAAAGTCAATAAATTTTTCTTCAAAATCTGATAAAAAACTTGTAAAACGATTTATCTTTTATAGAAACGCTATACATTTGATTCACTTCATATTATAATATAGTAAAGAATAATTCGGGAGGGTGATAAATCCATGATGAAAAAGAACAGGATATTAATTTCGCTGTTTTCCATAGCTTCTTTACTTCTTATGTCGTGCGCACAAAATGGAACAGCCTCTACGGTTAGTCAGGATGTTCGTTTAGACGATGAACCGGTCGCTTTTGCAGATAGTTCTGCCTCTTCCAGTGCAAGAGATAATACTCCTGCCTGTCTGGTTCCTGCCGCATCCGGCAAGACCACTTACGGCAATTCCCTTGCTCTGATAGATGCTTCCAATACATCGGAAGGTTATATTATGGTAAATTATAAGGGCAGTAATCCCAAGGTAAAATTACAGATTACAGGTTCCGATGGTGTGACCTACACTTATAGTCTTCACGGTGGTTATGAGACTTTTCCTTTATCCGCAGGCTCTGGCAGTTATAAAGCAGCTGTATACGAAAATGTTACCGGTAATCAGTATTCTACTGCTTTTTCCCAGACTTTTACAGCCCAGATTACCAATACCTTTGGTCCCTATCTGTATCCGAACCAGTATGTGAATTTCAATGATAAGAGCCAGGTCGTTGCCGAAGCTGTTCAGCTTGCCGCCAACTGCAACACGGATCTTGATGTTGTGACCAAAGTCTATAATTATGTTACTACAAATATTACATACGATCATGATAAAGCAACTAATGTTCAGAGTGGCTATACCCCTGATGTAGATAAGATTCTTGCCTCAGGAACAGGTATCTGTCTGGATTATTCTGCTGTTATGGCAAGTATGCTCCGCAGTCAGGGAATTCCTACCAGATTGGAAGTAGGCTATGCCGGTACTGCTTATCATGCCTGGATCAGTACCCATATTACAGATATCGGCTGGGTAAATGGTATCATTCAGTTCGATGGCACAAGCTGGTCATTAATGGACCCGACTTTTGCAGCGAATTCCAGTGAATCTTCTCTCAAGAGCTTTATTGGAAACGGCAGTAACTACAAAACCAAATACGTGTATTGATCATATTTATAAATGGGGAATATATATGAAAAAAGCAAAAATGTTAAATAATGCAGAGCTGGCTTCTTTTTGCGGAGAACTGGCTCTGCTTCTCCCTGCTGGCATCACTCCATATGATGCCATTCTTTGTATGCAGGAGGATTCATCTTCACCGCAGGCTTTAGAACTTTTAAATGCAATCGCCTCCTCTCTTCAGAATGGAATGACTTTCTGTGAGGCATTGTCATCTACTGAAGTTTTTCCTGAATACGTGGTTTCCATGATTCTTTTAGGTGAACAATCCGGTAATCTGGATATTATTATGCGCAAGCTTGCTTCCTATTATAAGCAGCAATGCGAGATATCCGATTCCATCCGCAGTGCCGTCAGTTATCCGCTCATTATGATTGCACTCATGCTGCTGATTCTGATTGTTTTATTAACGAAGGTACTTCCTGTTTTCCAGCAGGTATTTATTCAATTGGGAAGTGACCTGTCATCCGTGTCCAGACAGCTGATGTCCATGGGTACTGTCATTCGTAATGTTGCTGTCATATTTACTGTTCTGATCGTGTTCATAACAGTTACTGCCTTTATTCTGTCCTTCAATCCTGCCTTGAAACGTCGTATGGTGAATTTTCTCCACTCATTCAGGCTTACCCGCTCTTTCTATACAGGAATTGCATATAGCCGTTTTGCCAGCGCACTTGCTATCGTATCTGCCGGCGGCATTGATGTCTACACAGGACTGGCACTTGCCTCCAAGCTTGCAGGCAACGAGCAGATGAACGAGAAGATCGCACAATGTAAGGAATATCTTCTTCAAGGTGATGACTTACCACAGGCAATGAAGAAAGCGGCGATTTTTCAATCCAGGGATATCCGTGTATTGCAGCTGGGTTATCGCAGTGGAAATGCTGACAGTGTTTATGAACAGATATCGTCCCATTATGAAGATGATACTATATCCCGTCTACAGAAAATGATCGGTTCCATAGAACCAACACTTGTCATTATCTTTTCACTTATGGTTGGGATGATTCTCCTTTCCGTTATCATGCCTCTCATTGGCATTATGTCATCCATTGGATAAAAAGGAGGTCATATATGAATCGTTTCAGTCCTAAAAAGCATTTTGAAATACACGGTATATGGATTCTTTCTTCTCTCCTTTTCGTGTTTCTATTTTGTGTTTTTATTGTAAAAGGCATCTATAACATTGATCATTCCACATTGCAGGAACAGGCTAACAGTCTGGAAAAGGCAATCAGGAGAAGTGTCGTGCAGTGTTACGTAGTAGAGGGCACATATCCTCCGAGTCTGGACTATCTGGTGGCGCACTATGGTATCACTTATGACTCCGATCAATACTACGTAGACTATACTTCTATCGGTTCCAATCTTATGCCCGATATTACCATTATTCCGCTTAATCAGGAATAAATTACTGCTGAAAGGAGCTTTTTCATGTATAAAAGTCGCGAAAATCAGCATATGATAGACATTTTGTTTGTCCTGTCACTTTTTTGTGTCTTTGCAGTGTCTTCCGTTGTCATCATACTTTTCGGAGCACATATTTATCGTTCTACCGTTTCACAAATGGATGATAATTATACTGCCAGAACTTCTATTGCCTATATCACAGAGAAAATCCGACAGGCTGATGAGAAAAATGCCATCGAAATTCGCAATGAAAATGGCCATCAGATTCTTATGATGACCACTATGATAGATGATACTGCTTATGCTACCTCACTATATGAATATGACGGATGGCTGTATGAATTATTTGCCCGCACTGATATAGAATTACCTCTTGATGCTGGTCAGCCTATTATGGAGATTCAGGAACTGACATTCTCTCAGCTATCTCCCCGGCTTTTGTCTGTATCTTTTGTAGATGGAACAGGCGATTCAACCAGTCTGTATATCAGCACACACAGCAATACGGAGGTGTCCCATGAATAGACATGATACTTCCAAATCCGGACTTTTTTTAATTGAATTAATTTTATCTATCTTCTTTTTCATTATTGCCATGGCAGTATGTCTTCAGCTTTTTGTAAAAGCCCATACCCTGAGTCAGGACACCATTGCAATGAATCATGCAATATTATGGACACAGAATCTCGCAGAACTTTTCCTTGGAAATGACGGCGACTTCTCTTGCGTGAAGCAGGCATATAGAGACTCCGATTGCGTGGATTCTTTTGCATTTGATGCAGATACCTGTCTTTTACTTGCATTTGATAAGAAATGGAATGCAACCAACAATACAGCTGATGCTTATTACTACGTCCTTGCGTTCTCTTCTTATGATGATAATTTTGCCTACGAAGATATTTATGTTACTGTGGGAGTTCCCGAATACAGTTCTGCATCAAAAACTTTTGCCTCTGATTCCATGATTCATCAGCAGCAGATCAAGAAATATATTCAGCAGGAACATTAGAGAGATAACGGAGGAATTTATTATGGATAAAAAGAAGAATTTTCCCATGAATATCGGATTGTCTTCCATACTTCTGATTTTTGTCGTGCTGTGTCTCGTCTCCTTTAGTATTCTCTCTATCGTCAGTGCCAACGCTGACAAAAAGCTGAGCCTGAAGGTCCTGAACCGCTCCATCGCTTACTATAACGCCTGTAATGAAGCCGAAACGACACTAAGGGATGTAGATGAACAGCTTCACACAATATACTCCAGTTCGGCAGATACCAGTTCTTATCTTGCCAGTATCTCCACTTTAGAGCAGACTTATCATTACCCAATTTCAGATTTACAGGAACTTGAAGTAACATTAAATTATCCTGTTCCAGAATCTGCCAATGATACTTTCTATGAGATAATATCCTGGAAAGTTATTAATCTTCAAGACGTAAAATATGATGAGCAGCTTCACGTCATACCTTAAATCAGAATATTCAGTATTTACCAAAAAGACTTTCTTTACCGATTATACAAAAAGAGTACTGTGTTTTTTCTACCACAGTACTCTTTTCTTATATGAATTATATTTTCAATTCTTACTCTTCTGTATTATCAGCAGATGCTCCTACCTTATCGTGTGCTACACCTTCTGTTTCGTCTGAATCATCACCAAAATTGATTTCATCATCAAAATCAAGTGTATCATCCAGCTCCTTATCGCAGTCTAACTTGACATTACGATATCTCTTCATACCAGTACCTGCAGGAATCAGCTTACCAATCAATACGTTCTCTTTCAGACCGATCAACGGGTCAACCTTACCCTTAATTGCAGCTTCTGTCAGAACCTTGGTTGTCTCCTGGAAGGATGCTGCTGACAGGAAGGAATTGGTTGCCAATGCTGCCTTAGTGATACCAAGAATGATATCCTTAGCTTCTGCAGGCTGCTTGCCCTCTGCTATCAACTTCTCATTGATGTCTTCCAGTTCAAGACGATCTACAAGTGTACCAGGTAAAAGTTCTGTATCGCCACTTGTCTCAATACGTCTCTTCTTCAGCATCTGACGTACGATAACTTCGATATGCTTATCTGCGATATCAACACCCTGTAAACGGTATACACGCTGAACTTCACGAAGAAGATAATTCTGTACTGCCTCAATCTTACGGATTTCCAGTAAGTCATGAGGATTTACACTACCTTCTGTCAGTTCATCACCGGCTTCAAGCTGTGCGCCATCTGCGATCTTGATACGTGAACCATAAGGGATTAAATATGTCTTCTCATTGATACCATCAGAAACGATGATTTCACGCTTCTTCTTAGTATCTTTAATAGTTGCTGTACCACCGAACTCAGCAATGATTGCAAGTCCCTTAGGCTTTCTTGCTTCGAAAAGTTCTTCTACACGAGGAAGACCCTGTGTGATATCATCACCAGCGACACCACCACTATGGAATGTTCTCATTGTAAGCTGTGTACCAGGCTCACCGATAGACTGTGCTGCAATAATACCTACTGCTTCACCGATCTGAACCGGTTCACCAGTTGCCATGTTAGCGCCGTAGCACTTAGCACAGATACCTACATGTGATTTACAGCAAAGGATATTTCTGATTTTAACCTTCTCAATCGGATTACCCATTGCATCTACACCCTTGCTCATGATCTTCGCAGCTCTGCTTGGTGTAATCATATGATTCTTCTGAACCAGTACATTACCTTCTGCATCGCGAATCTCTTCGCAGGAATATCTACCGGTAATACGATCTTTCAGACCTTCGATTGTTTCCTTACCATCCATGAAAGCAAATACTTCCATACCTGGGATTTCATCTTTTCCTTCGGAACAGTCAATCTCACGAATAATCAGTTCCTGGCAAACATCAACCATTCGACGTGTCAGATAACCGGAGTCAGCTGTACGAAGAGCGGTATCGGACATACCCTTTCTAGCACCATGTGCAGACATGAAGTACTCCAATACATCAAGTCCTTCACGGAAGTTGGACTTGATAGGCAGCTCGATTGTACGACCTGTTGTATCAGCCATCAGACCACGCATACCAGCCAGCTGTTTGATCTGCTGGTTAGAACCACGGGCACCGGAGTCAGCCATCATGAAGATGTTGTTATACTGATCCAGACCATTCAACAGTGTCTGAGTCAACTTATCATCAGTTTCTTTCCATGTTTCTACTACTGCTTTATAACGTTCTTCTTCTGTCATAAGACCACGTCGGAAGTTCATTGTGATGCGGTCTACAGTAGCCTGTGCATCAGCCAGCATCTGAGGCTTCTCAGCAGGCACTGTCATATCGGAAATAGATACAGTCATTGCAGCTCTTGTAGAATACTTATACCCCATAGCCTTGATGCTATCCAATACTTCTGCAGTCTTAGTAGCACCATGGATGTTGATAACCTTTTCAAGGATCTGCTTTAAGCCCTTCTTACCTACGTGGAAGTCTACTTCCAATACCAGGTCATTCTCAGGCTTGCTTCTATCAACGAACTCCAGATCCTGAGGAAGGATTTCGTTGAAGATAAATCTACCAAGAGTAGATTCTACAATACCAGTCTTAACTTCACCATTTGGCATTGTCTTGCTGATTCTTACTTTAATTCTGGAGTGCAGTGTACAAGCTTTATTCTCATATGCAAGAATTGCTTCATTTACACTCTTGAAGTACTTACCTTCACCAATTGCGCCAGGTCTCTCCTGTGTCAGGTAGTAGATACCCAATACCATATCCTGTGAAGGAACGGCTACAGGGCCACCATCAGACGGCTTCAAAAGGTTATTCGGTGATAATAACAGGAATCGGCATTCTGCCTGTGCTTCTACAGAAAGAGGAAGATGCACAGCCATCTGGTCACCATCGAAGTCAGCGTTGAATGCTGTACATACAAGAGGATGAAGCTTAATAGCCTTACCTTCAACCAGAATAGGCTCAAATGCCTGAATACCTAATCTATGCAGTGTCGGAGCACGGTTCAACATAACCGGATGCTCTTTGATTACATCTTCAAGTACATCCCAGACTGTAGGATCAAGTTTCTCAACCAGCTTCTTTGCATGCTTGATATTCTGTGAAATCTGTCTGGATACCAGTTCTTTCATAACAAAAGGCTTGAACAGCTCAATTGCCATTTCCTTAGGAAGACCACACTGGTAAATTTTAAGTTCTGGTCCAACGACGATAACGGAACGTCCTGAATAGTCAACACGCTTACCTAACAGGTTCTGACGGAAACGTCCTGATTTACCCTTTAACATGTCAGACAGTGATTTCAATGGTCTGTTACCAGGTCCTGTTACAGGACGACCACGTCTACCATTATCGATCAGAGCATCTACTGCTTCCTGCAGCATTCTTTTCTCATTACGTACGATAATATCAGGTGCACCTAATTCCAGAAGTCTCTTTAATCGGTTATTTCTGTTAATGATTCTTCTGTACAGGTCATTCAGATCAGATGTTGCGAAACGTCCACCATCCAGCTGTACCATAGGACGCAGATCGGGTGGAATTACAGGAACTGCATCCAGAATCATCCATTCAGGCTTGTTTCCTGAATTTCTGAAGGATTCTACAACTTCCAGTCTCTTAACGATCTTGGCACGCTTCTGTCCCTTTGTATTGTCATTCTTGAGTTCTGCCTTCAGTTCTTCGCAGTCCTTATCCAGGTCGATTGCCTGAAGCAATTCTTTGATTGCTTCAGCGCCCATACCTACTCTGAACTTCTTGCTGCCCCATTTTTCAACATTATCCTGATATTCTTTTTCAGATAATACCTGCTTATATTCAAGATCTGTATCCATTGGGTCCAGAACGATATAAGATGCAAAGTACAATACCTTCTCAAGAACTCTCGGTGTTAAATCAAGGATCAGACCCATACGGCTGGGGATTCCCTTGAAATACCAGATGTGGGAAACAGGTGCTGCCAGTTCGATATGTCCCATACGCTCTCTACGAACGCTGGACTTGGTAACTTCTACGCCACAACGGTCGCAGATGACACCTTTATATCTAATTTTCTTATACTTACCACAGTGACACTCCCAGTCCTTACTGGGTCCAAAAATCTTCTCACAGAACAAGCCTTCACGTTCAGGCTTTAATGTTCTGTAATTGATTGTCTCTGGTTTGGTTACTTCGCCTCTGGACCATTCCCTGATCTTCTCAGGTGATGCAAGACCAATCTTGATCGCATCAAAAGTCACTGGCTCGTATGATTCATTTTTGTTCTCAGACATTTTGGCTCTCCTTCCAATTTATCATTGATTGGAAATGATGGTTTTCTCGTTCCCAAATATAATTTCTTAGTCATCCAGAGAATCTGACGAATCGAAGTCATCCTCGAAATCGTCCTCTAAGTCGTCATCCTCTTCCTCTTCATCGTAAGAATCTACTAAATCCCCACTGTTTGAATCGAATTCCTTCTTAGTATATCCGTCAAAAGATTCTTTGCCATAGTCATACTTATTATCGCCTTCCATCTCCACACGGAAATCTGTATCACTGTAATCAACAGATTCCATAATTTCAACTTCATTGCGGTTCTCATCGTATACCTTTACGTCAAGAGCCAGAGACTGTAACTCTTTGAGCAATACCTTAAAGGATTCAGGAATACCAGGTTCAGGGATATTCTCGCCCTTGATGATTGCTTCATAAGTCTTCACACGTCCTACCACATCATCCGACTTCACAGTCAGGATTTCCTGCAGTGTATAGGATGCGCCATAAGCCTCCAAAGCCCAAACTTCCATTTCTCCGAATCGCTGTCCACCGAACTGAGCCTTACCACCTAAAGGCTGCTGTGTAACTAAGGAGTACGGTCCGGTTGAACGTGCATGGATCTTATCATCTACCAAGTGGTGAAGCTTCAGATAATGCATGTGACCGATAGTTACAGGACTGTCAAAGTACTCACCTGTTCTACCATCTCTTAATCTGACCTTACCATCTCTTGAAATAGGAACTCCCTTCCATAACTTTCTATGGTCTCTGTTCTGATACAGATAATCCATAACTTCAGGAAGCAGCTCTTCTTTATGCTTTGCCTCGAATTCTTCCCATTCAAGGTTTACATAATCGTTAGCCAGATCCAGTGTATCCATAATATCCGCTTCGTTTGCACCATCAAATACAGGCGTGGAAACGTTAAAGCCTAATGCTTTTGCAGCCAGAGATAAGTGAATCTCCAATACCTGTCCGATATTCATACGTGAAGGTACGCCCAAAGGATTCAATACGATATCAAGAGGACGTCCATTAGGCAGATATGGCATATCTTCTACTGGAAGTACACGGGAAACAACACCCTTGTTACCATGACGACCAGCCATCTTATCACCTACGGAGATCTTTCTCTTCTGTGCGATATAAATACGAACTACCTGGTTTACTCCCGGTGAAAGCTCTGTATCACCATTTGCTCTAGAGAATACCTTAGCATCAACAACAACACCATATTCGCCATGAGGAACCTTGAGGGATGTATCTCTAACTTCTCTTGCCTTCTCACCAAAGATTGCACGAAGAAGTCTTTCTTCTGCTGTCAGTTCTGTCTCTCCCTTAGGAGTAACCTTACCAACCAGAATATCACCGGCACGGACTTCTGCACCAATTCTGATGATACCTCTGTCATCCAGATCCTTGAGTGCATCATCACCAACACCAGGAACATCTCTTGTGATCTCTTCCGGTCCCAACTTGGTATCACGTGCATCTGTTTCGTACTCTTCCATATGGATGGATGTATATACATCATCCTGAACCAGTCTCTCACTTAACAGAACGGCATCTTCGTAGTTATAACCTTCCCAGGTCATGAAACCGATCAGAGGGTTCTTACCAAGACCAAGTTCACCGCCACAGGTTGAAGGACCATCAGCGATTACCTGTCCTGCTTCTACATGATCGCCCTTGAATACGATAGGCTTCTGATTGTAGCAGTTTGACTGATTGCTTCGAGTAAATTTATATAAATGGAACTCTGCCTTCTCGCCATCATCATAAGTCATTCTGATCATCTTGGAAGATACATATGTGATTGTACCAGGCTTCTTAGCCACAACACATACACCAGAGTCTACAGCTGTCTTTACTTCAATACCCGTACCAACTACAGGTGCTTCTGTAATCATAAGAGGTACTGCCTGACGCTGCATGTTAGATCCCATCAACGCACGGTTCGCATCATCGTTCTGCAGGAATGGAATCAATGCAGTAGCTACTGAGAATACCATTCTAGGTGATACGTCCATGTAATCGAACATAGTCTTAGGATATTCCTGTGTTTCATCCAGGTAACGACCAGATACGGAGTTACGTACAAAATAGCCATTCTCATCCAAAGCTTCATTCGCCTGTGCTACATGATAATTGTCCTCTTCATCTGCTGTCATGTATACAACTTCGTCTGTGACACGAGGATTCTTAGGATCTGTCTTATCGATCTTTCTATATGGAGCTTCAATAAATCCGTACTCATTAATTCTTGCATAAGATGCCAGAGAGTTGATCAGACCGATGTTAGGGCCTTCAGGAGTCTCGATAGGGCACATTCTTCCGTAATGGGAATAATGTACATCTCGAACTTCGAATCCGGCACGGTCTCTTGAAAGACCACCAGGTCCCAATGCAGATAAACGTCTCTTATGAGTCAGCTCACCAAGAGGGTTGTTCTGATCCATGAACTGTGACAACTGGGAAGATCCGAAGAACTCCTTAATTGCAGCCTGTACGGGCTTAATATTGATCAGTACCTGCGGAGATACATCATCAGAATCATGAGTTGTCATTCTTTCACGAACAACTCTTTCCATTCTGGAAAGACCAATACGGTACTGGTTCTGTAACAATTCGCCTACAGCTCTGATACGTCTGTTGCCCAGATGATCGATATCATCGCTGTTGCCCAGACCATACTCAAGATGCATATTATAATTAATAGAAGCAAGGATATCTTCCTTAGTAATATGTTTTGGAATCAGTTCATGTACATTCTTCTGGATTGCATCTGCAAGTTCTTCAGGATTCTCAGAATACTCTTCCAGAATCTTACGAAGTACAGGGAAATATACCTGTTCTGTAATTCCAAGAGAATGAGGGTCACAATCAACGAAGTTGGTAATATCTACCATCATGTTGGAAAGGACTTTAACAACCTTCTCTTCTGTCTGAATCCATACAAAAGGTACTGCTGCGTTCTGGATTGTATCTGCCATCTCCATAGTAACAGTATCGCCCTTCTGTCCTAATACTTCACCTGTGAAAGGATCTACTACATCCTCTGCAAGCTGTGCATTACGGATTCTGCTTCTCAATGCTAATTTCTTATTGAATTTATAACGGCCAACCTTAGCCAGGTCATATCTTCTTGGGTCGAAGAACATAGCTGTAACAAGGTTCTCTGCACTATCCAAACTGAAAGGCTCGCCTGGACGAATCTTACTGTATAATTCCTTCAGGCCTTCCTGGTAGTTCTCAGCAGTATCCTTGGTAAAGCTTGCATGAATCTTGGGTTCATCACCAAATAATTCAAGAATTTCTTCGTTTGTACCTACACCAAGAGCTCTGATAAATACAGTAATAGGTACTTTTCTTGTTCTATCTACACGCACATAAAAAACATCGTTAGAATCAGTTTCATACTCCAACCATGCACCACGGTTAGGAATTACTGTACAAGAGAATAATTTCTTACCGATCTTATCATGTGCAATACCATAATAGATACCGGGTGAACGTACTAACTGGCTGACGATAACACGCTCCGCACCATTAATTACGAAGGTACCTGTTTCAGTCATCAGTGGGAAATTACCCATAAAAATCTCATGTTCGCTGATTTCTTCTTTTTCCTTATTATGAAGGCGAACTTTGATCTTTAGGGGGGCTTCATAAGTTAAATCTCTCTCTTTGCATTCTTCGATCGTATGCTTGATTTCATCTTCAGCTAAGACGTAATCTACAAATTCCAGACTTAATCGTCCGCTGTAGTCCGTAATCGGTGAGATATCCGCAAGAGCTTCACGAAGTCCTTCATCAAGAAACCATTTGTAGGAATCCTTCTGGACTTCAATCAGGTTCGGCATTTCCAGAACCTCTTTTCGTCGTGAATAGCTCATACGCATTGTCTTACCGGCGGTAACTGGACGTATTCTGTTCTTTTCCATGACATTTCACCCCGTTCTTCATGATATAAATCTATTTACATTTACGCCATTTGGGCACAAAACGAGCACAATTCATCACAATAGCGCACACTACATATTAACACAACACCCTGTGCAAGTCAACTACTTTTTTCCATAATTGCAAATTATTTTTGCGTTTATCTTTACATGAAAAGAACCGGATAGGAATATCCCCACCCGGTTCTGTAAAGTTCTATGATTACTTAAATTATTTAAGAGTAACCTTAGCGCCTTCAGCTTCAAGCTTAGCCTTGATATCTTCAGCTTCTGCCTTAGCAGCTGCTTCCTTGATTGTCTTAGGAGCGTTATCAACTAAATCCTTAGCTTCCTTTAAGCCAAGACCTGTTGCTTCACGAACAACCTTGATAACCTTAACCTTGTTAGGACCAACTTCTGTTAATTCTACATCGAACTCGTCCTTCTCTTCAGCTGCTGCTGCGCCTGCGCCTGGTGCTGTAACTACTACACCTGCTGCTGCGGATACGCCGAACTCTTCTTCACAAGCTTTTACTAAATCATTTAATTCTAATACAGTTAATTCTTTGATAGCATCGATAAATTCTGCTGTTGTTAACTTTGCCATTTTACTTACCTCCATTGATAATTTAAAATAATTGTTCTTTACTAAATTCCGATAGAATTATTCTGCCGGAGTCTCTTCTGCTGCTGGAGCTTCCTCTGCTGCTGGAGCTGCTTCGCATGCACCTGCACCGCCTTTTTCTGCGATCTGATTAAGCACACGAGCAAAGTTTGTAATAGGAGACTGAATACTTCCAAGGAACTTGGAGAGCAGTTCTTCTCTTGAAGGGATGTTAGCGATTGCTGCAATACCCTGTGCGTCGTAAACGATACCTTCTACGACACCCGCCTTCATCTCAAGTGCAGGGCAATCCTTAGCAAAATTATTAATAATTCTTGCAGGAGCTGTTGCATCAGTCTTGCTGATTGCGATAGCATTTGTACCCTCTAAACTTGATGTTAAGCCTTCGAATGCTGTACCCTTGAATGCACGGGTCATCATTGTGTTCTTGTAAACCTTGTAAGTTACTCCTGCTTCACGAAGCTGCTTACGAAGAGCTGTATCCTGAGCTACTGTGATTCCACGATAGTCAACAACTACTACAGATGCGGCATCCTGAATATTTGCAGAAATTTCTTCAACGATAGGCTGTTTCAGTTCAATCTTTGCCATTTGTTCTACCTCCTTATAGATTTAGTCTGAAAGTTTCCTTTCAAATTGCCGAAAAGGAGTCTCATATAATAAGAAAACCTCCCTATTCAAAGACAGAGAGGTAAAAGTAATCTTGTTAAACTCTTTTCCTCGGTAGGCGTTACGCTTACGCTTCCGGTTGCCCATCAGCACCTACTGTCTTCGGCATGGTTTCAAAACCTTGTATAGAATATCACGCATTTATATAAGTGTCAAGCATTTTTCACAAAAAATTGCAGGTAATTCTGTCTGGTATCTTATCTGAACAGCCATAAATTACTCAGCGAAGAAAACATAGCCTTCCTCATCTATTGTTACATTAGGTGATATTGTCCTCATATAATCAAGTACTTCTATCTTTTCCTGTCCAGTCAAAAGGACAGTGCGGCAATCACTCTGTCTGCATGGAATAAATTGAAAAGACTCCATTTCGCCTGCTCTCAAAGCCACCTTTACCACGCAGCTGTTCTGAGTTCTGGAATTAAACCAGAAATTACCAAGGCTATAGATTACAGGGACTCCTTCTACGGAATCCATTTTCTGCAGGCAATGTGGATGATCTCCTATGATCAGATCCACACCAGCCTGTGCATAGATTGGAGCCTGCTGTTCCTGCAGCCAGTCTATCGCCTCCTGACTTTCCGTTCCCCAGTGAATATAGAGAATCACGTAATCGCTGTTTTTCTTTGCCTCTTCTATGGTCAGCAGCAGATTATCCGGATTCATGCACCGCAGAACACCAGCCGAATCCTGTGTGGCTTCCTTCGTATCCGGTGTGCCGTTTCTTTCAATCTGTGTTGCACTGACAAATGCGATTTTCATGCCATTTGCAATATAATAAACCGGAGTCATGGCTTCCTGCAGATTTCTTCCGGCTCCAACATAAGGTATCTCTGCCTGTTCCAGCGTATCCAGTGTATCCAGCAAAGAAATCTCACCATAATCATAGATATGATTATTGGCAACCGATACAATATCCGCACCCATCTCTTCATACATTGATACATTCCCCGGATTTGCACGGAAAGTAAACTTCTTGTTGACGGTAGGCGTACCTCTGCTGGTGAAGGTAAATTCATTATTAATCATAAAAATATCTGCATTCCGCATCTGTTCAAGCAATCCCTGGTCAAATGCCTGGTTTATGTCATTTCCTCTATTATGATAAGTAGACATCACTGCATAATGGTCATCCATCAGAATATCTCCTGCAAACAGAAATGTGACTGTATCCTGTGATTCACACTCTGCCAGATAAACTTCCTGATTCTGTTCTAATGCCTCCTGTAAAAGCATCTCATCCTGGCTCTGTTCCTTTTCAGGTTCTGCGCTTGCCGCAAAAATCTCCAGTGGCGAAGATGGCAAATGAAATATCTCATATACCACTTTTTCCTCTTCCGGCATTGCAAAATGTAACAATACCATAGCCAGTGCCCCTACCCCAAGCACACTTCCTAATACTCCAAAAAACAATCTAAGCAATCGCATCCTGAGCTTCCTTCTTCGTTCCTTCATCCTAATAACCATGCCTTTCCAGCATCTTATGCATGTACAATATAAATATAGTGGTAACTATTCAGAACCCCATTCGCAAAATCGCTGTTTCACAGCTTGCTTTTTGCTCATGTGGTTACTTCGCCATATAAATTGAGTCAAATATGCTTGTAAACAAGCATATTCTGCCTTAATTTGCATGGCTCTGAATAGTCACATATAGTGTAACACAAAAAGACCCCGGTATCAAACCGAGGTCTTGATTTATCTTAGATTAGAACTTAGCAACACTAACCTTTACGCCAGGTCCCATTGTTGTTGCAAGTGTGATGCTCTTTAAGTACTGACCCTTTAAGCTTGAAGGTCTAACCTTTACAAGAGCCTCTAACAGAGTGTTAAGATTCTGTAATAACTGCTCTTCTGTGAAAGAAGCCTTACCGATAGGGCAGTGAATAATGTTGGTCTTATCAAGTCTGTACTCAATCTTACCAGCTTTAATATCGTTAATAGCCTTAGTAACATCCATAGTTACTGTACCAGCCTTAGGGTTAGGCATTAAGCCCTTAGGTCCTAAAACTTTACCAAGACGTCCAACAACACCCATCATATCAGGTGTAGCTACAACTACGTCAAAGTCTAACCAGCCATCGTTCTGAATCTTTGGAATGAGTTCTTCTCCTCCAACATAATCAGCGCCAGCTGCTTCAGCTTCAGCTACCTTATCGCCCTTAGCGAATACTAATACTCTAACTGTCTTACCTGTTCCGTTAGGAAGTACTACAGCGCCACGGATCTGCTGTTCAGCATGACGTCCGTCACAACCTGTTCTGATGTGTACTTCTACAGTCTCATCAAATTTAGCAGTAGCAGATTTCTTAACTAATGCTACAGCTTCTTCTGTCTCGTAAAAAGATGCGCGATCGATTAACTTCGCGGATTCAACATATTTCTTACCGTGTTTCATTCTTCTCTACCTCCGCTTACTCTTCTACTGTGATACCCATACTTCTTGCTGTACCGGCGATCATGCTCATAGCAGCCTCAAGGCTTGCTGCATTTAAGTCCGGCATCTTCAGTTCAGCGATTTTCTGAACTTCAGCCTTAGAAATAGTGGCAACCTTTGTCTTGTTAGGTGTTGCAGAAGCAGTTTTCAGATTGCAAGCCTTCTTTAAAAGAACGGCTGCTGGTGGAGTCTTTGTTACGAAGCTGAAGCTTCTGTCTGCATATACTGTGATAACAACAGGAATGATCATACCTTCCTGATCTGCTGTTCTTGCGTTAAACTGCTTAGTAAATTCAACAATGTTTACACCATGCTGTCCAAGTGCAGGACCAACTGGTGGAGCCGGTGTTGCTTTAGCGGCAGGAATCTGTAATTTAATATATCCTTCTACTTTCTTTGCCATTTTAAGGCACCTCCTAATTCATTCTCAGTTTTTCAACTGTTTTGTGGTAGTCTGGGTGGATGACCCTCCCACACGGACTTACATTTGAAGTCCGGCTAATATTGTATTACAACTACACTATTTTGTCAATTGTTTGTTTACAGCTTTTTGACATCGGAGAAATTAATCTCTACAGGAGTCTCTCTTCCAAACATCTCCATGCTGATTGTTACGGTCTGGCGACCGGCATCAATCTTCTGAACCGTACCTACCGTATCCTTCCATACTCCGGCAGTAACAGAGATTACATCTCCTACAGCAAATGCTACGCTGATTTCGCTGCCAAAGTCAAGAGCGCGAAGCTCTTCGTCTGTCAACGGAACAGGTTTACTTCCCGGTCCTACGAAGCCCGTAACACCTCTGGTATTACGCACTACATACCATGCGTCATTATTATCCGCATCCATGTGAAGCAGAACATAACTCGGAAAAAGTTTTCTCTGGGAAACCTTATTCGTACCGTTCTTATCTTCTACCACTTCCTGAGTCGGCACTCTGACTTCAAGAATCTCGTTTTCAAGATGCCTGTTCTCGATTGCCTTCTCAATGTTGGCTTTTACCTTATTCTCGTATCCGGAATAAGTATGGACAACATACCAGCCCATTCCCTTGCCACTCTTGTTATCGCTGAGTGCCACATTGCTATGAGGCTCTTCATCGACGGGTTCCGGAATGATTTCAGGCTGTTCTTCCACTACAGGTTCCACATCTTCCTGTGGCTCTTCCTGTACAACAGGTTCCGGCATCTTTGGGGAAACCGGTTCCCATTCCTTCATCATTGGCTCAAAAATCTTTTTAGCTACTGCCCTATGTTCCTTCTTCTCTTCCATACCATTCAACCTCACTCTTACAATGCAGTTACGAAGTTAATTGCGAACTGGATCAGAGTATCCAGGAAAGTAATGACCAGACCCATTACAAGTGAAACACACAGAACAGCAACTGACTGTTTCAAAAGGTCTTCTTTGTTGGGCCATATGATCTTGTTAAGCTCTGTCTTAACGCCTTTCCAAAAGCTGCCCTTTGGAGCATCTGTCTTCGCTGAATCTCCCATAGTATGCCTCCTGTGGATTCTAACTGTTATTTTGTTTCCTTGTGTAATGTGTGAGTCTTGCAGAACTTACAATACTTCTTGATTTCCATTCTGTCAGGATGAGTCTTCTTCTCCTTCGTGGTATTGTAGTTACGCTGTTTACACTCTGTACAAGCTAAAGTAATCTTTGTACGCATAATTCCACCTCCGCTAGCGTTCTAATTTATTTACCTGTGTTCTAATCTGCCGTCCGTGATATTCTGTCTCGATGCATTCATAAAAAAGCATAAAAAAAAGACCTAATTCACATCTTGCCTAACAACTATATCATACCCCATTCATATCGTCAACTTTTTTTTGAAAATAGTCTTGCAAAAAAATCCCAAAAGCCTTGCCATCAGCTATTTTTCGTGCTATTGTGAAAGTGTGTAATAGGGTATGTTGGGTTCTATTTTTTATTTAAAAAGAAAGGAGGGCGCAGTATGCCAATTTCCTATGCTACACTGCAAATCTACGATCAATATCTGACAACCTATGGCAGCAAGCGCTGCTCCCGTTATGACACCCATGATTCAAAAGAGCTCAAAGAGCTATACAGTTCCATACAGTTAAAGAACCGGTTCGCACCGGTATATTTAAAGAGCCCTACTGCCACGGAGATTTCTTATGCAATTCAGCTCAAAGAACAGGCTAAGTCTCTGCACGAAACGATAGATACGTTAAGCTGTGATGATGAGAATCAGCTTTTTTCCACTAAAACTGCCTATAGCGATCACCCTGGACAAGTCAGTGTTTCTTATGAACCGACAGAGAATCAAGGTGTTTCTTCTTATTATAAAGCACCTGCTCACTTTGTTATGTCAATTCAGGACTATGCGACTCCGCAGCGTAATACCTCCAGTTATCTGACCTCTTCCCAACCGGTCATGATGCCTGCCGGCAGCTATTCCTTTGATCTGATCACAAATAAACTGCACTATGAACTGCAATTCGACTTACAGCCGGGCGATACACATGATACCCTGCAACACAGACTTATGCGTCTGATCAACAATTCTGACCTGGGTGTACATGCCGAGGTACTTCAGGACGACAGCGGCCGCAGTGCCCTGCAGATTACCTCTGATGCTTATGGTATTCCTGCAAAAGGCAATGAACATTTCCGCATTACAGATGACAATACCTCTCACAGCAGCGGCATGGTACATTACCTTGGTCTTAACAAAGACATTGAGCCAGCAAGAAATGCTGCCTATACAATAGATGGTGAACCCCAGTCTTCCTATGGCAATACTTTCCGGGTCTATGATGCATATGAAATCACTCTGCATCCTGAATCTGCTGCCGATGAGAACACTGAGATTCAAGTAGGACTTTATCCCGACCCACAATCTCTTTCCTATAATATAGACGCCTTTGTAAAAAGCTATAATGCATTCTGGGAAAGCACAAAATCCGCGCCGGAACATTCAGAACGTTTAAGTGAAGATATGCATAGACTGTTGCAAGGGCATCAAAGTGAGATTGAGAAATACGGTATACAGGTCAACGAAGATGATACCCTCCTCTATCCTCCCAGAGAGGAATCAGAAGAAGCGACTCCGATGGATCTGAATGCATTGCAGAACTTTGGCAGTCATTTGATCCGTAAATTAAGCTCTATTGCCATGGACCCTATGGAATACCTGAACCGGCAGATCTGTTCCTATCCCAATCCTGCCACTACTTATATCAATCCATATGTAACCAGTATCTACAGCGGAATGCTGTTTAATACATATTGTTAAAGGCATCATCTGATTCTTTCTCAAATGATGCCTTTTTTGTACCTATTATAATGAATATTTATAATTGCTCTTCTACCATGGTAAGTGCGGCACGAACCACCTTATCCATATCATAATATTTGTACTGTCCCAGTCTGCCTCCAAAGAGTACATTCTTCTCCTGCGCAGCTCTTTGTGCATATTTCTCATACAATTCACTGTTATGTTTATCATTTACAGGATAATATGGTTCATCCCCCCGGCTCCATTCCTTCGGATATTCTCTGGTAATGACAGTACCTTTCTGTGTGCCGAATTCAAAGTGCTTATGTTCAATAATACGGGTATAAGGTACTTCTCTTTCTGTATAATTTACTACAGCATTTCCCTGATAATTGTCTTCGTCTTCCAGATATTCTGTCTCAAAACGCAGGGAACGGTATGCCAGTTCTCCGTAACAATACTCATAGAATTGGTCGATCATACCTGTATACAGTACTTTTTCAAAAGTATCTTCACCGTCCATAGAGATAAATCCGCCATCTGTGTTCCGCTGGCAGAAAGTCTCATAATCGGTTCCAAGCTTCACTGGAATTCCTTCCAGAAGCTTCTCCACGATCTGCGTATATCCCCCCTTGGGGATTCCCTGATATGGATCATTAAAATAATTATTGTCAAAGACGAAACGGACCGGAAGCCTCTTAATAATGAAGCTTGGCAGTTCCTTGCAGTCTCTGCCCCACTGTTTCTCCGTATAGCCTTTTACCAGTTTCTCATAGATATCTCTTCCGACCAGTGATAATGCCTGTTCTTCCAGATTCTTAGGCTCTGTGATATGCAGGTCTGCAATCTGTGCATCAATATGCTCTCTGGCTTCCTTTGGGGTCTTGATGTTCCACATCCTGGCAAAGGTATTCATATTAAAAGGCAGGTTATACAACTCATCCTTATATCGTGCCACCGGGCAGTTAATATAGTGATTAAACTCCGCAAACTGGTTTACATAATTCCACACTTCTTTATCTGAGGTATGAAAAATATGTGCTCCATACTCATGAACCTGAATTCCATTTACTTCTTTTGTATAAATATTACCGGCTATGTGATCTCTCTTCTCAATGACCAGACAGTCTTTTCCCCTTTTCTCCATCTCATGAGCAAAGACTGCGCCATATAGCCCTGCGCCTACTACTAAATACTGATAATGCATTGGTAAGTTTCCCTTTCTGTTATGTTAACTTCAGTGTAATCCCTCTACCGTGTTAAGTCAACTCAAAAACCATTCTCCTGTGGTTTCCAGTCCCGCGCCATCTGTTCGTATTCTGCTGCCTTCTGTGTAAGTCGAAGCTTCTCCAGCTCATACTCTTCCTGTGGCAGCGCCCTGATATGCGGTGACTTGGCATATCTTCGGTAGCTCAACGCCAGCGCCATCAAAGGTGATGTACCGCTGCTGGCAATGTCAATCTCGCTTTCACTTTCAAAAGCCGCTGTGTAGAACCAGTGCGCCGCCTCCGGATAATCCTCCTTCTTCAGGAAAAAGTATCCAAATTCCATGCATACTTCCGCAGAAGGAACAGTAATCTCACTGAGAAGCCCGGTCTTTAACATAGCTGCTGCATCATCGCTTAACCGATAGATCTTTAAAAGTACTGCAATGATCTGTCTGGTCAACAGTTCTTTGTTTCTGGCTGCCACTTCTTCCAGCATTTTTTCCAGGAAAGTTCTTGCCCGGACCAGCGTATCTTCGTCTCCCGCTTTATACAGCTCACGCAGATACATAGTCAATAATCTGTCAGAAAGTGTGCCCTTTTCCTCTATGATTCTGGAAAAGACACCGAAATCTCTGCCACTGTGGTCTCCCTGTGGTCTGTGACGTACTTCAATCTCACTGTCATATACGACCGGATTCGTGTTTATGGTCTCATGAATAGGCTCAATCCACGTAAACTGCCGCAGTCTTTTAAAAAGCTTGGGTCTTAAATCTCTGGCAAAATTCTCCGTAGGATGGTTGATCTGTTCTGTAACATAAATCATCTGTACAATCTCTACCTCCGGAAGAATTGCCTGCTTCAGCAGCTGGAACTTCTTCCTGTTCTCTGCATCTATGTATTCATCTGCGTCCGCAGAATAGATATAATCCCCTGTTGCCTTGGAAAAGGCAAAATTTCTAGCTGCTGAGAAATCATTGCACCACTGGAAATCATATATTTTATCTGTATACTGCGCAGCTATCTCTTTCGTACGATCTGTAGAGCCGGTGTCCACAATAATGATTTCATCCATTAACGCCTGTAGAGAATCCAGACAGTCTTTCAGGACTGCCTCTTCATTCTTAACAATCATACACAAGCTGAATCTTACATCTCCCATAGTTCTAACCCTGCCTTTCCTGATTCATTATGGCCTTTAAGCGCTGCTGCTTGCTCATGCTTTATTCCAATCACTTTATATCTATATTCTAATAATTGTCTGACTATTTTCTGCTTTATATGATAATTATACCGTATTAAATAAATTTACTCAACAATTATTCATTATTTTCTGTTATTATGTAAAGTTTTGTGTTAAAATAAAACCAGCGATTTTATAATACCAGTGCGAAACAATCTGTTGGTATTAAAGTAACAGGGGATACGTGTAAAGAAAAGAGGATTTATATGGATTACAGACAGACTTATGAAATACTGTTAAAGACGATTTGTGAAAATGACAAGAGAATTCTGCAATTGCTGGCTCACATAAGCCAGTGCGATGATATGTTGTTAGAGTTGTCCCTGCAGACTTGTCCCAATCCAGTCACTCTACAGGCAATTACGCTCAAAAAAGATCGCCTGATTGAGCAGTTGGAGAACGCCAGCGCTGATGAAGAACAGTATGTGTCACAGCTTAGCAGTATTGCTTCTTTGTGCAACGAGGTCACTTCCCATCCACTGTATCTGAAAATGGATCTTCTTCATGCTGCGATCAGTGAACGTATGAAGCTGGTACTTCATAAGGAGGATGCAAGCAATCCGTTAATCACCAGTCAGTTGTCAGAATATCAGGAGAAGCTGGAAATGGATATACGCATTCAGGAAGTTCCAAGAGAGAAACGCCATATCTTCTACGTATATCCAAATAAATAATCAGCCCAGAAGCTCCAGAAGTTCTTCTCTGGAGAATGTCGGATTATCCATATTCTCTCCGCCAAGAACCTGATCCGCCAGTTCCTGTTTCATCTCCTGGAGCTTCAGAATCTTCTCCTCTATGGTATCTTTGGCTATCAGCTTATATACCGTAACGACATTCTTCTGTCCAATTCTGTGTGTTCTGTCCGTTGCCTGGTTCTGCGCTGCCAGATTCCACCACGGATCAAAATGTATCACAATATCTGCACTCGTCAGATTAAGTCCTGTTCCACCGGCTTTTAATGATATAAAGAATACCGACACTTCATCCCGGTTAAATGCTTCTACCATTTCAATTCGCTGTTCCTTTGGCGTCTGACCGGTCAGTTTATAATAGGAAATCTGCTCTGCATCACTGCGTTTTGCCAGCAGCTCCAGCATGGAAGTGAACTGGGAAAATACCAGAATCTTATGTCCTCCTTCTATGGCGTTATGCAGTAATTCCATACACATTTCCAGCTTCGCCGCACCACCCTTATAATTCTCGTATACAAGCAGCGGGTTACAACAGATCTGTCGCAGCCTGGTAAGCTCTGCAAGCAATTGCAGCTTTTTCTCACGAAACTGTGCATCTGTCTGACCATTAAGCAGACGTTTGAGATTCTGTACATTTGCCGTATAGAGCTGTTGCTGCTCCTCTTCCATTCTGGCATACACTGCTTCTTCCAGCTTATCAGGCAAGTCTGCCAGCACCTCTTTTTTAAGGCGTCTCAGAATAAAAGGCGTAATCATTCTGCGAAGACGCATCATGGCATCCTGATCCTGCTGTTCCACAATGGGCGCTTCTATCTCTTCTTTAAACTGCTTATATCCATAGAGAAATCCCGGCATCAGATAGTCAAAGATACTCCACAGCTCACTCAATCTGTTCTCCATAGGCGTACCTGTCAATGCAAACCTGGTTCCCGCATGAATCATCTTCACCGCCCTGGCAGCCTGCGTGCTCTGGTTCTTAATAAACTGTGCTTCATCCAGAATTTCACAGAAGAATTCTGTATTTTCATAGTTCGCAATATCCCTCTTGAGCAGGTCATAGGAAGTGATCAGAATATCCATGTCTGTGCTCTCTTCTACCAGTCTTTTTCTGGAAGCTGCATCTCCCGTGACCATGACAGGATGCAGGCCTGGAGCAAAACGTTCTATCTCACTTTGCCAGTTATACACCAGCGAAGCCGGGCAGACGATCAATGTCCTGTGTCTTGCTGTCATCAAAAAAGCAATGACCTGCAAGGTCTTACCAAGTCCCATATCATCCGCCAGAATACCGCCAAAGCCATTTGCCTGTAAAGCTTTGAGCCAGCGAAATCCGCTCTTTTGATATTCTCTCATGATCTGCTCAAGCTCCTTTGGGACTTCATATTCGCTGTCTTCCATGACACGCATATTTCTGACCAGCTGCCTGAAATCCGTATCCCGGCGGATATACTCTGCGCCCTCCTCATGAGCCAGACTATCCAGAAACAGTGCGCGATACCGTGGAATCTGTATCTCTCCGCTTCTGATCTGTCTTGCCGTCAATTGCAGGCCATCCACCAGCTCTACCAGATTCTCCAGCCTTGTATCCTGCATATTCAGAAATGCACCTGAACGAAGACGATAATATTTCTTGCGCCGATTGTACTTTGTTAGCACTTCAGCCAGTTCATCCATTGACAACTCGCTGGAATCCAGAGTCAGATCCAGCAGACCGCTTTTTAGTGAAATCCCCATGGAAAAGGCAGGCGTATTCAGAATCTGCACATTTTTCATCTTCTCTGATATATAGACCTCTCCCAGCTCTTCCAGTGCATGTATGCCGCTTTGCAGAAATTCATAAATCGCATCCACATCCTCACGCAGCACCCTGCGTTGGCTTTTGCCATCATATTCCGGGAAAAAGGCACTGACTGCGGCATCCATCTCCATCTCCCGCTGCACATCTCTCTTCTGCGATAAAGAACCGGACGGCATATCAATAAAACGTGCCGCATCATTCTCTACGGAAAAGACATCATAACTCTCTTCTCCATAAACCGCACATAATCTACATGTAATCTCATCATATTCTGGCATATCCAGATAAATGGCAAACTGCGCCTGGTCAGGGAGATAATTCTCCGGGCGAAATTCCTGAATCTGCACATCATAATGTTTCTCAAGTTCCGGTAATAAATCCCTGCAAAAAAGCGGCAGCTCCCGCTCTGCAATAAATACGCTGTTACCGCCTTGCTCATTCATATATGTGCGAAAGCCCCGAACTCTGCGTATTGTATCCAGGCTTGTCCGATATATGATACCCGCATCGCTGTCATAGGCATAGGAATATACTGCACCTTCTGTCATAGGCATGGAACGCGCAATCAGCCGGATGCCAGAGGGAACACCTATAACACTCAAAGGAATCGGTGGCTCCCCTTCCTGCACTGTGTACTGTACGGGATTCGTAAAAACCGTCTCCAGTTCAAAAGGCATCTGAGACTCTTCCATGATCTCCATGAATCTGTCCAGTTGCGCTCCTGCCAGTGGAATCTCTCTCCTGACATCGTTTCTTGTGTAATATTGATAGATATTCTGTCCACCACGGGTCTGAAAATCCTTCATGATATCCACAAGGAAAGCCGCAAGTGGTGCACTTTCCTTGTCAAAAGCCGACAGATGATGGTAAAATGCCAGCTTCGCTCCATAAGACTTATACTCAGAATCCGCCATAAGTCTTGCGAATTCTCCTATGTCTTTTAATACATAAAGCTTCGTAATTCCAATGCGAAATTCCACGGAGAGCTTACCATGATAGTCATGGCAGCAGGGTATAAGCTGTACTTTGCCCCGTACTGTAGGCTGCTTAAAAGGAAGCTGCTGTTCCAGCCCCTGATTCATCAGGATTCGATACATACCTTTGTCCGTCTGTGGCATGGAGCGTTGTCTGGTAAGATGCTCCCGCTCCGGTGTTTTGCCATATAAGGTACTGCCTTTTACAATACCGGGCGTTGCTTCCAGCTGTGCTATCTTCTCCGGGAATTCTACCTTGAGCTTCTTCGCCGGGGCTTCCTGCTTACACCGTATGTCCTCTCTCACCTGAAAATAACGAAGCAGTGTCGCTACACAATGCTTACAAAGACCGGCATATTCTACATGGGCAGGACATTCGCAACGATAAGAATGCAGCTCTTTTGCTTCTTCGTCTACCACCACTTCCGTGTTATAGCATCTCCAGCTGCTTCCCTGTACATATGCTTTGATCTTCTTACACGGTGTTTCTTCTATATATACATCCTGAATCTGAATATGCTGCACATTACCACTCTGATACAGCCATTTACCTCTTTGAAATACCTGTTGTGATGTATCCTTGCGAATATCTGTCTCTGTATACATAATATCCATGCCTTCCTGTTATCCTATACCTCTGATGCCTCAGAACCCATGTGCAAAATCGCAGCTTCAATGCTTTGTTTTTGCCTATGTGGATCTGCATAATTACCTTATAACAGATTATAGCACAAAATGACGGCCTGCACATATTTTCTTAATGATAGATACCATTCCTTGGATGACTCAGGAAGCGGTATCCCTCTCCCCATTTCGTCTCAATGTATCTTGAACTCTCACCATCATCTTTCATCTTCCTGCGCAGCTTGGAAATATGCATGGCTACTGTATTCTCACGAACATTCACATAAGGCAGTCCCCAGGCTTTCTCATAGATATCTTTTCTGCTGACTAATACATCTGCACTCTCCATCAGTACCTGCAATACCAGTGCTTCCATCTTCATAAGCACAATCTTCTCACCATCCATTTCCAGGATTGAATTCTTCGTATCCAGAATTACATCTGAAACTGCTATTCTGCCGTCTTCCTGATATTGCACCGGCTTAACGCTCTTACGACGATAATTCACACTGGCAATGCATTTTGCCATTAATTGAACCGGAGGCGTTGCAATGGGCATATAGTCTGCAATCCCCATACGATACGCACCTACCACGCTGATATCGTCCATATCCTTGCCCATCATAAACATCGTGACATCGTCTTTTCTGTCCAGAATCTCCATTGCCAATGTATATCCTGATTTGTTCGCCATATAATCGTCCACAACTACCACATCATATTGTTCCTGTGTAGCCTTACGATATCCCTGAAAAGGCACGTGTTCTATGGTTGCATCCATATTCCACATGGTACAGGCTTTCAGGTAGCCTGCGTCTCTGCCATCTTCTTCAATAATGAACAGGACCTTTGCGGAAATATCATCCGATACTGACAGTAAGTTTCTCATATGGGTTCTCCTTCCTCATATCTGGTTGAAAATTAATTTTCTTTTTAACCTATTTTAGCATATTGTCTGAATATAATTATTATTTAATGTATTTTTGTCCTATGTATGATATACTTGTCTTGTGTTGTATTATATGTCTATACTACAATTGTTAATGGGGCTGCCCACAGTCCTGTCACCTCGCAAAGGAGGAACTTCTTATGAAAAAAATTCGTGCACTCGAACCTCAGCTCCTTGTCCTGGAAGCCCTTACCTATAATCAATGGGTCATCACAATGGGACAGATGCTGCAAGCAACCAGTATGGATCTATACATACATTGCGTAAATGTCGCCTCTATCGCTGCCCATATGGCACTCTTTGGTAATCGTCAAATGCTCAATGAGCAGGGTATCTCTCCTATTTCTCTGGTGTTAGGCGCTTTTCTCCATGATATTGGTTATATTGGAAAGGGATGTTGCTCTGCCTGTGGTAAAAATCCCCAGTCTATGTCTTATATGGAACAGCTGGCTTTTGATGAACATATCAGTGCCGGTCTCGAACAGGTCAAGCATCATACGGATGACCCTGTTGTTCTGGATATTGTATCCATGCATCACGAATATCTCAATGGAACAGGCTATCCAAATGGTCTTCAGGCACAGGATATCCCACCCCATGTCCGGCTTGTCTCCATTGCTAACTCCTTATGCTCCTATCTGGAAAATACACAGCATACTTCTCCTGATTCTACATCTATGGTCTTGGCTGAATTACTGGATTATCTGCACAATGAAGCAATCAGTGGAAAATATGATATTACACTGTTGAACACATTCTTTGATGGAATTATGAGCTATTATGACAGTCTTATTCCGTTGCACAATGGTCTTCATGATTATTGCTCAGAAAAAGGATAAGCAGCAGAATTGCCATAAGCCCCAGTATGCTTAAGCCTACAATAAAGGAATAATTGGCTTTCACCAGCTCTGTCTCATACGTGGCATGGCTCTGCGGTGAAATGGCATCCTGATCTGGTGATGCCTGATTGTAATCTGTGTTATCTGCCCCTGTATGGTTTATCCATGGGCTGTCAGCTGTACTGGCATGACTCTCCCATGGAGTATCATCAGGGATGGTTGTCAAAGCTACAGGGTCAGGCATCATTGTCAATGCAGGCATTGTATTTTCTGTATTTTCCTGTTTGCTGCCATTCACTGGTAATTGTGATGGATTCACTGCCAATGTAAATGCTGCATCATTTATGTTGGTAATGTCATTCTTGCTTAGCGCTCCGTTTATCAGATTGTTAGGGATATTGGGTTTACTTGTGGCTTCATTATCTGCGCCGTCTGTTTTTCCAGTTGAGCCATTATCGGAATTATCCGGGGGTGGTGTGCTTCCATTATTGGTGTCACCCGGTTTGCCTGTGGTGTTATCCTTATCCAGGTCTGGGCTAGTTGGTTTGGTATCTTCCTTCTTGGGTGGCTCTGCTGCCTGATTAACCTGTAAGGTTACCTGGTTGGAGCTTACCTTGATCTGCTGCCCATTCTGTTCACTGGTTACTGTCAGTTCACACCAGAAAGTGTATTTTCCTGCTTTATAGCCGGAAGGAATTTTACACTTGACTGTATTTCCATTCTCTACTTTGGTCTTTTTGCCATTCTGCTGCATATACCACTGTGGTGTAATGGTATAGCCCTGTTCCGTACTCTGCGCATAGGCAACTTCCATATAGCATTCTGCATAATCAGACTCCACTTCTACGGATGCTGGCTGTTTTGTAACAGACACGGGATTTACCCAGTACGCATAGAATGTCTCATCCTGAACAATATCTGATTTTCGCGCCGGTTCACCTGACGTACTATAATAACAGGTTCCCCTGCCATCTTTTTGCAGGTAATAGCCTGCAAATAATCCATCTTCCCTGACCGGGAGTGTAATATCTGGCATCTGCTTCCTATATGCCGCTGTAATAGTCTCTACCACATTGCCATAGGCATCTTCCAAAGTTACTGTATATTCTCTGGGAATATTGCGGTATACTGCAATATAGTTTTTGTTCTCTGTAACGGGGGAATGCACGGTGTCCGTCCCTGTCAGGTTCTCTTTACGTCCTGTCTCCATATCGTCCCAGCCGGTAAAAGTATAACTGTACTGTGAATCTGCCTTTCTGACAGGTTCTGTCTTCACTGGGTAATCAGCTATGCTTCCCTTTGATGCAGTGACGCTGCCCAGTAAAGTCATTTCATAATTATAATAATTTAAGGTCAGTCGTTCTTTGGTAAGTTGAGTTATGGTTATCTTCCCACTTCCCTGTCTCACACCTGCTGCCACCGAAACGTTTTTGCACACATCTGAGTTATAATAATTCGTTCCACCATATGCCTGCTTATTTTCTTCAATCATAGTCTCCGATTTGCCACATGATAGTTGATATTTATCTATGCTGTTAGTGTCCTTCCCACAGTTCCGCTTGGTATGTGTCCACGAACCATCTGTAATAAAGTCCGAATCCATATCGCCTTCATTGCTTCCCCATTCTCCGCACACGCTGCAACTGGCTTCTATATAGCCCGGCTGATCATCACTGACTCTGAAATTCTCAAATGTTCCACACTGTACGAAACAACTGCCGTCATGAATATGTCTGACCTCTCCTGTGTAACAGCCGCCGCCTGATTCTTCGCTGCCTGTGTGCTCATGGTATCTGGTATAGCCACTCTGTCCACCCTGATAGCCACCACCGCCACCGGCTGAATTCGGCTCTGAACTGGATTCACCCATTGAAGTTCCATTTAGCACTCCTTTATCTATTCCTCCATAACCGCCATCTTGCGTATCCGTAGCTCCACCTCCACCGCCGGCAACTGCTGCTGTAACTCCATTGATCACTACGGTCGTGGCTCCACCTCCGGCGGTCAAGGTTCCCTGACCTCCTCCCTGGCTGTCATTACTTCCACCAATACGAAGCTCTACCCGGTCATTTCGGTGAAGGCTGACCTGCATATTGACCATGCCGCCTAACCCACCTGTATGTTCCTGATAAGACCCGCCCTGCGCACCATATAATTCAAATTGATAGATGCCGTCGCTTGCTACTGTAAAATCCTGACTGGCTTCATATTCCCAATGGTCAGGCTCACTTGCTGTCTGTTCAGGACTCATTGTCACAGCCGCCACCATCAATGTCATGATTCCTTTCTTCATCCATATTGCATTCATTGAACTGCTCCTTCTTGCGTATTCATTCACATTTGTCACGTAACAAGGCGGTATATTATAGTACTTTAGTCTCATTTGCAATAGATGTTATAATTCTTTTAAGATTATTGCCAAACATAAAATTCATAAAAACATAAACAAATCATAAACTGACGTCTTTTTCCATAAACAAAAAAGCCAAATATGCCTGCAAATCCAAGGATTCACAGCCTATCTGGCTTTTTATTATATATAAAAAATATTCCCCCGTAGTTTATAAACGAATTTATACTTTATTCAAATACAATCTGTCTGCCGTGTGCTCTTCCATATTCCTCCAGGCGCTGTTTGAAATGTTCCACACCCTCTGTATTGCCTGCAAGATTATGCAGAAGCATAATCCTTACGAAGGTATCATATGCCTGTTCTCCCAGCGCATCAATATCTGACATCTGTGTCACTTTTACAAAAGTCAACAGCGCCAGCAGGTTGTCACCACATGCCTGATGTGCACAGCCAAGCAGATATCCATATTCTGCACCTTTAAAACGGTCTGCATATTTCATCAGATGCTCCCTGGCTTCCTGTCCCTTATCCAACTCCAGTAAAAGTCTGGCATAGGCTGGAACTGCCACCTTCATAAAGCCTTTTTCCGGGTTATCATTTCTGGCGAAGCACTCTGCATAAGCCTTAGCGGCATCATCATATCTCTTCAATATGTAATAGGACTGTCCCATCTGGAAATACAGATAATCATCAAAAGGTGTCTCACCCAGTGCAGACTGCAGCATCGTCAGGTTTCTCGCCTGTTTACGCTCCATCTCCTCCGGTGTGATATCATATCCATGGTGTTCGACCTCTACAGGCAGACGATAAGTACTCAGGCATACCTCCTCCAAGTTCACCTGGTTCTTCGGCGTGATCTGCTCATGAATACGAAATCTGTACTCAAAGAAATTACGATTATAGAAGCGTGGAACCTCTTCTGCCTTATAGGTATGTTCTCCATCCGGCTGCGTGTATACATTCGTCAGCCCCATCATACCAACATGGCGAAGGTGCTGCTGCATACAGATACGCAGAGCCTTTTCATCAAGCTGCGTCAGATATTCATCGCAATCCAACACCAGAATCCAGTTATTGGACGCCTGTGCTGCAGCAAAATTGCGGGCTGCGCTGAAATCATCAATCCATGTGAAATCATAAACTTTATCTGCATAGCGGGTAGCAATCTGTCTGGTATCATCTGTCGAACCGGTATCCACTACAATAATCTCCCAGGAATATCGGCGCAATGCCTTGAGACAGTTCTCAATATATTTTTGTTCATTCTTTGCAATGATGCATACTGAAATAGGAAGTTTTGTCATTTTCGTCCTCCACCTTAGCTGTTTACTACACGTTCTTTCTCACGCATGCATGCTTCATATTTCCCCTGAAAAACCTCAGCCATCTTCTCATCGCCCATGTCACGGTACAATTCAATGATATGCTCATAGCAGTGCAGCAGATTCTCGCCCAACGTATCTGCATCTGCCATGGTCGTTGTTTTCACATAATAGAGCAATGCTTTAAGCGGCTGACCATTATCCAGGCAGACGCCTGCATAGGTGAACTGGAACTTCGCTGTCCTGCATCGTCCTGCATAACGATCCATCAGGGCAAGTGCCTCCTTCTCCCTGCCCACTTTCACATAAGCTTTGGCAAGAGAAATAATCATAACCTGCACATAGATAAATTCCGGTGAAGGATCACCGGCAAGTCCTCTTTCATAGAAGGTAACGGCTTTTTCATGGTTGCCAAGGATAAATTCTGACTGGCCAATCTGGAAAAGAGTGTAGGAATCGTCAGGATTACGTTCCAGATTCTTATATAATAAGCCCAGATTGCGGCGCTGCTTATCCTGCATTTCTTCCGGTGTTAATGCATAACCATGATGCACAACCTCCATAGGAAGCAGGAAGCACTGCATCATTTCTTCTCTCTTCGCCATATCCTTGGAGCACACCTGTTCATGGATTGGATAATCAAATGTATAAAAGTTCTTATTATAGAAGCGGGTCACATCATCTGTTCCGTATCCTGTCTGCCCGTCTTCATCCAGAACAAGATTCTTGAGCCTGATCACTCCTGTATATCTTGGAAACTTCTGCATCAGGATACGCATAGTCTTCACGTCTATGCTGTTTACATATTCATCACAGTCCAAGGACAGTATCCAGTTATTAGACGCATGCTGTGCGCAGAAGTTCCTGGCTGCGCTGAAATCATCAATCCAGGCAAAATCCAGTACTTTGTCCGCATACCGGGACGCAAGCTCCTTTGTCCTGTCTGTAGAACCTGTATCTGTAACAATAATTTCAAAGCCGTATGGCTTTAGTCTCTTCAAACATTCTTCGATATTCTTCTCCTCATCTTTTGCAATGAGGCACACGGAAATCGGCACCTTAGACATATATAATCCCCTTTATGAACACAGCTATTTGGTAATTGCAAAGTGAGTATCCAGAATAGGACGAATGATGTATCATTCTGTATCCGTGATAAAACATTTTACAATTATGCTTTTTTATTTTATGGATAAATTGTAGCACAATTTTAATTTATTTTCTATATTATATAAACATTTTATGTAAATTATTTGCAACTATTTAGGGGCATGCAAATTGAGGCAGAATATGTTTGTTCTCAAGCATCTTTGACTCGATTTATATGGCGAAATAACCACAATAAGCAGATAACAAGTAAACTTGTTATCCCGTAAAGCATCGAAGATGCGCTTTTGCGCATGGGGTTCTAAATAATTATATTACTTATAAGTAAAAACAGGGCTACCCAAATGTGGGTAAGCCCTGTCATTTTCTTCGTTATCCTTGTAGGAGTGATAGCACTCCCTGATTTGCCTGGTTTGCCTGCGCAAGCATTGCCTGACCTGCCTGCTGCAGAATGTTGGCATTGGCATTTCGTACCATTTCTTCTGCCATATCTGTATCACGGATTGCTGACTCTGCTGCTGTGGTATTCTCCACAATATTATCCAGGTTGTTCACGGTATGCTCCAGACGGTTCTGCACAGCTCCGAGAGCGGAACGTTGTCTGGATATCTGCTGTAGTGCATCTCCCACCACGTCTATCGCATCGGTTGCATTATTTCCTGTCTCATCTACAATACCAATATTGTAGCTTGCCAGTTTATCAATGCCGATGCCTGCTGCCGTCAGGGTATCTATCGTTGCTGATATCTTATTTCTGCGGTCACTCTGTGCTCCTACATGAAGATTGAAGGTAAGACCTTCTGCGACCTGCTGTGACGACTGTGTAATATACTTAGCTATCGTAGATGGCGCTTCCATACCCTTGGTCTGCGCATAGGCTAATGCATTTTTATAAACAGTAGTAGACGTACTGCTGAATACCTCATCTGATACTCTCGCCTGTGCGGTCGTGTAAAGACCTCCTGTATAGTTGCCGTTTTTATCAAAATAATTATTCAGTGCAATTCCAGAAATCTCCTGTCCATCTGCATTATAGAGCTTCTGCATGCTCTCATCACGCTCCAGATATTCATCAGTCCACTTGAAATCTTTATTATTCAGCATCTGCTCCCTAACTCTGGCGCTGGTTCCGTTCTCTCCATCCAGAACATCCACCAGACGATACTGATCCAGTATGGTGTTCTTATCATCCAGATACTGCGTCATATCCGTATCTTTGGTGATATGAGTTACTGTACTGTTTGCCGTATTATAAATATAAAGATCCTGTTTGGCTTTTACAACAGAAGTGGAACCGTCAACATAGAGATCGTTGCCCTTATCTGTATCAGAATCCAGCTCGGCATTGATAAATGCCACATAACTGCTCGTATTCAGTACACCTTTTCCCTTATTATCAGCAACAGTGCTCTTGGAGAGATACTTCGTCATATCGTCTCCCTTGCTTAGCTTATCAGCGCCAAATGCAATACTTGGACCGGAGTTAAGTACCTTATTATCTACTACATAAATATTATTGGTTCCAACATAATTCATGCAGTATGTAGTAGGATTCTTCAGATTCGGAATCGTATTCTTCGTAAAAGTCGTAGAATAATTTGTAATATATACGCTGGTAGTAGGTCCGGTCTGATCTCCTTTTAGTAAAAAAGTCTCATTGAACTTCGTGGTCTCCGCAATACGGTCAATCTCTGAAACCAGCTGATCCAGCTCATCCTGAATGTACTGACGGTCAGATGTGGAATTGGTGCCATTTGCCGCCTGCACGCACAATTCGTTCATTCTCTGAAGCATGTCCTGCACTTCAGCCAGCGCTCCTTCCGCTGTCTGCACACAGGAAATGCCATCTTCCGCATTGGAAGCTGACTGTGTCAGTCCTCGCACCTGCTTACGCATTTTCTCAGAAATAGCAAGCCCTGCCGCATCATCTGCCGCGCGGTTGATCTGATAACCGCTCGAGAGCTTCTCCGTAGAGCCTGATACTGTCTTTGTAGTGATTCCCAACATTCTATTGGCATTCATTGCCATAAGGTTATGCTGTACTACCATAAATTTCTCCCCCTGTTATGAAAAGACGCCAGCCACGCTGATGCGGTGACTGGCGCGTATAAAAACTATCTCCCCTATATATAACCTTCTTACGATCTGTATTACTGTAACAGACTAAGTACTCCCTGATTAGCCTGATTAGCCTGTGCCAGCATGGACTGACCTGCCTGCTGTAAGATATTGGAATTGGAATATTTTACCATTTCCTCTGCCATATCTGTATCACGGATAGCGGACTCAGCAGATGTGGTGTTCTCTACAACATTATCCAGATTCTTGATAGTGTGCTCTAATCGGTTCTGAACAGCACCTAATGCAGAACGCTGTCTGGATACCATATTAAGTGCATCTGCAATGACATCAATAGCATCTGTTGCATTGTTACCTGTGGAATCTACGATACCAATGTTGTAGCTTGCAAGCTTGTCAATACCAAGACCTGCTGCTGTCAGGGTAGAGAGCTCTACCTGAACTTTGTTATTTCTATCAGAATCAGAACCTGCATGAAGCTCTACGTCAAGAGCTGCTGCCACCTGAGTGGAAGACTGGGTGATGTAGGCATTGATGGTAGCGGCAGTTACATTACCACCAATATCTTTAAGCTGTTTTGCTCTTGGATCATTTGCATTTGCAAAGACTTCATCAATCGCTCTTGCCTGGGAACTTGTATATAGACCACCCTTATAGTTACCATTTTCATCAAAGAACTTGTTCAAAGCTACACCTGATACAATCTGACCATCTGCATCATAGAGCTGCTTGGAAGAAACATCCCTCTCCAGGTAATTATCTGTCCATGCAAATGGCTGATTGTTTGTGATTGAAGTTTGCACTCTTGTAGAGGTTGCTGCTTTACTATCTACCTTCTTTTCATCACCATACAGAACATCTACCAAACGATATTTATCCTTCATTGTATTGTCAGTATTCAGATATTCTGTCATATCTGTTCCTTCTGTAATCCTGGTAACTGTGCTGTTCGCAGTATTATAGATGAACAGATCTCTGTTCGCTCTTACTGTAGAAGTGGTTCCATCAGTAGAAAGATCCTTTGTTACATTGGTTTGACCATGTCCATTTACATTTCCGTTTGAGCCTTTTTGTACATCTGAATCCAGCTCAACATTTACAAAAGCAACATAGGATGTTGTATTTAAAGTAGCTCCTGCCTTGTTTGTATCCTTAGTGTTACCTGTCTTTACTTTCTCCATATACTTGGTAATATCATCACCGTTCTGAATCTTATTACCTGTCAGAGAAATGTTAGAGCTTGTACTGTAAATAGATGAAGATACTATATAGATATTATTGGTACCTACATAGTTTGTTTTATAATCAATGCCTTTTATATTATTGGGCAGATCATTCTTTGTATATGTCACAGAATAATTGGTGATATACATATTCTTGGTCGGCTTGGCATCATCGCCTTTTAACAGATAAGTCTCATTGAACTTCGTAGTCTCTGCAACACGGTCAATTTCTTCAATCAACTGATCAAACTCATCCTGAATGTACTGACGGTCTGTTGCGGAGTTAGTACCGTTGGCAGCCTGTACAGCCAGTTCATTCATTCTCTGCAGCATATCCTGTACTTCAGCCAGCGCTCCTTCCGCTGTCTGTACACAGGAGATACCATCCTCTGCATTGGAAGAAGCCTGTGAAAGACCTCTGATCTGTTTTCTCATTTTCTCGGAAATTGCAAGTCCTGCTGCGTCATCCGCTGCTCTGTTGATGCGATAACCGCTTGACAGTTTCTCAGTGGAGCCTGATGCCTCCTTGGTCGTAATGCCAAGCATTCTGTTAGCGTTCATAGCCTGAAGATTGTGTTGTACTACCATTCTCTTATACTCCCCTTTTCTTTCATGATTAACCGTGTCTTCCTTCAGACACAATTTTTACTCTGTTCCCTTAACTTATAGGTTTCTCTGAATGATTACTGTAAACTAATTATGCTATCGGTTTATGTCAATAGCGTTTTCAGTAAATATATCGGATTGAATTGTCAGAAATTTTATAGATTAACATATAATTTTTAAATAATTTGTTTAAAATAAAAAATTTACATAAAAAAGGTCTATGGAATTGACTCCATAGACCTCTGTATATTCGTTTCTATTTACTTACACATTACTTACACAATTCTTTTACTACATCTGAAGACTGATTAGCCTGTGCCAATACAGAATCGTTGGCATTTTCCAAAATTCTGCGATTTGCTGCACGAATCATATCATCTGCCTTATCTACATCCAGAATATTGCTCTGTGATGCAAGCACATTCTCCAATGCAACATTCAGTTCATCGTCTGATAATACTGATTTTCTGCTGTTTACATCTGATATTGAGACTTCAACTTCTTTGTCTGCTGCCTGTGCAGTAGTCTGCTCCTGAACCTTTGTGCCGGGTTCCTCCTTGGATAATGCTGTTGTGTAATTCTGTTCCGGCTTCTTGTTGACTTCCATGTGATTTGTTACGAGCATACTGACCTCCCCTTTTTCAAATCTGGTCGGATATAAAATCCGCCCCTATATTTACTTGTTACGTCACATTCAGAATACTATTATTTACAGAATTTGTCAACATAATTTTATTAATTGTATATACAATTATGTCATCTGATTATAATAGGGACTGCCACACTACATAGTGTATCAGTCCCTAAGTATCCGGATTTATAATTCTTTTTTCATATATTCCTCAAATCCCTCTACTGACATAATCACCTTCCCTGCTGCCGCTTCCATGGTAAGTGTTCCGTCCTCCACCAAATCTTTCAGAAGACTGAGCTTACCCTGTGTTATTCCTAGTTGAATTCCTTCGGTCTCTCTTCGATTCATCAACACTTCTATTGCTTCACACATATTGACTTCCTCCATTCCTTTCGGGATTTGAAATTTCGTATTGGTAGCTTCTTTAATCACCTGGGCTGCACTGACTCCCAGATATTCCATTCTCTGATTATGCTATATGTTTTATGAATTGTTTAAGTGTTTTTTATCATTGCATTATCTATGCGTTCAACAGCGTCAGCACGCTCTGGTTACTTTGATTGGCCTGCGCCAACATGGAGGTAACTGCCTGCTCTAATATATTTAAGCCGGAAAAACGCACCATCTCCTGCGCCATATCAGTATCTCTAATCTGCGACTCCGCCGCTGTTGTATTCTCGACAATGTTCTGCTCATTCTTAACCGTATGCTCAAGGCGGTTCTGCTGGGCACCGATTCGACTGCGCTGTGCAGATACATAGCCTATTGCATCTGCGATTCTGTCAATTACATCCGTTGCATTATCTTCGGAAAGGACATTCATTCCCTTGATGCCAATACTCTGAGATGAAATAGCACCTAACTGTAAGGTCAGTCCATCTCCTGTCTCAGCTCCGGATTGAATCCAGATAGATTTGTTGCTGACACTGCCTGCGCTATTGGAATCTTTGCCAAAAATATCTTCAGAATCACAAAAATATGCTGTCTCCTTATCTATCTGTCCCCAAGGGTTATTATCAATATCAAATACATATAAAGTAGTTCCGCTATAGGCGAACTGTACATGCTCTCTGGTGTAATAATCGCCATCCAGATAATTATCCTTCTGCAGATTAGTCATTTCCTGTTTAATTCCATCAACCATATATTTACAGAACTCTGCCGCATTACTAAAGTAACTGCCATCAGCCTTCTTCATACCTATTTCTATCTGGCTGAAATAGTCATGTGTCACATCCGCTGACTTTTTGAATGAAATGCCAGTTGCATCTGTAAACTTCACAGTCTTTGGACAGTCATCTGTACAACAGTTCACGAAAAACTGCGTACCGACTAAGTCCTGCAAATGACTCTCTATAGCGCTGAAATCTGCATGCACACTTACAAAATCATTGTCAGCATCCAGTAAATGAGCCAATGTGAGCGTATCAAGTGTAGAATTATTTTTTACAATGCCCATGGATAAGTGTTCTTCCATATATCCGGTTTTGGACACACTATTCCCCAATAATTCAAAAAATCTTCCCGAAGTAGAAGGTTTATTGCCCGTGCTTCCACCGATGACAGTCTTCGTATTACCTTCATCCTTTAAAATATACAGATCGTTAAACTTCGTAGTCTCCCCAATTCTGTCTATCTCCTTAATCAGCGCCGACACTTCCATATCAATCGCTTCTCTATCACCGGACGAATTCGTTCCGTTAGCTGCTTTCACTGCCAGCTCATTCATGCGCTGCAGCATGTCATGAACCTCTGTCATTGCACCATCCGCAACCTGACATAGGGATATACCATCTTCTGCATTGGTTATCCCTTGTGTTAATCCTCGTATTTGTTTTCTCATCTTCTCAGATATCGACAAACCTGCAGCATCATCTGCTGCACAGTTAATTCGATATCCACTTGACAGGCGCTGTGTACTTTTTGCCTTATTTCCTTTTACTATCCCCATTTGACGTTCCGTGTTCCCTGCGGACAGATTGTGTTGTATTACCATATATTATTCCTCTCGCATCCATGCTCGATTTATTCTTCTGTTACTTATTTACAATTCGTTCTCTTTCAGCCCTGCATTCCAGATATTTCTGTTCAAAAGGCTTTGCCAGATCCTCATTTCCTGTCTTTTGATAAATGGCAATTACCCGTTCATAGCAGGTCAGAAGTCTCTCACCCAATGTATTGGAATCCTTCATCATCGTGGCCTTGAGATAATTCATGACTGCCTTGATCGGCTGGTCATTCTCTAAGAGTATATTGGCATGGCAAAAGACGAAGTTCGCATAATTGCAGCTCTCTGCATAACGATCCATTAATGCCAGTGCATCTGCTTTTCTTCCCATATCAGAATACACATTTGCCAGTGATGTGATCATCTCAATCACATAAGTTCTGTCTGTGGATGGTTCAAAAGACAGCCCCTTCTCATAAGCCTGTGCTGCTTCTTCATATCTCTTGAGTACCTGCAACGAGCACCCTATCTGGAAATAATAGTATGGATTATCCGGTTCATCCTTTAATCCCGCATACAGTATCTCCAAATTACGCTCCTGCTTCTTCACCATGTCCTCACCCTTAATCGCATAGCCATGATGAATGACCTCCATCGGCATCAAAAAGCCTTCCAGCGAATCAGAATCCCCTTTGATCGCAATAATCTGTTCATGAATCGGCTTATCATATCTGTAATAGTTCCTATTATATAATCTGGGCAAATCATCTACACTGTATCCAAGCTCATCATTTTCCCGAAGCTGGATATTTTTCATGCGTACCACGCCGACCTGCTTAGGTTTCTGCTGTAATAACACTCGAAGAATCCTGATGTCTACACTCTCTATATACTCATCGCAATCCAGTGCCAGTATCCAGTTGTTGGATGCCTGCTTTGCGCAGAAATTTCTCGCTGCGCTAAAGTCATTGATCCATGTAAAATCTACTACTTTGTCCGCATATCTGGATGCTATCTCCTTCGTTGCATCTGTAGAGCCAGTATCTGCAACCACTATCTCAAAACCATACGGTTTTAATTTTCTCAGACATTCTTCTATGTATTTCTCTTCATTCTTCGCTATGATGCATACACTGATTGGCACCTTTGACATGATAAACTCCCATTCCCCTTTTTCTATTTTTTACACCATCAAGTTATCTATTATATATAATATCATAGCATAAATTATCTGAATATTCTATCATTATTTCATCGAACAGAAGATTCTTACAACTCCAAACTATTTTCTTTTAATAAAAAGTCATAAATAACAGGGACTGACACACTATAGTGTAACAGTCCCCTGAATATCCTGATTTATAATTCTTTTTTCGTATATTCTTTAAATTCCTCTACCGACATATTCACCTTACCAGCAGCAGCTTCCATAGTAAGTGTTCCATCATCTACCAACTCTTTGAGCAGACTAAGCTTGCCTTGGGTGATACCTTCAGTCTCTCTTCGCTTCATCAGCACTTCTATTGCTTCACACATATTGACTTCCTCCATTCCTTTCGGTATTTGAAATTTCGTATTGGTAACTTCTTTAATCACCTGCGCTGCACCGACTTCCAGATGCTCCATCCTCTGATTATGATTCATATATTCTGCTAATTTATCAGCATCCTTTGAATACTTGATATAGCTCAGCACTTCCCTGAGACTTGTATGGAACTTATCCATTTCGTCAGAATCAATCCCAGCAGGATCTATCAATTTAATTCTGTAGTCCGGGATATGCTGCAACAGTCCCTTATCTGTTACTGCCATAGTCTGACCGCTATTTTTCCTGTTCCTTTTGCTGACTTCTGTTACCTGTCTGCCATATTGCAGGGCATCATAAATGACATTCCTGACCGGCATGGCATAGTGAATATCCGTCTGAGCCTCTACACCAAACAGCACATACGCCGCCTTATCATCTGTCATTACTGTAGTCATTTTCAATATATCCCTGTATTTCTGTACCGCCTGTGCCTGTTTCTTTCCTTTATCATCTACTGTAAAAGGTATCACTACCTCCGCTGTGTCCAGTTCTCTCAGCGTCTGTGGCTGAATCACATTTTCTCCATTATACAGTAAAAAATTAAAGGCATCTGCAAAAACAGTATTCTCTTTCATATACTGTTTGGTGACTGCATCTGCCATTCCCATTGTGTTCATCACCTTTCCTCATTATAGTATCTCCGAATATGCTGCGCAACAACATTCGCTTTACTATACTGGGAACATGGGGTTAAATCAATATGTTTTATGAATTGTTTAAGTGTTTTTTATCATTGCATTATAATGGCATAGAAAGGGCTACCCGATTGGGTAGCCCTCAATTTGTTATGGTAGGGAATCCATGTAGTATTACCTACATTATTCCTGTGACCGTTTATCCGGTTAAGATTAGCCTAAGAGTGAAAGAACACCCTGGTTGGACTGATTAGCCTGTGCTAACATAGACTGACCTGCCTGCTGAAGGATATTGTTCTTGGAGTACTTAACCATCTCATCAGCCATATCTGTATCACGGATCTGGCTTTCTGCAGATGTTGTATTCTCAACAACGTTATCCAGGTTGTTGATTGTGTGCTCTAATCTGTTCTGAACAGCGCCAAGAGCAGATCTCTGAGCAGATACCTTAGCTACAGCATCAGCAATTGCATCAATAGCGTATGTAGCAGCCGAGCCTGTACTATCCTTTACATTTAAGCCCTTAATACCAAGACTTGAAGAATCCATAGCATCAATGCCAATAGTAATCTTATTATTCATATCAGCATCAGCACCTACATGAAGACCAACATTCAATGTTTCCTTAACATCAGCTTTTCCTTTGTTAATAACAAAATCTCTATATGTATCATTACCAACTTTACGATCAGCACCAGAAGCAGCTTTAAGTGTTGCCTGATCACCAGCATTTGTACCAATGTTATTAGCTAAAGTAAGTTCCTGCCCAATTTTTGCATAAGCGGTATCTTTAGTAATTACAGTTACATCAGTATCGCTTATTCCATCGGTAGCCTTACCACCATTTGTACCATCATCCACGAATGAAGTATATGTTTTTCCTTTATAGAGGACTGTACTTGTATCTCCGACTTTTTTCTTGATTGCATCAATATCAAGAAGATTTTTATCTTCATTTGCACTGCCAGCATTAGCAGCAACCGTATACTGTACACCGTCAACAGTAATCAATTCGCCAGCTTTAGCACCACCAATGGAACCAGTTACATTGGCTTTATTTGTTGTACCAATGGTATATTTTGTACCACCAATAGAAATAGTATCACCAAGTTTCAATTCTTTAATTGAAAACGTTGCAGATGTTGCACCTTCTCTAAGTGTTCCTTCAATACCAGCATCTTTAGCGCTAACATATTTTTTTACAGTATCTGTATCACCTTTTAACAGATATGTCTCATTAAATTTTGTTGTTTCAGCAACACGGTCGATTTCTGTTAACAGCTGATCAACTTCGTCCTGCACTGTCTGTCTGTCATCCAAAGACATTGTACCATTTGAAGCCTTAACTGCCAGTTCGTTCATTCTCTGTAACATATCATGAACTTCTGTTAAAGCACCTTCAGCAGTCTGTACTGCGCTGATACCATCCTCAGCATTTGCAGATGCCTGATCCAGACCTCTGATCTGCTTACGCATCTTCTCACTGATGGAAAGTCCTGCTGCATCATCTGCTGCACGGTTTACCTTATAACCGGAAGATAACTTCTCAGTTGACTTAGCTAAGGAACCCTGTGTGATACCTAACATTCTGTTTGCGTTCATCGCTGAAATATTGTGTTGTACTACCATAATAAATACCTCCTTGTACTTTGTGTGACTGAATCCTTTCAATCACTTTCTTAGTTCCCTTATTCAATTTTCTTATCAGGATTTGGTGAGTATTCCAAATTCCTTCATTATATATAATATCCATCCACAGCCTGTTTTGGCGCGCCTGCTTGATACAGGCTGTTTCAGGTTATTACCAGAAAATAGGTTCCTTCAAAATATACTGCATAAGCCATTATTTATCTTCCTTGACTATGTCGAGTACAACATCCTTATTTAATTTTCAAATTATTTGTTTAACTCCCTTACACTTTATATATCGGCTGGTATTGGATAAACTTTATAGCAATTTTTAATTTTTTAGTAAAAAAAGGTAAGCCTTCGGAAATCCGATGACATACCATACACTAATCACTATATGGTGAATCCTTTCCGATATCAGAAACCACTCCTTTAGTTTCTGAGATTCCTTCCTTGAATCTGTTTATATCATACCTTAAATTGTCAGAATATTCAATACCTTTTATAAAATTATTTGTTATTTATTTTCATAATCTTTATTAACTATTTATGTAGAGTTGTCGATATAGTATATGTAATTGATACAATTCTATATTAGATACTGTATCAATACTACTACCAGCTATGGTAATATCAGAGACTGCCTGTAAACAGGTGGCCAACTGTCATATATAAGGCAGTTTCTGTTATTATATACAATTTCATAGGGGATGCGAAATAATTAATTATAATTCGCAAACAATTAACGGGCAAAAGGATTTGTCCATGTCAAATACAAGGAGGTATTTATTATGGTAGTACAGCACAATTTATCAGCAATGAACGCAAACAGAATGTTAGGTATCACAACAGGTTCTCTGGCTAAGTCTACAGAGAAGCTCTCTTCCGGTTACAGAGTAAACCGTGCCGCAGATGATGCAGCAGGTCTTGCCATTTCCGAGAAGATGAGAAAACAGATTCGTGGTCTGGATCAGGCTTCCGCTAACGCAGAAGACGGTATCAGTGCCGTGCAGACTGCTGAAGGTGCACTGACAGAGGTTCACGATATGTTACAGAGAATGAATGAATTAGCAGTAAAAGCAGCTAATGGTACTATGTCTTTAGACGACAGACAGACAGTACAGGATGAAGTAGATCAGTTGTTAACAGAGATTGATCGCGTTGCCGAAACCACAAAATTCAATGAGTTATATTTGTTAAAAGGCGATGCAGATACTGTAAAGAAATATGCGACAGCAAAAGACGCTGGCATTGAAGGTGCATTAAGCGATGGAGCTACCACTGCAACATTTTCAATTAAAGAATTAAAGCTTGGAGATACTATTTCTATTGGTGGTACAAAATATACCATTGGTACAACAAGTAAAGCCAATGTAACTGGTTCCATTGGTGGTGCTAAAGCTGGCGAATTGATTACTGTTGACGGTGTACAGTATACGGTTGCTGCTGATGCCAACAGTGCAAATGAAGATAAAAATCTTCTCGATATTGAAGCAATCAAGAAGAAAGTCGGCGATACAAGTACAGTTCTCTACAAAGGAAAAACCTATACATCATTTGTAGATAATGGCAGCAATGGTGGTAAAGCAAACGATGGAATAAGTGATACTGATGTAACTGTAATCACTAAAGAAACAGCTTATACTAAAATTGGTCAGGAACTTACTTTAGCTAATAATATTGGTACAAATGCAGGCGATCAGGCATCACTTGCTGCTCCTACTGGTGCAGATCGAAAAGTTGGTAATGATACATACCGTGATTTTATTATCAATAAAGGCAAAATCAATGTTAAAGAAACATTAAATTTTGCTCTTCATGTAGGTGCTGATGCCGATATGAATAATAAAATTACTGTTGGTATTGATGCAATGGACGCTGCTGGTCTGGGAATTAAAGGAATCAACGTAAAAGACAGTTCCGGAGCATCTGCAACCTACGCTATTGATTCTATCGCTGATGCAATTGCTAAAGTATCTGCACAGAGATCTTCTCTTGGTGCTATCCAGAACAGATTAGAGCATACAATCAACAACCTGGATAACGTTGTTGAGAATACTACAGCTGCTGAAAGCCAGATCCGTGATACAGATATGGCTGAAGAAATGGTTAAGTACTCCAAGAACAATATCTTACAGCAGGCTGGTCAGTCCATGTTAGCTCAGGCTAATCAGGCTAATCAGGGTGTACTTTCCTTATTAAGCTAATTGTGAGGCATAGCAGAAACATCTGAATGATATACATTCGCGTTCATGCTACCATAAGAGCAAAGAGCCGCTTGACGAAGCGGCTCTTTTGCTGTCTTTCTATATGATAAAAGCCGGACATTTTTGCTGTCCGGCTTTTTCTGATTCTTATCTTTTATTTCTTCTTATCCATCAACTGTGGATCGATATTATTGATTCTGCTCATGTTCTTATAATATTTCGATGCAGCAGATGTGGAGACCTTCATCTGTCTAATCTCCTGCCGTTTCATACGAAATACTGTATCAAGGGCAGCTTTATTACGCTTCTCCTGGGCTTCTATTGTAACGCCCTTATCTACCGCAGCTCTGATGAGCTCCTGAAGCTTCTGTACCTGTTCACAGTACTGCTGTGGATGATTCTTCACCTCATCCCCTATTAATTCATAGGTTGAGCTGAACCCATCATCGAGCTTATTGATTTCATCAACAAGCTTATCTTTTGCTTCCACGACTTCATCATATGCCTCCATATCCATTGGCTGGTGAGCACTGATCTCTGCCTGCTTTTTGTCCAGTTCAATAATCTGATCCAATACAATGATCTTCTTTTCAAGGCTTTCTATTAAAATCTGCAAATATCCTTCTGTCATGCCTTTCCCCCTGTTTTACACTCTGGTCTTTCTGTCAGGTTCCTGTTCTTCTTGCCATGGTTGGCGCATAGCCAATTGTATTATGCTGACCTCCGGCAATTCTGCTCTGTGCACTGGGATTATCTCTGTCTGATGCAACTTTCTTCATAACTTCTTTCCAGTTATCACGCATAGAACGTAAATGTCCCACTACTTCTTCCATAATCTCCGGATCTTTGGCAATATTCGCTTCGTGGCATCTTCTCAGTAAATATGTATACACTTTCTCGAAATCTTCCCAGACAGGATATTTCTTATCCAGTGTGTCTCTGAAATTCTGAATAATTTTCTCAACCTTTACCACATTTTCATGTGCCTTGGAAGGGTCGTTATTCTGCATTGCCATAATTGCGATGTTACCGAATTTGATAGCTCCTTCATATAACATAAGTGTCAACTCTGCCGGTGAAGCTGTCATAATTCTGCTGTTCTGATACTGTGCATAACCATTCTGTTTCAGCATGCGCTTTTCCCTCTTTCTGTGCTGTCTGTCCGAACAACTCCCTTATGATCTATTGATTAGTTACTTCCTAACATACTGGAAATAGAACTCGTCTGAGACTGTAACTTGGACAAAGCTACTTCCATCTTACTGAACTTATTATACCATCTGTCTTCATAATCATTCAGCTCGTCTTCTGCGTCACTAATCTTCGTTGTATAATCATTATAGTCCTTCTTCAACTGCTTATCGTTATATACCTTATAAATACTGCTGTAATCTGTGGACTCACTCATCGTCTCATCCAGTTTGCTATACAGTGACTTACATAATGTAGCAAAGAAATTAGCAGTTCCTTCAGGGTCATCTGCAATGGCAGCCTTTAACTTGTCTTCTTTGGTAGAAGTAAATTCATCATCTGCATCACCATTAATATGATAAGCATGATGCTCATTATCCTGTGCTTCAAAATAACTCAGTGTACCAATACCATAATCAGACAGATAATGTTTCTTGCCACCATTTTCTTTATACCATGCAGCAATTTCACTGGAAGTCATATTTTTCTTTTCTTTATCTGAAAGATTATTTTCATAGTAGCCTTCCATCATAGTGGAAGTCAGTGTATTCATGACATTATACAGGCTGTTATCTTTACGAAGAAGAGCACTCTTGATCTTATCTTCCCACTGTTCTACTTCATCATCTGTCATGCTTTCCTTCTGATCATCTGTCAGCATATCGTACTTTCTGGCAGAATCTGCATTGTAGAGCTTATCTATCTCATTGATCAGATCATTATATTCTGTCAGGAAGTCCTTGATCGTGTTATAAATGCCATCATAGTCTGTCGATGTAACAATAGAAATCTCTTCATCTGTAACGCCTAATGTATTGATCGTCAGACCATTAATTGAAAATGTATTGGAATCTGATGTAAAAGTTGCACCATTCAATACAATCTCTGCATCCTGTCCTTCAATCTTAACGCAGGAATTCTTAGAACCATTGATATCTGTATACGTAGTATTCGGATCTAATCCTAAAGAAGCCAGTGCTGTACTGTCGTCTGAAGTCAAGGTAAAGTTCTTAGCAGAACCTGTTCCTGTTGAATTGATAAAGAATCTTTGATTGGTCGTATCAAAGCTGGCATTTACTCCTGCGTCTTTGAATTTGGCAACCAGATCATTGATTGTCATATCAGCTGTAATTTCGATATCTGTAGTCTTGGCATCTGTTCCTGAACCTGTTGTAATGCTGATGGTCTTGCCTGTCAGGTTGCTGTCGATTTCCGATAATTTATCTGTAGTTTCCCAGTTTACTACCTTAGTAACATCTTTTCCATCTGTGCCTGTTGTAGTTGTTGTCTTACCAGCCAGCTTAGCTCCGGTCAGATAACCTGATTTTGCAAGCTTATTTACCTTCAATGTCTGTGTTCCGTTTACGGCACCTTCACTGGCAACTACTGTTGCCTTGGTAGAATCAGAGCTTACAGTTGATTTCTTGCTGTATGCACTGGTCAGACGCAGGTTTGACAATGTCTTACTGTACATATTGTAAATCTTGGAGTTTAAGCCCTGCCATGCAGTCTGCTTCCACTCCAGCTTCTTCTGTTCGTTCTTTAAATTGGTAACTTTCGTACTCTTTGCTTTTACTAACTGGGATACGATGCTCTCTGTATCCATTCCTGAGTACATACCGGTCATTCTTAATAAATCTGACATATGTATTTCCCTCCCATGTGAACGCAGGTCTTATAATTTCTGATCCAGGAGAACTCCTGCTATCTCCATGCTCTTTGCTAACATATCCAATGTCTTTTCAGGCGGTATCTCTTTGATGACCTCCTGAGTATCCTTATCTACCAGCTTGATCATCACTCTGTTGGTAGCTTCATGGATACCGAATTTGGCTTCCGAATTGGGAAGCTGTTCATTCATTCTCTCAATAGCTTTCTTTAGCTTCTCATTCTCTGCTGACTGCATCTCTGCTGCTGTCGGCGTCTGTGAGGCAGATGTTTTGGGTGTCGTTGAGTCATATGATGTATATTCTGCTTCTCCCTCCGTGGACTGAGCATGAATCGTATTCTCTGTATCTGTTGTCATTTGTACTGTCTGCTTTGTCTGTGCAGCAGACATCCCCCGTACTGGTTCTACATACATGTTATTCACCTCCATGTTTTCATCACGTATATAGGAACTATTCAGAGCTATACGAATAGAGCCTGAATAGCTACTTTCAAGTTATATATCGGTCAGGAAAGAAAAAATGTTTATAGAAGCTATAAACATTTTCTCAAAAACATGGATGTCCATGATTATTTCATTAACAAATTGGCTAACTGCTCTACTCCAGCAGTATCTGAAGCTGCCTTGTTGGCCTCCTGAATCTGGATGTATACTTCCTTACGATATACGGGAACCTCCTTCGGTGCGCTGATTCCGATCTTCACCTGTTCTCCCTTGATCTCCAATATCGTGATTTCTATGTCATTATTGATTATTAAGGCTTCGCCTTTTTTTCTGGATAATGCCAGCATACCTTTCACCTGCCTTCTCTTCTTGTCTTATGATGCTCTATGCATTAGTTGCCATTAATGTATCGTAAATGGCATATTTGATACTGTATTCTTCATCATCACAGATCAGCTGTACCGCTTTTCTGTTGTCTGTGCTGATAATGATTGGCGCACGCAGATTCACTGTGGTCTTCGTAATGTCCTTTGGTACAGTAACTGTGACTAACATAAGGATATTGTCTGCATCCAGATTGCCGCCAAGAGGTGCCAGCAATTCTCTGTCAAACCTTGGTGTATAACCCGGCATCGCCAGTTCAGGATTCATAACGGGCATTGCAAATGCCGGTTCCTGTATGGACTGGAGCCACTTGATACCTGAGTCATTGCCCTTCTCTGCATTGTAGATCAGGGTGAAATCCTTCAGCTGTGGAAATCCCAGTATACCGCTTTCAAAGCGAATGATTTTTTCCTCTTCGATTGCTATTTTGCCAAATATTCTTGTGTTAATTTCTACCATAATTCATTCTCTCCATTCAAGCCATCCATTGATTCAAGCATTGGTTTATTATTATTGTAACACATTTATGTATACGTCGCTACATTTTTCTGATAATTGTGTGTTGGATTTTAAATAAAATTCAACAAAGAAGTCTTCATAACATAACTGATAGAAGATAAAGCAGCCTCATAGGTCAGTTCTACACTCTTTAACTGGATTGCGAGTTCCGTTACGTCTGCATCTTCATTGTCAGATACCAGCTCCTGGAAGTTGGTCTGCTGGGCACTTAATCTGTTCTGGATCAGTTTCAGTCTGGATTCGCGGCTTCCCACATCTGTCCTGGTCAATGTTGCCTGATTGGTATATCCCTTAAAAATGGTCTGTAATCCTTCACATCTCTCCTGTAGTGTTGCTTTGGACAGTGCCCTTGCTTTATCCAGGGCATCTAACTGCTTGTTCAGTGTATCCAAATCTGTCCCTTCATACTTACCGGACTGAATCAGCGAATTTACGGTATCATATGCCTTTTCCAGAGAATCATATTCCTCCAGAAGTGCCTTCACTTCCCCTACATCTCTGCCCATGTTGTGTGTGTAGATCTCATCAGCAGTGGTGTTGACACGGATGGTCTGGTTGCTTCCAATGTCATATTCAATGATCTGTTTGGCTACGTTGCCCTTAGGAGCAGTCAGTTTCTCTTCATTATAGATTAAAGGATCATCTGCATCTCTTGTATCTGTATAACGTTCTGTATAGAAATAATGAACCGGGTCAAGGTCATCGGTCTTCCATTCACTCTTATCATAGCTGATACGGATTTCATTGTTGATGGACAGAGCTGCAAGCTTGTTCTGTACATTCTTGCCAAGAAGCAATTCACCAGTTTCTGCAACATATGTAATATTATTGGCATTAGCATCTCCGTATACGGAAGCATATGCATCATCCGACGCTGTCTTGGAGAAGCTTGTGATCGTCAGTGAAGTCTCCATACGGTCTGCGAAGGTATAGGTCTTGTTACCCGCTGCATCAGTCTCCGTCTTAGTCTGCAACGTGGTAGTCTGTGGCGGATTACCCGTTTCGGTAATGGTAATCTTACCCTTTGCATCCATGGATATCTCTGTCTTATCAAGCGTTATTGTACCATTGGGTCCTAGAGTATATGTATTCTCTTTGCCATCTTTTCCTGTAACGGTAATCTCCATTTCACCGTTATTAATAACATTCTGGTTCATGAAGATAGAATAGCTGGTGGTACTGATAGAAGCTCCCTTATCTGTACCATGGGCAGCATCTGTATTCACATCAGTGAAATAGCTCAGTTTAATTTTATCTGCATTCTTAGTTGCATCTGTATCAATATCAAGATTATTATATGCCAGTCTGATTCTTGCAACATCATAGCTCTTGACCTGATATTCTGTATAGGCACTGTAGGATGCTGTATTGAAATTACCTGCATTGATATTCGCCATATCGCCGATTACGGTATGTGTTATGGTATCTATATAGGAGTTGTCTCTCTGTTCCGTAATGGAATATCTCTCTGTCTTGTCTTTGAGAAAAGTCAGGGGAGTATCTGTACGATAGCCCGTGAAGATATTTCTTCCTGCACTTGTGGCATTACCTGTAGAATAGATCTCAGACTGATAATTTGCCAGATTCCGCAGAATGGCTGCTCTGTCTTCTGCGGTAAGTGAACCCTGTGCACACTGGGTAATATATCCGCTCATATCCTCCAAAATGGAATTAGTTGTCTTGATTGCAGACTCTGTCAGTTCCAGCCAGCTCTGGGCATCATTGGAGTTCTTCTCATAATACTGGTCAATTTTGTTCAATGTAGAATTCAGCTTCAGAGAACGGATCGCAATGACCGGATCGTCAGAAGGTCTGGTAATCTTCTTCATGGTAGAGAGCTGTGTGGTAAGCTTCTCCTGCAGTGTTTTATTTGTATTCAAATTATTCAAAGATCTGTTCTGCATCATCTTAGTCGTTATACGCATTGCCATAGCTGCTTTCCACCTTTCTATACTCCTGTTTCCTGAATGAGCTTGTCATAAACTTCACATAATACGGAGATCATCTTACTGGAGAGGTTATATGCGTTCTGATAGTTAATCATGCTTGCTGCCTCTTCGTCTGCATCAACGCCGCTGATCGAGATACGATTGCTGGCGATGGTCTGCTCAATATTGCTGTAAATAGACTGGAAGCTGTTAGCACTTTCTGCATTCAGTGCCGCATCTCCCATAAGGCAGATCAGGAAATCCTCTGCCTTGCATCCTCTAAATGTCATTTTATCTGTATTGGTAGACAGGTCCTTGAGTTCTGCAATGATATCATATTTGCTGATACCACCTGTCTCTACGGTATGTGTTGCCATGCTGTTGGCATCATTCTCTATTGATTTCTCTACGTTGAAATTGCCCGCATTCAGTTTGAAATATCCATCATCCGATGAGCTGTAGGACTTGGTATCTGAGCCGACCTTCATCTTGTACTGCTCACCATTTACAGTATTCGTACCAGTATAGAAGATTGCTCCTGTATGGTCATCTCCTCTGTAGTCTGTTGCTCCCTTTACTCCGTAAAGCTTGTTAAAAGACTCTGCATAGTTTCTGACCCACTCATTCATCTGTTCCATATAATAAGGAATACCCTGATAGTTCACCTGCTCTCCTATTTTGGCTTTTTCATGGGTAAGGCTGGTAGAAATAGGTTCTGCATTGTTGAGTGTATTCTTCTCTTCATCCAACTGGAAGGTATAAGTGGCGGACTTGCCATCCTCAGACAGCTGGAAGCTCCACTCTTTATAATAGTATTCCTTACCACTGAGGGTAATCTTACCGTTAGTCAGTGGAAGTGTTGATTTGCACATATCTAACAGATAAGAATCTGTTACTTTCACAGATACAGTCTGGTTATCCGGGTCTACCTTGGATACTCTTCCGTTAAAAGCCTCTCCATTGTTGCCATCCCTCATTTCAAAGAGTCCTTTTAATTCTCCCTGTGTGGACTTGGCATGTACGCCCAGGTCATCGCCTGTATCAGTCCAGCTTACATCATAAAGTCCTTCTGCATCATTGGCATTGACCTGCTGATAGGTATCTCTCGGTACACACTGCAGCTGTCTGTAATCATAGCAGTCAACCAGTGTCTGTCCTCCTGCTATCTTGACGGAAAAGGCAGTCACGCCGGAGGCTTCTCCGGTTCTTGCATCAATAATGTCTTTTTCTTCTACGGATACATCTACGATAGCGGACAGCTCATCCACCAGCAGATCACGTTTATCACGCAATTCATTGGCTACGCTGACACCGTCCATCTCGATGGTGTTGATTTCTTTATTCAGGGTTGCAATCTCCTGTGCAATACCGTTGATTTCATCTACCTTGATCTTGATCTCGTCATTTACATCGGTCTGCATGGATTTGAAGTTATTATATAAAAGATTGAAATATTCACACAGATTACCTGCTTTTCCAATGAAATCCAATGCATAGCTGCTGTCACCGGTATTGGTCCCCAGTGATTCCATCGCAGCTTCATACTCATCAAAGATACTTGTGAAGCCTTTTACCGCATTGGTTCCCTTGGTATCATTCAGATAAGACTCAACGATTGCTGCATAATACTGCTTCTTATCGTATTCCCCCAGCTTGGAATTGTTGTTCCAGTACTTGATATCATAGAATACATCCCTTACACGTTCTGCTGCCAGCGTATCTACACCGGTTCCTACACATCCGTAAGAAGTATAAGTTCTGATTGCGCTGGACGCCACCTGATTGACCTTCTGGCGGCTGTAACCGGCAGTCTCAATGTTGGAAATGTTATTTGCTGTTGTATTTAACCCGGAGTTAGATGCCACTAATCCGCGGTATGAAGTATTTAATCCCAAAAATGTGGATGGCATCCTTCATTCCTCCTTTTACTATGCCATGCTGATAACGGAATCCAGCAGGGTATTGATCACATTAATATACCGGCTGGCCGCATTATATGCATTCTGATACATGATCATATGCTCCAGCTCTTCATCAGACGATACGCCGATTACCGACTGTCTGTTGGATTCTGCCTGTTCTACTGCAAGCTGCTGATATCCATATACATCCTTGAATACGTTACCCATCGTGGACATCTGGTTGACGATTTCCGTATAACAGTTCTCAAAAGAGCTTGCCGTGGTAGCATTTGGGTTGATGTAGAGCTCTGCATCCTGAAATGCCTGCAGCAGCTTCTTGCCAAGGCTGTAATCTGTCGAGCCGTCTTCTTTTACAAATCCCAGCTTGGATGGGGTCTGCACCAACTCCTGGTTAATCTTTAAGGTAGCGCAGTTATACAGGTTCTTACCTGCGTCCGGGTCATCCGGATCATACTCTTCTACGTATCTCCAGTAATCTGATGTCGGCTTACCATTTTCATCATAGATCTGATACAGCTTCTCGCCCCTGGCTCTGGCTGCTTCTGCATCTGCTTCTGTTTTATAAGTTACCTTTTCATAAGGCTGATAGGATGCTTTCAGGAATAACTGCATCGGTGTGCCATCTTCATTACACAGGTAGCCGCTCTTAGGATCACAGTTATCTGCTATGACCTGATTAACCTTGGTTACTACTGCGTGTACCAGGTTATCGAATTCTGCTTCGATGTTCATCATCAGGGAATTGGCAATGTTGTCGTTATAATATTTGCTTTCATTGCCCTTCGGGTCTTTATTGTACTCAAGAGCTGTCATTTTGAGTGCATCCAGCTTATTCTGGGTCATGTTGCTGGTAAGATCCTGATAGTTGGCTACGTGGTCACCTCTCGCTAACAGAAGTGCACGCAGACCGCCTACGTCTGTTCCTGCATCTGTAGAGATAGTCTCTGTCATCTTAAATACATGTGCTACAGAAATATCAATTACTTCATTACCATTCTCATCCTTGGACTTAACGGCATTCTGTTCCCAGTACGGGGTATAGAAGCCTGTCTCATTATCCTGCAGCAGCTCCATCTTGTATGCGCCGGAGGTAGTAACGAAGTCATTTCCGTTAAAACGTACCGTAACACGGCTGTTCAGGTCTTCGCTGTAAGTGATATTGCCGTATCCTGCCAACGTATCAATCAACAGATCTCTTTCGTCTCTCAGGTCGTTGGCTTTCTCAATGCCGCCTGTCTCGATTACGGCTATCTTCTTATTCAATTCATCAATTCTGGAACCAATGGCATTGATCTCATCTACCATGTCTTTTACCTGCAGATTCAGATTGTTCTGATATTCAATAAAAGACTGATATACAGACGTGGCATTCTGTACGAAGCTGGATGCCTTGGATACCAGCATAGACATATAGGTACTGTCGCTTGGTGTCTTGGCTAATTCTTCCATAGCTGTCCAAAGCCCCTCTAAGGAATTCTTAAAAGCGGCGCCATCAAGTTCACCTAAAATATCTTCAATTTCCAGTGTTGTGGAATATGAGGTCTCATAGAATGAGAACCTTCCCGACTCCTCACGATACTTCATATCCAGAAAATAATCCCTGATATGACGTACTTCAGAATATCTGACACCATCGCCAGTCTGTGAATTTGATATGGCTTTGGTCGTAGAAATTGTATTATAATATGTATCGGTCATAGCAACCTGCTGTCTTACATAACCGGTAGTGTTCTGGTTAGACAGGTTGTGTGCTACTGTATTCAATGCGTTCTGGGAAGTCTGCAGTCCGCTCTTTCCCACATATAAACCGCCAAATAATGACATTGGGTTTCACCTCATGCGTTATTGTTTTGCGTCGAAACCGCCCTGAAGGACACCCAAAGAACTACCTGTACAGTATGCGTTTTTGGAATAATTGGCTGTTTGCGGCGCGGATTTCAGACCCTGCAGCATCTTCAGATTAAAATCCACCATCTCCATTGCATCCCCGAGAAGCATCTGATTCTTCTCGTTGAGCTCCTTCAATTTCTGAATGGTTGCTTTTAATTTATTATGCACCTCGGTCAGTTGTTCCTGCTGTTCTGGGCGCTTTGCAAGCATCTGAATCAGGTTAATAAGTTTCAAATTTTCAACATCCCTGTTCACTACGTTGGCAATATCAGCCAGAGCTTCCGTTCTCTGTTTCTCCAAATGTTGGATTATGCCTACTATTTCCTGTTCCTGTTCTGTTATACTCCCTAAAGTATCTATATCTCCCTGAATGATCACGGGAGTCTTACGGTCAGAGAGAACAACAAGCTTCTCATACTCGGTGTTCTCCTGATCCAATACGTCTATCAAATTCTCTAATAAACTAGCCACCCGATTACCTCTTATCTAGTCACTGGACTTTCCCCCTAAAAAAGCCCGTTATACTTCTCCAATAATTTACCTGCGAAATCATCTGTATCTACTTCGTAGGTACCGTTATCAATCTGCTCTTTAATAGGAGCTACGACCTCTTCCCTCACGTCCGGAGTATTGGCAAGTGCCTGTTTGGCTATCTGTGCATCCTTACCGGCTGCTGAAAGCAGAAGCTGATCCTTGAAGCTTGTAGTGGAGACCTTCTTCTCCTCTGTCTTCTTGATACTGGAACTTCCATATATCTGTTGAATCTGATTATATGCATCTATACGCATCATCGACTCCTCCTTTCTTATATGGTCTTATCTGTACATTCAATTTATACTTCTTACTATGTTTATCGGATAATTCAGGGGATACTTAATACTTTCGTTGGAAAAATTTAAACATTTGCAACATTACCGCAGAATCTGTTCCAGTAAATAGACTCTGTTAAAAGGAAAAGAAAAATAGTAACCATCTGCAAAATCAGCAGTAAATTCCATAATTTCACGGGCGATCTCCACGCCTACAGCTTCGCCCTCCTGCTTCGTTCCATTCTCAGGATACCGTGCAATGACTTCATCCGGCACAATGATGCCCGCAATCTCATTTTTCATGAAAAGGGCATTTCTTTTGTTCACAAAAGGCATAATGCCGCACAATATTCTGGTGCCGGTCTCCTGTTTGATTCTGCGCACACGCTCGGCATCTTCTTTGGAAAAAACAGGCTGTGTCAGGAAAAACTCAGCACCTGCTTCCATTTTCTTCTTCACACGCATGATCTCTACATCCAGATTCTTCCTGCCCTGACTGATCGCGCCGCCATAGCTTAACGGTCTGGCTGGGAAGTTCTCTGTATTCATCTCCTGTGCGATTTTCATCAGTCCCACAGAATCAAAATTAAAGACAGCCTTAATCGTCTGGCGTACCAGAGACGGCACCGGGTCTCCTGTAATAATCAGCATATTGGTGATGTCATTGATATACGCTCCAAGGAATAAAGAACGCATGGCAATGGCATTCTTATCACGACAACAGATATGGGGCATTACTTCCATTCCTGTCTCTCTTCTGACTTTCTCTGCCATAAGCACAGAATCAATACGGGTTCTGCCGGAAGGAGAATCTGGAAAAGTCAGCACATCCACATCTGACTTCTGTAACAGCCTTGCCGCTTCTAATACTTTCTCATCATCTGCACCCATAGGCGGAGCCAGCTCCACAGCAATAAGCTTCTTCTTTTTCAGATTGCCCTGCTCATCATAAAGAAAACCCTTCCTCTGCGGTACGACCTGCTCTGTCTTGGAAGTTTCTGCCGCTGTCCTGGGTGGGCACGGTGTCGTATCCAGTCCCTGTGATAACTGTCTGATGAATTCTGGTGTCGTACCACAGCAGCCGCCCACGATATCCAGCTCACACTGTGCTGCCATCTCTTCTACTTTTGCAGCAAAGTATGCAGAACTGTTGGAATAGCGGATCCTGCTGCTGGTTCGTCTTGGGTATCCTGCGTTAGGCAGGGCAATCCTGTACTTGGTGCCACTGATACCTACCCCCGCCTGGTCAAGCAGTTTTTCCATGTGGGCCGGTCCTATGCCACAATTCATGCCTACTGCGTCAATATCCTTACATGCAGAAGCATCCTTGAGCAGGCTCTTCACACTCAATCCCGCACTGCTGTATCCGAACTGGTTCACTGTAAATTCTACCATAATAAAAGTATCCGGCGCTTCTTCCTTGATTCTTCCTATCGCCGGTAAAATGTACTGCAATTCGTGGAAGGTCTCAAAGGTCAGTATCTTTAACCCCTGGTCAAGCATCACTCTGGCAATCTGATAATACTGTTCTTCCAGCTCTTCCCTGCTGATCACCTCATCAGATGGGATTGGTCCAATATCTCCGGCTATAAAGACATCTTCTCTGCCTTTTACTGCTTCTTTTGCCAGATTTACTGCCGCTGTAATGTTAGCTCGTACCTCATTCATATCTGCATGAAGCAATATCGTATTGGAAGCAAAAGTATTCGTACGAAGCAGTCTCGCCCCTGCTTCTATATATTCCTGATGAATGGCTGTTACCCGCTGCGGGAAGCTGATATTGGCAAGCTCAGGCATATCCTGGGTCTGGAATCTGTCAGCATAATAGGTTCCAAATGCGCCATCGGTAATCAGTTTATGTGTGCGGATATATTCTTGTATGTTCATAGTGGACACCATAACCTTTCTGTCATCTGTAGTAACGATTCCGCGCTGTGGGAGAGCGTTTTTTCGCTTAAAGCGCTGAATCGTATCACGTTCAACACATGCATAGGTAAGTATAACATGTCTCTATGCGGTTTACCATAAATTTTCTTACTCTTCTTATTGTGGTTACTTCATCATATAAATTAAGACAGAATTGCTCTGAATAGTTATAAAGTATGTAACTATTCAGAACCCCATGCGCAAAATCGCATCTTTGATGCTTTACTTTTGCTTATGTGGTTACTTCGCCATATAAATCGAGTCAAATATGCTTGTAAACAAGCATATTTCGCCTCAATTTGCATGGCTCTGAATAGTTACCAAAGTATTATGATTGCCCATGTACCATATGAGCCAACTCTTCTATCGTGATTGTCTGCTCCGGTTCGCATTGCCCTGATGCAAGATAGCGGTATATCGAATCCTGCAAAGCTCTGGCTTCCGGGTATTGCTGGAGATTGTGCAGTCCAAAGGTCGATAATAATACTTTGCCCTTGCCGCAGCGCCACTCTATCAGCTGTGCCATAGGACGCAGATACGCATAACTGTCCATCTCCGTTACGATAGCCCGATATGCCCTTGGCAGAATCACTGCACGCTGCGTTGCCATACACCACCACTGCCAGTTGGTATGCTTCTGCGTCGGAAAAGACGCAAAGATAGGGTGCTGTGTATCTATATACTGTCCCATACCACCTTCCTGGGCAGCAAAGGTTCCTACTGACCAGAAATCAGTTGTAAACTGCGTGCGGATAGAATGTGGTAATGCCTCTGCGGTGGCATCCGGGCTAAGATACACAGTTCCCCCCTGCTCCAATACGTGCCTTGCCTGTTCATCCGGATATCTGGTCTCGTAGACAGTATCAGGACACTGAGGCTGTACCTTGGGATATACCCATACCGGATATTGATTATAGAGATGTGCTTCTCCTGATAGCTCTACTTCAAGAGATAACTCCTGGGCTTTCGTCCATTGGGTAATTGGAATCTGAATTTCTCCTGCCAATGTAAGGTTTCCTTTTTCATAACGCATGTTATTCAAATAGCCTTTGTATTCTTTCTCACCACCGGATAAGCAATACTGCAATCTTCCTTCTATATCCTGTTTTCCATAGTTGGCTGCCAGTATTTTGGCTGTCAGTGTTTCTCCGAATTCATAGGTATATTTCTCCATCTCAACCAGCGGCAGGCTGCCACGGAAGAACTGCCGAAACCTCTCTGGTCTTGCAAAATCATACGGCTTTGCTTCCAGATGAGAATTCATCATTCCAACCAGAGCCGTTCCCTGCCCTGGAAAATCCTGCAGTCCAAGCAGAGAAATACCCGACATGGCTTTGGTTCTCATAACTGCTTCGACTTCTTCTCTATAGCCAATCAGGGACAATTCCCCTGTTGCCTCTACATATTCTTTCCAAATCTTAGTAAGTCCTGCTTCTTCCACCCTTTTCTGAATCAGGCGAAGATTGGCAGGATCTGAAATGCCCTGAAAATCCTGTAATTCTCCAAAATCAGGAAGAATTTCATACTGTCCTACTTCAAAGCTGAATACCGGTTTGCTATAATCCTTACGCAATATTGACATGGCACTGTCATAATTGTGGTCACTGCCGGGATAGCGGTTATTGATATAACCAAGTAAATGTCCTTTCTGTCCCGGTGTATCGCTCTCTGCTGTAAAGCATCCGCGAATTTCTTCCTTATAATATTTCTGTGAGGTATAGAAATCACTGGTTTCATCACAGCCCTGTTCACCATAGTAGCCATTAGAAGCTATGGCATACATACGGGTATTGTCCATCTGCTGTGCCATTTCGACCAGTTCGACCATTCTTGCATGACCAAGTTCATGATTATGAAGCTCATTTCCCAATGTCAATGCAACAAAAGACGGATGATTTGCATAGGCTTCTATAATTGCTGCTAATTCCTTCTTATAATAATGATAGCTTTCTTCTGATTCCAGAGCATCCTTGGGATTCCAGTGTGATAATTCTGGCTGCATCAGGATTCCAAGCCTGTCGGCTGCACTAAAAGCAGCATCCGGCGGACAATGGGAATGAAAGCGCATATAGTTGATGCCATATGCTTTATATCTGGATAAAATACTCATCCAGGATTCCACATCCATCGGTGGATGTCCTTCCTCTGGAAATTCTGCGCAGTTAGCTTCGCTTCTGATAAAGATACATCTGTTATTTAATACAATTCTGCCATCTGTATCACTGCCGTAACTTCTGATTCCAAATGTGACTTCTGCGGAGTTTGTTGCCTTCGTTTGTATCTTCAATGTCGTTTTTAATGTGTAAAGGTTTCCTTCATATTCATCCCATTTTCTGATATCATCATGCAGCGGAATGTCTTTAAATAACATATGTATTTTTCCATTCTTTTCCGCCTTTAAGGAATACGTAATTGTATCTATAGCTTCACTTTCTATAGTCAATTTACCTGCATCCTGGAAATATCCATTGGTAGAAAGTGTTACAGCTATATCAAGGTTCTCTCCCCGTGGATATACGTGAACAGATTCTATATAAGTTTCTGGAACTTCCCTTAATCTGAAATATCCCAATATTCCATTCCAGTTGGTCTGTGTCTCATCTGTAGCCGCAGAAGAATATACGATATCATCATGTGGTAATCCCGGATAAGAGTTATCAGAAACAAGCGTTATTTTATTATTTCCTGTTAATAAGCCTGTCACTTCAAAGACGTAGGGCGTACTTAATGTGCCACTGCCCTGCAATGGTTCTACTTCCCTGTCGTCAATCCACAGCCTTAGACACCTTGCTCTCTCTGCTTCCAGCAGAACTCGCATTCCAGGCGTCGGTACATAACTTATCTGCCTGGTCAGTGTAGCCGCCCCTTCATAGGTATGCTTTCTTGTAAATCTCGTAGCGATTGGTGCGTGCTCATCTATCTCTTCAGTGGCATTCCCCAGATTAATCTCAGGATGCCACTGGTTCGCTCCCTTATCTGCATACCCGATATTGTTCGTATCCAAAGTTCCCGGTAAGACCATATCATAGTTGCTGCCATCTGCAAGTGTCACTTTCCAATTTCCAGCTAACGTGTATATTTCTTTCATTTTATCTTATCCCAGCCCTTTCTTACTCTATATTTCTGCCACGCCATACAATTACAGATGACTATTTAGATTCTCCAAATGCAAAATTGCATCTCCAATACTTTCTTAATTGTGGTTACTTCTCCATGTCCTACGTATCCGCTGCGTTTTTCACGTAACGAGAGTGAGCCTGTGTTGCATAGTTATCTCTACACAATTCGTCCCTTTTACTTATTATGATAAATATGGCACATCATATGGCTCGGTTCAATAACAAGTGCTTTTTTAAGAAATTCTTCCGCTTTTTCCTGATTGCCCAGCCCGATATTAGCCAGTGCCATAAGATAATAACAGTGCGCCTGATTCTTCTTCGTGTAATCCTCATCGAAGATCAGGAAATCCGGTAAAGATACTGCAAAGTAATCCATCTTCACCTCATCTCGCAAATGTCTCTCCCCATAATCCAACAGGCGGTAGAATCTGGCATTTGCTCCTGCCATATCCCCTAATTTCTTCTTTGCAAGTCCCTGATATAATATCATATCGGCTGGCTGGTCATTATAATACATAGCACCTGCCGGTTCATCTGTACCACATTCGGCTCTATGCCAGCATTCCTCTGCTTCTTCTGTTCTGCCCTGCTGTTCCAGTGCCTCTCCCATATAATAATACAGGTGATTATCCTTGGTTCCTTCCAGCTTACCTTCTCCCAGATTCTCTGGGAATACAAGTGCTTTGCAAAGCAGTTCTTCTGCGTTCTCCGGCTTGTGCTCTGCTAATGCGATCTTAGCCAGCTGCAACAGTGCCAGTGTATACTGCGTAGTAATCTTGCCTTCACCGCCCTCCCACGGATGGAAATGATGATGCATGATCATTTCCAATGCTTCCTCATAGCGTCCAGTCATATTATATAACGTAATATATTCAATATAGAGATCGTCTCTGGAATCCACGATTTCTTTATGTTCCTCTAAATGAGTCAGTCTCTCTTCATAACTGTAGCCAAGCTTCTTATACAACTGATCTAATTCCAAAAGTACTCTGGCATCGGAGGTATCCAGCTTGTATGCTGTCTCCAGCTCTGCCTTTGCTTTCTGTGCATCATGCAGTTTATTATAATAAGCCAGTGCAAGATTACGGTGTACTGTCGGATAATCCGGGTTCTGCTCCCTTGCCATTTCCCATAATGGAACTGCTTCTTCCCAATCCAGTCTGTCATAATAGAGATTGCCCAATGCATATGCTGCCATTCCTGACTGGTATTCCTGCACTGCATATTGCAAGACAGCGATATCTTCCAGCTTATTAGGGAAATTGTAATCAGGACTTAATCCTTCTGCTTCTTTTATCATTTGCGATGCCGCCTCTTCATTCCCTAATTTATGTAAATAATATGCCTGATAGTAATACAAAAGCTGATTTTTGCAAGAAAACGCTTTCAAAACTTGATTTGCCTCTTCATATCCTCCAAATAATGCATAATCTCTTGCAATCATCAGATAATTCTGTGCAAATCCCCGGAGCAGGTTATGTAAAGTAATTCTCTCATTTTCCGACTGAGTCAACAGAATTTCTTCGTTTCTGGAGACAAAATCAAAGGCATCCAGCGCCAGATTTGATACAATCTGTGCTTTTGCTTCTTCTATTTTGCCTGATTTTCTTAGAATATATACTTTCAAAGCCCTTGCATTAATGCTGTGGGCATTCTTTACCAGACTTCTCTCAATCATATCAAGAGCATGTACGAAACGATTCTTTCTTGCGTCCAATACTGCAAGATAATAGTACGCCATTTCCTGCTGTTCGTTACTCCATGTCGCCTTAAAGAAGCTGTCATATGCCTCCTCTTCCTCGCCAAGATAGAGCTGTGCCAGTCCCAGATTATAGTAAGCTTCACTATTATAAGGATTGGGATTTCTCCTCGTCATTCTCTCAATGGCTTTCTCAAAATATGGCTTCGCTTTGGCAAACTGCCCTCTTCTTAATAACAGCATACCATATGCATTATTCACACGGATATCACCCGGATCACGCTTTAATGCTTCCAGATAATACGGATCTGGCAGATAAGTTGCATGGCGATACTGCTCAATATGCAGACCTGCAAGATACAGTTCTTCATTTGTCTGAATGCTCCAAGGTTCTCCAATCGCTTCCGCAGGCTTGGGCAACTCAGGAATCTCCTGTTTCTCAGGTGTATAGGCAACAAGCTCTCTTCCGTTCTCCAGTACCTTTACTGTAAGCTTTGTATCATCCTGAATGCCATCAATAACACATGTTCTTTTATAAACATTCACAGGAGAAATGGCAGCATTGTCCTCCATGATGACTTTTCCATCATAAGTAAGTACAATATCAGCCTGATAGGTTGAAGTCGCATACACAATAATCTCCACACCCTGCTGTGTATGTGTCATATTCACTGCGGCATCTATTGTAGCATTCTTAACAACACCTGCTGCCTTATATGGCATGAAATACTGTTTGAAGGTCTTCTCTTCATAAGGCTTCAACCAGGTGAAGTCAGGCTGGTTATCTGTATACACACCTGTCATCAGCTCCACATACGGACCATCCTCATCTGTCAGGTTGCGATCCCATGCCTTGCCAAAATCTCCACATCCCCAGGTCCACTGTTTCTTACCGGGAGAAATGTGATGATCTGCAACATGTAAAAGCCCTGCCCCCTTGCTGTAATCGTAACCACCCACGAAGTCATACTTGGACTTCTCAGCCATGTAGCTGGTCGGCACAGGAATATTTTTATATCGGGAAATATCCACACCCTCACTGTAATCCTTCTTATAGTATACCCCTGTTGCAATCGGGAATCGTGACACATCACGTTTTCCATGATCCATCACTGCATGTACATCCGGCGGAAATACAGACTGCGTATACTCGTTAGCCGCCACCGCAGGATTCGCCCACCAGAGAAAAGTCTGGGGAAGCGGTGTCCTGTTATAAAGCTGCCCTGTAATTTCAATATATGCCTTATCTGGATATAAGGTAATCTTCGTAATGCCTTTTGTTCCATACATCTGGTCAACATCATGCATCAGTACGGACTTGCTGCCATCCTCATTCTCTTTCAATAAATAATCCACCGGTAAAAATGTAGTCGGTCTGTGATGCTGCGGCCAGTTAAACTCAATACCCCCAGAGATCCATGGACCGGTCAGTCCCACGAGTGCAGGCTTAATCACATGATTATAGTATACAAAATCATAATCATTTGTCTTATCATAAGCCCTCTGAATCCTGCCCCCCAATTCAGGCAAAAGCATAACCTTCAGATACTCATTCTCCAGATATACAGCTCTGTACTCCTTATCCTTCTTCACATCACTGATCGTATCAATCGTCGGATAAGGATACACCTTGCCACAACTTCCCTGATACACCCTCTTCTCCAGAAAAATCGGATTCTTCTGTGCCTCCCCAACCTCATACGTTGGAATCTTAACCGTTTCTTCCCATACCTTTACTTCATCCATAATAACCCTCATTTCTGCGCACTGCCCCATTAGATACAACAACCCTGATGTCAGTGCACCTTCTAATTAATTACAATATAACATGACCTTTCCATGCGGGCATTATTTTAGATTGCTATTTTATTGAGAAAAATTGCTGTTTATATAGATATTTATAGTAGAAAGAATTATAATCTTATGTAGATATGATACTATATTGTATATATAAATATTGCTGTTATCCATAGGAGGTTCCCCTTTATGAAATCCCTAGAGCCACACATTGCCCCTTCTTCAGAATATTTTCAATACACCCCCAGTCTGACGGCGCAGAACACCTTCTTCTATCCCATCTGCACCGGTAATTTCCTATATGAGTCCGGTTATGAACTGCGCCGCAATTCCTTTGACAGCTTCCTGCTCATGTATATCTCCCACGGCAGTCTCTCCCTGCGCACACAGGATAACACTTGTCAGGTCACATCCGGTCAATTCATATTGCTGGACTGCTATGCCCCGCATGAGTATTCCACTTCCTGCGGATGCGAAAGTCTATGGCTGCACTTTGATGGCAGACAAGCCCGCAGCTATTATGAACTGATTCACTCTCACCTTGGAAATATCTTCACACTACAAGAGTCCACTGCCATTATTCACACTATGGAAGCCATTTACCATGCCTTTTCCACAGGCAGAACAATCCGTGAAGCACTGCTGTCCAAACAGATTACGGATATCCTGACACAGCTTCTGCTCTCTACTCCTGTCGATACGGATAAAGCCAGTGATTCCATGGCAGATATCACTTCCTATATCAATGAGCATTTTGCCGAGGATATAACAATAAAGGACCTGGCAGAGCGTGCTCTGCTAAGTCCTTATCATTTCATCCGTACTTTTAAGAAACAGGTGGGCTTTACCCCGCATGAATATCTGGTAAACACTCGTATCAATACAGCCCGGTACCTGTTAAAGAATACTTCCATGTCCACCAAGGATGTCTGCTTTCATTGTGGCTTTTCCAGTGAAAGTGTCTTTTGTAATGCCTTTAAAAAGAACACTTCTATGACGCCCTCTGAATATCGCAGCGATTGTTCGTAACTATTCTTCCTCTAATCCAAGAATCTCCCTGGCTACGAACACACCGCTGGCTGATGCATGGGAAAGGGAGTGAGTCACACCGCTGCCATCTCCTATTACATAAAGCCCCTTATACCGGCTCTCCAGATGTTCATCCAGTGCTACCTCCATATTGTAGAACTTAACTTCTACACCATAGAGCAGCGTATCATCATTGGCAGTACCGGGAGCGATCTTATCCAGTGCATAGATCATCTCAATGATACCATCCAGGATTCTCTTTGGCAGTACCAGGCTCAGATCACCCGGTGTTGCAGATAAAGTAGGAGTTACAATGCCCTCTGCAATTCTGGTGGCATTGCTTCGTCTTCCTCTTACCAAATCGCCGAAACGCTGTACAATAACGCCACCACCCAGCATGTTGGAGAGTCTGGCAATACTTTCACCATATCCGTTACTGTCTTTAAAAGGCTCTGAAAAACGCTTTGCTACCAGTAATGCGAAGTTCGTATTCTCAGTCTGCTTATCAGCACCCTCATAGCTGTGACCGTTTACCGTTACAATGCCGTTGGTATTCTCTGAAACAACAATACCATGGGGATTCATACAGAAGGTTCTGACTCTGTCCTCGAATTTCTCTGTTCTGTATACAATCTTGCTTTCATATAACTCATCTGTCAGATGTGAGAAGATGACTGCCGGAAGCTCTACACGAACACCGATATCCACACGGTTGGACTTTGTCGCAATATCCAGCTCCTGACAGACATGCTCCATCCATTTGCTTCCACTTCTACCTACAGAGATTATACACTTCTCACTCTCATACTCGCCATTTTCTGTAATGATACGATAGCCGTTATCTTCTACCTTTACATCTGTAACCGGTGTATCAAAATAGAATTCTACCTTATTTTTCAGATCATCATACATATTCTGTAATACAACGTAATTGATATCTGTTCCCAGATGCCTCACAGAAGCATCCAGCAGATTTAAGCCATTCTGCAGACACAGCTTCTTGAATTTCGTACCTGCTGTAGAGTACAGCTTCGTACCTTCTCCGCCAAAAGCCATATTGATATCATCAACATAATGCATCAGCTTAATTGCCTTTTCCTTACCGATGTACTCATATAATGTACCACCAAAATCGTTGGTAATATTGTATTTTCCGTCAGAAAAAGCACCTGCACCGCCAAAACCACTCATAATGGAACAGCTCTTACAGTGAATACAGCTTGTGATCTTCTTGCCATCTATCGGACAGTGTCTCTTCTCCAGAGAATGTCCTTCCTCGAAAATAGCAATCTTTAAGTTCTCATTATGCTTTGTCAATTCATATGCCGAGAAAATGCCTCCCGGTCCCGCTCCAATTATAATTACATCATACTTCATATTCTTTCACATACCTTTCTATCCTGATTTCTCAGTTACACAACACGCACATTATTCTCGCCAAGCATTCCTCTGAGACGTTCCAGCACTTCCCCATCCGCTTTGATATTACGATTAGGTGGCAGTGTCTTCATCTGCTTGCTGTCTTCCAGATAAATGACAATTGTGTCATTTCCATCCGACTGTGCGATACTGTCAAATAATTGTTTCTCCTGGCTGATATAACTGTCCATATTCGGGAACTTCAACCAGACTTTTCTTGGGATTTCATCAAAAGCCGTAATCTTCTCGCTGATGAGCTTGCCATCGCGTTCTTCTTCTACAGACACTCTTCCCTGTATAAATACCTTATTCTCGTCTGTCAGCTTATAGGAATTCTTCTCATAATCCTTGGGAAATACGATAACTTCCACGCTGCCTACCATATCTTCTACGGTCAGAAAAGCCATGATCTGATCATTCTTGGTATACTTGATCTTCTTGTCCATGATCATACCGCCTATGGTAGCACGGCTTCCGTCTTCCACCACGGTTCTGTGTGTCTCTTCATCCAGATAAAAGTCCGTAGTCTTGGCTGTAATATATTTACTCCACAGCGCTTCATATTCCTCCATGGGATGACCACTGACATAGAAGCCCAGTACTTCCTTTTCAAAGCTTAACAGCAATTCTTTGTCATATTCACCGACATCCGGCATTTTGATCTCCAGCTCTGCCTTTTCCTCCTCGGATACGATATCAAAGAGTGACATCTGCCCGGACATCACGCCTTTCTTGCCATTCTGTATGCTGTCCAGTATCTGCACATAGACACTCATCAGCTGTCTGCGTGTGCAGCCGAAGCTGTCAAATGCACCCGATTTGATAAAATGTTCAATAGCACGCTTATTTACATCCAGCCCTGCTGTCCGTTCTATGAAATTCTTCAGGCTGTTGAACTTACCATGCTCCGTTCTTTCTTTTACAATGGCATCAATGACCGGTCTTCCGATATTCTTAATGGCTGTCAGTGCATGACGGATCGCATTGCCAGACACAGAGAAACCAGCCTCTCCTTCGTTGATATCCGGCGGCAGGATCTGAATATTCATATTTCTGCATACCATAATATATTCTGATACCTTGGTAGGATTATCAATTACAGAAGTAAGCAGTGCTGCCATGAATTCCACCGGATAATAATATTTCAGATACGCGGTCTGATAAGCAACTACCGCATAGCAGGCTGCGTGGGACTTATTAAACGCATACTTGGCAAAATCCATCATTGTACCATAGATATGCTCTGCAATCTCCGGTGCAATACCATTGGCTTCACAGCCGGGAACACCTTCCTCTGCATTACCATGGACAAAGTTCGCACGCTCTTTCTCCATAACGTACGCCTTTTTCTTACTCATGGCACGGCGCACCAGGTCACTTCGTCCCATTGTATATCCGCCCAGGTCACGTACGATCTGCATAACCTGCTCCTGATATACGATACAGCCATAGGTCGGCGCAAGAATCGGCTCAAGCTGTGGTGTCTCATACGTTACCAGATCAGGATTATTCTTACCCTTGATATAGCTTGGAATAAAGTCCATAGGCCCCGGCCGGTACAGGGAAATACCGGCAATGACATCTTCGAGATTCTGCGGTTTGAGTTCTTTCATGAAGTTCTTCATGCCCTGACTTTCCAGCTGGAACACACCATCTGTCTTGCCTGTTCCCAGGGACGCCAGTACCTTCTTGTCATCATAATCAATCTTGTCCACATCAATGACGATTCCATGTGTTTTTTCCACATTGCAGACTGCATTCTTGATTACGGTCAGTGTACGCAGCCCCAGGAAATCCATCTTCAAAAGTCCCAGCTCTTCTATGGTCGTCATAGTGAACTGTGTCGTGATCGCACCATCACTTCCCCTGGAAAGTGGAACGAACTCATCTGCAGGCTTTTGGCAGATAACAACACCTGCCGCATGCATGGAAGTATGTCTTGGCAGTCCTTCCAGCTTCTTACACATATCTATCAGATAATGAACCTGCTCATTCTGCTCATACAAATTCCTTAATTCAGGATTGAGCTCCAGCGCACGGTTCAATGTCATATTCAATTCATTGGGCACCATTTTGGAGATACTGTCTGCGAAATTATAAGGCATATCCAATACACGTGCCACATCACGAATGACACCTTTTGCAGCCAGCGTACCGAAGGTGACGATCTGCACGACCTTATCCTTGCCGTATTTACGCTCTACGTACTCGATAACTTCCTGTCGTCTCTCGTAGCAAAAGTCAATATCAATATCAGGCATGGAGACTCGCTCCGGATTCAGGAAACGCTCAAACAGCAGATTGTAACGAATCGGGTCAATATTGGTGATATGCAGACAATAGGATACGATACTTCCCGCTGCACTGCCTCGCCCCGGTCCAACCGGGATATCGTGGCTTTTTGCCCAGTTGATGAAATCCCATACGATCAGGAAATAATCTACATATCCCATCTTCTGAATAACACCCAGCTCATAATGAAGCTTATCAGCCAGCTTGCCGTCATCATCAGGGTATCTCTCTGCCAATCCGTCAAAACACAGCTTATTCAGATAGCTCCAGGAATCATACCCCTCTGGTACATCGAATTTAGGCAGCTTGGTCACACCAAACTCAATCTCTACATTACAACGGTCTGCTATCTTGGCTGTATTATCCAGTGCCTCCTGCGCATAGGGGAAGAGCTGGCGCATCTCCAGTTCACTCTTTACATAGTACTGTCCACCTTCATAACGCATTCTGTTCGTATCTGTCACAAGCTTCGATGTCTGGATACACAGCAGAATGTCATGCGCCTGCGCATCTTCTGCATACGTATAGTGAATATCATTAGTTGCCACCAGGGGAATATCCAGCTCCTTGCTCATGCGCACCAATGCTGCATTGACTGTCTTTTGCTCAGGTATGCCATGATCCTGCAATTCCAGGAAATAATTGCCTTTTCCAAAGCAGGCTTCATAACGGAGTGCTGCCTTCTTTGCCTCATCATAAAGTCCCTTGGAGATGTCGCGCTGTACCTCTCCCGCAAGACATGCGGACAGGCAGATGATTCCCTCATGAAACTGGTTCAATACTTCCATATCCACACGGGGCTTATAATAATACCCTTCCGTAAAGCCACGGCTCACGATCTTCATCAGATTGGAATAACCCTGGTTATTCTCGGCTAACAGAACGAGATGGTAATATCTGTCCTCTCCGCCTGTTACTTCTTTATCAAATCGGGAATTGGGCGCCACATAGACTTCACAACCTAGGATTGGCTTAATTCCCTGGGCTTTCGCTTCTTTATAGAAATCAATGACGCCAAACATGACACCATGATCTGTGATTGCACCGCTGTCCATGCCCAGTTCTTTCAGGCGTTTCACATATTCTTTTATTTTGTTGGAGCCATCCAAAAGGCTGTATTCTGTATGCACATGCAGATGCGTAAATGCCATGCAAGTATCCTCCCTGCGAGATTTCGTATCATTTTTTTACTTCATTAGTATACAACGTATTCCACACAAAAGGCAACCGGAATGAACCGATTGCCTTTCTCTATTCACACTGTATGATTATAAATATTTCGTAACTGTTCAATACCTTCACAGTTGCGAGCCGCATATTTCTGTACTGAATAATTACAAATATTTCTTCAGTGTATCTACCTTGTCCAGCTTCTCCCAAGGCAGATCCAGATCATTACGTCCGAAGTGTCCGTAAGCTGCTGTCTGCTTATAGATAGGTCTTCTTAAATCGAGCATCTTGATAATTCCTGCGGGACGAAGATCGAAGTTCTCACGAATGATCTCTACCAGCTTCTCACTGGAAAGCTTGCCTGTGCCAAAAGTATCTACGTTGATGGAAGTAGGCTGTGCTACACCGATTGCGTAGGATAACTGAATCTCACACTTATCAGCCAGACCTGCTGCAACAATGTTCTTTGCAACGTAACGTGCTGCATAAGCACCACTTCTGTCTACCTTAGTACAATCCTTACCGGAAAAAGCTCCGCCGCCGTGACGAGCATATCCGCCATAAGTGTCTACGATAATCTTACGACCTGTCAGACCTGCATCACCGTGAGGTCCACCAATTACGAAACGGCCTGTAGGATTGATGAAGAATTTTGTCTCTGCATCTACCATTTCAGCAGGAAGAATCGGATCAAATACGTATTTCTTAATGTCCTCATGAATCTGTTCCTGTGTTACATCCTCATCATGCTGTGTGGATAATACAACAGCTTCCAGTCTCTTGGGCTTGCCGTTTTCATCATATTCTACGGATACCTGAGTCTTTCCATCAGGTCTTAAATACTTCAATGTGCCATCCTTACGAACCTTGGTAAGCTGCAATGCAAGCTTATGAGCAAGGGAGATAGGATAAGGCATGTACTCTGCTGTTTCGTTTGTTGCAAACCCGAACATCATACCCTGATCGCCAGCACCAATTGCTTCTATCTCTGCATCACTCATCTTGTTCTCTTTCGCTTCCAGAGCCTTATCTACGCCCATTGCGATATCGCCGGACTGCTCATCAATTGCAGTGAAGACTGCACATGTATTACCGTCAAAGCCATACTCTGACTTATCATAACCGATTTCCTTTACTGTCTCACGAACGATCTTTGGGATATCTACATATGCCTTAGTTGTAATCTCACCTGTAACCAGCACGAAACCTGTGCAGGCTGCTGTCTCACATGCTACACGGCTCATTGGATCCTGTGCCATCAATGCATCCAGAATCGCATCAGAAATTGCATCACATACTTTATCAGGATGTCCTTCCGTAACTGACTCGGATGTAAATAAAAGTTTCTCCATTCTTTTTTCCTCCTTATGGTATTCACTTCTTGCATTAAAAAATCCGCTTATGCAACATAAGCGGATGTGATCAGTTTCTTGATAATCAAATCCTCTTATTGTTCGACCTGCCATTTCCGGCAGAATTACTCGCTCAGGTTGGCACCTTCCTCTTTCGGGGGTTGCCGTGGCTTCATAGATCCTTTGTATCTCCACCACTCTGAATAAGAGAAATTTCACAATATGGAATTGTCATATCAGAAATACATGATATAACAAACTGTGTCAGCTGTCAACAAGATCAGCCAACTTTTAACTTAAATTTCTGTAATTCCTTCTCGGATTCCACCTTCTGTATCTGTGCCCCAAGACTTTGCAGCTTCTCCGGGAAATCTTCGTAGCCTCTTTCGATGTACTTGATATCCTCTACTGTGCTGAATCCTTCTGCTGCCAGACATGCCATAACCAGTGCTGCACCTGCTCTTAGATCCGGTGCGGTCAGATTGGCACTTGTCAGATGATCTACACCTTCTATAAAGGCAGTATTACCCTCTACTTTAATGTTCGAGCCCATCTTGGCAAGCTCATCTACATATTTAAAACGGTTATCGAAAATGCTCTCTGTTACGATACTGTTGCCCTGTGCAATTGCCAGTGCAACGCCGATCTGCGGCTGCATATCTGTAGGGAATCCAGGATAAGGCAGTGTCTTGACCTGCGTACCTTCCAGTCTTCTGGAAGCAACCACACGTACTGCATCATCAGACTCTTCAATCTGACATCCCATCTCGATCAGCTTGGCTGTCGTGGATTCCAGATGCTTGGGAATGACATTCTTTACTGTTACATCACCCTTGGTAATCGCTGCAGCAAACATAAATGTACCTGCTTCGATCTGATCCGGGATAATGGAATACTCTGTGGCATGAAGCTTAGGCACACCGGTAATTCTCACTACGTCTGTACCCGCTCCCTTGATATTAGCACCCATAGAGTTCAGGAAATTCGCTACATCTACTACATGTGGCTCCTTGGCTGCATTCTCGATTACAGTCTTGCCCTCTGCCAGCACAGAAGCCAGCATAATATTAATGGTAGCACCTACAGATACCGTATCCAGATAAATATGTGCACCTGTAAGCTTCTTGGCATCTGCAATGATCAGTCCATGCTCAATCTTCACCTCTGCGCCCAGAGCCTTAAAGCCCTTAATATGCAGGTCAATCTTACGGCTGCCGATATTGCATCCGCCAGGAAGTGCTACTTCTGCATGTTTGTATTTGCCAAGCAGAGCCCCCAGTAAATAATAGGAAGCCCTTATTTTCTTAATATAATCATCTTCAATGACAAGTCCGGATATCATGGATGCATTGATCCTTACGGAATGTCTGTCTCTTCTATCAATAATCGCGCCGATACTCTCCATTGCCTGAAGTAACACGTTAATGTCTCTTACATCAGGCAGATTGTCAACGATCGCTGGTTCATCTGTCATAATAGCTGCGGCCAAGATTCCTAATGCTGCATTCTTTGCTCCGCCGATTTCAACCTCACCGACTAACGGGTTACCACCCTTAATTGCGTATTGTTCCATCGCACACCTCATTAATCGCGTCATACTATAAAAACATGGTTATCGTTACCCAATACGACTCAGTATACACCAATTATTTTGGTTTGTAAACTGAGTGAATATTTAATTTAATTGATTTATTTTTCAGACTTTAGCACCAGAAAACCTATCGCTTAATTGAGATATTTCAACGGGTTCACTGCTGTACCATTGATTCTGATCTCAAAATGTACATGCGGTCCGGTGCTTCGCCCGGTATTACCGCTCAATGCGATCTTCTGTCCCTGTGTTACAGTCTGTCCAACCTTGCATAATACCTTGCTCAGGTGTCCATAACGGGTCTGCTTGCCATCTGCATGATTGATAAAGACAGCATAACCATAACCACTGACCCAGCCAGCCGTTACGACAGTACCTGTATTGGATGCTACAACTGGTGTACCGATTGGCGTTGCCCAGTCTACACCCTTGTGATTGGTGCTTGCGCCCTTCGTAGGCGCCTTACGTCCTCCAAATCCTGAACTTAAACGTCCACCGGAGAGAGGCTTGATATAGGTCGGTGGTATCTTCGTACCACGTTCTACGATCTTGGGCACTGCATCCGCATAGATCTCTTCTTTTAAAATCTCTCTGCTCTGTTCCGAGCCATTTTTATATTCAATGACAGCAGCTACTTTACGGCGTCCTGCGGATGGCTCCTGCAATGTCACCTGCTGATTGGTATACCAGTTATCATTCGGTACATACTGGATCTCTGCCTCATAATCTTCCGTATAGACCTGCTCGTCCTTCCATATAACAGATAATTCCGGTTCCGGCACTGTTATAACGATCTCCTGATCTACCCTGATGGTAGAGCTCTCACTCTCAATGTCGTCATTAATCGCAATCAGATCATCCAGTGGGATATCATAATTCAATGCGATCTGTGACAGCGTATCCCCTGACTGTACTTTATAAATGACCTGTGTCTCCTGTTCCTTGGTCAGCAGATCTACTGCTTCTTCTACAGAGACCAGCTCATCTTCCATAAGATACGCTTCTACTACCTCTATTGTATCAGCATATGTTATGTCTATCAATCCCTGGTCGTAATCTTCAAAGTTTTTTTCTACTGCCGGTTCGATCTGGGCGAACATCTCATCCATAGCCGCTTCTACACCGGCACTGGTTCTGAATTCCTCGCTCTGTGTCTGCTGTTCTTCCTTATTTATAATCTGTGTCGTCAACACATTGACTTCTCTGGTACTGTCAAGCACCAGCGCCACATCATACTGACTTGCTGTGTCATAAGGCTGCAATGCCTGTCTGAGCAGGTCTTCCACTTCCTCATAAGAGCCCAGGTTCACACTGGTCTCATTGACTTTTACTGTATAAGAACGGCGCAAGGTCTTCTGAATGTTGGCAGACATAACCTGTGCTATGCGGTTAATCAATGTATCCTCATCATCAATCACACCCCATATAACTTCCTTACCTTCTACCTGTGGCTGTACATCTATAAATACCAGGTCATCACTGCCGGATGCTACCTGCTTTCTTGCCTGCATCAGACAATGATCCAGGTCAGACTCGGAGCCAATAGCCCCCACTGTCTCCCCATTGATACTGACTGTAAAGTAATTATCCCCCGTTTTCTCAAATTTTACATAAGAGGGCATCAAAAAAATACAGGCAATTACTGTCAACATACCTGCCCTGATCAAACTTAGCCGAAATCTTCTATGATAATGGTGTATCTTTTTCATTCGTTACTCCGATATTACTGCTTATAATGGTCTAACTTCATAATCTACATTATTCTATCAGTGTTTACGCTACTTGTAAAGTATTCGTAAAAAGCTCTTGCAGTTTCCCCACAAACATGGTTAAATAGGATTAGAATATATGTTCGTATAGGAGGTATTATCATGGAATCCATATTTTTTCATATTGATGTGAATTCTGCCTTTTTAAGCTGGACCGCCATTGATCAGCTGCAAAAGGCAAAAGAGACTGATACTCTGGATTCTTATGTGGATCTGCGTGATATTCCCTCCATCATTGGCGGTGATTCTGCAACCAGACACGGCATCGTACTAGCCAAATCCATCCCTGCCAAGAAATATGGTATCTCCACTGCAGAGCCCATAGCATCTGCCCTGAAGAAGTGTCCTTCCCTTGTCATTGCTTCACCCGATCATCATTCCTACTCCGCGCACAGTCACGCACTTATGGAATTTCTCTCCGGCTACTGTCCTGTGATTGAACAGGTCAGTATTGATGAATGTTACATGGATTACACTCCCATCTGCAGAGATTTTGAGTCACCGCAGGCTGCTGCCACCATCATAAAAGACAGCGTCCGTGAGACCTTTGGTTTTACCGTCAATGTAGGAATCAGTGACCGCAAGGTGCTTGCCAAGATGGCATCGGATTTTAAGAAGCCCGACCTGGTTCATACCCTCTATGCAAAAGAAATTCAGACAAAAATGTGGCCTCTTCCAGTCTCTTCCCTGCTCATGTGCGGCAGATCCAGTCAGGAGACTCTGCGCAAGCTTGGTATCTCTACAATTGGAGATCTTGCCAGATGTGACAAACAGCTGTTAGCTGCCCACCTCAAGAGTCACGGTATCCTGCTATGGGAATATGCAAATGGCATAGATTCTTCTGTTGTCGAGCCAAATCCTGCCCAGGCAAAAGGCATCGGCAATTCAACGACTATGCCCACAGACGCCCTGTCTATAGAAGATATGAAACCGGTTCTGTTGAAGCTGTGTGAATCGGTCTGTGCAAGACTCCGAAAGGCTCATATGTATGCGGGCACTATCACTGTAGAGATAAAATACAGTAATTTTCATTCCTGCTCCCACCAGATTGCACTGCCCTCACCTGACTACTCCAGCACTGTCATTTATGAAACAAGCCTGTCTCTGCTACAGGAGTTATGGAATGGCACTCCTGTCCGCCTTCTTGGCGTCCGCGCTACCAGACTGACCGATGAGACAGCTCCCATCCAGCTGGATCTCTTCTCTTATCAGGAGCATACCGGACAGACTGAGAAGAACCGCAGGCTGGACAAAACAATAGACGCCATTCGCCGTAAATACGGAGAAGGCGCCATTATGCGTGGTTCTTTACTTTCTCACACCGATACTCATTCCAGTAACTAGATTGTACTCACTGCATCATATGCAATGAAAATATTCAATACAAGCCGTTCTGTCCCTTTGTTATGGTAGCTGTGTTCACTCTCTGCATCCAGTCGGATCGCATGGTTGGCAGATACCTCATATGTTCCATCCTCTGTCTCCAGAGTCAATACTCCCTGCATGACCATAATATACTCACAGGAGCTTCCTTCTGTAAGGAAACTGCTGCACTCTTCTCCCGGTTCAATGGTTGTTTCATATACTTCAAAGTTCCTGTGTCTGTCATAGGGAAATATAGAGCGTACCTGATAAGCTCCTTCCTGGGCTTTGTATACCGGCAGGCTTTCATTATCTATAATAACTACCGAGTCTGTCTTAGGATAGATCAGCTCCTCAAAAGTAACTCTGATACCGTCTACGATCTTTGCAATCGTAGCAACAGTCGGATTGGATTCTCCTCTTTCTATCTGTCCTAACATACTCTTACTGACACCTGTCTTCTCTGCCAGCATATCCAGACTCATATTTCTGGATTTTCTGATTCTTTTTAAATTTACGGCTATATTCTTATCTAACTGATTCATCCCGGATTCTCCCTTCCCTTGGTGAATGTTTCTGAGAACAAAAAAGCACCAGACAATATCTGTCTGATGCTACATCTTCGTGGCAATTCATTCATTATTTATTTGCTTTTATCATACTGATTTTTGCGCTTACCGTCAAGTGTTTTGTGCGTTTTTTTATTCTTTTTGGCAGTTTTACGAACACTGTACCCGAAAGTTCCCAGCTTCTCACCCAGAAGATAATACTCTCCATGTGAATATACAATGGGCTTTGCCTGAGATAAGTGGAAGCTCTTCTTCTCATCCATATAGGCATCATCTACCTGTACTGCTACTACTTCAGCAACAAACATATGGTGTGAACCAAGTTCCTCTACATGATGCACACGACATTCTATATTTACAGGGCTTTCTGCGATGGAAGGCACTTTTACCTCCAATGATGGAACTGGTGTCAGGTTCATTTCTTTCCATTTATCTACATCCCTGCCGCTTCGCACACCGCAATAATCCGTGGCTTTTGCAAGGTCTCTGGTGGTAAGATTGATTACGAATTCTCCTGTTTCCTTTAACATGTGGTAAGAATATCTCTCCGGTCTTACCGAAATACTTACCATAGGCGGATTGGTACAGACAGTACCAGCCCATGCTACCGTCAATATATTGGACTTACCTTCCTTATCCGCTACACTGACCATGACAACTGGCAGCGGATAAAGCATATTTCCAGCCTTAAATGATATCTTAGACATAATTTCTCCTAGAACAGTTTGATATTTAATCCCGTCAGTATCTGTAAGATCAGACTTGCCACGGCAACCAGCATTGTAATCAGACTGAATGCCATTACAACATTCATGCGGGATGCCAGACGTATATTCTCCTGACATAATGCATCTGTCTGCTTCTTGAGCTCTTCGATGATAACAGCCTGTACATTTCTATAGACCTTTACATTTTCCTTATGTACAAAATCCTCAGAACGTGTCATAAGTTCCTGGGTCTGTGCAATGATATCTTTGGTCTGCGCCTTTGTATCCTGCTGGACATCCTGCTTCTCTTCTGCCTTTCTGGACAGCTCTTCTTCACGATTTCTCGTCTGTTCCTCTGTCAGATCGCGTAATGTGGAAAGAAGCTTCTGCTCATCCTCCTGAAGTCCCTGCAGCTTTCCTGCATTCTCTCCCACCAGTACATCTATCTTTTCAGAAAGCTCGGCATTCTTATAATTCAGCTTACGCATTTCCTGCAGAATCTTCTCATACTCTGCTACCTGAAGCTGTAATTTCTTCATTTCTGCCGCTTCTGCCTGAGAGTTCGCCTTGATCATTTCCTGTGCATTGAATTTCTGTGCAAGTTTATCCATAAAATTATCCATTCTTCACCCTCCGTATATAGCGCAACAATTCAGAATCCTGTCTGATCCTCAATAGTTACATCATAGCATTCTTTTGTCTGCAAGACAACTGTTTGCTTTTTGTGCATTTTGTATATAGATTATTGTCTGACTATTTCTTTTCCGTCAAATTAACTATACATTTACATTTTGTTCATAATTTGTTCATATTCTAATGGTAATATTTAACCATAAGCAAAGGGAACAGCGTAATGTTTTTCATTACACATAGATAAATTTTTTCATAATAGCCTCGGTATCGCAAGATACCGGGGCACTCCTCATTTATAGGGACTTTTGTTCCTGTTCTTTCTCAATTGCCTGAATCTCTTCATTTAATGACAGCATCTTGGCATCCAGTGCAGATACCATCTGTGCACAGGCATAGAGCTCATCTTTGATATGCTCCGGCGCATTGCCTTCGAACTTATAATTGATCTTATGCTCCAGACTTGCCCAGAAATCCATGGCAACTGTTCTGATCTGTACTTCTACCTTCGCTTCTATGATCCTGTCGGACAAAAAGACCGGTATGGACACGATCATATGATAACTCTTATATCCACTTGGCTTAGGATTTTTGATGTAATCCTTCACTGCCAGCACCTTTACATCATTCTGATTCGCCAGCATTTCAGCAATCCGATAGATATCCGTTGTAAAAGAACAGATAATTCTGATTCCTGCTATATCATTGACATATTTGACCATATTTTCAATGGTGGACTCATATCCGTTTTTCTTTAACTTCTTAACAATGCTCTCCGATGTCTTAATACGGGATTTAATATGCTCTATGGGATTATATCTATGTACATGCTGGAATTCGTCATTCAATATCTCCAGCTTTGTTCCTATTTCCTTTAATGCAGAATTATATACAAGGATAACTTCTTTCCAGTTATCCACTTCTGAACTGTTATTAATCTGATATTCCATACTCTCGTTATTCCTCTTCTCTTTTCCCCAGTTTATAATATAAGCTTATCACAAAACGCCTGTTTGCGCTATAGCCTGTTATCAACAGACTGACCATTATAATATTTATATGTCTATCTTCTGGAATTTATGCTATACTCTATCTGTTATTAACCACTAATTTACCATGAACAGGAGATTTGATATGTTTCGTCTTTGGGCTAAAATCATAAAAGACAACCACTTACTGAAAGATACCGTTATATGCGATGATTCTGAAGATACCAGGACTCATAAGGTCTTCCATGCAATAGAAGAAGCCTGTTACGAATTTGATCTTGGCAAACCCATATGGCTGGATTCTACCATATCAGAATTTAAGAGACATGACAAGGCTAGATTTACCGCAGACAATTTCATAGAATCCATAGAGTTCGACTATATGGAAATTCAGATAATCGAAGAGGACTAATGGTCCTCTCTTTTTTTGCATAATTCATCTTGACATTGTTTACAATATAACGTAGTATTAATTTATCTTATATGTAGTTTTGAATACTATGTTATATAGAATTTAATATTCAAAGAGAGGATTGGTGTTTATTATGCAATTAACAATTCGCGAACCGGGAAGTGCGATTACTCATTTCATCGCTTGTCTGATGGCATTAATGGCAGCTTCTCCACTTATGATAAAAGCTCAGGGAAATACAACCAATATGTTAGCTATGGCAGTTTTTGCCGGAAGTATGATTCTGCTCTACGGTGCAAGCACCGCTTATCACAGCATCAGCCGCGTATCTGATAAGGTATTGCGCATATTTCGTAAGATAGACCACATGATGATCTTCGTACTGATTGCAGGCTCCTATACCCCTGTATGCCTTATTGTACTGGGTGGCAGAATGGGCTATTCCCTGCTGGCTCTGGTCTGGGGAACCGCTCTGGTCGGCATGATCGTAAAGGCATGCTGGATTACCTGTCCCAAGTGGTTCTCTTCTGTTATCTATATCGCGATGGGCTGGACCTGTCTTCTGGTATTCGGCACTCTGTGGGATACCCTGCCCCACGCAGCATTCGGCTGGTTATTGGCTGGCGGCATCATTTATACAATCGGAGGCATTATCTATGCACTGAAACTACCCGTCTTTGATGCCGTGCACAAATATTTCGGCTCCCATGAAATCTTCCATTTATTCGTCATGGGCGGCAGTATCTGCCATTTCATCTTCATGTATAATTATGTCGCATAACTATTCAGAGCCATGCAAATGGAGTCAAGTATACTTGTTTTCAAGCATACTTGACTCCATTTATATGGCGAAGTAACCCCATAAGCAAAAAGGAAGCATCGAAGATGCGGTTAATCCGTATGGCATCGTTTTTTATTCTACTGCTCTATCTGTTTCCCCAGAAATCCCGCTGCCGACTGCGCCAGCTTCACTTCTACCTCGCTCATAGGATTATTCTCATCATTTGCCAAAAGAACAACAGCGCCTATAATATCTCCCTGCGCCAGAATGGGAATCATCACTTCATGACAGTAGCCTTCCGTCTCATCCTCTGTGATTGGCACATATCCAAGCTCTCCCCTGGATGCACATATGGTCTCTCTGGCGTTCATCTTCTCTTCCATTTCCTTGCTCAGATTCTTGCCCAGCAGCTGCTTATTTCCACTTCCTGCTGCCGCAATACACTGATCTCTGTCTGCAATCAGGGCAATATGTCCTGACACCTGTGCAAGACTCTCTGCAAATGGTTTTGCAAAACTTCCCATATCTCCAATTGGAGAATATTTTCTTAATATGATAGAACCCTCGTGATCGGTAAATATTTCCAATGGGTCACTTTCCCGAATCCTTAATACTCTCCGGATTTCCTTCGGAATCACGATACGTCCCAGATCGTCAATTCGCCTTACAATTCCTGTAGCTTTCATAAGTTTTCCTCCAATACTATATTTTAGCAAGGTTCTGTTAATACTCATCTGCTATATATTAGTTATGGAGTTAGTATGTGGAAAATATTCTAAAGTATTCTGTTTCAGGCAGACTAACCTCTTATTTTTATGGTTTCTCTTTCCCAAAGCAGATACCAGTCTTATGCACGTTTATAAATAATTGGTTCATCGTACCCAAAGGTCCGCTTTCCATTTACTTCCATACTTTCAGACACTTCCAGACAACTGTCTGAGAACCTCTCCCAAAGCTTGAATATCATGACCGGTGAGAAACGGCTTGTACTGCCTCCTTCCCAGATTCCATCCTTTTCCCGGTATAGTGCCGGCGTGAACTTTTCGGATTTTTTCAATTTGCTGTAATCAACATTCTTCATGGAAGCATATGAAAATGCATTCCTGTCTTCTCCTTCCGGGATTTCATAAGAAGAAAGTAAAATGCCATCTGCGTTTTCCGTAATGAGGTTTTCAAGTTTCATCATATTGTTTTACCTCTTTCTTTTTACAGATGCAGCACATGGATCAGTAATACCCATGCCAGACCATAGTATGTCACAACCGCCACAAAGTCATTGACTGTAGAAATCAGAGGACCTGAGGCGACCGCCGGGTCTACCTTGACCTTATGGAAGAACATTGGCACGACCGTTCCTACCACGCTGGATATGGTCATTGCAAGCATCAATGCCACACCTGCACAGGCAGATACTGAAAATGCATATTGCAATGGTCTCCCTTTCAGCACATATACATACGTACCAATGAATGCAAAAGCCAGCAGACCAAGCATTAATCCATTGCAGAAGCCAATTCTTGCCTCTTTAAAGATCAGCCCCCATTTCTGCCTGCCGGACAGATCCTCATCCATCAACACACGAATGGTAACAGCCAGTGACTGCGTACCTACATTACCTGACATACCAAGGATCAATGACTGAAAGCTTACGATGATCGCCAGATGGGATATTACATTTTCAAAGAGTCCTGTCACCGTCGATACACACAGGCTTAACCCCAGTAATACAACCAGCCAGGGCAGACGTTTCTTGATACTCTCCGGGAGACCTTCCTCCAGGTCAGCCTCCTCTGTCATACCAGCCAGCTTAGCGTAGTCATCACCCATTTCATCATCTACAACTTCTACGATATCCTGTGCTGTGATAACACCTAACAGCTTGTTATCATCATCCAGTACAGGAATGGAATCTTCCGCATAATCCTTCAACTGTTCAATACAGTCCGTAATGGATTCGTGGTCACGCACATACGGATAGGAGTGACTGATCAGGGAATCCAGGTCTGTATATCCTCTAGCCACGATCAGATCTTTCAGATTAATCGCACCATAGAAAGTGTCATCATCATCTTTTACATAGATTGTAGTGATATTATCATTCTCTTCCGCTTTCGCAATAAGCTCTCTCATTGCCTGCTTTACGGTCAGACGTCTACTGATCTCGATGAAGTTCGTCGTCATCTTGCTGCCAATCTCATCCTCTTCATAGGAACAGATCAGTTTGATGTCTTCCTTGGACTCTTCATCCATCAGTTCAATCAGCTGTTTACGTTTCGTCTCATCTACTTCTTCCAGAACATCTACAGCATCATCTGCATCCATGTTCTCGATGATGTCTGCTGCCTTTTCCAGCTCGATCTCTTCCAAATACTTTCCTACGTCGTCTACATAGGCAAATATCTCGGACATTCTCTCCACGCCCAGTATCTGATAGAGCTTCTTACGCTCTTTTTCATTGAGTTCGTCCAATGCAGAAGCGATATCATTATCATGGTAATTATCTATTTTCTCAGAAATGCCTTCATCCGGCTCACCACTACGGATCAGATTCACCAGTTCTTCGACATAATCCGGCTTTTCTACTATTTCATTTTCCATAATTTCGCTCCTTTTTCTATTTCCTCTGCGTAAAAAGGACCTAATCTTCCTTGTCAACAAGTTCGCATAAATCTGACAGAGAGTTTACACAGGCATATAAATATTTTGTCAATTCTTCATCCGGTTGTGTCAGATCCGGAACCATTACGGTACGAAGTCCCGCTCTGTATGCAGCCATAATGCCATTAGGAGAATCTTCCACCGCCATACAGTCCTGCGGTCTCTCCCCAATCTGTTCACAGGCATACAGATACACATCCGGTTCGGGTTTACCATGTGCCACATTCTTGGCACTGACGATACTGTCAAAAAGATCACAGACTCCTATTGTGGTCAGATGGGATTTCGTAATATCCAATGCCGTAGCTGTGGCTACCGCCGTCTTTATGCCTTTTGCCCGCAGGAATCTAAGTGTTTCTTCCACTCCCGGTTTCTTCTCCAGCCCATACTGAGCCAGTCTCTCTCTGACCAGTTCTCTTCTGCGTTCTCTGATTGCATAATAATCAAAAGACGGACCAAATATTCCCTGCATCAGCTTCTCGCCCTCTTTGGCTTCGCAGCTTCTAAGCAAAAGCGCATGCTCTCTGGTAAAAGGAAAGCCTGCTTCTGTAGCTGCCTGACACCAGGCTGCATTATAGTGCTTCTCTGTATCGATCAGCACACCATCCATATCAAATATAACTGCGCAAATCACCAGTTCTCCTCCATTAATATTCCATGCTCCCTAAGCCAGCGTCTGTGTTCCTTATAATCAGGATCATATTCTGCCACACTTGCCCAGAAAAGCCTGCTGTGGTCTTTATGCCATATATGGCACAGTTCATGTACTACTACATAGTTTATCACATCCTCAGGACACATCACAAGATGCCAGCTGAAATTAATATGGTTTACATAACTGCATGATCCCCACCGTGTTCTGGCTGAAGTAATACGTACTCCCTTGGGTTCAACCCCCATCCTGGCTGCATATTCTTCTACTTTGGGGATAATCACCCTGGCAGCCTGCTTGCGATACCATGCCGTCAGCATTTCTCCTGTATTTGCTGTCGATGGCAAGTGAAAACAGCTCCCATCAAAGGAACCGCTTCTTCCTTCACTTATGATTACCGGATACAGTTCACCTTTATAATACAACTGATCTCCCTGTGCGATTCCAATATGAGGCTGCGCCTGTCTTCTGACCTGTATTTGTCTTGTCTTATCACAGATCCAGTCCTGCTTACGTTCCACAAAGTCCATAATCTGCTCCATAGAAGCGCGAAAAGGCGCTCTGACGATCAATTCACCCTGTGCATTGATTTCCAGAGCTATCGTCCTGCGCCTTGATCTGATAATTTCTTTTGGTTCTATCATTTTCATTTTATTATCTTTATTGTCTTTCTAATTACTTTTTACATTATAATCCTCTACTGCATACAGGATTTCTTCCTTGGGTCTATCACTGTTTTGCTGCGTCAGATTCAGCAGTGTGATATAATTACGGATCATTTCTCTGGCTGTCATTTCCTCCGTATTGCGGACTCTTGCATATTGATTCTTCAGGAAATAAATAAAGTCATCATGTTCCAGTTTGGATTCATATCCATATACAATCTCATGCAGCTGTGTCAGCTTCTCAAGTAATACGTAGATTTCTCCCGGATTCAACGGAGAAAGGGCAATTACCGGAGCTGCCAGATCGCGTAATTCTTCTGCTGCCCCACCAGCGATCTTGCGGTTCTCCAATCTGGAACGAAGCGGCTCATACCCATAAATTCCTCTGACAGGATCTTCCATTGCTTCTTTGGTAATTCCCATCAGGAATCCCAGATGAGATGCCTTCCCCTGCAATACATCATTATAGATGGCAAGCAGTTTACTGTAATTATAATCTCTTCCTACTTTACTGGGAATCTCATAGATACTTGCAAGCTCATCCATACAGATATACAGTCCCGCATAACCTGCTTTTACAACGAATTCTGCCCATAACTTTATAAAATCATACCAGTTATCATCTGTTATGATCAGATTCACTCCCAGGTCGCTTTTGGCTTCGGATTTGGTGCGATACTCTCCACACATCCACCGAAATGCCTTTTGCTGTAATTTATCATCACCCATCCGGTGTCCTTTATAATAAATCGACAGCACCTTGGCAAAGTCAAAGCCATTGACCTTCTCTTCCAGAGACGATGTGATCTTATGTACTTTCTGACTGACCTTAATGTCAAAAGATTCATGTCCCGGTGTCAGTCCGCTTTCCTGCTCCACCTCATTTTCCAATTCTGAGATCCATTTGTCAAGGACAGGCTTCAACGCTCCCTGATCCGGGCAGCCCCTGGTGGCAAGATTGCGGAGCATCTCACGATATGCTGCAATTCCCTGTCCTTTGTTGCCTACCAGTCTTTTATCTACGGATAATTCCACATCCGATACCACGAAATTACGCTCCAGCACATGATTCTTCAAAGCATACAGCAGGAAAGTCTTGCCGCTTCCATATCTGCCCTCGATGAAACGTATGGCACTGCCGCCTGCCTGAATCAGTTCCACATCCTGAAGCAATGCCCCTATTTCATTTCTTCTGCCTACTGTGATATACTCCAATCCTACCCTTGGTACAACACCACCGCCTAATGAATTCAGCACGATTGCAGCTGTTGCCTTCTGTATCCCCTTATCCATGTCTTCCCCTTCTGCGTCTTATGCCTTCACATCTACCCTCAGCTGTTCCTGCACGAAATTTGCATCTTCTCTTATTTTCTCCAGATTCTCTTCGCTGAATTCATATTCCAGATCCGGCTCCTGCTGCACACTTTTATGCATGCCTGCAAAAGCCTTCTCAATCATGATCTCTTTCTTTTGCTGTCGTATCTCAGACATAATCCTGTTATGTATCTCTTCCACGCTCTTATTGGCATCCTGCTCAAAATCAAGAATCTCTATCATATGGGACATATCATAGGAATAAAAGTCTGTCGCACATATTTTTCCTTCTTCTTCATTCTCTCCAGGAACAAAAGTCGCCATGGCAATCTCCTGCTCACACAGGTATACAATGACGAAGCGTTTCCGAATCAGATCCGCAAATACTTCCGTCATCAGTTCCGGGGATATTTTCTGACGTGTTATCACCTCAAATACGGAAATTCCTTTCTTGCGAAGCAGCGATGCCATATCCGGTGCGCTCTCCCCCTCTGTAATATGATAACACCATTCCATACTGACAATCTCTGTCTCGAAGATCTCTCTGCATTTACTGTCCTTCATTCTCGGATACAATGCCTCAAGAGGCATCCCCTTATCCACACGATACTGTTTTGGAATATTATACCTGCATTCACTCATCTGCGCTCTCCATGCTCCTCATCGAATCTGTTATTGTTGATTCATTATGTCATCCTTCACACTTGAACACATTATACTATATTTTTTTAGAATTTTCTATATATTATATTGAATTTTCTAACAATTTTACAAGGTAATGCTAATTTATATAGATTTTTTGCACTTGCAGCTATATCAGGTACAATTCCTATGTTGAAGTAATATCTGAGAAAATAAAAAGTCATTACTGCTTACATTATGTAAACACTAATGACTTTTCTTTCCTCATTTAAACCTGTGCAGTCACACGATCCAGTTCTTCCTGCACCTTCACCAGATCTTCTCTGATATGTATCTTCTGTGGACAGACTCTCTCGCACTTACCACATTTGATGCAGTTCTTGGGTTTCGCACTTTCTGGAATCTCTTTCGTCCAGCACCATTGGGTATCAGCCAGATTGCCGTAGATATGATATTCATTCCATACGCCAAAGCTTCCAGGAATGTTCACACCTGCCGGACATGGCATACAGTATCTGCAGGCTGTACAGCCGTTCTTTACACGCTTGTGCAATGCATCTGCCACCTGACAGACTGCTTCCTGCTCTGCTTCATTTAACGGTTCAAAATCCGTAAAGGTCTTCAGATTGTCTTCTACCTGTTCCATGTTGGACATACCACTAAGTACTACCTTAACATTAGAAAATGTGGCAACATAACGCAATGCCCAGGATGGTGTGGAAGCCTGCGGTCTGATATTTCTAAAGATTGAAGTGATATCATCCGGAAGTTCTGCAAGGGAACCACCCTTTACAGGTTCCATGATTACCATTGGAATACCCAGTGACTCTGCCAGTTCTACGCCCTTTAAGGTAGCCTGCGTGTCCTTATCCATGTAGTTAAGCTGTATCTGGCAGAAATCCCAGTGATAAGAGGTGATGATCTCCCGGAAAACTTCATAATCATCATGGAAAGAGAATCCAAGATAACGAAGCTTACCCTCACTGCGAAGCTTCTCACAATATTCGAGAATGCCAAGCTTCTTGATCAGCTCCCATCTGTCCTTATTCAGTGCATGCATCAGATAGAAATCCACATAGTCCTTATGCAGTCTCTCCAACTGCTCATGAAAGATCCTGTCCACATCCTCCAGTGTCTTTACTTCCCAGATAGGAAGCTTCGTAGCCAGATAATAGGAATCTCTGGGGTAACAATCCAGAGCCTTACCGGTTACCGGTTCACTCTTTCCTCCATGATACGGATACGCCGTGTCAAAATAGTTCACTCCGGCATGATATGCCCGATCCAGCATATCAAAAGCCAGCTCCTCATTGATGCTTCCGTCTGCATTGGCAGGAAAACGCATACATCCAAAGCCAAGCAGGGAAGTTTTTGCTCCAATGTTGTCCATTGTTCTGTATTCCATCTTTTCTTTCTCCTTATAATTCTCTATTCGTAACTATTCAGAATAGTTACTTCTATTCGGTATACAATATTGCCATTTCTTTTAAGATACGCTGTGTAAGGCTGATCATCAAGTCTGCCTCTTTCTCCACTAATCCGTATTTCTTATATTTTAATACAAAGTTAGGTGTGCCCTTGGCACTGAATTGCAATGTATTCTTATATTTATCCAGTAATTGTGGCAGCTTCTCTACATGAACCGGCGCATATGGCTCCATATAGAAAGTAATGCAGCCTATTTTGCCCTTGATCTCCGTTACATATCTTTCATGTGCCTGTACACGTATGAGTGAAATTCTGATCAGATTATCCACAGATTTGGGCACATTTCCAAATCTGTCCAGAAGCTCCGCCTTCATATCCTCACATTCTGCTTCATTCTCCAGACTGGCGATTCTCTTATAGATATCCAGCTTCTGTGCCTCATTCACAATGTAGGATGGTGGAATGAATGCATCCACATCCATATCCACATAGGTATTGAAATCTTCTGCCAGCTTCTTTGTTCCCTTTAATGTCTTGACTGCTTCGTTGAGCATCTTACAATACAGATCATAGCCAACGGCTTCCATATGACCATGCTGACGCTCTCCTAAGAGATTGCCTGCTCCTCTGATCTCCAGATCTCTCATGGCAATCTTGAAACCACTTCCCAGATCTGTGAATTCTTTGATTGCCTGTAGACGTTTCTCAGCAACCTCCTTGAGCATCTTGTCTCTCTTATACATGAGAAAAGCATAAGAGGTTCTATTGGAACGTCCTACTCGTCCTCTCAACTGATACAGCTGGGAAAGTCCCATATTATCCGAATCATGAATAATCATGGTATTTACATTGGAAATATCCAGCCCTGTCTCTATGATCGTTGTAGACACCAGTACGTCGATCTCTCCATTGATGAAGCCATACATGATCTTCTCCAGTTCATGTTCTTTCATCTGTCCATGGGCATAAGCTACTGTCGCCTCTGGAACCAGTGCCTGTATTCTGTCTGTGATCTCTGCAATATTATTGATACGATTGTATACATAGTAGACCTGTCCCTGTCTGGATAGCTCTCTGACAATGGCTTCTCGTACCATTTCTTCATTATATCCCATGACATAGGTCTGTATCGGCTGTCTCTCATTGGGTGCTTCTTCAAGCACGCTCATATCACGGATTCCCACCAGACTCATATGCAGTGTTCTTGGAATCGGCGTTGCTGTCAGTGTCAATACATCAACTGTATCCTTGACCTGCTTGATCTTCTCCTTATGACGTACACCAAAACGCTGCTCCTCATCTATGATAAGCAGCCCCAGATCCTTGTATTTGACATCTGCTGAAAGGAGTCTGTGTGTACCAATTACAATATCTACCAGACCTTTCTTTAAGTCTTCCAGCGTTTTCTTCTGTTCGCCCGCAGTACGGAACCTGGACAGCATATCTATACGGACAGGGAAATCCTTCATTCTCTGCACGAAAGTATTGTAATGCTGCTGCGCAAGAATGGTAGTCGGTACAAGAAATGCTACCTGTTTGCCATCCTGCACTGCCTTAAATGCTGCACGGATTGCAATCTCTGTCTTACCATATCCCACGTCCCCACAGATCAGTCTGTCCATGATACGTGAGCTTTCCATATCTGCTTTTGTAGCTTCTATGGCAAGCAGCTGATCCTGCGTCTCTTCAAAAGGAAACATCTCTTCAAATTCCTGCTGCCATACAGTATCATGTCCAAATGCGAATCCCTGTTTCTCCTGTCTTACTGCATAGAGTTCCACCAGATCCTTTGCCACTTCATTGACAGCACTCTTTACTTTGGATTTGGTCTTTGTCCATTCCTGCGTTCCCAGCTTATTCAGCTTCGGGCGCTTGGCAGCATCAGCAGAAGCATATTTCTGGATAACATCCAGCCCGGTCGCCAGAATATAGAGATTACCACCATCCCGGTATTCTATCTTGATATAGTCTTTTACGACCTTATCTACTTCTACCTTTTCAATACCCTTATAGATGCCCAGTCCATGATTCTCATGTACAACATAATCACCTATCTTCAGATCTGAGAAATCCCTGATCTTCTGACCTTCATAGACTTTCTTCTTTTTCTTCTTACGGTTCTGCTTTCCAAAGATATCAGATTCTGAAATGACTACGAATTTAAGCATCGGATACTCAAATCCCTTCAGCACATTTCCGTAGAATGTCATGATCTCTCCGGGCTGAAGCTCTCTTTGTGAATTATCTGAGTAAAAGGCATTGAGTCCTTCATCCATCAGATCCGTTGCCAGACGCTTGGCTCTCGTAGAGGAAGCAGACACCAGAAGAACACGATATCCATTCTTCTTATAGTGATTCAGATCCTTCACCAGCTCCGGGAAGCTGTTATTATAGGAAGATACATTTCTGGCATTCACTGCGTAACGATTCTGGAACTTTACAGGAAATCCCTTGTACTCCATGGTACTCAGTGCAAGCAGTCTGTTCTTATCCAGACGTGCATAGATTTCCCTGGCTCCATAGAGTACATTCATCTGCTCCGGCAAAATATATCCCTTCTCTGCTCTGGTGGACATACTTTCCCGAAACTCCAGCTCTACGGCATTGGCATGCTCTTCAATTCTTGCCGGCTCATCCAGACAGATACACAGCTTTCTATCTGCTACGAAATCTACCAGAGATTGTGTCTCTTCGTAGAAATATCCAATATAGCTCTCCAGATTGACGAAGGACTGAAACTGTGTCACCTGTTCCTTTAATTCTGCCACCGCCTGTTCCAGTCTATGCGCTTCCTCCGGTTTTGTCTCTTCTCTGAAAAAGGCAGCTGATTTCTTACAGTCCTTCTCCATCCTTGCCAGACCGTCTTCTAATGCTTTTTTTGACAAAATCAATTCTGTTGCGGGATAAATTGACACCTCTGTCAGTTTTTCTATGGAACGCTGACTCTCTATATCGAAGGAACGGATAGACTCTACCTCATCCCCCCACAGCTCGATACGGACCGGATTCTCTCTGGTCAGATCAAAAATATCAACAATACCGCCACGGACTGAGAACTGCCCCGGTGCTTCTACCTGATAATTCTTCTCATATCCCATCTTCACCAGCTGTCTGGCAATTGCAGCCTCTTCTGCAATACCGCCCTCTTCAATCTCTATGACATTCTCCTGCCATACAGACAAGGGGAGCTGATGCGCCATCAAAGCAGAAAATGTGGTGACAATCGTGATCGGTTCTCCCTCAAGAAGCTTGCGCAGAACAGCCACCCGCTCCTTAATCAGCTGATTACTGTGAATGTCTGCCTGATAAAAGATCAGATCCTTGGCAGGAAAATAATAGGATTCTCTACAATACAGCTTGCAATCATCCAACAGCTCCTTCGCCTTCATATCACTGTATGTCACGATCAGCTTCACATCATACTTTTCCGTAAATCCATATATCATATGAAGCTTCTGGGAATCCACACAGCCGCTGATACTGACCTTGCCCTGTTGTGTATTCAGTTGTTTTTGAATATCCTCATATTCCCCCAGCTCTCTAAGGGGTGCCAATATTGTATTCACACGAATGTCCCTGCCTTTTCACACTAATCCGCTTTTTTATTATACTGGTTCATGGCTGCATCCACATCACCCTCCAGCATGAGTTCCACTGCGCCACAGACCTTCTCCAGACTTTCCTTCATAATCGCCAGCTCTTCCCCTGAGAAATGCCCCAGCACATAGTCTGCCAGATCATATCCCTTGGGCTTCTCGCCTACACCAACCTTAATTCTCTGGAATGTATCATGTCCCAGATGCAGGATGATGTTCTTGATGCCATTATGACCACCTGCACTGCCCTTCTTGCGGATACGGAGCTGTCCCACATCCAGGCTGATATCATCATAGATAACGATAAGTTCACTCTTTTCATCTATCTTATAGTAGTCTACAGCTGCACGGATTGCCTCTCCGCTCAGGTTCATATAAGTAAGTGGCTTTAACAGCATGACTTTATTGCCATTGATGACGCCCTTCCCCATCAGTGCCTTATTCTTCATATCACTGACACTGATTCCATATTTGTCAGCCAGGGCATCAATTGCCGCAAAACCGATATTGTGTCTTGTATTATCATATTCCTTTGTTGGGTTGCCCAACCCTGCTATTATATACATACTTTCCTCTTTTCCAATTATCATGTACTCTCGGAATCTTCTTCAAACAAAGCATTCTGGCTACATTTAGAAGACTCCGAGAGTACATTTATCGTAACGATTCAGAACCCCGCTATCACATCTGATGGCGTACGACTGCGTATTCATCGCCGTTGCGGTAGTAGGGACATTCCTTGTAGTGTCCCTGGCTCATGCGGACTGCGTCATCTTCATCCATGTCTACTTCACAATAGTAGCATTCGTCTTCATCGTCATATACATTATATGCACAAGTATCACAGCTTGCCATAAATTTACCAGCCTTTCTTCTTTTGAACAATTACATATATCGTATCGAATATTTGTTCTATTGTCAAGGGATATATTTTATCTCGATTTCTTCATATTTCGGATATCCTTCATGAAGCAGCTTCTCTTCCAGTTCTCCATTGCCCGTGTGGCTGAAGCAATACAGGTTATAAGCGCCCTGTTCATAGGCAAAGTCCAGTCCGTCATCCTGATAATGCCCGTACTCTCCATCCCCTGCATAAACTTCCAGAATCAGCTTCTTCTGCTCCTTTGTTCCAATATAGGCTTCTACCGGGTATTTAGGCAATATTGTACCTGCTTTCACATAAATCGGGCAGGTATCAAGCGGTGCATCCCTGATGATATACTGTCCACCGGCAATGCGCTCCTTTGTCCAGTAGTCAAACCATTCGCCTTCCGGCAGATAGACCATTCTCTTAGTCGCTCCCTGCTCTACTACCGGTGCTGCCAGCAACTGACTTCCTATCATGAATTCATCATTCATATTGTGTGTATTGATATCTTTTTCATACTCCAGCACCAGTGGTCGCATAACAGGAAGACCAGTGCTTAGATGTTCATGGAAAAGGTCATAGAAATATGGAATCAGTTCATAACGCAGCTCCACATACTTTCTGATGATATCCAGCTTCTCTTTGCCAAAAAGCCATGGCTCCTGACGTCTTGTTCCCATTGCGCTGTGATTACGGAACAGGGTAGAGAAGCATCCCACCTGATACCAGCGTACCAGAAGTTCGCCAGTTGTATCAGAACCGAATCCTCCAATATCTGTTCCTGCAAAAGGATATCCACTCATGCCCAGATTGCACAGCTGTGGAATTGCCATACGCAGATGAGTCCACAGACTGTTATTATCCCCTGTCCATACCGTAGCATACTTCTGTGTACCGCTGTAGCAGGCTCTGGTAATGACAAAAGGACGCTTATCACTTAATCTGCGCAGTCCCTGATAGGTCGCCTTGGACATATTGTGGCCATAGACATTGTGCATCCACTTATGATTGGTAATCTCATCCTCTTCGGTGAAAACAACATCATCCGGCAATGGACCATTAAAGCTTGCAGGCTCATTCATATCATTCCATACACCCATAATGCCTTTATCCAGCAGGAACTGATGCTTCTCTCCCCACCAGTCACGTACTTCCTGTCTTCCAAAATCAGGAAATGCAGAATCTCCGGGTCATACGGCATTGACATAGACATCTCCATTTACATCTTTTGCAAAATAATCATGCTCGATAGCCTCTCGATAAACGTAATAGTCCTCGTCTTTTTTCACACCGGGATCAATAATGGTAACTGCCTGGAATCCCTGTTCTTTCAGGTCAGTAATCAGCTGATCGGGGTCTGTGAAGTTGTCCTTATTCCAGGTGAATACTCGATAGCCATCCATATAATCAATATCAAAATAAATAGCATCACATGGAATCTCATATCGTCTGAAATCTGCTGCCAGCTGTCTTACCTCTGCCTCTGTCTTATAACTCCAGCGGCACTGATGATAGCCAAGTGTCCAGCGCATCGGCAGAGGTACACGTCCTGTCAGCCACGTATAACCGCCAATAACTTCCGCCATATTTTCACCTGTAATGACATAATAATCCATCATACCGTCTTCTGCCCGGTATTCTATACGGTCTTCATATTCTTTACCCAGATTAAAGGCACTCTTGCCATGATTGTCAAAGAACACGCCATATACTGTATTCTCTTTTAACACGATCATGAAAGGCACTGACTTATACAGTGCTTTGAAATTATCTTCATGAGGGGCCGGTATGTCAGAATTCCACATCTCATACTCATACTCTCTCTTATTCAGTACGCCGGTCTTATCTCCCAGTCCATAGATGCAGTCTGCCTCATCCAGTGACAAGGACAGGTTGACCTTTGCCTGCACCTCATCTCCACTCTCATGACCTTCCATCCCAATGAATGCCTTTTCTTCCTCTGTGAGAGTGTTTTTCTTTATCTCCTGTATTTCTGACACACATGTCAGCTTCTCGTTATTTTTCTTATTGTAAAAGGTAATTGTTCCATCCGGTTCCACTTCTGCCCGCAATAATGCTGTCTCAAATACGGTACTGGCTCCCTGCTCTGATACCTGGTATTGTGCTACTGCTACCTTCTGCTGCTGTTCTACTGTCAGCTCTACGGCTGCAGAATAAGGCTGTTTTCCGTTATTCAGTTCACAGATACGGATGATTCCATCTCCATATGCGCTTACCTGAATCTGCTGTTTGTCCCATTGCATTGTAATTCCCTGTCCCATTATTACCATTCCTTTCTACTATCTATAAAATAAACGGGATACCTTCCGATACCCCGCTCCCCACATTTTATATTCATATTTGTCCAGAAACTTAAACTGTCTCGTCCGGCTCTGACAATGCCTTTTCATAGCTCTCCAGAATCGTCTTCTGAATCAGCTCTCTTGTGGAAGAATTGATTGGATGAGCAATGTCTCTGTACTCGCCATCAGCAGATTTCTTGCTTGGCATGGCAATGAACAGTCCTTTCTCTCCTTCAATGACCTTAATATCATGTACTACGAATTCATCGTCAAGTGTAATAGATACTACTGCCTTCATCTTTCCTTCCTTAGTAATTTTGCGAACGCGAACATCTGTAATCGTCATTCTCAAGTTCCCCCTTTGCAAGTCTTCATAATTTAGTTATTTCATACAAACATTACCTATAAAACATACCGTTCATTCTTCTCTACCACTATCTTGATTCCATTTTCCCCTACGTGATAAGAGTTTGCTCTTATGGTATCGCGGCTTTCTACAATACAGTTCTCAATGTGGGTATTATCGCCTAGATACACATCATTTAAAATGATGGAGTTTTTAATATAACAGTTGTTGCCAACAAATACCTGCTTGAATAAAATGGAATCCTCTACGGTCCCGTTAATGATACAACCGCTTGACACAAGGCTGTTCTTAACCTGTGAACCGGGATTGTACTTGGCAGGCGGCAGGTCGTCTACCCTTGAATATACGTCTGGATACTGTTTAAAGAAATAGTCGCGGATCTCCGGTTTGAGGAAATCCATATTGGTCTGGAAATAATCATCCACGGATGCGATATTTCTCCAGTAATCATCTATTTTATAACCGTATATTCTCTTTAAATCCTTGTAACGGATCAGGATATCCTGTACAAAATCATATCTTCCTTCATCCGCACATTTCTCCAACAGCTCGATCAGCTGTCTTCTTCTGATGACATAGATACCACAGGATACTGTTCTGGATTTGGCTGCCAGAGGCTTCTCCTCGAATTCTTCAATACGGTAATCTTCGTTCATCTTCACTGTACCGTATTTCTCCATATCCGTATCTTCCGGCATGTCCTTAACAACTACCGTAATATCTGCCTTTTTGGCAATGTGGTACTCTAATACTTTATTGTAATCCATTTTGTAAACGCAGTCACCGCTTGCGATTACAACATAGGGTTCGTGACTTCTCTTTAAGAATAAAATATTCTGATACAAACAATCAGCTGTTCCTCTGTACCAGTCGCTGCTTTCTGGCGTAACAGTTGGTGTAAATACATACAGGCCACCCTGTTTACGTCCAAAATCCCACCACTTGGAGGAACTTAAATGTTCATTTAAACTTCTTGCATTGTACTGTGTAATGACTGCCACTTTCTGAATATGAGAGTTTGACATATTACTCAGTGCAAAATCTATACTGCGGTAGCTGCCTGCTATGGGCATTGCTGCAATTGCTCTCTTCTGAGAGAGTTCTTTCATCTTTTTATTGTTTCCGCCTGCTAAAATTACTCCTAACGCTCTCATACTATTCACCCGCCTTTATTAATGTCTTGCCGCTGTCTAAAATGCCTTCCGGGTAGTCTTCAATTGTCGTTTCGCCGGAAACTACAGAATTCTTTCCGATTTTTACATGATCCGGGATCACGGATTTCTCACCGATCGTTACCAGACCCTGATTATAGATATTAGGCTTTAATTCATTGGGCTTTTCTTCCAGTGTACCTAACTCTACTCCATCTCCAATATTGACGTATTCATCAATGATTGCTTTCTCAACTGTGCAATTATTACCGATGTGACACTGATTCATAATGATGGAATTGCGTACCACTGTACCTTTACCTATCGTAACACCACATCCAATAACAGAATTGTATACCTGACCATAGATTTCTGATCCTTCACCTATGATACATCTCTCAACAATACTGTCAGATGCAATATACTGTGGTGGCAGAATCTCACTCTTGGTATAGATTCTCCAATATTCCTCATACAGGTTAAATTCAGGAACAATATCGATCAGTTCCATGTTGGCTTCCCAGTATGAGCTCAAGGTTCCTACATCTTTCCAGTATCCGTTATACTCGTATGCATATAACGGCATACCTTTCTCGTGACAATATGGGATAATATGTTTACCAAAATCCAGAGCCGGCTGATCAGCCATTGTGATCAGTGCTTCCTTCAGTGTTTTCCAATTAAATATGTAGATTCCCATAGATGCCAGGTTGCTTCTTGGCTTCTCAGGTTTCTCCTCAAAATCAATGATTTTCTTCTTATCGTCTGTAATAACGATACCAAATCTGCTTGCTTCCTCCATAGGTACAGGCATTGCAGCTATGGTTACTTCTGCTCCGCTCTCCTTATGAAAATCAAGCATTACTTCATAATCCATCTTATAAATATGATCTCCGGAAAGGATCAGCACATAATCAGGATTGTAGTTCTCCATGTATTCCAGATTCTGGAATATGGCATTTGCAGTTCCAGTGTACCATTCACTGTTGTCGCTTCTCTCATATGGTGGAAGGACTGTTACACCACCAATATTTCTGTCCAGGTCCCAAGGTATACCAATTCCAATATGTGTATTCAGTTTAAGCGGCTGATACTGTGTCAACACACCTACTGTATCGATGCCGGAATTGATACAGTTGCTCAACGGGAAATCTATGATTCTGTATTTTCCCCCGAAGGCGACTGCCGGTTTAGCCATCTTGGATGTCAGAACACCCAGTCTTGAGCCCTGTCCACCTGCCAAAAGCATGGCTATCATTTCTTTTTTAATCATGTTGTCACCCCTATTAATGCATAATTCTCGGTAATAATATAGGACCATATTACGCAAAATAATTATATCATACTATTTACATAAAGTGAACATTTTTACATATTATTTAAAAGATTTTCTTTTAATTATTCGGTCTATTTTCAACTCAAAATACATATAATATCAGAGATTTCCATTTTGCTCCAATTTTACTCAATTACATAATATATATCGGACAAGTTTACAGAAAACTTAGCTTGTTTTTTATGTTTTTAATTAAATTTATGAACCAAATATTTTTGAGTGGAAATGTTTCTTATTTAGGTGTAATATAGGATGATACCAAAGACTAATTTAATTCGATAGAAAGGTATGGTTTTATATATATGTATCAGATTAATTTTAAAGAACCTATTCACGTGCATTTTATGGGCATCGGTGGAATCAGCATGAGCGGTCTTGCCCAGATTCTTCTGGATGAAGGCTTTACTGTCAGTGGTTCCGACTCCAAACAGTCTGCTCTTACAGAACATCTTGCATCCCTGGGTGCTGTCATTTCCTATGGTCAGCGTGCAGGTAACATAACAGATGACATTGATCTTGTGGTATATACTGCTGCCATCTCAGCTGATAATCCTGAATATGAGGAAGCCTGCAATCGTGGTATTCCCATGATGACCAGAGCCGATCTGTTAGGTCAGATCATGAAAAATTACAAGCTCCCTATTGCGATCAGCGGAACACACGGCAAGACAACCACAACTTCCATGATATCCGAAGTGCTTCTGGCTGATAATGATGATCCGACGCTCTCCATCGGTGGTATCTTAAAATCCATCGGCGGTAATATCCGTGTAGGTAAGTCAGATTATTTTGTTACAGAAGCATGTGAGTATACCAATTCCTTCCTGAGCTTCTTTCCACGCATCAGTATCATATTAAATATAGAAGAAGACCATCTGGATTTCTTTAAAGACATCAATGACATCCGTCATTCCTTCCATAAGTTTGCACAGATTCTGCCAGAAGACGGTTATCTGATCATTAATGGCGGTATTGACAATCTCCAGGAGATTACAGGGGATCTTCCCTGCAATGTCATTACCTTCGGTAAAGATCCATCCTGTGACTACAGCTATACGGATGTTACTTTTGATGAATTTGGAAGAGGTTCTTATACCTTATTAAAGAAGGGCACTCCATCTGTGAAGGTTTCTCTGGGTGTGGTAGGCGAACACAATATCCTCAATTCCCTTTCTGTACTGGCATTGATGGATATTCTTGGCATTGACAGCAATGTAGTACTGAAATCACTTGCTGATTTCCATGGTACAGACAGACGTTTTGAATATAAGGGAACCATTGGCGGTGTAACGATTCTGGATGACTATGCACATCATCCTACGGAAATCACGGCTACACTCAAGGCCGCTGCCAATTATCCACACAAAACACTCTGGTGCGTATTCCAGCCTCATACCTATTCCCGCACCAATGCTTTCCTGAAGGATTTCGCCAAGGCACTGACTCTGGCTGACAAGGTAATTCTGGCTGATATTTATGCTGCCAGGGAGAAAAATACCATCGGTATCACCTCAAAAGACCTGCAGGCTGAGATAGAGAAATTAGGAAAAGAATGCTATTACTTCCACAGCTTTGATGAAATTGAAAATTTTTTATTAGAAAATTGTATCAACGGAGATTTGTTGATAACTATGGGCGCCGGAGATGTTGTAAAAATCGGCGAAAATCTGTTAGGAATTTAATTATCCACATTATCCACATTTTTGAGCCTCCAAAAGGAGGTTCGAGGATGTGGATATTTTTATGTTCCATCCACATTTCAGAACGTATTTCATCCACATCCCACAAGTCTTATTATTTAAGGCATTTCTGACATTATCCCGATTCCTTATCCACATTATCCACACTATCCACAATTGCTCAAACCCCAGTATTTTCAAGGCTTTGCGGGTTGTGGAGGACTTGCTTTTTTGATTAGGTGTGATACAATACATTTACCTTACAGGTAGCACTCTGCTCCCAGACAGTCACTCCCAATTGCTCTACGCAATGACTATTACAGAGCTGCTATCAATATACATACCAGACAGGGGAATTATTATGAATCGTCTTAACATCTATCAGAACATACACAAAGAACAGACTGTGGTATCCAACTGCTTCATTGACGACTATATGGCAGAAGCAAACGATGCCCAGCTCAAAATATATCTTTTCCTTATTCGCATGATGAGCGCTAATCTCCCAACCAGCGTTACAGATATTGCGGATAAATTTAACTACACGGAAAAGGATGTTCTTCGTGCTCTCATGTACTGGGAATCAAGACAGCTTCTGGCATTAGAATATGATGCCGCCCACAATCTATCCGGTATACAGGTTCTCTCTCTGGACAACCCATACGAGGCACCGGTAAGAACCGCACCCCGTATTACACCGGTTCTGTCCTTTATCAGACCGGCATCTATGCAAAGCGGTATGACTGCGCCCAAACCAATGGCTGCAGCTTCTGCAATGTCCCCGCAGAATCCCATGTCTGCCCGGATGAATGCTGCTCCTGCATCTATGCAGGCTCCCTTTGGTGCAACAGCCACGATAGCGGAATATCCGGTAAAAGAAGTAGCTTCCCAGCCGGAAAGACCATCCTACTCCATGGATGATCTGAAGAATTTCAAAAAGAATGAAGAAACACAACAGCTTCTGTTCGTAACCGAACAGTATCTTGGCAGACAGCTTACCAGAAGCGATATGGAGACGATTCTCTTCTTCTACGATCGTCTTGGTTTCAGCGCAGATCTGATTGATTATCTGGTACAGCACTGTGTAGAACGCGGCAAGAAAGACTTCCGATATATGGAAAAGGTCGCTCTTTCCTGGGCAGAGCAGGGTATCACCGACCCCAAGCAGGCTCAGATGGCATCCAGGAAATATGACAAAACTGTATATACCATCATGAAGTCCCTGGGAAAAAATACTTCTCCCGCTCCCAAGGAACTGGAGTATATCAATAAATGGACCAAAGAGTATGGCTTTTTACTGGATGTGATTCAGGAAGCCTGCGATAAAACGGTCATGACAACAGACTCTCACCGCTTTGCCTATGCAGATGGTATTTTAACCAAATGGTATCAGGCAGGAGTTCGCCATAAAGCCGATATTGCAGCCCTGGATGCCTCCTATCAGCGTCCTGTAAAGCAGACCGCACCTGCTAACAACCGTTTTAACCGTTTTGCACAGAACAGCTATGATTTTGACCAGCTTGAGCAGAATATTTTAAGCAACTAATACAGGAGGCAGACATGCCACTTTCAAACAGTCAGTACAATGCCATTATGCGCATGTATGAAGAGAAACAGAGAAAATCAAGATATCTGCTGGAGCAGCGCAAAGATGCTGTATATCAGCAGATACCAGAATACGAGGAGCTGGATCATCAGGTATCTTCTACTTCGATTGCCCAGGCACGCAAGATGCTTTCGGGGGATTCCAATGCCCTAAGTGAATTAAAAGAGAAGCTTGCCTGGCTGTCCAGGCAAAAGACCAGCCTCCTTACAGCTCATGGTTATCCCGCCGATTATCTGGAGCCAGTCTATGAATGTCCTCTATGTAAGGACACCGGCTATGTGAACAACCATAAATGCACCTGCTTTCGTCAGGCAGAGATTTCACTTATCTATGAACAGTCTCACATCAAAGAACTGTTAGAGACTGATAATTTCGACCATTTATCCTATGAATTCTATCAAGGCGAAGACCTTACACGATTCACCAACGCAGTAAAGGAGTGCCAAAATTTCGTAAAAAACTTTAATTCAGACTACCACAATCTATTTTTTTATGGTACAGTAGGTACTGGTAAGTCATTTTTGTCCTCTTGCATTGCCAAAGAGCTGATCGAACAGGGTAAACTGGTAATATATTTCAGTTCCGCTCAATTATTTGAGACACTGTCACGCAGTACCTTTGATCGTAACAGTGAAGAGGCGGCATCGGGGATTTATGAGGACATTTATGAATGTGACTTGCTGATCATTGATGATCTGGGAACAGAACTGACGAATGCTTTCGTATCGTCCCAGCTTTTCTCCTGTCTTAACAACAGACATCTTCGCAGGAAATCCACAATTATTACTACGAATCTGTCTCTGGAGGAATTAAGGGATCGTTACTCTGACAGAATCTTTTCCCGCATAACAAGTAATTATGGGATGTGCAAACTGACCGGACGTGATATCCGGATCACCAAAAAGTTATTGTTAAACAGAAAGTGAGGATTTTCGCAATGCCAGTACGCGAAGAAAAAAGAAATCTGAATTCGATACCCGTTGGTTCCTTAGGAATTGTTCCTTTGGAAGGTTGTAAAACTCTCGGAGATAAGGTAGATGCCTATCTCGTAAAATGGAGAACAGAGCGTGAAAGTGAACACAAGAACAGCCTTGCATTCTCAGGCTATCAGCGTGATTCCTATATTATCCAGACCAAAGTTCCCCGTTTCGGTACCGGTGAAGCTAAGGGCGTTATCTTGGAATCTGTCCGTGGTGATGACTTATATTTCCTTGTAGATGTCGCTAATTACAGCTTAACTTATTCTCTGTGCGGTCATGAGAACCATATGTCTCCTGATGACCACTATCAGGATCTGAAGAGACTGATCGCTGCTGTTGGTGGTAAGGCAAGAAGAATCACAGTTATCATGCCTTTCTTATATGAAAGCCGCCAGCATAAGAGAAATTCCCGTGAATCTCTTGACTGTGCTCTGGCACTTCAGGAAATGGTAAAGATGGGCGTTGATAACATCATTACTTTCGATGCACATGATCCTCGTGTACAGAATGCTATCCCTTTGAATGGTTTTGAAACAGTATCTCCTACCTATCAGTTCATTAAAGGTCTGTTAAATCATGTTCCTGACCTGACTATTGATTCTGACCATATGATGATCATCAGCCCGGATGAAGGTGGCATGGGTCGTGCAATCTACATGGCTAACGTAATGGGACTGGATATGGGTATGTTCTATAAGAGACGTGACTATACCAAGGTCGTTGACGGACGTAATCCTATCGTTGCTCATGAGTTCCTTGGAAGCAGCGTAGAAGACAAGGATGTTCTTATCATTGATGACATGATCTCTTCCGGTGAAAGTGTACTGGAGGTTGCAGCAGCTCTGAAAGCAAGAAAAGCAAAGAGAATCTTCGTAGCTACTACATTCGGTCTGTTCACAAGCGGACTTGATATCTTCGATAAGGCTTATGAGGAAGGTCTGATCTACAGAGTTCTGACTACCAACCTCATTTACCAGAGACCTGAATTATTAGAGAAGCCTTACTATATCAACTGTGATATGAGTAAGTATATCGCTTACATCATTGATACATTGAATCATGATTCTTCTATCAGTGATCTGTTAAATCCTAATGACAGAATCCACAATATTATCGAAAGATATAAGAACAAAGAATTAGATTGCCAGAAAGGCATGAAATAAATCATAAGACAAAAATGGAACCGGTTTTCACCGGTTCCATTTTTGTTGATAAATTATTGGATTCTTCTCTTAATATAATCTTCCAGCATATCCGTGGTAGCATCTTCGCCTAACTTACTGCTGTTGATAGACAGCTCATAGTTTCTGGAATCGCCCCACTTAGTTTCACAGAAGTAATTGTGGTAAGCTTTTCTCTTCTTGCTCTGTTTCTCAATCAATTCTGCTGCTTCCTTGTCTGTCATTTCGTGAATCCGCTTGATACGTTCAATCTTCTTATCCATATCACCCAATATGAATATTGTAATCAGACCTTCATATTCTTTCAGAACTTCTTCTGAACATCTTCCGACTACTACAAAGGATTCACCCTCTGCCGCCTTCTTCTTCAGAAAGTCGAACTGCATGTAGGCAATATTCAGCTGCGGAGAATTGTTAAATCCGCGTACAGTCTTGCTGAAGCCCTTCTTAGGAACTTCGTCATACTGCTCAAGATTGGATGCACTGACATTCTTCTCCTGCGCAATCTCACGAAGCAGATTATAGTCATATAACGGCAGACTGAATCTGTCTGCAAGATGCTGTGCAATCTCATGTCCGCCACTGCCAAATTCCCTTCCGATTGAAATAATGACCTGCTTACTCATGTATATTACCCCCTCTTTATAAATATCTAAACCAGATGCTGAACATGGAAATCAGTAATACAATAATCGTTGCAGGTGCCATTGCCTTACAATATCTGCCCCAGCCTACAGGATAACCTGATTTGGCAGCTACTGAAGTACCAACTACGTTAGCAGATGCACCAATAGGTGTTGCGCTGCCACCAATATCTGTACCCATAGCCAGTGCCCAGGCAAGAATAGGAAGTGCAATACCTTCTGTCTCTGCCAGACTCTTGATAACCGGGATCATAGTTGCTGCAAAAGGAATATTGTCGATGAATGCGCTGGCAATACCTGATACCCAGATAATAATGGCAACCATAAGCTTGGAATTGCCACCGCTGACCTTACCGATGAATGCCGCAATGATCTCCAGAATTCCTGTCTGCTCCAGACCACCTACTACAACGAATAAACCGATAAAGAACAATAATGTCTTATAATCTACTTTCTTAAGCAGTTCGCCTGCAGACTTGCCTGCAGTGATCAATGTGATTACTGCAATGAACAGACCAATTGTAGCAACTGTCAGACCTGTCTGTGCATGAGATACCAGAAGTACAACTGCCAGACCAAAAATGACACAGCTTGCTACAAAGCTCTTCTTATCCTCGATAAGATTCTCGCCACCGGATGCCTCAAGCTTCTTGATTGCTTCTGTATCGCTGGTTGCCAGATCTTTTCTGAATACGAAATAGAAATAGATAATAACTACAACCAGAGAAATCAGTCCGATCACACCAGTATTGGTAATGAAATCACCAAAGGAATAACCAAGAGATGTACCAATGATGATGTTAGGTGGATCTCCACACATAGTTGCTGAACCTCCAAGGTTCGCGCAGAATACTTCTGCCAGAATCATTGGTATTGGGTCGAATTTCAACAACTGTGCCAGTTCAATTGTTACTGCTGCCAGGAACAAAATAACCGTAATACTATCAATGAACATTGCCAGAACTGCCGACATGATCATAAATGTGATAAAAACGGGAATGGTTCTGTAATGTACCAGTTTTGCAATTGTCATACATAACCAGCGGAAGAATCCCGCCTTTGCCATGCCTTCTACCATGACCATCATACCTGCGATAAAGATGATTGTTGCCCAGTTAATACCGCTGGAACTCTCTGATGCGTTACCAGCCTCATACCAGAAATCCGGTGTGAAGATGGATTGGATATTTAATGTCTCCATTGCAGCATTCATATCCTGCATGAATACACCAAATACCAGCACCAGCGTTGCAAGACCACAGCCAAGGGTTACGTATTGACGTTCAATCTTGTCCGTGATAATCAGTGCAAACATCACCAGAAAGATGATGACTGCTGTTACTTGTGCTACCATTTTATTAAACTTCCTTTCATTTTTTTGCAGACATTATATTCTGCTGCCATGTTGTAAATTGCCCCCACAATCTACAGCATATTGCTTCCCATGGACAGACTTTATTATAACATATTTACATAATTTGTCATTATACAAAAAACGAAATTTGTTGGAAGTATTGCATCATCGACAGCACAAAATATCACCTGTTTTAAAATCAATACACATCCTGCACAATATAGGTTGTTACTGAATTGGGAATCAGCTCTGCGTAGAAACCTGCACCATATGTCTCAATTGGTGAAAGCTTCTGCCATTTTTCCCCGGAAGACATATCGCCACTTGTACGAATCACGGATACATTGCTTCCTGTCTGTGAAAAAGCAGACAGGTCCACATCAACTTTCCTGTCCTTACCGGTTACATTGGTCATAACGACAATCAGTCGGTGTCCTTCTGCGTCATATGCAGCTAACGAATGTTCGTCTCCTGAAATAATAGTGTAGCCCGGACGAATATATCGGGTAAACTGACCCAGTGCATAGTATTTCATGGTAAGTATCAACTGCTGCTCATCGTGATCTGCCACAGCCAGTCCCCAATAACCACCCGAAATATCCGGCATTCCTGAATCTGTTCTACCCTGATAGCCCTCTGCACAGATATGATTATCAATTGCCTGCCACATAACCCATGCTGATGGACGCAGCTCATTCATATCTGTAATGACTCTCTGGGCAAGCCATAATCCAGCTCCCATTTCTCCTGCATTTTCTCCTGCTGTATCTCCGCCGTCTACTTCTGACATCCATAGATTCTTGCCTTCTGTTTCTGCCAGAGTACGTAATGCTTCACGTCTGGAACCGCCATAGGTATGTGTATCAATTCTGTCTACAACGTCCTTTGCCTCCTGGCTTAACTGACCATAGGAAAGAATCTGCACATCTATGCTGGTTTCGTCTGTTCCTGATACCTGCACTTGATCCAGACCTTTGGCATCCAAGGCATTTCTAAGAGAAAGCAGCATCTGTGACTGGGATTCTCCCATATCAAAATGGCAGCCTTCCTGCTTCCAGCTGTAGGCACCCCAATAATCTGTGTAAGGCTCATTCATTGCTGAATAGCTTGAAAAGTCCACATTATATGTGTCTTTGTAATATTCTGTCACGTCTGCAATGTACTGTGCAAAGGCATCATAAGCATCGTCTTTGAGATTATTCTTATTGGATAGCTGCGCTCCCGAACTACATCCTGAATTGGTCATGAAATACGGTGCAGAATTGGAGAATCCCTCTACGACAGCATCCTCTCCACATACTTTCAGCGCCTGTAGCAGCACATTTCGCTGGTTGGCGTCTGCACTCCAGTCATATTCCCACGTATACTCACCGGTTGTTTCATCATAGGATGGATTGACTGCATACCCCGGCATATCAGAATCCGTTCTTGTAATATGATCATGCTCCGGATCATCTCCGCCTCCGACATTATATCGGATAATGTTCAGCCCAAGTCCCTGCTCCTTATCATAGAAAGCCTGTGCTGCCTGTTGGGTCAGCGTATCTGAATAACCGATTCTGTTCGCCCACCAGCAAAAGCTTGTTCCCCAGCCCTCAAACTTACCATCATGAAATGTGGAAGCGTTCGCCAGATCAATCACTACTGTATCATCCACTGCTTCCTTCTCTATTTCCGTCGCTGATTGCAGCTCCTGTGTCTGTTCCTCCATGCTATTGCTATCCTCCTGTGTCTGCGTTTGCCAGTCTGCCTCCGCCTTCTGTGCACATCCCGTTAATGCCACAACAGCTGCAGCCCCCATCAATGTTATTTTCTTAAAATACAAGATATCCCCCCTCTTCCGATTTTATCTAATTTTAACGTAACTATTCAGAACCCCATGCGCAAAACCGCATCTTCGATGCTTATCTTTTGCTTATGTGGTTACTTCGCCATATAAATTGTGTCAAATATGCTTATAAATAAGCATATTCTGACTCAATTTGCATGGCTCTGAATAGTTACATTTTAACATGATAATAAATATATTACCAGTAAATTAAGTAAATTTGCACTCATAATGGGTTTACGCTATAATATGGGAAACAGAATGGAGGACATCTCATGAAAGATAATGAATTACAGGGAAATGAGAAAATAGAAGAAGCAATTGCTGCCTTACAGCAGGAGCCTACGCAGGAAATGCTGGCACATACTCTGACAGTAATCCGCAGACGCATGCAGGAAAAAGGACAATTCGTAATTGCAGTAGAACCGCCCACTGGTAATAACCAACTGAAATTACAGGCAATTACGACTGATGATGGGAAAGTCTGGTGGATGGCATTTACCAGTTTTGAGGAAGAATTAAAAGGAAGTAATAGTGTTATGTCAACCTTTATGACAGATATCAAGCAGCTCTTCACCTCTGCCCTCCAAGCTGATACGATCTCCGGTATCATTCTCAATCCATGGAACCGTACCATTATGCTGGATAAAAATCTGATTCAGATTACACTTGGATTATAAAAAAATCATTTCTTGACATTTTGCTTTTTTTTAGTATAATGAGGAATCGGGCTTAAATTTGCCCATCGGTCAGTTCGAGACCTTCCTGACCTTAATTAAAACTAAAGGAGCATAACAATATGAAGAAAAAATTATCCCCTACTGTGTTTCTGGCACAGGCAGCAATGATTGCGGCACTGTATATCGTGTTGACTTTTATTGCAAATGCACTCGGTCTGGCTAATTATGCCATTCAGGTCCGTTTCTCTGAGGCGCTGACAATTCTGCCCTATTTCACTCCGGCTGCAATACCCGGTCTGTTCGCAGGCTGTCTGCTCAGCAACATTCTTACCGGCTGTATGCCATTGGATGTCATCTTTGGAAGTCTGGCTACTCTGATCGGTGCTTTCGGTACTTATGCATTGCGTAAGCACAAATGGCTGGCACCACTTCCGCCTATCATTGCGAACATCATTGTCGTACCTCTGGTATTATCCTATGTTTATCAGTTTGAAGGCAGCCTGCCTTATTTCGCATTGACTGTAGGCATCGGCGAATTCATTTCCTGCGGTATCCTCGGTATGATCGTCCTCAACACCCTGCAGAAACATGCCGGTAAAATCTTTCAGGGAATCTACAAATAAATGATAAGTCACGCAAGACCTCTGACGGTTAATTTTATGAACACGTCAAGGCTGTAAGGACTTCTATGCACCTACAGAAGAAATGCTTTTATTACAAGCCCTGCGCCTGAACTCGCCTACGGCTCAAACAACGGCTCGGGCTTGCAGGCATTTCTTCTTTGCTGCTAAGAAGTACTAACAGCCATTCCTAATGTTCATAAGAATCAACCGTCAGAGGTCTTGCTGTTACATACAATTTTTTGTATAACTTTCTGAATACAGCCGCCGGTCATGACAGTTCGGTGAATGAAGCTTAGGCAGTGATGTCTAGTATTTCTTAGAACAAAGAACAAATGCTTGCAAGCCAGGCGCAACTGTCTGAGCCCAAAGGGCGAGTTTTGCGCTCGGCTTGTACGTTAAGCATTTGAGATGCAGTTCTTAGAAATACTTACATCACGTACGTGGCGAATGAACCGAACTGTCATGACCGGCGGCGTCCCAAAAGTTTATAAATCTAACTTCAAATCCCCTTCCTTGATCCAGCCAAGTTTGCGTAAGAGGAGTCCGAATGCCCAGGCAAGGATTCCTGGCAGGATAAAGCTGATCAGGATAAGTCCTAGCCAGTCAAAAGCTGTAATAGCACTCTTCGTACCAGCTGCAATGTCATTAATCCATCCCGTGTATACACCAATCTGTCCAACCAGACCACAAGTACCCATACCAGATGCAACTGCTGCACCATTCATCTGCAGCTTAAATATACAGGTGGCAATCGGACCTGTAATTGCAGAAGTAAGAATTGCAGGAAGCCATATTCTTGGATTACGTACAATATTGCCCATCTGCAACATACTGGTTCCAATTCCCTGGGCAAATAATCCACCCCACTTGTTCTCCTTAAAGCTTAATACTGCGAAACCTACCATATTGGCACAACAGCCTGCCACTGCAGCACCTCCTGCTAATCCTGTCAGACTCAAAGCCGCACAGATTGCAGCACTACTGATAGGTAATGTCAATGCAATTCCTACAATGACAGAGATGATAATTCCCATAAAGAAAGGCTGTAATTCAGTTGCCCACATAATCGCTGCTCCAACTGCACTGGCTGCCGCGCCAATCGCAGGTGCGCACCACATGGATAACAGACTTCCTATTGTAATCGTGACAAAAGGCGTCACGATAATGTCAATCTTGGTTTCTTTGGAAACGGCCTTACCAAATTCTGCAGCTACAATTGTTACCAGTAATACTGCCAGAGGTCCTCCGGCACCACCCAGTGTATTGGCTGCACCACCTACAGCAACCAGTGAGAACAATACCAGAGGTGGACAGTGCAGTGCATATCCTATGGCAACTGCCATTGCAGGTCCTGTAGCAGCCTTTGCATATCCTCCTATATTGACCAGTACTTCCATTCCCAACTGTTCACCCAGCGTAGCAATAATTGTTCCAATCAGCAGTGAGGCAAATAACCCCTGTGCCATTGCTCCAAGGGCATCAATTCCATATCTTTTGGCAGATATTTCAATGTCCTTACGTTTTAGAAAACTTTTAAACTTCTCCATACTCTCCTCCTGTATAGTTACATATGTCTTTACATATGTAAAGTAGTCTGTTACAGTGTAACATGACCAGAAGAAGAATGCAAGCTTATCAAAACGCAAAAATCCCACCTCTAATGAGGTGGGACTTTCTTTATCTTATATTAATCATCATATCCGTTAGGATTCTGTGACTGCCATCTCCAGCTGTCTTCACACATTTCCTTAATACCATACTGTGCTTTCCAGCCAAGCTCTCTCTCTGCCTTAGATGCATCAGAGTAGCATGTAGCAATATCTCCGGCACGTCTTGGTTTGATTTCATAAGGAATCTTAATGCCTGTAGCAGCTTCAAAATTCTTAACGATATCCAGTACACTGTAGCCTACGCCTGTACCCAGGTTGTAAATGCACAGACCAGCCTTCTCCTGAATCTTCTTCAATGCCTTTACATGTCCAACAGCAAGGTCTACTACATGGATATAATCTCTTACTCCGGTTCCATCCGGAGTATCATAGTCATTACCAAATACACCAAGCTGTTTGAGCTTACCTACAGCTACCTGTGTGATATATGGCATCAGATTATTAGGTACACCATTAGGATTCTCGCCAATCAGACCACTCTTATGGGCACCGATAGGATTAAAATAACGAAGCAGGATGACGTTCCATTCAGGATCTGCCTTCTGCATATCCATCAGAATCTGCTCCAGCATGGATTTCGTCCAGCCATAAGGATTCGTACACTGTCCCTTAGGGCACTCTTCTGTAATAGGAATGAATGCAGGATCTCCATATACAGTAGCAGAAGAAGAGAAGATAATGTTCTTGCAGTTATGCTTTCTCATAACATCTACCAGTGTTAAAGTACCTGCGATATTGTTATTATAATATTCCCATGGCTTTACAACAGACTCACCTACTGCTTTAAGTCCTGCAAAGTGAATACAGGAATCAATCTTTTCTTTTGTAAATATCTCTTCCAGAGCTTCTCTGTCAAGGATATCTGCCTTGTAAAAGGTAACAGGCTTACCTGTAATCTTCTCTACTCGCTGTAAGGATTTCTCACTTGCATTGGAAAGATTATCTAATACAACTACATCATAGCCTGCATTCTGTAATTCAACTACTGTATGGCTACCGATAAAACCGGCACCGCCTGTAACTAAGATTGCCATAACTTACCTCTTTCTGCGCAGTATTGCGCTTATAAATTTTAGTGCGTTAAATTATTATCATGCTTTGTTTTTACTATATCCTTTTTAACAGTAAAAAGCAATAGCATATTCTTCTGATTTTCACCCATTATAGACCACGATACTTGTTATATTTATCATGCTTTAAGACTTTCTCCGATAAAATCTGTACCCTTTATCTGTCTGTAAATATATGAATTGCCTGAATTTTTTGTCAATTTCAGGTATTTTTATGAATTTTGTAGTGATATCTGTGGATATTGTGGATAATTTTGTGGATATTTATATGTTGTCTGCTATTATATGTGCTGAATAGTTACGGATTTTTTATAATAACGTATCAAATATGTTCCAGCCTGCTATCTCGGACTGCAGCATATACTCATATTGCATACCGTATCCTTACCCTGTAATTTCACATTCCATTGCAGCAGATACACCGGCTCCTGCTGCCCATTATGATTACTGTGAGACTCCGATAATATCTGAATGTCCCCATCTGCACCTTCTACTGCAATCTCCAGCTTTGCCCTGTTACCCTGGATCTGAATCACATTACCTTCTACCATCGGCAGATACTGCGTTACCAGATTCTCCGTAATTGTCCTTGTCTGTTTCGATACCTCAAAAGAATCCTCTACACACAAATGTAATTGCACATCCTCATCCCAGGCACGAATACTACGCTGTATTTTATGAATGCATCCATCTGGGTAAGCTCCACCAAAGGCTATCGTCAAGGTCTTGTCTTTTTCCTCCCAGCAGAAAGCATCTGCTGCGTATTTCCTTCCCGCACATTGCTCCTGTCCATTGATCAGAGGTACAGAATGTCCCAGGGAGCGGTTGCACAGAATCCCATATCTTCCGTCAGAGAAATAATCTCTGGTATACTCACCGGCGCCCAGATCCGTCAGCAGCATCTCACCTTCATAAATGCACAGGAAATGTCCGATATCATTATGATTATGGTTCTCATCATTATTACCGCCTTTTGCCGCATATCCATTTCCTGCAGGGTCCTTGCACATCATCCACTGGGCAGCCACAAGCAGTTCATAGCTCCAATCCTTAGCTGTCTCCTTTTCTGTTTCCGCATTGTCATACTGTTTCAGCCAGCGGATATTCCGCTCATTGGAAAGCCAGCGGTAGCAGGCATCTCCGTCAAAAGACCTGGCAAGAGAATAATCCGGCGTCACTACCTGCGGATAACAATGCTTCAGATAAGAAGTAAGCCCTGGCAGGAAAGTCTCATGGCTGCTGCCATCTGAGAAGCTTACACTGACCCCTCCGCCAAAATAACACTTCTGCTGGAATAATGCGATTTTTTCACATTTTGGCTTTTTCATCAGATCTATACTGCCTTTTGTCTCCTGATACAGAGCCTGGGCAAAACCGGTATAATAACTCATTCCATATGCAAAATAGCCCAATCCTTCCGTACATGCGCCATCCTCTTCCATACCATCCAGATAACATTGCAGTGCATCACAGACACGTCCGATAATAGATTGTTTCCAATCCTCTGGCAGTCTCTTATCCTTCGGTTGCTGCATTTTCTCATACCAGTGAGATAGATAAATGGCTGCCATTCCTACCGAACCTGCACATACCGCTGCCCAGTTGCAGCGATCCTGTTCCCACCAGCTGTAAGGTACTGTTGATGTCACAAAAGGCACGATTACTCTATCAGTTACCTCACATACAACTCTTTCTACGGTCTGCAATGGCAGCTTGTCTCCCAATATATCCACAATCTCCAGCAGACTCTGTGCAGTCTCTGCTGCAAACAGGTCAATCGTCTTCTCATCCAGTGCGTCAAAATTCACATGTGCAGGCAGCGCCCAGAATCTCTCTGTACAGATAGCATCCAACACCTGTGCCAACATCTTCAGATTCTCTTCTTTGCCCTCAAATTCTGATAAAATACCAAATACCGTTAAGTATTTTCTGCGTCCAAAATACTCCCCCTCATAAATAAGGCGGTTGCCTGTTTCCTTAAACAGAAAGAAGTCTTCCTCTCTTAGTTCCGGCATCGGCTGATTGCGCATCTCTTCGCCTGCTTTGCTGATATCCTGCCAGAACTGTTCTAAATATTTTATTTGCTCCTGTGTCATATCCATTCCCCCAAATTATAAGCTCAATTCCAGTGACGCATCTCCTGTTATAATAAATTATCGCGCAAAATATCAACTTTGGCTACTGCTTTATGAAGGTCATGCTCTCTTTTGGTATTCCTGAATCCGCTCATTGAGTTTATTTGCCTCAGCTACTGCCTTTTTCCAACTGATTGCGGATATTACCCCATAAATAATGGTGATGGACAGAACCATATATATGACACTTTTTATATGCGTGACCGTGTACCACCCAAATAAATAACCACATCCCAAAACAATAGCGATAATAATAAAATAATGAATCATCGTAAGCATAATGGCTTTGCCGGTAGATATTCTGTCATCCGGATATATCAGTGTACTGAGTGCACAAAGGAAGGACGTAAACAGAATCTGCCAGAATATATCCGACGGGATAGAATCAATGGGATACAGAATATTGGTGAAAAAGCCGACTGCAAACAATTGCCCCGTAGTAATCGCCATAAATTTATTGAGAACCATTTTTATTTTTCTCATTTTCTCTCCCCCCCTAACCTTTTAACCCAAGTTTACGTTTCAAATCAGGTACATATTGTCTGGAAATCATGAGTTTTTCCCCATTTTTCATGCATACCTCATATCTGCCGCCCAGTGATGGGCTTAGATTCTTCACATGAACCAGATTGATGATCGTTGACTTGGAAGCCCTGAAAAAATCTGTATTCTGAAAATTGTCTTCCAGCTCATACAGTTTCAGCTTCGTTTCATAAACTTCCTTCTCCATATAGACAAACACCCTGTTATCCACTGCTTCAAAATAATAAATATCCCCTGGCTGTATCTGCATGAGTTTATCCTCTTTGGATACAGTAATTTTATCCCGTCCTGCTTTCAGTGCATAGATTGTACGAAGGAGTTGTTCGTCCATGTTCCGGCATTTTATGATAATTTCTTCCTCTTCCCCTTCACTGCAATCAAGTATCGTAATTCTCACCCGATTACCCCCTCTTTTACCTGTCCTTTAGCTTCCTGTTCCTTGTCACGATAACTGCTAATATAATAGCACAAAAAGTGTATCCCATTAATAATAACATCTGTTCTTTTATGTTCCATATATTTCCTGCCACAGTAACTGTAATTCCCATTTTATCACGATACACAGGAATCAACCCCTCCGGCATCCCTGCAAAGGTCTTCTCCACGATCTGCTGCGTACTTACAGCTCTCATCATGGACACGCTATGCAATATCGGAAGTGCCTTGAGAATCTTCTGTACTCCGATAGAAAGCTGTGACATCGGCAGATAAATGCCTCCTGCGAAACCAACCAGAGTACCGATAATTGTCAGAATACCACTCCATGCGCTGTTACTGTGTACAAACAATGCAATTACATATCCTATGGAAGAATATGTCAATGCGCTGCACATGATCATTCCTGTCAATGTCAAGGCATCTTTTACAGAAAGCATATCATACCCTTTCAGGAAAAAGAATACCTCTCCCATTGCAAATGTTAGAAGACACATAAAAGTTCCGATAACCCAGGCGGAGAAAATATATCCCAGCGCCAGATAAAGCCTTTTTACCGGCGTCACATAAAAAGCCATGATCCTCTTTCTCGTCTCGTCCTGCACCATATTTCCAAGCACTGTCATTGTAACTGTCACCGCATTTACTGAAATAATTCCGGCAAGTGTCCACATCTGTATCAGATATGCTGCGTTCTCCCTGTCCTGCGCCGTAATTTTGCGTCCACCATATTCTTCTATTACTGACAGCACATTCTCACTGTTCATCTTTCCAAGGAAAACGACCATCAGTCCCAATACGATCAGCATAGACAATAAGGAAAAAAATACTGCGCTTTTATCCCTTAAATACACCAGACAATTTCTCTTTGTCAAATAAAAAATCTCTCTCATCTCAAACTCCCGCCTTTCTACAAACCTTCCCCGGAACCAGCTCCAAGTGTTTTTCCCGTAATATTCAAAAAGACATCATCCATCGTTCCCTGTATCATCTCAAATCCATTGATATATGGCTTTGCTTTGGCAAGTACCGGTAATGCATCCATGCTTTTTGCGACCTGCAGATGATAAGCCTCCTGCACTTTCTGATAAGAATGTCCCTGCAAAGCCTCTGTCAGTTCTCTTTCCTTATCCTGCATAGGGATTAATCGTAACGTATCTTCTGCATATTTTTCCTTTAAATCAAAAGGCGTACCAACCTCTTTTATCTTCCCGCTGTCCATAATCGCAATGTGCTGCGCCTTGGCTGCCTCTTCCATATAGTGAGTCGTAAGAAAGACTGTCATCTGATTCCGGATACGCATCTGGTCTATGCTCTCCCATACCAGCCTGCGCGTTGCCGGATCCAAACCTGTAGTCGGCTCATCCAGGAACAGTACTTCCGGTCTGTTCAACAATGCTGCCGCAATCTCGCAGCGTCTCTTCTGCCCTCCCGACAGGTTCTCATATCTTCTGCTCCATACATCCTGTAGCTGTAGTCTCTCACACAGTTCTGTCACATGCTCCCTGAACGAATTCCTCTTCTCCCCGAAAAGAGCACCTCTTACATACAGATTTTCTTTAACCGTTAATTTATCGTCCAGACAGTTGTTCTGCCATACCACGCCGATTCTCTTTCTGATCTGCGCATCTTCCTTACCTGCGAGGCAGCCGTCAATTACTATCTCCCCTGCCGTTGGACGAAACAGCGTACACATCATATTGATTGTCGTAGACTTGCCTGCTCCATTCACTCCAAGGAATCCGAATAACTCACCTCTCTCCACAGAAAAGCTGATATCATCTACAGCCTTCACTTCCTTAAAATACTTTTTTAAGTTCTCTACTTTTATGATTGCATCCATCCTGTATCCGCTCCCTTCACCTTTTCTACAGCATAGACGCAAAAACAGCCTGCCGCAATTAAATTGCGGTAAGCTGTTGATTTTGAATGGTAAGATGTAATTCGGGATAGAAAAATTAGCAAACACCCTGAGCGAGCATAGCTGCTTCTAAGGTGTCCGCGGATTTACTGGGGTTTTGAGGTCGGTTGTATATCACGTGTATAGAGTGATTGTCTGATAATTTCAATTATTACCTAGTAGATTGAATAATAATTAACTGGCCATATTGGGGTTAGCTTCTTCTTCGGA